>LZQR01000372.1_pt1 | contig 11185 bp, 14 predicted proteins | sample 768601 | NCBI WGS metagenome assembly LZQR01 (sample SAMN05207299, study PRJNA324521) | oil field metagenome | isolation source: sample BH-FW-24 from oil reservoir | place: India: Bombay High | collected 2015-12-04
AAGACACTCAATCTTCCGATGAAACACCGCACGCCATCACCACCATCGAACAGGATGAAGACGCCTCCAAGCAAGTCAAAACCTATTACAAGGACCTGGGCCAGGACGGCGTACCGGATGAAATCCCATCTCTCCACCGCGTTTTATTTGATCATTGGCCGTCGCACTCTGGATGTCACATGCTTGGCCGAAGACACTCAATCTTCCGATGAAACACCGCACGCCATCACCACCATCGAACAGGATGAAGACGCCTCCAAGCAAGTCAAAACCTATTACAAGGACCTGGACCAGGACGGCGTACCGGACCAACTCGATCAATGTCCGAATACCGAATTCGGTTATAAGGTCAATGAGCTAGGGTGTGAACTGGACTCCGACGGTGACGGTGTCTACGACCGCACCGACCAGTGCCCGAATACACCGAAAGGCATCAAGGTCAACTTCCTAGGGTGTGAAGGCGATGCCGATAAGGACAAGGTACTGGATAGCCAAGATCAGTGTCCGGGCACCCCTTTAGGCACGAAAGTCGACAAAGTCGGCTGTAAGGTGAACAACGATGCCGATGGCGATGGCGTCATCGACCAGGAAGACCAATGCCCGAATTCACCGCCAGGCAGTATCGTCAACAAATACGGCTGTAAACCGGAAACGCTGGTGGTCACGAACATCGTGTTCAACACCGGTTCTTATGAAATCCGCGCCGACCAGAAGCCGATTCTCGATAAGGACATCAGCCGTCTGCGTGCGCTGGACAGCAACGAAATCGTGTTGATTACCGGCTACACCGACAGCAAGGCAGCGCGGCCAGCAACATCAAGCTGTCCTGGAATCGAGCCAATTCGACCAAGCACTATCTGGTGAAAAACTTCAATTACCCGGATAACGTGATTCTCATCGACGGCCAGGGGGAGGCCAGTCCAGTGGCCTCGAATGCCACCGCAGCCGGTCGCCAGAAAAACCGTCGCATCGAGTTCAAGATCATGGATAAGCGCTTGATTCCAAAAGGCGCCAAGCTTGAACTTCCGGAGAAAATGAAGCACTATAACCGCTATCAACAATAGCTTCCGTTTTCCGGACGATAGGATTGCAATGCTGCCCAGATTCAAGCTGATAATTCCCATTATCTTCGGCATTATGAGCTTGTCTTGGGCCGCTCCCTCCACATCGCCAACCGTCATCACCCCGGCCGAAATCGAAAAAGCCAAAGAAAAATACGGCCCTCTGGCCGCCCGCCGCCTTGAGGCCTGGCAAAAACTGGTGGAAAACAACATCAACAAGCCGGAACGACTCAAACTGCAACGGGTGAACGATTTCTTCAATGGTGCTACCTTCACCACCGATAAAAAACATTGGAAACAGGACGACTACTGGGCCACGCCCACCGAATTTCTGGGCACCGATGCCGGTGACTGTGAAGATTTCGTCATTGCCAAATACTTCACGCTCAAGGCGATGGGCGTTCCGGAAGAAAAGCTGTACCTGACCTACGTTAAAGCCATCCGCCTGAAACAGGCCCACATGGTGTTAACCTATTTCAAGACCCCCAAGTCGGAGCCGCTGGTACTCGACAACATCAATGACCGCATCATGAAAGCCAGCCAACGCCGGGACTTGATTCCGATATACAGCTTCAACGGTGACGGCCTCTGGTTGTCGAAACAACGTGGCAAAGGAAAGTCCGTCGATGGCGGCACCGATAAATTGAAAAACTGGAATTCACTGCTGGAGAAGATGCGATGAAATTATTACCCCCTTCTCCGAAAAACAAACCGAATGCAAACGGCCTTCAAAAAAGGAAAGATTCATGAGCTTAAGTAAACAGATGATTATTTTTATCGCCTCCATGCTGGTGATCGTCTTGCTGGGTACCTTCTTACTCAACCTGAACAACACCCGTTCTTTTTTGGAAGCGCAGCTACAATCACACGCTCAAGACACCGCCACATCACTCGGCTTATCCTTAAGCTCGGTCGCCGACCCGGAAGACCCATCCAGCATGGAAACCATGATCAATGCCGTTTTCGACCGCGGTTACTATTCCCACATCACCCTGATTGATGTCGACGAGCAACTCATATACGAACGCGCCAACCCGCAAGAAATCGAAGGCATTCCGCAATGGTTCATCCAGCTGATTTCCATCAAAGCGCCGGATGCCACCGCTCTGATTCAATCCGGCTGGATTCCGGTGGGCACCCTGACCGTGCAAAGCCATCCCGGCTACGCTACATCGAACTGTGGAAAACCGCCATTAACCTATTGATCTGGTTCAGTTTGGCTACCCTGATTGCGACAGGCCTGGCATTTATGCCCTGAAAGTGATGCTGAAACCGCTGAAGAAAATGGAGAAACAAGCCGAAGCCATCGTCCGAAAAGAATACCTGTTACAAGACACTTTGCCCTCCACCATCGAGTTTAAGCGGGTCGTTTCCGCCATGAACGCCATGGTCCATAAAATGAAAGAAGTGTTCGAGCGCGATGCCCAAAATGCCGAAAAACTGCAAAAAATGGCGTATCAGGACAGCGTGACCGGCATGAGTAACCGCCTACACTTCGAAATGAATGTCGATGCCCTGCTGGATGACCAGACCGAAGCCACGGCCGGAGCAATTTTTCTATTGCGCATCGACGGCTTGAAAGAATTGAACGACCGTTTCGGTTATCTGATCGGGGATAAACTGGTCAAAATGCTGGCCGATAAAATGCGCGCCGAACTCCATAGCAAAGAAGCATTGTATGCCCGCTTGAACGGCACCGAATTGATTGCTGTCCTCCCTTCACTGGCCGGTAAAAACGTTAAAGCCCCAGCGGAAGCGGTACAAGCCAGCTTGCCGGAGATTCTGGCGGAACTCAAAGCGGATGATGCCCCGGTAACGCTGTTGGCAGGCCTGGTGGATTACCAACCGGGCGACCAGCGCGGCCAACTACTGTCCAAGCTCGATTTCGCCATTTCCGAGGGACACGATAAGCAACAGGGTGTGTGTTTCTACGGCCACGAAGAAAACGAGGTTGACCAACACGGCGAGGCCTGGAACGACATTTTAACGTCCGCCATCAACGAACACCGCTTTGTGCTTTTCCAGCAATCCGCTTACGATGCCAATCGCCAGGTACACGATCAGGAATTATTGATTCGTTTGAAAGACACCAATGGACACATCCATTCAGCCGGCTACTTCATGCCGGCCGTCGCGGAATTGAACCTGATGGAAAGCATTGACCGCCTGGTCATCGAGCTGGCCTTGCAGCATCTGCAAAAAACGTCCTCAATCCGACTTGGGCTGTCTGGCCATCAACCTGACCGAATCGGTGATCGAAAACGACACTTTCCAGCAATGGTTGTTGACCATTCTAAAAGGTGTGCGCCCGAATACGCTGGCGTTCGAAATGACCGAAACCATGATCAGTCACAATAAAGCCCAGACCTGGCCGTTAATCGAAAAACTGAAAAACCTGTCTTTCTCGTTCGGCATCGACCACTTCGGCAGTCACTTCACCAATATGAACTACCTGCAGGAGTTGCGGCCAAACTACATCAAACTGGACGCCGCTTTCACCAAAGCCATCGAGCGGGACGAACAGACTCAAACTACGTTTCCAGCTTGTGTGAAATGTGTCACAGTCTGGATATTCAGATCATCGCCATGTCGGTGGAAAACGAAGCGCAGATTTCCGCATTCAACGAACTGGGAATCCAGCACTTCCAAGGATATTACTATGGTGCACCAAAACCTTTATAATCAACGATTTTGATGGCAAATTAAGTAAAAAACTATACTCTATTCAAAACGAATAACTTATCTATAATCCGGAATAGACTTGGGTACAGGAACCTTAAATTAACGTGGTAGACAAAACCTCACAACAGACGACGAACACACCAGCGGAAGAAGCGCGCGTGGCCCCGGAGCAAAACCAGGCCTCGCAAGCAACGAATGGCGTCGATTTCAAAGACCCGCTACTGGAGTGCTTGGTGCTTTACACCAAACTCAACCGTCGCCCTTTCTCCAAAGATGCGCTGTTGTCGGGCTTACCCATTGCCGACAAGGAACGCCTGACCCCGGAATTGTTCATCCGTGCCGCGGAACGCGCCAACATTATCGCGAGCTTCAAACAACGCGCCTTGACGGACATTCCGAATCTGGTGCTGCCCTGTATCCTGACATTGAAAAACAACCAGGCCTGCCTGCTGGAAAAGATAGACTACGAAACCGAACAAGCCACCATCATTCTATCGGAAGCCCCGGACGGTCGTCGCCACGTCGCGCTCGACAAACTGAATGAAGATTATCTGGGCTACGCGGTTTATTTCACCGAAAAATTCCAACAGGCCTCCAAAAAAGAAAACCTAGTACACGCCAAAAAAGGCCACTGGTTCTGGCACACCTTCTGGGAAAACAAAGGTATTTACCGCGACGTTCTGATTGCCTCGGTCATCATCAACCTATTCGTGCTGGCCAACCCTTTGTTCGTGATGAACGTCTACGACCGCATCGTCCCCAACAATGCCGTGGAATCGTTATGGGTGCTGGCCATCGGGATTAGTGTCGTCTACATGTTCGACATCTTGCTGAAATTCCTGCGGTCGTACTTCCTGGAAATCGCCGGCAAGAAAAGCGACGTCATCATGTCGTCCAAGCTCTTCGAACAAACCCTGGGGCTGACCATGGCCAACCGGCAAGGTTCCATCGGTGCCTTCGCAAACAACCTGAAAGAATTCGACAGCATCCGTAACTTTTTCACCTCCGGCACCATCGCTTCTCTGGTGGATTTGCCCTTCGTGATTATTTTCCTACTGGTCATCTTCTACATTGCCGGTACCATCGTTCTGGTGCCGATTGCCATTATCGCTTTCATCCTGATATACAGCCTGTTGATGAAAGGGCCGATTCGTAAAAGCGTCGAAGCTACCTATGAAGCCTCCGCACAAAAAAACGCGGTTCTGATTGAAACCCTGACCGCAATCGAAACGATCAAATCCTTAGGGGTGGAAGCCCACTCTCAGTGGAAATGGGAACAAGCCGTCGGGGAAATCGCCCGTGCCAGTTTGAAATCCAAAATGCTGCAAAGCTCCATCGGACGTATGACCGGATTCCTGCAACAAATGAGCACCGTTTTGGTGATTCTGGCCGGCGTGTATTTCATCAAAGACGGTGACATGACCATGGGTGGCCTGATTGCCGCGGTGATGCTGAGCCAGCGCGCCATTGGCCCCATGGGACAGTTCGCCAACTTGACGTCCTCTTACCACCAGACCAAAACGGCGTTGGATTCCCTGAACGAATTAATGAAAAAGAAATCGAACGCCCGTTGGAAAAACGCTTCATCCAACACCCGGTGTTTGACGGCAGCATCGAGTTCGTTGACGTCTCCTTCACTTATCCGGGCGAAAGCAAACAGGCACTGAACAACGTCTCATTTAAAATCGAGCCTGGTGAAAAAGTCGGCATTATCGGACGCATCGGCTCGGGCAAATCCACCATCGAAAAGCTGATTTTAGGGTTTTACCACCCGGACTCCGGTTCCATCCTGATTGACGGCATCGACATCACCCAGCTCGATCCGGCCGAACTGCGACGCAACATCAATTACGTACCTCAAGACGTCACGCTATTCAGTGGTGATGTGCGCGAAAACATTGCCTATCGCGCTCCCTATGTCGAAGACGACCAAATTCTGAAAGCCGCCCGTCTGGCAGGCGTGGACGATTTCATTAAAACCCATCCTTCCGGTTACAGTTTGAAAATCAACGAAGGCGGCAGTTCACTGTCCGGCGGACAGCGCCAAAGCATCGGCGTGGCTCGAGCTTTATTGCTACAAAGCCCGATTTACCTGTTCGACGAACCGACCAATGCCATGGATGCCAAAACCGAACAAACCATGATTGACCGTTTGAAAAAAGGCACCATCAAAAACACCAGCATTGTCGTGACCCACAAAATGAGTCTCTTGCAACTGGTGGACCGGTTAATCGTCATGGACAACGGAAAAGTCATCGCCGACGGTTCGAAAGCGAGCGTACTGGAGGCTCTGAAAACAGGGCGTATAAACAAGCAAAATTAACATGACAGAAAAGCAACGTAACCATTCACAGAATCATCCGCCGCAGGTATCCGATGCGGATTTGGCGTTCATGTCGAGCTTGAGTCAGGCCGCGCTGGAAAAGCCGACCATCAAGTCACAGATGATTGTCTGGGTGATGTTTTGGTCATCATCTGGCTGATTATCTGGGCCAATTATGCCGAACTCGACAAAATCGTTCGTGGCGAAGGCAAAGTCGTGCCGTCCACTAAAATCCAAGTCGTGCAGAATCTGGAAGGCGGCATTGTTGAAAATATTTTCGTCCACTCCGGCGATGCTGTTCAGAAAGACCAGATTTTGCTCAAGCTCGACAATACCCAGTTCTCGAGTTCCTACGACGAAACTGAATCACAACTCTATGATTTACAGGCTCAAGCCGCTCGCTTGTCTGCCCAGGCATTCGGTAAAGAGTTCAAACTGGAACCTCGAACGAACGACCCAGAGGTCATCAAAATGTTCGAGCGGGAACAGCAACTGTATGAAAATCAATTGCAACACTTGGAAACCACCAAACACATCCTGGCGGAAAAATCAAACAGAACCGCTCCGACTTGCAAGAAGCCTACAACCAATTCACACAACTTTCCAAGTCCTATGATTTGTTGAAAAAGAAATCGAAATCATGCAGCCGCTGGTCAAAGACGGCATTGCCTCCGAAGTCGACTTACTTAAAACACAACGTGAAGCCACCGAAGCTTACTCCAAATTGCAGACTACGGAAAACTCGATTCCCCGACTCAAGTCGATTATCGAGGAATCCATCAATAAGCGTAAAGAAGCCGAACAAAAATTCCGCAACGACGCCCAGCAGGAATTGAATACGGTACTCGCCAAACTTGCCCAATTGGAAAGCTCGAAAACCGCGCTGGAAGACCGGGTGCGTCGAACCAACATCACTTCACCGGTTAACGGCACCATCAGCGAATTGCTGGTCACCACCATCGGCGAAGTGGTGCAACCGGGTAGCGACATCGTCAAATCGTTCCACGTGATGATTCTTTGGTTCTGGAAACCAAAATTCTGCCCGCCGACATCGGCTTTGTTTACCCAGGCCTGAAAGCTAAAGTGAAATTCACGGCCTATGATTTTGCGATTTACGGCGGCTTGGAAGGCACGGTGGAAAAAATCTCCGCCGATACCATTCAGGATGAAGAAGGCAACAGCTTCTACATCGCACGAATCAAAACGGACAAGAACTATCTAGGAACTGAAAAAGACCCGCTTTATCTGTTACCGGGCATGACCGCAACCGTTGACGTTGTCGTCGGCAAACATACGATTTGGAATACCTGATGAAACCGATTATCAAAGCAAAAGATTTGGCTTTAAGAGAATCCTAAGAAGTCAGAAACCTAAAAATATAAGAATGAATGAGGCCAGAGACTCTCATGAAGCAGTTGCTACTCTATGTACAAGATCCGCATGCGTTAAAGAATTGGTCGCAGGCCACCGACTTGACCAAAAAGATTCTGTATACACTGGACATTGACCAAGCGGAATACAGCACCGATTCGGCGCTTTTGCTCGTGCAGTTGCCCGAGTCGGAAACGGAACAACAAAAATTGAAACCATGCTTCGCCATGGCTTTACCGTCATATTGTTTTCCAATATGCCGTCGCCACAAGAAGGCGTGCAATGGTTCCAAAAAGGCATCAAAGGCTACTTGAACACCTTTGCCCAAACAGAACGCATCAACCAAGCGGTCGAGACCGTTTTGGCGGGTAATATCTGGTTGGGGCAAGGCGTGATGCAGTCCCTGATTCAAGCCGTTTCCAACCCGGTAAACCGGAAAGACACCTCTTGGAAAGAGCAACTGTCGGACCGCGAAATCGAAACAGCGGAGTCGGTACTGCTCGGCAAAACCAATCAAGAGATTGCCGAGCTTATGCATATCAGTGAACGCACGGTCAAAGCACATATGCACAGTATTCTTGAAAAACTAGAAGCCAAGGACCGTTTGAATCTGGTGATCAAACTCCAGAATTGGCCCAATTGAAAAATAATGCACTTTAAACTTAAAAAGATAAAGAATGACGACTATGATCCAGAAATATAAACACTCTATTCGGATATCGGCTCTCAGTGTGGTACTCATGAGCCTATCCCCGCAAATTCAAGCGATTACCATCAAGGAAGCGATTGAAGACGCCATCATCCACAACCCGGACTTCCGCCAGGAAGTCAAAGGTTACCGCGCGATTGAAGCCGAAGTCAGAGGCGCTCAAGGCGGTTATTATCCAAAGCTCGACATTTACGCCGGCTACGGATATGAGGAAGTCGACAAACCAGGTCTAAACAACCAAGGCGACGGGCTGATGCGGCGCGAAGCGCAAATCTTACTGACCCAAAACCTCTTCGAAGGCTTTGGCACCCAAGACGAAGTCGCCCGTCAGAAATACCGTTTGGATGCTCAGGCTTACAAAACCATTGCCAAGGCCAACGACATTGCCTTGGAAATGGCTCAGGCCTATGTCAATCTGCTGAAAGAACAAGAGCTTTTGGACTTGGCGCAAAGCAACCTGGACACCCACTTGAAAATTTTCGACCAGATTAAAAAGCGTGCCGAAGCCGGCATCGGTAACCAAGTGGAAGTTGACCAAGCCCAAGCACGTCTTGCATTGGCGCAATCAAATTACGGCGCGGCGGAAAACAACTTCTACGACGCCCGTGCCAAATTCCGTCGTATTTTAGGGCGTCAGCCGGACAACGATTTGATTAAACCCTCTTTCCGGGCCAAGATGCCGAAAAACATCGATGAGGCCACTAATACCGCATTATTGGATCACCCAACGATGAAATCCGCCAATGCCGATATCGCCGAGGCACGCATGCAATACGAAGCGTCCGGAAAAAACTATTATCCGAAAATTGATTTGGAAGTAGGGCAACGATTGGACCATAATATTGACGGGATTGAAGGCGAAAACAATAACCTACAGGCCATGGTCGTCATGTCTTATAACCTTTACAACGGTGGACGCGATGCCGCCACCCGTAAACAGACGTCCAGCCAATACCATCAACGACGGAAATCCGTAACAATACCCGCCGCCAGATCATTGAAAACCTGCGCTACGCCTGGAACGCCAACGAATACATCGGCAATCAGTTGGAATACGTCAACCAGCACATCAAACTGACGCATGAAACCCTGCTCGGTTACCGTAAACAATTCAGTTTGGGGCGCCGTTCCCTACTCGATTTGCTCAACACCGAAAACGAATACATTTCAGCCATGCGGACATTGATCACCAATGAAGCAGACCAGTTAAACGCCAAATATCGTATTCTGGCGGGAACCGGCCACCTGCTTGACGAGTTGGGCATTAAGTACAGCTTCATCGAAGCGGAAGAAGAACATACCGACGAATAGTCCGACAACGTCATAAAAAAGCCCCGATTCGGGGCTTTTTTATGAGCGTCAGTTTCTGCTAGGCCACTTGAACGCTGTAGGCTAAATACAGTTGCCCGACCCCCATCACCATCACTAAACCACCGGCCACTTTACGTACCAGGTTATTCCTCGCCAGTCGGGTGAAGAAAAACACAAAGGTACCCATCAGCAAGAGATTCGGCAAAGTACCCAAACCAAACGCCAGCATCACCAAACCGCCTTCCAGCGCGCCACCGGCACTCAATGCCATAATCAACATACTGTAGACCAAACCGCACGGCAACCAACCCCAAACCATGCCATACAACCAGGCCTGGCCAATTGTGCGAATCGGCATCATTTTCTGCGTCAACGGCGCCAACCGCTTCCAAATACCCTGGCCGCTTTTTTCAATGACCACTAGACCGTTCCACCAACCGCCTAAATACAAGCCAAGCACCACCATAAACACCCCGGCCACGACTTGCAGGGTTTGTTGCAACGGCAAGAATGTCGCCAGCGACACCAAGGAACTGCCGAGAAAGCCGAACAAGGCGCCAATCAAAACATAACTGCTGATACGTCCCAGGTTATAGCTTAATTGATACGGTAACATGCGCCACCAACTCAGTTGCACTTCCGGCTTCAAGTTGAACGTCAAAGCCCCCACCACGCCGCCGCACATGCCTAAGCAATGGACGCCGCCCAACAATCCGACGATTAGCGCCGTTAAATAAATCGATTCGGTCATTTATTGCGTTTTGTCCATGCTGCGGTAAGAAATCGCTTCAGCCAGCTGGGCCGTTTGCACAGCCTCTTGCCCGATCATGTCGGCCAGAGTTCTGGCCACTCTTAAAATTCGGTGGTACCCACGTGCTGAAAGCCCCAAACGATTCATCGCTTGTTCCAAAAGCTGCTTGGAATCGGAATCTAATACTACCAGCGCCTCCAACTGCTTAGAGGTCAGCGCGGTATTTAAGCAACCTTGACGGTCATATTGCACAGCCTGACATTGCTCGACTCTTGCCCGAATTTGCGCACTGGTTTCAGCGCCCGCTTCCGGCTTGCCGCTCAAGGCCTCAAAATCCACCGGTGGCACTTCCAAATGGCAATCAATGCGGTCCAGCAAAGGCCCGGAAATTTTCTGGCGATAACGACTGATTTGCTCTGGCGTGTCGGAACAGCGCCCCAGAGCATCATCGGGGAAAAAACCGGACGGCGTTGGATTCATCGCACACACCAGTTGCACCCGGGCCGGATAGGTCACCTGTTGATTCACCCGGGCAATCTCGACATGACCGGTTTCCAACGGTTCTCGCAAGGCTTCCAGCACGGTTCGATTAAATTCCGGTAATTCGTCTAAAAACAGAATGGAGCGATGCGCCAACGACACAGCACCCGGTTTTGGGTTCGAGCCCGAACCGCCCCCGACCATCGCTGCGGCCGTGGCAGTATGATGTGGCTGAACCAGTTGCCGCTGCTGGAAACGCTCGACGGCCACCTCCTTACCGGCAACCGAATGCACGGACGCCACCTCGATGGCGTGTTCCAGCGGTAAATCCGGTAACAAGGTCACCAAACGCGACGCCAGCATACTTTTACCCGAGCCGGGCGGCCGACCATCAACAAGGAATGTCCCCCGCTGGCACAGACTTCCAGCAATCGTTTCGCCTGCTGCTGGCCACGGATATCGGCCATGTCTTCGGCATAAGACGCGCCGGTAAAGGC
>LZQR01000373.1_pt1 | contig 11152 bp, 16 predicted proteins | sample 768601 | NCBI WGS metagenome assembly LZQR01 (sample SAMN05207299, study PRJNA324521) | oil field metagenome | isolation source: sample BH-FW-24 from oil reservoir | place: India: Bombay High | collected 2015-12-04
CTGATGAACATTCAGGAAGAACTGAAAATGACCTTCCTGATCGTGACCCACGACCAGGAAGAAGCCATGACAGTGGCCGACCGTATTGCCGTCATGGACAAGGGCGAACTTGTGCAGGTTGCGACCCCGGCCGAAATCTACGAAGCGCCCAATTCCAAGTTCGTTGCCGACTTCATCGGCGACATCAACCTGATCGAAGCCAACGTCGTCGAGAAATCGGACGCCGGTACGAAGCTGCGTTCGGTCGCGGACAACTTCTCCATCGAAAGTGATCAGGTGACCGACGCGCCGTCGGCGATCGGGTCTGGTATGCCATTCGTCCGGAAAAGGTCCGCATTGCCCAGGGGCGCCGCGAAAAGGGCGTCCCCAACAGGATTGACGGCGTTGTCTGGGACATCGCCTACCTGGGGGACATGTCGATCATCCATTCGAAAGTCGGCGACGACGACGGCGATACGTTGCGGGCGACCTTCGCCAATGTCTCGCGCATGGTCGAAAACCCGATCACCTGGGATGACGAGGTCGTCATGTCCTTCGACCGGGACGCCGGCGTCATTCTAAAAGGGTAGGAGGAAACGATGTCCGACGTACACGTTCCCGCTCAACCCAAACGGACGCTCGGCGGCTGGCTCCTGATTTCGGTGCCATACATCTGGCTGCTGATCTTTTTTCTGGCGCCGTTCCTGATCGTCTTCAAGATTTCCCTTTCCCAGGTGGCCGTCGCCATTCCGCCGTATGTACCGACCTTCGATCTGGCAGAAGGCTGGAACGGTATCTGGGAAAGCGTCTCGGAATTCTCCTTCGAGAATTATGTCTGGCTGACAGAAGACGACCTTTACTGGAATCCTATCTGTCGTCGGTTGTTATCGCGGCTATTTCAACGCTTCTGACGCTCATCATTGGCTACCCGATCGCCTATGGCATGGCACGCAGTCCGCAATCCTTGCGTCCGACGCTGCTGATGCTGGTGATCCTGCCGTTCTGGACCAGCTTCCTGATCCGCGTCTACGCCTGGATCGGCATCCTGAAAAACGAAGGCCTGCTCAACCAGCTTCTCCTGATGCTCGGCATCATCGACGAACCGCTGGTGATCATGAATACCAACATCGCGGTCTTTATCGGCATCGTCTATTCCTACCTGCCGTTCCTGGTTCTGCCGCTTTATGCCAGCCTGGAGCGGCTGGACGGTAGCCTTTTGGAAGCCGCCGAAGACCTTGGATGCCCACCCTGGAAGGCCTTCTGGAAAATCACCGTGCCGTTGTCGCTGCCCGGTGTCATCGCGGGGTGTTTCCTGGTGTTCATTCCCGCCGTCGGTGAATTCGTCATCCCGGATCTTCTTGGCGGGTCCAACACCCTGATGATCGGCAAGACACTCTGGGTCGAGTTCTTCAACAACCGCGACTGGCCGGTGTCTTCTGCGGTTGCCGTGATCCTTCTGATGATCCTGGTGGTTCCGATCGTGCTCTTCCAGAACCAGCAGCAGAAAATGTCGGAGAGAGACGGATGACGCGCGGCCCGACCTGGTTCAACATCACCTCGCTGGTGGTAGGCTTTTCGTTCCTGTATCTGCCATCGTGCTGCTGGTGATCTACTCCTTCAACGAGAGCCGTCTGGTGACGGTCTGGGGCGGGTTCTCCACCAAGTGGTACGCATCGCTGCTGCAGAATGATCAGTTGCTCGATGCGGCCTGGGTGACCCTGCGGGTTGCCTTTGCGTCGGCCACACTGGCAACGATCATCGGCACCATTGCTGCACTTGTGCTGGTGCGGTCCGGACGCTTCGTCGGCCGGTCTCTGTTTCCGGCATGATCTTCGCGCCGCTTGTGATGCCGGAAGTGATCCTCGGCCTGTCGCTGCTGCTGCTGTTCGTGGCCATGGACTATACGCGTGGTTTCTGGACCGTGATGCTGGCGCATACCACCTTTGCCAGCTGTTATGTGGCCGTTGTCGTCCAGTCGCGTCTGGTCGGCTTCGACAAGTCGATCGAGGAAGCCGCAGAAGACCTCGGCTGCCCACCGGTGAAAACCTTCTTCCTGATCACCTTGCCGATCATCCTTCCAGGGGTCATTGCCGGCTGGATGCTGGCCTTCACCTTGTCTCTGGACGATCTGGTGATCGCCAGCTTCACCACGGGACCAGGCGCCACCACGCTGCCAATGAAGATCTACTCACAGGTGCGCCTTGGCGTGACACCGGAAATCAATGCGGTCTGTACCATTCTCGTTGCTCTGGTCACCATGGGCGTGATTGCCGCCTCCATTGCGACCAAGCGGCAACAGGCGCAGAAGGAGCGGGACGAAAGGGCGGCCTTTGGCGCGGAAGGGTGATGATTTCCGAAGCTTCCAGAAGTCGGTGATATTGTGTAGGCAATACTGAATTTTAACAAAACCATGCCTATTTTACGGCGGGGCGGTACACTTCATTGGTGTGTCCGGGCCGATGGTTTTTATTGGGGTATTGCGAGTGATGGCATTGCGGGAAACAGAGCATCTACTGGCTCTGGAAAGCAGCGCTATTTCCCGGATAAAGGTTCGTGAACTCGAAGCTCCAACGCTTTCGGATATGAGCGGTCTTTGGTCTTCGTTGAAGGGCGCGTCGTATCGACGCCGTTTCAGACACCGGAGTTTCTTGCAGCTTTGCAGGAAACCAAACTGAAGACAGGTGATTACCGATTTTCAGTGGGCGTTTTCGCGGAGCAAGGCGAGGAAGCCTCTCCGTGTATGCTGTTGCCGCTGGTGCGGTTCCAGCGTGGCCTAATCCGGGTCGTTGGCATGCCGGATTTTGGTCTCGCCGATCAGAATGCACCGGTTCTTGGTGCAGGATGCCGGGCCTCCAGAGAGTGCCGGGTTGCAATGATCCGGGCATTTTTTGAGCGTCTCCACGATGCGGATATCGTCGACATACATAAACTGCATGGCCGGATCGACGCCCGGGAAAACCCATTGAACTTCATGCCGGAAACCATTTCCCAGAACAGTTCCCTTCTCCTCGACCTTCGCGATGGAGAGGGATCGGACAATTGGTGCGGGAAGTCCATCTACAAGAAGACCAGATCCAAATTTCGCAGGCTCGTGAAGGAAGGTGTCAGCCTGGTTGAGGCTGAAACGCCTGAAGAGCGAACTGAATTGTTCAAGACACTTGCGGCGCAGCGCAGCGACAGGTTCCGACAGCTCGGGCGGAAAGACAGTCTGGAACGTGAAGACCGTGCTGACTTCTACATCCGCCTTGCGCAGATGGAAGCTTCATCCTCGCCTTTCAGGGCCATCGCGCTGAAGTGCGGAGAAGAGACCGTTGCGGCCATGGTGTTGATGATGTCTGGTTCCCAGGCGACCGCCGTGCTGGTGTCCATCGGGGATCCGCGGTGGCACGCCTTTTCGCCGGGCATGGTGTTGTTTGCCCAGGCGATACAGCATGCTGCGCAAACCGGTGTTCGCTGGTTCAGCTTCGGCACAGGACAACAGGAATACAAGCAACGGTTCGGTGGGGTTGAGCAACCTTCCCGACGTCTTCTTATGCCACTTAGCACGCGCGGACGGCTCTTTGTCGGTGCCCGTGAAGCGCATCGTGCCGCTCAGGATATGCTTCAGATCGCGTTGCGCAGGAATGGGGTGGATACGTGACGGAGATGTCGGACGTGGCAGGAAAGGAGACCTTCCGCGGGCAGGTGGCTGGGCAGAAGCTTCATGTTGTCTGGCAATGAAAGCCCGGCACGGACCTTTTGCGACTCGCTTTGGGCTTCACTACCCGGCGGAGCCATATGTTCGGCGTTTCAGGCACCGCGGTTCGTCGAGTGCTTTTTCAGGAAATGGCACCTGCTGCGTGCGACACTTTCGGAGTGCTTGCCGCTTATCGCGCCGGTTTGCAGGACCCGCTTGCATTGCTGCCGTTGATCCGTTTCAGGAAAGGTCCGGTTCGCATCGCATCCACTCCCGACCTCGGCGTGGCAGACCAGAACGGCCCGGTATTGAGCAAGGCGCTCGCAAGCGAAGGCGATGAAACGGTGCAGGCGGTCATGTCCGCATGATCGAAGCCATCCCGGGTGCCGATGTGGTGGACATCAAGAAACTGCACGTATCGATAGGCCGAGCTGATAATCCCTTCTTTGTGCATCCAAATGCGAGCCCGGAAAGCAGCAGCCTCTTTCTGGAAACTGACGCCCTACTCGCCGCCGGGGCCAAGTCCGGGATAAGTATCTACAAGAAGGCAAGGGTCAACTTTCGCAAGCTTCAAAGCGAAGACGTTCAGTTGGTCGAAGCAACGACCCCTGAAGAGCGTGTGAAAATTCTCGAAGCTCTGATCGTCTCCAAGGAGGAGCGTTTCAAAGCACTCGGCCGCGCCAATTCCATGAAACAGGACAACCGGGAAAACTTCTATCGCGCCCTGGCGGCCCAAGCTGGGCAGGAAAATCCCCTGAAGGTTCTGGCGCTAAGGTCCGGTCATGACGCCATCGCCGTGGTTGCGATGTTGGTGGAAGATGGCTACACCACCTTTATTCTGATTTCGATCGGGGCGGAGCAATGGCACCGGTTTTCACCTGGCATGGTGGCACTGGTCCAATCGATCTACTGGGCGCGGGACAATAACATTCGGGTCTATGGTTTCGGTACGGGTCACCAGGGTTACAAAAGCAGGTTCGGCGCCACGGAACAGCCGACACGACGCCTGCTTTTGCCGCTTACGGTCAAAGGCCACGCGGCGATCACTGCACTGAAGGCAAAACGGAGTTTCCAAGAAACCGTTGATCGCTGGAAACATCGGAAAACCGCTCAGACAGCCTGATCGGGAAATGTCATCCCGCTCGCGGTGGCCGGATCAGGTAGATGACCAGCCAGATCGGCACGACGATGAAGGCGCCCAGGATCATGTTGGGAATGGCCCAGTCCCGAAACTCCAGCAGATAGATCCAGAGCTCCAGAGGACTCATGCCGACGGAGCCCAGAATGTCCTGCGCGGTGATGTTCACGAAGGAAAGACCCGCGCCGACGAGCAGCGAGATGACCGCGATCTTGAAGAATGTCGACAGAAACGGGAACACGGTGCGTAGTGTCTCTCAGCAGGCTCAAGGTATCCGGTGCGCTGGAGAGTGGCTGTAACGCTCCGCGAACGGTGCCCAATTCTTGCCGTTAAGGATTTACAAACCATAAACAACTTGCTGGAAACCGCCCAAAACCGCGCTGCAACGGCAGTTTGGCGTCGGGCAACGCGACGCAAATCGATTAAGTGACGGGCCATTCATGTTTTTCGCTGCAACGCGGGAAAGAGCTCTTGACCCGGTCGAACCAAGCGGCGAATGTGCGCCTCACGCATGTAGCGGTCTTAAACGGGAGTGAAACATGAACAAAATTTATCCGGACGCAAAGGCCGCCCTCGAGGGGCTGACCTTTGACGGCATGACGGTGATGGCCGGCGGGTTCGGCCTCTGCGGCATTCCGGAAAATCTGATCGTGGCGCTCCGGGATTCCGGAGCCAAGGACATTACGGCCATTTCCAACAATGCCGGTGTCGATGACTTTGGCCTCGGTCTTCTGCTGCAGACCCGCCAGATCAAGAAGATGGTGTCGTCCTACGTGGGTGAAAACGCGACCTTTGAAAAGCAGTACCTGAACGGCGAGCTTGAGCTTGAATTCAACCCTCAGGGCACGCTGGCCGAACGCATTCGCGCTGGTGGCGCAGGCATTCCGGGCTTCTATACCAAGACCGGCGTCGGTACGCTGATTGCCGAAGGCAAGGAGCACAAGGACTTCAACGGCGAGACATACATCATGGAAACCGGCCTCGTGGCCGATGTGTCGCTGGTCAAGGCCTGGAAGGCCGACAAGGAAGGCAACCTGATCTACCGCAAGACCGCGCGTAACTTCAATCCGATGATGGCAACTGCCGGCAAGACCTGTGTCGTGGAAGTCGAGGAGATTGTCGAGATCGGTGAACTCGATCCGGACAACATCCACACCGCCGGCATCTTCGTCGACCGTATCATCGTCGGCAGCCACGAAAAACGTATCGAAAAGCGCACCACGCGCGCAGCCTGAGGGAGAAAACATCATGGCCTGGACTCGTGATGACATGGCAAAGCGTGCCGCGCAGGAACTGGAAGACGGCTTCTATGTGAACCTGGGCATCGGCATTCCGACGCTGGTATCCAACTACATTCCGGAAGGTGTCCATGTGACCCTCCAGTCGGAAAACGGCATGCTCGGCATGGGCCCGTTCCCGACTGACGACGAGGTTGATGCAGACCTCATCAACGCCGGCAAGCAGACCATCACCGAATTGCCGCAGACCAGCTACTTCTCGTCTGCCGACAGCTTCGGCATGATCCGCGGCGGTCATATCGACCTGTCGATCCTGGGCGCTATGGAAGTGTCCGAGGGCGGCGATCTCGCCAACTGGATGATCCCGGGCAAGATGGTCAAGGGCATGGGCGGCGCGATGGATCTCTCGCCGGCGTCAAGCGCGTGGTGGTGATCATGGATCACACCTCCAAGGCTGGCGACCCCAAGCTTCTGAAAGAATGCTCGCTACCGCTTACCGGCGTGAAATGCGTTGATCGCGTGATCACCAATTTCGGTGTCTTCGATGTTGTCGAAGGCGGCCTGAAGGTGGTTGAACTCGCTGACGGCGTAACGCTGGATGAGGTCAAGGAAAAGACCCAGGCAACGCTTCAGTCATAAGGCAGGATGCGCGCTTCGGCGTCGTTTTAAATCAAGGTGTCTGCGGTCTCGCAGGCACCTTTTTTCATGGCCGCTTCACCCAGATCGTCGATTTTTTCAATAAAAACAGACTGCTTGAACGTGTCGCAGGCGCAATTTGTCCCGAATTGGAACTAATTCGTAGAATTGCCGAGGAAATTTCCAAATTCGTTAATAGATCGATTTGCGATTAATCCGCATAAATCAAGCATAGATAACCCGTTATCGTTTAAAAGCCGGGAAAGACGATTTCCCGGCTAAAGAACAGATCAGTGTTTACGTGATCTGGTCGTCGGCATTTACCTTCTTCAATCCACCTTCAAGACTTGTTCTGTATGGTGTTCAGGTATTCGCAAGGGGTGTTTGGCGTGCCTGGAACGCATGGGGCTGTCTCAAAACTGATAAAAGTCCTGTCGACCTGGCTGCCCAGCCTGCGCACCCGCTTTGTCTTGCTGGTGGCCGGCCTGTTTCTGGCGCTCTCGGTCGTGATGATCATGGTGGCGAGCTACCTGGACCTGCGGGACGAGGAGCAAAGGGTGGTCTCGGACGCGCGAGCCATCGGGGCGACCGTCAGCCGACTGGCCGTACCGCATCTGACCAACCACCACTATCTGATCCTTGAACAGGAACTGGAAAGCATTGCCGGCAGCGGTGTGGTCGATCTGGCGCAGGTTCACGATCCCGCGCGTGCGGTCACTATCGACAGCGATCCGGACACGAGCTACTTCGACGAAATTGACCAGCATCCGCTGATCACGCTGTCGCTGCAAACCGGGCTCGATCAGATCCGCCAGACCGGAGACAGGATCGAAATAGCCTTGCCGGTGCGCGAGACGGCAGACAGTCCGGTTCTCGGGGTCGCGCTGGTGTCGGTCAAACGGCTTCAGGCCAACGGCATGCTGTTCGCCATCTGGGGACGGAACATCGTCATCACCCTGGTGCTCCTGATATTCTGTATTCCGGTGGCGTTTCATTTTGCGGAAAATTTCGTCCGGCCGATCAAGGCGCTGACCCAGACTGCCCACACGGTCAGTGCCGGCAATTTCGACGCGCCTTTCCCGGTCGAACGAACCGATGAGATCGGTGTTCTCGCCCGCGCCTATCGAGACATGGTCGGAACCATTCGGAACAACATGGCCCGCATTCACGAGCTTGCGTATGTGGATCCGGTCACGCGGCTGCCGAACCGGGAGAGCTTCCGTCAGCACTTCAATTCAAACATGCAGCTTGCGGACGGCACGCCGGTCCGGATGGCCGTTCTGTTTATTGACCTTGATCGCTTCAAGCGGGTGAATGACAGCTACGGACACGATCATGGCGACGCACTGTTGAAGGAAGTGGCGGCGCGGCTGCAGCGCTTGCTGAACTCCTCGGATAAGGTTGGGGCACGCAAGACGGCTTTTTCACCACTTGTCGCCAGGCTCGGCGGCGATGAGTTTGCCATCGTCCTGCCGGCTGAAAAGCCCATGTCCAACGTCTACACACTCGCGGACCAACTGGTGCAATGCGTCGAGCAACCGCTGGAAATCAACGGTCTGACAATGGCCGTTGGGGCCAGCATCGGCGTCTCGACCTATCCGGATGACGGCGAGGACTACACCGCCATTCTGAAGAACGCGGACATTGCCATGTATGCGGCCAAGCGAACCGGCGGCAACCGTGCATGCTTCTTCAACGAGATCGAGCGCGATTCCCGCTCTCACGAACGCATTCGTCTGGAAGCGGAATTGAAACGGGCCCTTCTGGCGGATGAGATCACCATCGCCTTTCAGCCCAAGATCGATTGCGCCACGTTGAGGGTGGTTGGTGCCGAAGTGCTGGCCAGGTGGGACCATCCCGAACGTGGCCTGTTGGCACCGGGATGTTTCATCGATGTTGCCGAAGAAAGCGATCTGATCACGCGCCTGGGTGACAGGGTGCTGGAACTGGCCTGCCGCCAGGGTCGGGTCTGGCTCGATCATGGCCAACGTCTGCCGCTGGCCGTGAATGTTTCCATTCGCCAGCTTGAAAAGCCGGGCTTCACCGCCCGCGTCCTCGACATTCTGGAAATCACGGGCTTTCCGGCCGAGCTGCTGCAACTCGAGGTGACGGAGACTGTTGCCATGGGGATCCGGAGCGAATCTCGGAGGCGGCAAAGCCACTTCTGGAAGCCGGCATTACCTTTGCGATAGACGATTTCGGCACCGGCTATTCAAGTCTGGCGCATCTTCAGCGTCTGCCGTTCAACACATTCAAGATCGACCGAAGCTTCATCAGTGGTCTTGCCGATGACCATCACAGCCGCTCGATCGTTCAGACCATTCTGGCAATGGCGAAAAGCCTCAGTTACGAGGTTGTCGCCGAAGGCGTTGAGACGGAAGAACAACACGTTTTCCTGGCTGAGAACGGCTGCACGACTGCGCAAGGCTTCCTGTTCGCGCGGCCGATGCCGGCAGAACATTTCGAAGCCTGGTCGAAGGCATTTCTGAGGGATGCAACCATCCGCGTCTGGCCGCCGGAGCACAGCCGAAAGATGGCAGCACGTTCGCCGCGTAAGGCAATTGGACGTTGACACGAACCGGCCTTACTCCGCCGCCTCGGTCTTCCGGCGTTCGGCAAGGGGGCGGATTGCGGGGAAGTCCTGATCGGTCAGCGTTTCCTTTGCAAGCAGCAATGAAGCCCCTTCGTCCAGTTCGCCGCGATGGCTGTTCAGGAGCGCTTGGCACGCTGGAAGGCAGTTTCCACCCTTTGCTTGATGGCAAGGTCGATCTCCCGCTGGGTCTGTTCTGAAACCTCGGCAACGTCTCCGGCAGGCTGGCCGAGAAAGTTCTGGCGCTGGGTGGAATAGGCGCGATTGCCAAGGTCGGGATCCATGCCGTATCGCATGACCATGTCGCGGGCGACTTCGGTCACTTTCTGCAGGTCGTCGGAAGCGCCGGTAGAGATCTCGTTGAAGACAATCTCCTCAGCCGCCCGGCCGCCCATCAGGACAGCCATGCGGTTTTCCAGGTCGAGAGAGGACAACAGGAAACGATCCTCGGTTGGCCGCTGCATCGTGTAGCCGAGCGCGCCGATGCCGCGCGGGATGATCGAGATCTTGTGCACCGGATCACAGCCTTCCAGGTTGGCGGCAACCAGGGCATGGCCCATTTCGTGGAAAGCGACGGTTTTTCGTTCCTTGTCCGACAGGATCCGGCTGCGCTTTTCCAGTCCCGCAATCACCCTCTCCACTGCCTCGTTGAAGTCCAGCAGGGTAACGGCATCCGCCTGCCGACGTGTTGCCAGGAGGGCCGCCTCGTTGACCAGCGTCGCAAGGTCGGCGCCGGAGAACCCTGCTGTCAGCTGGGCAACCTGATCGAGGTCGATATCTGCGGCCAGCTTGATCTTTTTACATGGACATCAAGGATCGCGCGCCGGCCGATCTTGTCCGGCCGGTCGACCAGAACCTGCCGGTCGAAGCGCCCGGCGCGCAGGAGAGCTGGATCGAGGATCTCCGGCCGGTTCGTCGCTGCCAGCAGGATGATGCCGCTGGACGGATCAAACCCGTCGAGCTCGGTCAAAAGCTGGTTGAGCGTCTGTTCTTTCTCGTCGTTGGTGCCCATCGGGCCGGCTGCACGCGCCCGGCCCAGTGCGTCCAGCTCGTCGATGAAGATGATGGCAGGGGCGGCCTTTCGGGCCTGCTCGAAGAGGTCGCGAACTCGTGCGGCGCCGACGCCGACGAACATCTCCACGAATTCGGAGCCGGAGATCGAGAAGAACGGCACACCGGCTTCACCGGCAACGGCGCGCGCCAGAAGCGTCTTGCCTGTGCCCGGAGGGCCAACCAGCAGGATGCCCTTGGGTACATGTGCCCCCAGACGGCCATAGGAAGCTGGTTCTTTTCAGAAAATCGACAATCTCCCTTCAGTTCCCGTTTGGCTTCATCCACTCCGGCGACATTCTGAAAAGTGACTTTCACGTCCTTTTCGACAAATACCTTCGCCTTTGACTTGCCGACCGTCATCATGCCGCCAAGACCCTGTTTTTCGGCAAACCGGCGGATGAAGAACATCCAGAGGCCGAACAGCAGCAGGACCGGCAGCACCCAGGAGAGGATGTCGCGAATGAAGGTGTTCTGGACGACGCCGGTGTATTTGACATCGTACTTGCTGAGTTCGTCGGCGAGCGGAACCTCGACGCGCGTAGTGACGAAATACTGCTTGCCGTCCTTCAGTTCCGCCTTGAACTTGCCTTCGATGAAGTTCTCCTTGACGGCGATCTCCTCGATCTTTCCGTCCTTGAGGTACTGCTCGAACTGGCTGTAGGGGATCTGCTCGACGGTCTTGTAGGTGGTCCACCAGCTTTGGAACATCAGCACCAGCATCATGGCAATGAAGGCGTACCAAAGGTTTATCTGGTGTTTCTTTTCCATCGTGAAACTGTCCCGGCAATCGTCTGAACTATGCCGCCATTGACGCGGTTCGCCCGGAGGCTGTCAAGGCCACC
>LZQR01000374.1_pt1 | contig 11144 bp, 12 predicted proteins | sample 768601 | NCBI WGS metagenome assembly LZQR01 (sample SAMN05207299, study PRJNA324521) | oil field metagenome | isolation source: sample BH-FW-24 from oil reservoir | place: India: Bombay High | collected 2015-12-04
TTACGAATTTCGACCATGGCTTGCGTTTGGCAAATGGTCACCCACCTTCCCAACTGTGTTGGAAGCGTTGCGAACCATATTCGTCAAACAATCTGACAGGGCACTTTGCCCAGCGCCCAACAAAGGTTCGGTATCGACATGAAGCGTCACCGGTTTGCCTTCCGTCAAATAGCGCAAACTGTTGACCGCTTCCATCACCTCGTTATCCAAGTGGACTTCCGCCACCGGAATGGCTTCAACTTCTTCACGACTCAACCACAGTAAGGTGTCGATCAAATCGGTCATCGTCAAACCGGCGCGGTACAACCGGTTCAGCACACGGGTTTCGGCTTCTGACCGCTCATTGTCCATTCGGTAGAGTAACTCGATGTTATTGCGCATCACCGAAATCGGCGTGCGCAGTTCATGGCTGGCGTAATTCAAAAATTGTTGTTCCCTTTCCAGGGTAGCGTGCGTTTGTTGCAGACCTTGCTGAATCAGCGCCGCCAATTGATTGAGTTCGCGGTAACGGAAATCCGGCAGGGGTTCCTTGACGGTTTCCGGCGACACCGACCTTGCCCATTGCCCCAACCGTTCAATGGGACGTCCCAACGATTTCAACAACAAAAACAGTACAACAATCAACACAACCAAAATCACGCCCCCGGTCACGTGCAAAAACGTAAAGGAGCGACCAGCCTTTTGACGACCGATTTGCGGGACTTCCGACGGTTTCATGGACTTGCCGACATACACCGGCAGCTGGTTACCATTCGTGGCTTTCAATAAGAACAGAATACGGCGTGATGCACGCTCTTCAGAGACGATTTTGTGTTTATACAAACGATTGGATTCGATGTCTTTGGCGGAAAACGACCGCTGAAATTCGCCGGGCAAGGCCTGCCAATCGGATGACACATAAAACAGGTCATCCAGTGGGGATTGTTCAAACAACGCCGGTTGCTGGCGATAATTTTGGCCACGCCGTCCATTTGGCTGACGATATAGGTATCGATGCCTTCACGGAAAAAGGAACCGGCCAAAAAGGTGTACCCGACCACCAGCCCGACGCCAATCAGTAGGACGGTGCCGGCCAGATAATATTTCAAACTGAGGTTAAAGCCTTTCATCCTGTTTCCTTATCGCTGCCGGATTTGAGCACCACACCATGATGCGTCACCGTATGAATCAACGGCTCCAGGCCTGGTAAATCCACCTGCTTGCGCAGTTTGTGCAAATGCACCTTCAGGCTGTCGGTATTCGGTACTTCATCGCCCCACAAAGCATGCTCCAGCGCCTGTTTGGACACCACTTTCGGGCTGGCGCGCATCAGGGTTTCCAGTAACTTCCAGCCTGTGGGCGACAGACGAAGAGCAACCGCCCCCCGTGTCGCCTGATGTTGTTGAATGTCCATCATCAAATCTGCAACCTGAAAGCGCTTGGCCTGACCGCTGCGGCGCATCGCCAACGCTTTGATACGGGCCACCAGTTCCGCCATTTCAAACGGTTTGACCAAATAATCGTCACTGCCGACCTCAAAGCCGGTTAACTTATCATGCAATGCATCACGGGCGGTCAGCATCAATACCGGCGTATCGTTACCGTCGGCTCGCACTTTTTCACATAGGTGGAACCCGCTTTGCCCCGGCAGATTGACGTCAAGGATCAACGCATCGTAACGGTTGTCGTTGATGAGGCTTTCCGCCGCCGAACCATTGGCGATATGGTCACACTCGATTTGCTCCAACGCCAGATAATCCACCAGCGTATTCGCCAAATCCAAATCGTCTTCCACCAGTAACACATGCAACATTTTCAATCGGCACCTTGCTTTGACGGCCAGGCCTGGCCATTTTCAGATAGTATAGAACAACTCGGGTTAACGATGGGTTAACAGCAAACGCACAAAGATAAAAATAGAAAAACCAGCCGCATCCGGCGAATAATCAGAATGCCAACTGGACGAAAAAACGTGGTTAGATAAGCCCTTACAACCAGTTTTTCAGATGGGTGTGAATGGTGGTTTCCAAATTCTGTGCCGACAAGCGCAGTAAGGTTGGCAAATCGGCATCGGCCGGGGCCAGTTCGTGAATGGAGCGCATTTCGAAAAACGCCGGTAAGTCCTGTGTCGTGGCTTCCAATTTGCCGCAGAGACCCACGGTTGGAATATCATAATCCCCGGCCAATTCGGCGATGCGATTCGGCAATTTTCCGAAGCGGGTTTGCCCGTCCATTTTGCCTTCGCCGGTAATCACCAGATGCACGTCGCCGTCCCGAAGGACTTCATTCAAAGACAGCAGTTCCGCCAGTAAATCGAAGCCGGACGCCAAACGGGCATCCAGCAAACCGACAAAGGTTCCGGCCATTCCGCCGGCCGCACCGGCGCCCGGCAAATGCTCGATGCGTTTGCCCCAGTCAGCTTCAATCACTTTGGCCAACTGTTTCAACCCGGCTTCCAAAATCGGTGCGGTGGTTTCATCCACACCTTTTTGCGGCCCAAACACCGCTGTCGCCCCCTGCTCGCCCAACAAGGGGTTGGACACGTCGCAGGCAATGACCCATTCAATCTGATTTAAGTCACTTTTCACCAGGCCTGGCGCATTTCGTTCAATATGGTCCAGCTCGACCAAAGCCCCGCCACCGAACGCCAGCGAGTCGCCTTGTGCATTCCGGAAATCAAACCCCAACGCCTGCAAGGCACCGGCCCGCCGTCATTGGTGGCACTGCCGCCAGCCCGAGAATAATTTTTCCGCGCCCAGTCGAATCGCCGCCGCCAAGACCTGGCCGGTGCCGTAAGTGGAGGCCGCCATCGGGTTCAACTCGTGTTCTGCCAATCTCGCAACCCGGACGCCTGTGCCATCTCGACAATGGCGGTTTTGAGTCCGGTTGCCAACCGAATTTGGCGGCCACCGGACGGCCTAACGGGTCTTGTACAATCACTTCATGCGATTCGGCCAACCCAGCGTAGGTGATGGATTCGACAAAGCCTTCCCCGCCGTCGGACATGGGGCGAGAAATGAAATTCAGGCCATCGGCCACCCCCTGTCCGGCACGTTCGACGATGCGGCAGAAGTCCACCGCGGATAAGGAGCCTTTAAACGAATCGGGCGCAACGAGAACGGTCTTCACAGCTTAGATCCCGTCCAGCGAATGTTGTCGACTGGTTTGGTTTTCACGAGCATTCTCCTCTAACGATTGTCTGTAAAAATGAGCGTCCACCACTTCATCGATGAAACGGAGTTTGCCTTGTACCACCGGCGATAAAATAAACGGATACGGATCGGCCAGCCCCATGCTGCGGTTCAGAGCGTTCATCACCTGCGACACCCGTTTCCATTCGCTGAACCAGTCGTCGAAATCGTTGCGGCGCGGTTCATACACACTCAAGCTATAACTGACCGCAGTTTCCAACGTATCCACCATGTGCAGATAATGCGCCCAGGTTTCCGCCCAGTCTTCATGCGGATGGCTGCTGGCATAAGGCGTGATGTAACGGCTTTTCCAGTGCGACACCGAGCCTTTTTCATAATAGGCTTTGAGGGATTCGTCGTAATCGGCGCGTTCATCGCCGAACACTTCCCGAAAGGCCTCCAACAGCCCTTCCTGTTCAATGATTTCATGCCAGAAATAATGCGCCACCTCATGACGAAAATGCCCCAGCAAAGTGCGATAGCGTTCGCCCATCTGTTCTTTCATCACATGCAAAAAGCCTTCATCGGCTTCCGCAACATTCAAGGTAATCAAACCATTGCTGTGGCCGGTCAACACATGTTCCAGCGCGACATTCGGGTTACTGCGTTGATCTTCCAGAAAGTCGAAGCGCAAAACGTTATGCCCCGATGCGCCTTGCGGGTCCACCAACTTCAAATCCAATAAGGTGTACATCAATTGCCGCTTGGCTCTTTCCAGAATCCGCCAGCGCTTGGGGTTTTCGGCAAACTCAAATCCGGAATCGTCCGCGTGGTGCGACAGGACACACACTGACAACTGCCTTCGTCTTCCGGACTGATGAGCCAATTGCAATTCACCACCGAATAGCGGTGATTGCAAATCTTAAAACTCGGCAACTTGGTACCGTTGGTGGTGTGCGGGTAAAAGCGCGAATCGCTCCGTACTTCACCACTCCACATGGTGCCGATGGTCGGGTCATAGGCCAAATCACGACCACAAGCGGCGCAGTAGAGATTATCGAAAAATATCTCCTGCCCGCATTTGCAAAACATGCGTTTCATTAAATTGCTTCCAAATCCTTATCGGGGCGCACGATTCTAAGCGACTTCTTTAGGGTTGAACCAAATCTCATAGAACCTCGTGTGAATGGACGAAAGCTTCAATTGTACTGCATCCAGATAATCGTGTAAGGCCATTGAACCGACTTCAAAGGATTCGTTTTCACGGGTAAAAGCTTCCAGCGCCTCCAAGTCCGCAATCAAGCCGTCGGTGTTCGGCAGCTTGTCGACAATGCCTTTAACCATGTCGATGCAATAGTTCACCGAACGGGCGAACTCCGGGTCGTGAATCAAAAAGTCCACCACCTGCTGACCCCGAATATCGACCTGCACCTTTTGACGATACATGAAATAAGCGCTGACCGATTTCAACAGGTTCGCCCACAGAATGCTGTCGTAAGGTTGTTCTTCGGTTTCGTCGCTGGCCTGCGCCACGAAAAATCCACCGACATCCAACATCCGCGTGGTCATGTCCGCCCGTTCAATGCCCATACCCAGTTTCAGGAATCGGTAGGTGGTGTTCAGACTCATGGTGCTGGACATCATGCCCGACCAGGCCTGGCAGGCTTTGATGATTTTCGCCAACAGTTGATTACGCTTACTGCGGGACTGAAAATCTTCCTGGTTTTCCTTCACCATCAAATACAGTTCATTGATGTGAATCCACGCTTCACGCGGCAGAATGTCACGGGTGGTGCGCATATTCTCCCGCGCCCACCAGAGCGATGAAATCAACGAGGTCGGATTATTCCGGTCGCTGAGCAGCATGGTCATGCAATTTTTTTCGTTACGTCCGTCGTAATTTTCTTCAAAATAGGCTTCGTTGCTGGTGATCTGCACCAGCGTGTACCAGTTCAACTTCACCGCTTTGGGCAAGTCGAACATCAATTGGGAATGGACTCGCGCCAAGCGCGCAGTGTTTTCGACACGCTCAATGTAACGCGCCGACCAATAAACTCTTTCCGCTACTCTCGACAACATTTAGCCTTCCTCCGATTTGACAATCCAGGTGTCTTTACTGCCGCCACCTTGGGAAGAATTCACCACCAACGACCCTTTGGTCAAGGCCACACGCGTCAAGCCACCGGCCGTCACATAACTTTTCTGTCCTTGCAAGATGAACGGTCGTAAATCGACATGACGCGGTTCCACCGCATCGTCGCACAAGGTCGGTACCGTTGACAGACTCAAGGTCGGCTGAGCGATGTAATTGCGCGGGTTTTCCTGAATCAGTTGGCGAAATTGTTCGATTTCGTCTTCCGACGCTTTCGGTCCAATCAACAACCCGTAACCGCCGGATTCGTTGGCCGGTTTGACCACCAGCTCATTCAGGTGCTCCAGTACATACTGTCTGTCTTTTTCCACGCTGCACAGATAGCTGGGAACGTTCTGCACCAGCGGCTCCTCGTCCAAATAGAAGCGAATAATGTCCGGCACGTAGGAATACACCACCTTGTCGTCCGCCACGCCGCAACCCGGTGCATTGGCGATGGCGACGTTTCCGGCTTTCCAGGCGCGCATCAAACCGCGCACGCCCAAAGCGGAATCTTCACGAAACACTTCCGGGTCGATGAAGGCGTCGTCGATGCGGCGATAAATCACATCGACTTTTTTCAATCCGTCGATGTTTTTCATGTAAACACAGTCGTCTTCCAACACCACCAAATCGCTACCTTCCACCAACTCGGCGCCCATTTCGTGAGCCAGATACGCGTGTTCGTAATAAGCGGAATTGAAAATGCCCGGCGTCAAGACCACCACTTCCGGAATCGGCGACTCGTTCGGCGACAATGAACTCAACATCGACAACAGATTGGTCGGATAATGGTCAATCGGCATGATGTTGATGTCATGAAAAACTTCCGGCATCACCTGCTTCATCACCGCGCGGTTTTCCAGCATGTAAGACACGCCGGACGGCACGCGCAAATTATCTTCCAACACGTAAATGGTGCCGTCGCCACCGCGCACCAGATCGGAGCCGCAAATGCTGGCCCAGGCGCCATGCTTGAGTTTCATGCCTTTGCACTCCGGGCGGTAATCCTTGGAGGACAACACCACTTCTTCCGGCACGATGCCCGCTTTAATGATGCGTTGGTCGTTATACAGGTCTTCGATGAACATATTCAAGGCAGTCAAACGTTGCTTCAACCCCTTGGACACCGTTTCCCATTCATCGGCATCGATGATGCGCGGGAAGACGTCAAACGGCCAAAGGCGGTCGATATTGCCCTTGTCGCTGTACACGGTAAAAGAAATGCCCATTTCCGCAATGGTGGTATTGGCGTTGCTCTGCAACTCCACAAAATCCTTGATGCTGTAATCCTGCAACTGGTCGATGAACTGACGGGCGCAAGCACGCGGGGTGTCCGGCGCTTCCATGGTCTCATCGTAGAAACTGTTGATCGGGTAGTTCAAAAGCGGTTTATTCATCTGTTCTATCCACCTTCTTCATTTAAATGCGAGTCGTTTAAGTGCAACTTCGTTTGACGCCGTCAAACAATGAAAAACGCCCAGGCCTGGTCAAAAACCACATTCCGGCCAGGCCTGGCGAGTTTCTCTAATCCGCCTAATCGGTATAAGGTGCCCACAAGGCCGAGACATCGTCCACCGTTTCCGGCATCAACCACACCGACTGATACGGCTGTAAAACGTATTTGGTCTCGGCATTGGACACCCCGCCGTTATCAAGGAGATTCACCCAATAGGAAAAACGTTCCATGCCCTCGATTTCACTGAGGTTAATCAATTTGATGTCGTTGGTCAGGTTGTGAATCGCCAACAACGGGAAACGCAAATCCTCGGAATCCCGCCAAAGCGCGAAAAAGTCGCGGCCCAGATTCAAAACCTTCTGCGGTGTGTCCGGGTGGAACGCCTTGTGTTTTTTACGGCGTTGCAGGATATTGGTAATCCGTTTCAAGACCTCCGCATTCGAGGTTCGCCCGCTGTCCACCAGCGCCAGCAAATATTCGTAATCCCAGCGACGACGGTTGATGGAACGCGTCCGCCCGGTTTGCTCCACGCCTTGCAAATCGTTCGGCGTCGCCACCAGACTGTGAATGTAGAAGGCCGGAATCCCCTGCAACGTCATCATAATGTTCTGGGAACAGATGAAACGATCCACCTGCCATTGGTCCGGGCCATTAGAGTGGTAAGTCTCCCGACAGGCGCTAAACAAGGCGATATTGATTCATAAGGACTTCCGAACCGTCCGGATTGGACTTGGTGGTTACGAAACCGCCTAAACGGTGCATACTGGTGATTAAATCTTCCACTTCACGTTCGGGCAGAATGCCCTCCACCGGGCGCACCCCAATACCGTCGTGCGAAGCGGTGAAGTTCAGGAAAGTACAGCCTTCCGGAGGCGGTTCCAACGACATGGCCCAATCGGTCAGATAGTTCCCTTCGCCGCGGTGTAAGGCGTGCAACACCAACGGTGCCAACGCAAACTGATACACCATGTGCGCCTCGTCCTGATGGCCGAAATACGACAAATTTTCGGCATGCGGCACATTGGTTTCGGTCAACAAAATGCTTTCCGGTTTGACGAAACTCATCACGTCCCGGAACAACTTCACCATCTCATGGGTTTGCGGCAAGTGAATACACTTGGTACCCAGTTCCTTCCACAAAAACGCGATGGCATCGAGCCGGATAATGCGTGCACCCTTTTGCAAATACAACAGCAGCACTTCCAACATCTTGATCAAAACATCGGGATTCTTGAAGTTCAAATCGATCTGATCGGCACTGAAGGTTGCCCACACCAACGTTCGACCGTGGTGGGTATAAGCCGGCACCAACAACGGCGTGTTTCTCGGACGCGTGACCTGAGACACATCCTCGTCACCTTTCATTTCAATGAAAAATTTGTTGTACGGCGGGTTATCCGCCTTGTAATGAGTGAACCAAAGGCTTTCACGCGAAATATGATTGACGACGAAATCGAACATCAGATGATAGTCTTCACCGAGTTTTTCAACATCCGGCCAATCGCCTAAATCGGGATTGACCTGTTGATAATCGATGACCGAAAAACCATCGTCCGAGCTGTATGGAAAAAACGGCAGGATATGCACGTTATTGATGGCTTTCTTGACATGGGTTTTCAGGAAATCATGCAGGGTTTCCAACGGTTTTTCGCCATCACGCAAGAAGGTATCGCCATAAGTGATAAGCAATACATCTTCCTGCGACCAGCGCGAGTCTTTGAAATCGCCGTCTGCCGAATCCGCCAACAACGCGCTGACACGCTCGAAAGTTTCCTGCCCGACGGTATCGCCGTAACAGAATACCAATCGGTCTTTTATCTGATTCAGAATCGCTTGTTTCATCGTTTTGCCTTTGTTTGCCTGTGCCAGGCTTATTCAGTGTCGACTATTTATTGTCCTCTTCGACCGCCTCGTAAATGTTCTCCAGAATATCCGGGCAGGCACTCATCACCCGGTTCCAGTTCGGCATGAACGGAATTTCACTCGGCGATTCGATAAAGGCCTTACCGGCATCGAGAATGTTCTGCGCGAAGAGTTCAATGACCTGTTCTTCACTGTGCAAGTCGATTTTCAAACCGTTCATTTCCGCATCGAACGCATAGGATTCAAGCTGATCCAGCGCCGTACGGTAATACTTGGCTCGGATGGTACGCAAGGTACTTTGCGAGAATTGGTGTCCGCGCACCGCCAGTTTTCGGAACAACGACTTGGCGATGTCCTGACTCATGCGCGACAGGCCTTTTTGCTTGTCCTCAAACGAAACTTCCTGGTGCTTGTGGTCATAAACGTCGGCGATGTCGACCTGACACACGCGGCGGTTGGAATAGTTCTTCAACACCTCGGACATCACACCGATTTCCAGCCCCCAATCGGAAGGAATACGAATTTCCTTCAAACACTGCACATCCATCGCGAACTCACCCGCCAACGGATAACGGAAACTGTCCAAATACGTCAGCAAGTCGTCATTCCCCAACACGCCTTTCAAGGCACGCAGCAACGGCGTCACCAACAAGCGAGAGGCCCGCCCGTTCAACTTGCCTTCCGAGTAACGCGGGTAATAGCCTTTGGAGAACACGAAGTTGAAGGTCGGATGTGCTACCGGATAAATCAATCGTGCCAGCAAACTGCGGTCATAAGTGACAACATCGCAATCGTGCAACGCCACCGCTTCGGCCTTGCCGGAGGCCAGAATGTACCCGAAGCAGTTCCAGACATTACTGCCTTTCCCGCGCTCGCGGGGAGCTAGGTCTTTTTCTTTCAATTTATTGGTAATGGCCTGCATGCGCGGGCCGTCGTTCCAGATGATTTTGGCATCCTGAGGCAAACCGGAGAAATATTCCTTGGCGTATTCAAACTGCTTTTCATCCGCCCGGTCCAAACCGATGACGATTTGGTTCAGATACGGCACCTTCTTCAGCTCTTCAACAATATTGCCCAGAGCCGGGCCTTCCAGCTCGCTGAACAAAGACGGCAGAATCAGCCCTAACGGTTTTTTGTTGCCGTGACGGCACAGCTCCGCTTCCATGTCATCAACCGGACGATCCGTGATGTTGTGGAACGTCGTAACGGTTCCGTTTTGAAAGAAATCACTCATACACTCCCCCTTGAGCTTTTGGTTAATTCGTTTTCGGGCTTCGCCAAAACGGCTTCCACCGCTTCAATCCAGCCATGCGGCGCTTCCGCATCGGTGTAAATCGCACTCGGTATTTCAATGCCTTTTCCGGCCGGGTTGGAAATCACAATCGGAATATCCGCGTAATTCAACATGGCGATGTCGTTGTCGCTGTCGCCCAACGCCATCACCAACACAATCCCGGCCACAGGAAAAATATTCTTTGTTCACTAAAAAATGCATGGCATCCGCCTTATCATGCTTACCCATCACATGATAAAACGCCCCCCTTTTTTCAACGTTAAATGTTCTTCGGCGAGCGCCTCTTTAAAGCGTTGCAGGTTCTCGTCCGAATCCTGCCAGAGAATCGGTTCGGTGACTTCTCGTTCAGTAGCCAACAGGGCTTCTTTATGATGCAAGCCGGTATGGTTCATGACTTGAGACAACGTCCAGTCGCCAAAACCTTCAAATTGCCAATCGTGACGCTTGCGCAGATGTTTGATATAAGAACGAATGTCTTTGTAAGGATGGCCGATCAACACCTTTTCCGCAGCTTGCGACGAAGTGGCCGGCACGGTCATGACACCGCCGTTTTCGGCAATGACCGGCGTGTCCAGTTTCAGTTTGGATTTCCACTCTTCCAGTTCGGACAAGGTCTTGCTGGAATTGAGCACCACCGGAATGCCCAACCGCTTCAAGCGCTCGAACATCGGCAGCACCACCTCGTAATCGTAGGTGTTATGGTTGAGCAGCGTTCCGTCCAGATCCGTAAAGATGATCAGCTTCGACACACCTTTCCCCTTCAATCAGTTTTGTTTGCCAGGCGCTTTTTTCACCCAATGGGAATAAAACGCCAGTGACAGAATAATCAATGCGATACCGATAATCAGATACAGCGCATGCAGCATCAAGGTCGGATCGTTCAACGCGATTTTAAACACCACCATCAAGGCTTCGATGGACAGTGCGATGATAATCGCAATCAGAAATTTCGAGAGCAACCGGGATTCGTCCTTCTTGTCCGAATAGGCTTTAAAGAACACCTCCCGTTCCAACAGGGTCTTAGCCAAATCGAAAATCGCCAACCCCATCGTTAAAGCGACAATCGGTTTGAACACACTTTCCAGCGTATAGGTGTCGGGATGACGCCATTGCAGGAAGTAGTCATAAAAAGCATAACCGATTGACATGATTGAGAAAAACATTAATGATAGACCAATGGCCAAATAAAAGCTCTTGGTCACTTTATTGAAGACCGGGTGCAGCTCCAGCAAACCGAGGCGCATCAATAAAGACACGACATTGAAATCGAAAAAAGAAAGCTCTCTC
>LZQR01000375.1_pt1 | contig 11128 bp, 13 predicted proteins | sample 768601 | NCBI WGS metagenome assembly LZQR01 (sample SAMN05207299, study PRJNA324521) | oil field metagenome | isolation source: sample BH-FW-24 from oil reservoir | place: India: Bombay High | collected 2015-12-04
AATACAACCTTGCAACGACCCTGCATGATACGCCGTTAAGCCTAAAGGGCAGTAAAGGTTCGGTTTGGTCACCTCGCAACTTTGACCGCAAGTTCCGTGGCGATGTGCCGTTATACTTAGCCTTAGCGAAATCCCTCAATGTACCAACGGTACGTTTGGGTATGGAGCTGGGTATTTCAGAAGTTTCGGATACTTTAGAGCGATTGGGGGTTGATAAGAGCGAAATTCGTCCAGTGCCTTCGATGTTCCTTGGTTCATTCTCGCTGACACCATTTGAAGTGGCACAGATGTATCAAACGGTCACTAACTCAGGCAAGCGCGCTAAGTTATCGGCATTACGCTCGGTGATCGACATGGATGGTAATGTACTTTACCAGTCATTGCCGCGCTCATCTCAAGCGGTTGATCAGCAAGCTGCGTGGCTAACGACTTACGCGATGAAGCAAGGTGTTGCTCAAGGTACGGGACGCTTCCTACAAAGCCAGTTCGCATGGCTGCGCTAGCCGGAAAAACGGGCACCAGTAACGATAGTCGTGACAGTTGGTTCGTGGGTGTCGATGGCCGTGAAGTAACCACAGTGTGGCTTGGTCGCGATGATAACAAGTCGACCAAACTGACTGGTTCAAGTGGTGCATTACGTGTGTACGCGGAATACCTAAAGCAACGCATCCCTGAGCGCCTAGAGTTGCCTTGGCCAAAAGAAGTGACCACATTAGGTTTCCAAAAAGCCGCTAATGGTGCGCTGGAAATGAACTGCCGTAGTGAATACAAGCTGCCAGTGTGGGACAAGTCTGGGCAAATCAAACAGCAGTGTGAGAAAAATCAAACTGGTTGAATAGCTTATTTGATTGGTAGGGCTACCAAAAACAGCATCACTGACTTGTGAAGTTGTTCAAATCTTAGTAAAAGTAACTGTTCAATATTCAGCAAAGGAAGAAGTGAATGTTCAAAAAGTCGATTTCAAACCCGTGGGGGCGTTATGTTGCGCTATGGGTCTGCTCCTTTTTGATCGCGACGCCTTCCTTTGCAAAGCACGTTGATGATGATCACTCTCGCCCTAAAATCGCGGTGGTATTAGCTGGCGGTGGGCGAAAGGTGCGGCTCATATCGGTGTACTCAAAGCACTCGAAGAAATGCACATTCCGGTCGATATTATTACGGGCACGAGCATGGGGGCTTATGTTGGTGGCCTGTACGCTACTGGCATGAGCGCGGATGAAATCGAAAGCTTTATCTACAGCGTCGATTGGAACAGCGGTTACCGAGACCGTGTTGACCGCAGCCAACGTCGTGTCCGCGACAAAGAATACGAAGACCGTTATCAAATCACCACAGACCTTGGCTTAAGGTTCGGGGAAATCCGTTCACCAACCGGTGTAGTGCAAGGGCAGAACATGCTACGCATTCTACGTGAAACAACGGGTAACTTAGGCCGATTCAGCTCTTTTGATAATCTTGCGATCCCATACCGTTCGGTAGCGACTGACATTGTCGAGTTAGAAGAGGTCGTTCTTGATAACGGTTATCTGGTTGATGCCATGATGGCGAGTATGTCGGTTCCAGGTGCACTCCCTCCTTATGAACTTAATGGTCATATGCTGGTGGACGGTGGTGTTGTCAATAACATGCCTATTGATATTGCTCGTTCAATGGGCGCAGATATTGTGATTGCGGTAGATATCAGCACCGACTACAAAAGCAAAGAAGACTTCACAGGATTATTCACGGTTGCCGACCAACTCTCCAACTATCTTGTCCGTCGCAGTACTCAAGAACAAGCTGAAACCTTAAGTGGGGATGATGTATACATTCGTCCTGATGTGGGACAAATGGAGACGGTAGAGTTCGAAAAATGCCAAGTGCTTTTCAAGCGGGCTATGACATTACCAAAGGTCTTCAATCCAAACTTGAAAGATTGAGTGTGTCGAATGCTGAGTACCAGCAATACATCGATCACAAACAAGAGATACGAAAAGAACTCAAATATGGTGATCAGCGCGTTGTTGATCAGATCGTCTTAGTAAATAACACCCACTACAGCGATGTACTCCTGACAAACCGTTTGGAGCTGGATACTGGGCGCCCATTGAAAACCGCAGAGATCGAAAAGGCGGTTGAAAACCTGTATGCCCTAGATCGTTTTGAATTGATCACCTACACTTGAAGAAATTGACGGGGTAAACCTACTCGTCTTTGAGGTGAATGAAAAATCTTGGGGACCAAACTACCTCAACTTTCGCTTTTTTTAGAGGACGACTTTAATACTGAAAGTCAGTATGGCATCGGTATGTCAGCTAACTTTACCGACTTGAACTCCCATGGTGCAGAGTTGAGAGTCAACGTTGATATGGGAACGGATAAGATGATCGAAACGGAGCTTTATTCACCTGTTTTATCGAGTCAGGAACTTTTCGTTTCAAGTAAGTTAAACTATAGCAACGAAAATCGAAGCGTACCTATCGGTGGTGATTTTACGACTCCAGATATCGCACGTGTATATGATTACCTACCAGTCTTGTACACCGAATTTATCACAGAGCTTTCTGCTGGGATACAGCCCACTTTGTGGCAAGAGTTAAGAGTCGGAGGCCGATATACTAAGGGAACTATCGAAGCATCGACTATTTCATCTTTTGAGGCGCTTGATTACGAGCGTTTAGGTGTATTTGCTAATTATCGATTAGATACTCTTGATGACTTTGCCTTCCCAAATAACGGTATGCTTATTGATCTAAGTTATTTGGTGTCCCATGATAAGAGTCCTGAGCTTTATAACCCGTTTCAACTGTCTGATACGATTGAAGATACCGTGTATGAAATTAGTGCACGTTTTAAAGGTGCGGTTACCTACAGTCGTCATACTCTAGTTGGGCAGGCTGAATATAGTTTTGTTGAGAGCAAAAACTCAATCGTACCACTTAACCCTAGAGAGCTCGGCGGTTTCTTGAATTTATCAGGTATCCCTCGTAATAGTCTCACTGGACAAAACTTATTCTATACCAGCTTGGTTTATCGTTATAAATGGATGGATAACGACTTCGGGCTGTTTGAAGCACCAGTATATTTAGGTGCATCCCTTGAACACGGTGGTGTTTGGTCAGACAACGATCTCAAGTTGCATGAGGCACCACTGTATAATGCTGCGTCGGTTTTCTTTGGAGTAGACTCTCCAATTGGGCCGATCATGTTGGCATACGGTCGTACAGAGCAAGATTTAGACGCTGTGTACCTGATCGTTGGAACATCATTTAAATAACCGGGAAGAGGACAGCAAGATCTCCGCATATTTAGCCAAAATTTATCGGACTTTAGTCGTAAGTTGCTATGTTGGTCAAAATGATGAGATTTTAATTTAAGGTTAAATTTGCTATCCTTTCGCCCACAGTTTGGCCTCTACGGCGCTGTTTCTCAATCAGAATTGAATGAAAACAAGGGCAATGGAGAGCCAAGTTTCCAAGGATGTTCACTCCTTTACTTTGAAAAATAGTAATTAAAAAGGAGGAACCGCAATGAGAGGAAAAAAGTCGTGCTTGAAGCCTACCGTAAACACGTCGAAGAGCGTGCTGCCGAAGGAGTTGTTCCTAAACCGCTAGACGCTGAACAAGTTGCTGGACTTGTTGAACTTCTGAAAAATCCCCCACAAGGTGAAGAAGCCTTTATTCTTGACCTACTAGAGAACCGTATCCCACCGGGTGTAGATGAAGCTGCTTATGTAAAAGCGGGTTTCCTAACGGCGTTAGCAAAAGGTGAAGTGGAATCACCATTAGTAAGCCGTGAAAAAGCGGCTGAGCTACTAGGTACGATGCAAGGCGGTTACAACATCGCGCCTCTAGTTGAATTCCTAGACGATGATCTACTGGCACCAATCTCAGTTAAAGCGTTATCTCATACCCTACTGATGTTTGATGCTTTCTATGATGTGGAAGAGAAAGCCAAAGCTGGCAACGCATTCGCGCAACAAGTCCTGCAATCATGGGCAGACGCAGAATGGTTCACATCGAAGAAGAAAGTCGCGGAACAGATTACTGTTAAAGTATTTAAAGTGACTGGTGAAACCAACACCGATGACTTGTCTCCAGCACCAGATGCTTGGTCTCGTCCTGATATCCCAGTACACGCAAAAGCGATGCTGAAGATGGAACGTGATGGCATCGTGCCAGATCAACCAGGCAGCGTTGGTCCTATTAATCAGATTGAAGAGCTACAAAAAGATGGCATCCCACTAGCTACGTGGGTGATGTTGTTGGTACTGGCTCTTCTCGTAAGTCAGCGACTAACTCAGTGCTTTGGTTTATGGGCGAAGATATCCCATACGTACCAAACAAGCGCACTGGTGGTATCTGTTTAGGCGGTAAGATTGCTCCTATCTTCTACAACACAATGGAAGACTCTGGCGCACTCCCAATCGAACTAGACGTACAGAACATGAACATGGGTGATGTCATTGATATCTTCCCATACGAAGGCGTTGTACGTAAAAACGGTGAAGAGATCTCTAGCTTTGAACTGAGCAAAGTACTGCTTGATGAAGTTCGTGCTGGTGGTCGTATTCCACTTATCATTGGTCGTGGTCTAACAAGCCGTGCTCGTGCATCACTGGGCCTAGAGGAAACAGACCTGTTTGCTAAGCCAGTTGACCCTTCTGAATCTGACAAAGGCTACACACTAGCTCAGAAGATGGTAGGTAAGGCATGTGGCGTTGAAGGTGTACGTGCAGGTCAATACTGTGAGCCTAAGATGACCACAGTTGGCTCTCAAGATACAACCGGTCCTATGACTCGTGATGAGCTAAAAGACCTTGCGTGTCTGGGCTTCTCAGCTGATCTTGTGATGCAGTCATTCTGTCACACGTCTGCGTATCCAAAACCAGTTGATGTAAACACGCACCATACTCTACCTGACTTCATCATGAACCGTGGCGGTGTATCACTTCGTCCGGGTGATGGTGTCATACACTCATGCTAAACCGCATGCTTCTGCCTGATACTGTAGGTACAGGTGGTGACTCGCATACTCGTTTCCCGCTGGGTATTTCATTCCCAGCAGGCTCCGGCCTTGTTGCATTCGCTGCAGCGACAGGTGTTATGCCACTGGATATGCCAGAGTCAATTTTGGTGCGCTTTAAAGGCGAAATGCAGCCAGGTATCACACTACGTGACCTTGTGCACGCGATTCCTTACTACGCAATTCAACAAGGTCTACTGACCGTTGAGAAAGCAGGTAAGATCAACGAGTTCTCTGGTCGCGTACTAGAAATCGAAGGTGTTGAGCACCTAACGGTTGAGCAGGCATTCGAATTATCAGATGCGTCAGCAGAGCGTTCAGCGGCAGGTTGTACAGTTAAGCTATCTCAAGAGTCTATCGAGGAATACCTAAACTCAAACATCACCATGCTTAAGTGGATGATCTCGGAAGGTTACGGCGACCGTCGTACTATTGAGCGTCGTATCACAGCGATGGAAGAGTGGTTGGCTAACCCAGAGTTGATGGAAGCGGATGCAGACGCGGAATACGCGCACATCATCGAAATCGACCTAGCGGATATTCACGAACCAATCCTATGCGCACCAAACGATCCAGATGACGCGCGTCTTCTGTCTGAAGTGCAAGGCACACAGATTGATGAAGTGTTCATCGGTTCTTGTATGACTAACATTGGTCACTTCCGTGCAGCAGGTAAACTGCTAGAGCAATTCGGTGGTCAACTAGATACTCGCCTATGGGTAGCGCCACCAACGAAGATGGACCGTGACCAACTGACGGAAGAGGGTTACTACGGTATTTACGGCCGCGCAGGTGTTCGTATTGAAACTCCTGGGTGTTCGCTATGTATGGGTAACCAAGCACGTGTAGCAGACAAAGCAACAGTAATGTCGACTTCAACGCGTAACTTCCCGAACCGTCTTGGTACAGGTGCAAATGTATACCTTGCTTCAGCTGAGCTAGCGGCGGTTGGTGCAATTCTAGGTAAGATTCCAACGAAGGAAGAGTACTTGGAATACGCGAAGCAAATCGATGCGACAGCTGCAGATACTTACCGTTACTTGAACTTCCACAAGATGGATGAGTACACTAAGAAAGCGGCTGAGGTTATCTTCCAAGAGCCAGCATAATTTTAGCGAGCTTTGCTAATACTTAATTAAGCGCCCACCATTTGGTGGGCGCTTTTCTCTTTGCAGAACGCTGCGTTTCGAGATATTAGAACTACGTCATTTCCTAGATTGGGAGATGAGGGAGTCGAAATCTCTTTAGACAAAGTCTTGAGAGATCCCCAACTCGCTCGTGCCTCGCTCTTGAGGATGACGATTAGACAGCTAAGAGTAAAAACGATGTCATTCCCGAAAGCGACGAAGGAGTGCGGTCGGGAATCTCTTTTAAACAAGCCATTGAGAGAGCTCTCGTTTCTCACTTCTCCCATTCAACATCTCCCTGTATACTCCGCACCAAATTGATACGAAAAGGCGATCACGATGGAGTTTGAATTCATCCGCAACACATTGATGGGCGAATACTATGTCAAATGCAGCATGGGGCATGAGATTGTAGGTCGTTGGTTGCAAGAAGAAATTGGTAAAGACCCAGCGAAAATTGCGCAAGTTGAAGCCTTAATTGATCAGGCATTTTCTTCGCCATCTCAAGAGCATAGATTAACTGGTGCAGAGATCAGTTTGATGATCCACGGTGATGAGGTGCTAGTGCAGGAAAACGTACTGGGTCATGAGTATGAAGTGGAAATGGAAAGCGAGTTTGACTTCTACGATGCGGAGAGCACAGCAAGCTGTGGTATTGAGGACTTTTGTACCCTGATAGAGCAATGGAAAGACTTTTTGAACATTTAATGCACAGTTTTGGGTAGTCGAAGTGGGATTGCCTTATATTTGTGAAAAGGGCGCACCGATATGGTGCGCCCTTTTTGTTTATAAGATTGTTATTTTACTAAGTTTATATAAATCAAGGAGATAAAAAGTTGGCACGCCGCTTGGATTATTAAAAGTGTTTCAGGATGAAAGCTGCGGAGAAGATTCAATGAAAATCATTAATGCCATTATAAAACCTTTTAAGTTAGACGATGTACGTGAAGCATTGGCTGATGTCGGTATTGAAGGGATGACAGTATCAGAGGTTAAAGGTTTTGGTCGTCAGAAAGGCCACACGGAGCTATACCGTGGCGCCGAGTATCAAGTCGACTTTCTACCAAAAGTAAAACTAGAAATCGCAACACATGCAGACAATGTGGAGCGCGTGGTAGAAGCCATCACTAAAGCCGCTCAAACCGGCAAGATAGGTGACGGTAAGATTTTTGTCTACGACCTAAATCAAGCAGTACGTATTCGTACTGGTGAAATGGACGCAGAAGCACTTTAAGAATTCAAGGGATTGGAGAATTATCATGGAATTAACAACAACAGTAACTGAATTACGTTACGCACTCGACACCTTTTTCTTCCTCATTTCCGGTGCGTTGGTAATGTGGATGGCTGCAGGCTTTGCCATGCTAGAAGCGGGCTTAGTTCGCTCTAAAAACACAACAGAAATTCTAACTAAAAACATTTGTCTTTACGCGATCGCTTGTACCATGTTCCTATTGGTTGGCTACAACATTATGTATGTCGATAACGGTGAAGGCGGTTGGTTACCATCATTTGGTGCATTAATTGGCACACAAGGTGAAGGCGCAGATCACTCTCTAGAGTCGGACTTCTTCTTCCAAGTAGTATTTGTAGCAACAGCAATGTCAGTGGTTTCTGGCGCGGTTGCAGAGCGTATGAAGCTTTGGTCTTTCCTCATTTTCTCAGCGGTACTGACGGCATTTATCTACCCAATGGAAGGTTACTGGACTTGGGGGGGGGCTTCCTATCAGAAGCAGGCTTTAGTGACTTTGCGGGCTCAGGTATCGTACACATGGCCGGTGCTTCAGCAGCATTAGCAGGCGTACTATTACTGGGTGCACGTAAAGGTAAATACGGTAAAAACGGCGAAATCTACCCAATCCCAGGTTCAAACATGCCTCTCGCTACATTAGGTACGTTCATCCTTTGGTTTGGCTGGTTCGGTTTCAACGGCGGTTCTCAACTTATGGTTTCGGATTTTGAGAACGCGACTGCAGTTGGTCAAATTTTCCTAAACACTAACGCTGCAGCCGCTGCAGGTGCAATTGCCGCACTATTTGTATGTAAGACAACTTGGGGCAAAGCAGACCTGACTATGATTCTGAACGGTGCGTTAGCTGGTCTTGTTGCTATCACGGCTGACCCTCTATCTCCATCACCGCTTTATGCTGTTGCGATTGGTGCGGTATCAGGTGCGCTAGTAGTATTCAGCATCATTGGCTTGGATAAGATTAAGATTGATGATCCAGTAGGTGCAATTTCAGTGCACGGTGTGTGTGGTTTCTTCGGTCTTATGGTTGTACCACTAAGCAACGGTGATGCAACGTTTGGTGCACAGCTTCTAGGTGCGGCTGTTATCTTTGCTTGGGTGTTCGGTGCAAGCCTAGTGGTATGGGCTATCTTGAAGGCAACCATCGGCATTCGAGTATCGGAAGACGAAGAGCTAGAAGGTATGGATATGCACGACTGTGGTGTTGGCGCTTACCCAGAATTCGTGACTGTGAAATAACAGTCATAACGACACAATTCGTTACAAAGTTAATCATCAAAAACCTGCTCTGACGAGTAGGTTTTTTTATGGATTAATTGTTTTCTTATTGAACATGCATATAATAACGCAACTGATAAACGTTATCATTAGCATGGTAAAGGATTAAACAATGAAAAACTGCTAACTCTTTCAGCGATTACTTGCGCTACTCTGGCTCCAACAGCAATGGCTGCTGAAGAAGTGAACGTGTACTCTTACCGTCAACCTTTCCTAGTTGAACCTATGTTCAACGAGTTCACAAAAGAAACTGGCATTAAAGTAAACGTTAAGTTTGCGAAAAAGGTCTAGCAGAGAAGTTGGCTCAGGAAGGCGAATACAGCCCAGCTGACGTAATCCTTACTACAGATATCAGCCGTCTAGCTGAACTGACTAACAAAGGTCTAGTTCAAAAAGTAGACAGCAAAATCATCGAAGAAAACGTACCAGCACAGTACCAAGACAAAGAAAACGAGTGGTTTGCTCTGACTTTACGTACTCGTAACGTTTACTCTTCACGTGACCGTGTTGGCAAACTAGGTAACGACTTCAACTACGCGGACCTAGCGAAGCCTGAGTTCAAAGGCAAAATCTGTACTCGTAGCGGTAAGCACCCTTACAACGTATCTCTAGTGTCTTCTATGATCGCTCACCACGGTGAAGCAGAGACAAAAGAATGGCTAGAAGGCGTAAAGCGAACCTAGCTCGTAAGCCTCAAGGTAACGACCGTGCTCAAGTTAAAGCAATCAAAGAAGGTCTATGTGACGTTTCTCTAGGTAACAGCTACTACCTAGGTAAGATGGTTAACGACAAAGAGCAAAAAGCTTGGGCTGATGCGGTATACATCAACTTCCCTAACCAAGAGACAACAGGTACGCACGTAAACATCTCTGGTATGGCGATGGCGAAATTCTCTCCAAACAAAGATAACGCTCTGAAGCTAATGGAATTCCTAACGGGTGACAAAGCGCAGCAAATGTACGCAGAAGTAAACTACGAGTACCCAGTGAAGGAAGGCGTTAAGCGTTCTGAGCTTGTGGAATCTTGGGGTGACTACAAAGCAGATACGATTTCTCTAGATGACATTGCTTCTCACCACGAAGCGGCAATTAAGCTACTAGATGAAGTGAAATTTGACCTTTAATTCCATGTGGGGGTATAACTATACCCCCATTTGATTAAAGGATATGAGATGTATTTGCAGCCGCATTTGTATTTCATACAGCCTTGCAGTATTTAGGCAATGAAGAATAAACATTCTCTATGGAAAACCAGTAGTGGGGTGATTACCCTGTTACTGGTTTGCCGATCTTAGCGATCTTCTATACCGCCATTGGCGAGACGGATGACCTGTTCACACACTTGATGTCGACGGTCATGCCTACCTACATCTATAACACCGTAGTTCTGACTGCTGGTGTGATGCTCCTTTCTTTGATTCTCGGTATTCCAAGTGCTTGGTTTATGGCGATGTGTAAATTGCCAACTGAGAAGTGGCTGCAGTGGGCATTAGTTCTGCCGCTCGCGATGCCGGGTTATATCATTGGTTACATTTTTACGGATTGGTTTGATTTTGCTGGGCCGATTCAAATCTTCTTGCGTGATATAACCGGATGGGGACCGGGCGAATATTGGTTCCCAGATATCCGTACCTTGAGTGGTGCAACTTTCGTTCTTTCTCTTGTTCTTTACCCATATGTTTACTTGCTTTGTCGAGCCGCATTTATGGAGCAGAACGTTTCTTTGCTACAAAGTGCACGCTTATTGAAGTGTTCTCCTTGGGAAAGTTTTTGGCGCATCTCTTTACCCCTTGTAAGGCCTTCTATCGCTGTTGGTTTGTCTCTGGTTGCAATGGAAACCATTGGTGACTTCGGCACCGTCAGCTATTTTGCAGTGAACACCCTTACTACGGCGGTTTACGATACTTGGTTAGGCTACTCGAACCTAAATGCAGCCGCGAAGATCTCAGCAATGATGTTGATGATCGTGGTGCTATTACTGAGCGCAGAGCGTTATAGCCGCCGCAAACAGAAGTTGTTCCAAAGCCAGTTTAATAGCCATGAAGATTTTCGCTATGAACTTCAAGGTTGGCGAAAGTGGGGCGCACTGATTTGGTGTTGGGGTCTCGTTGCAGTAGCCTTTATTTTCCCATTGCTACAGTTAATTGATTACGCCATTACTTACTTTGCACAAAGCTGGACTCCGGAATTTCGTGAATATGCATGGAATAGTTTGGTGGTGTCAGTCGTTGCTGCCATCATAGGTGTTGCGATTGCATTGACTGTGAACTTCAGTCAACGCGTAAACGGCGGCCGCTCTAGCTTAGCTTTCATGCGTCTGTCTTCGATGGGCTATGCGGTTCCAGGCACTGTACTTGCGATTGGTGTAATGGTTGCGGTGCTATTTATGGATCACCGTGTTAACGATATTGCTAAAGCGATGGAATGGGGCAGGCCTGGGCTTATTTTCTCTGGCTCTATGTTTGCGCCTG
>LZQR01000376.1_pt1 | contig 11098 bp, 15 predicted proteins | sample 768601 | NCBI WGS metagenome assembly LZQR01 (sample SAMN05207299, study PRJNA324521) | oil field metagenome | isolation source: sample BH-FW-24 from oil reservoir | place: India: Bombay High | collected 2015-12-04
TCGACTTGCATGTGTTAGGCCTGCCGCCAGCGTTCAATCTGAGCCATGATCAAACTCTTCAATTTAAGATTTTGTTCGGCTCAATGAATACTGAACATTCCTTTCGCTAATAAATAGCAGAAGTAATGTTTGAATTGACTGTGCTGAGTCTTTCGACTCAATGGTCACTTCGTATCATTGAAACCTAATTTGAAACCGAAGTTTCTAATTGGATTATCATCAACGAGTGCCCACACAGATTGATAGGTCTATATTGTTAAAGAGCTTTCCTATTGAGCTTTGCTCAAATCGGACGGCCATTTTAGCGAGTTAAAGTTTAGTGTCAATCACTTTTTTCAAACTTTTTTCAAGCGTTTCCACTTGGCTAATTGGCTTGCTAACTTAACCTCGTTTCTTTCGAAGCGTTGCCGTGTCAGCGAGGTGGCATTATAGAGATTGCGATCACATTGGCAAGCCCTTTTCTCGTTTTTTTGATTTTTTGATTTTTTGCCGTTTGAGTGTTTTTTATTCTAAAAGGCGAGTTTTTACTATTCTTCTTATCAAATATCACCGTTATTAGCGCTTTATAAGGAATAAAGATGAGTTCAATTAGAAGTTATAAAGGTATACGTCCTCAGTTGGGAAAGCGTGTCTACGTCGACTCAACCTCTGTTTTAGTCGGTGATATCCGAATTGGTGATGATTCTAGTATCTGGCCATTAGTTGCAGCTCGTGGCGATGTAAACCACATTCATATCGGTGACCGTACCAACGTTCAAGATGGCAGCGTGCTTCATGTGACACATAAGAATGCGGATAACCCACTCGGCTATCCTCTCATCATAGGTAATGATGTCACCATTGGTCACAAAGTAATGTTGCATGGCTGCGAGATACACGACCGCGTATTAGTAGGTATGGGTTCGATAGTTTTGGATAATGTGGTTGTAGAATCTGACGTAATGATAGGTGCAGGCAGTTTAGTCCCACCAGGGAAGAGGTTAGAAAGCGGCTATCTATATGTGGGAAGCCCAGTAAAACAAGCTCGCCCTTTATCAGAACAAGAGCAAGCTTTCCTACAAAAGTCTGCCAACAATTATGTACAAAACAAAAATGACTACATTAATGAGGTGGAAGACATCAATAAGTAGTCTGGCAGAGTCAGCTAGTCGATGATGATGTGGCCTTCTTCATTGAAGGCTTCATCTTCTATTAACTCTTCTGCTATTTCTTCTAGATCAAAGCGATTATCAACGAAAGCCTCAATGGCAGCTTGCTCATTAGCTATGATTAAGCCACTCAACTTTTCTAACTTTTGTTTGGTTACGTAGCATTCAATCAATGCGCCAGCCTGTTGGGCTGCGAAATTGATTGATTGTGATGCTTCATCCCATGATTGCATGTCTGGGAATAGAATGGATTGATTCATCTCTTATTGACCTTCGAGGTTCTTTCTTAATTCTCTGAGTATTTGCTTCGCGCCAGGACGCAAACCACGCCATAACATAAAGCTTTCAGCCGCCTGCCCGACCAACATTCCAAGGCCATCATAAGCATGAGCCGCTCCGTGTTCTTTCGCCCACAGGTTAAAGCTTGTTAACCCCTTGCCATACATCATGTCGTAGCTAGTGCTATTGGTGGAAAAGATAGCAGAAGAGACCGCGGGCAACTCGCCGTTTAATGAAGCAGAGGTTGAGTTAATAATCACGTCGTACGCTTCTTCTATTGTAGTCATCTCCTTCGCTACAATAGGACCATGTGAGACGAATAAGTCTGCAAGCTGTTGTGCTTTACTAAAAGTACGGTTAGTAATCGTTAAGGAAGCAGGTTTCTGATCAAGGAGTGGTTTAATCACACCACGAGCAGCACCACCAGCGCCAATGACCAGAATTCTCGCGCCTTCCAATACGACTTGATGCTGTAGTAGGTCTTGTACCAAGCCTTCTCCATCGGTGTTGTCACCAATGATTTCTCCGTCATCTAGCTTCTTCAGTGTGTTCACAGCACCGGCTAGCTCTGCTCGCTCAGTAAGACGATTGGCAAATCGATAAGCATCTTCTTTAAAAGGCACTGTCACGTTACACCCTTTCCCACCGTCAGCGAAAAAAGCTTTTGCTGCTTCAACAAAGCCATCAACAGGGGCTGTTTCTGCGGTATACACCAATGACTGATTGGTTTGACGAGCAAACAAGGTGTGAATGAATGGCGACTTGCTGTGTCCGATAGGGTTACCAAACACGGCATAACGATCAATTTGCAGAGTCATTTCCTTACCTTTATTCCTTACCTTTATTCCTTACCCATATAATAAAAACAGGGCCATCTGATTACCGATGACCCTATCACTATCTATCTATACAGAAAAGGAGATTCAACGCTTACCACTCTCGTGGCGTTAGGTATCGCTCGTAAAGTTCAGCTTCTGGAGAGCCAATCTGTGGTTCGTAGCTGTATTCCCAACGTGCAAGTGGTGGCATCGACATAAGAATTGACTCTGTACGACCGCCACTTTGCAGACCAAATAGCGTGCCGCGATCGTACACTAGGTTGAACTCAACGTAGCGACCACGACGATAAAGTTGGAATTCACGCTCGCGCTCACCGAACTCGATGTCTTTACGACGAGAAACAATCGGTAGATACGCTTGGCAGTATCCCTCACCAACCGCTTTGATGTAGTCAAAACACTTGTCGAATTCCCAATGGTTTAAGTCATCAAAGAACAGCCCACCAACACCACGAGTTTCATTTCGGTGCGGAAGGAAGAAGTATTTGTCACACCACGCTTTGTGCTCTGGGTAAACTTCATCGCCAAATGGTGCACAAAGCTGTTTTGCTGTGTCGTGCCATGATTGGCAATCTTCTTCAAATGGGTAGAAAGGCGTAAGGTCAAAACCACCACCAAACCACCAGATTGGATCTTCGCCATCTTTCTCTGCAATAAGAAGCGGACATTGGCGTGTGAAGTCGGTACATAAGGTTTTTAGGATGAATAACCAAAGAAACACCCATTGCTTCAAAACGACGCCCCGCTAACTCTGGGCGATGTGCCGTCGCTGATGCTGGCATTTCATTACCTTCTACATGAGAGAAGTTCACCCCTCCTTGCTCGAAGATATGACCATCACGCAATACGCGAGTACGGCCACCGCCACCAAGACGCTCTCCTTTTTCACGTTGCCAGGCATCTTCGACAAAGACGGCCTTTCCATCTTCTTGTTCTAATTGCTGACAAATGGAATCCTGAAGGGACATCAAGAACTGCTTTACGGCGTGCTTATCGATTGCTGACATACGTGTAGTACCTATTGATTGCTGACTAGCAGGGTTAGCCCTGTCTTAATATTTGCGAAGTTTTAGCATCACGAATTTCACTCGGCTTGTCACGACCACTAGTTTCACCACGTAAGATCGCCACAAGTCTATCGCCTAACTGCTCTTCAACTTCTTTCGTCGTCATACAAGGAGGCTGACCAGTAAGATTCGCGCTGGTAGAGGTTAGCGGCTTTCCGAACGCATTACACATCTTTTGTACTAAAGGATGATCCGTCACACGCACTGCGATTGAATCAAATTGTCCCGATACCCAGTGAGAAACTTTGTCACTTGCAGGCATGATCCACGTGTATGGCCCAGGCCAAGTTGCATGGACTTTATCTAATTGCTCTTGAGTCAGCTGAGATTCATCAATATAAGGCAGAAGCTGCTCATAGCTCGCAGCAATAAGGATTAAACCTTTCTCTACTGGACGCTGTTTTAGCTCTAGCAGTTTTTGAATCGCTTCCGGGTTATCTGGGTCACATCCAACACCAAACACCCCCTCTGTTGGGTAGGCAATCACTTCACCTGTTTGTAGTGCTTTTAGCACCTGTTCAAAGTTCTCCACCGATACTTCCTGATAATCTTTTCTGTTGTGTTTGTACTAAGTGTACAAATATTCATTCTCAGAGACTAAAGCAATTTGTTTATAAAATGTATCAATAGCATTTACAAACACACGCAAACGTTTGCTTGAGGTAAAAATCCCCGTATAATGCGCACAAATTTATCAGCTCACCTAATTTTGCAGCTTGAAGGAGTTTGAGATGAAAGTCGGTATCATCATGGGTTCTAAATCAGATTGGCCAACCATGAAACTAGCAGCGGACATGCTGGATCAATTTGGCGTGTCTTACGAAACAAAGGTGGTGTCAGCTCACCGTACTCCTCAATTGTTGGCTGATTACGCAAGCAGTGCTAAAGAACGTGGCATTAAAGTCATCATGCAGGTGCGGGCGGTGCTGCTCACCTACCAGGTATGGCGGCGGCGTTTACTAGCGTTCCGGTACTTGGCGTCCCTGTGCAGTCTCGTGCGCTGAAAGGCATGGACTCACTGCTTTCTATCGTACAGATGCCAAAAGGTATTGCGGTTGGTACATTGGCGATTGGCGAAGCAGGCGCAGCAAACGCTGGCATCCTAGCAGCTCAAATCCTTGGTACACATGATGAAACGATCATGGCAAAAGTCGAAGCGTTCCGTAACGAACAAACGGAAACCGTATTGGCGAACCCAAACCCTGCTGAGGATTAATCAGATGCATGTACTGGTTCTTGGTGCGGGTCAGTTGGCTCGTATGATGTCTCTGGCTGGTGCGCCACTGAATATTCAAATCTCAGCTTACGACGTGGGCAGCGGTAATATCGTTCATCCACTGACTCAGCACGTACTAGGCAGCGGCTTAGAGAATGCAATTGAACAAGTCGACGTCATTACTGCTGAGTTCGAGCATATCCCACATGATGTGCTCGATGTTTGCGAGGCGAGCGGCAAGTTCCTACCAAGTACGCAAGCCATCAAAGCAGGTGGGGATCGCCGCATTGAAAAGGCATTACTTGATACTGCTGGCGTGCGTAACGCGAAATACTACGTCATCGAAACTCGCGAAGACTTTGACCGCGCAATTGAACATGTTGGAATGCCAATGGTTCTGAAAAGTGCCTTGGGTGGTTACGATGGTAAAGGCCAGTGGCGCTTAAAAGAAGCTTCTCAAGTCGAAAACATTTGGACAGAGATGGCAGAGTGCATCGCGGCAACACCAACTCAAGCGATTGTTGCTGAGGAATTTGTCCCTTTTAACCGCGAAGTTTCACTGGTTGGTGCTCGCGGTAAAGATGGCAGCGTTGAAGTGTACCCTCTGGCAGAGAACGTCCATACCAATGGTGTATTGAGCCTTTCTACTGCGATTGATGCGCCAGAGTTGCAAGAGCAAGCAAAACAGATGTTCACAGCTGTTGCCAACAACTTGAATTACGTTGGCGTGTTAGCTTTGGAGTTCTTTGACGTTGACGGCACTTTGCTGGTTAACGAAATCGCACCACGCGTACACAACTCTGGCCACTGGACTCAACAGGGCGCAGAAACTTGTCAGTTTGAGAACCACCTACGCGCCGTGTGTGGCATGCCTTTGGGTAGCACGAAACTGGTTCGTGAAACCTCGATGATTAATATTCTTGGTGAAGACACACTACCAGAAGCATTGCTAGCGATGAATGGTTGTCACATTCATTGGTACGGCAAAGAAAAACGTGCGGGTCGCAAGATGGGCCACATCAACGTATGTGGTGACTACACAGGCGAACTTAATCGCAAACTTTGTGCATTAGCAGAAGTTCTGGATGAACAGGCTTTCCCTGCTGTACATGAATTTGCCGAGAAGTGGCAAGCATAGAAAAGCATCGGAATAAATAACAAAAGGGTCGCATGATGCGACCCTTTTTAATTCGTACTGAAGATTATTGCGATTGAGTATGCTGGCACTTACGACTCGCGCATTGCAGTTTAACCCCACTGGCAAGTTTCTTTTCTACCAACAAGGTAAATCCACATTCCTCACAGCGGCCTCTTACAGGTGGCAAGTTCACCGCAAATTTGCACTTCGGATAGTTATCACACGCGTAGAATGTTTTACCAAATCGGGTCTTACGCTCAACCAAATACCCTTTACCACATTCAGGGCAAGCATGTTGCTCTTTTGCCTGCTGCTGTGGTTCAGGTTGGTTAATCGACTCAATATGATGGCATGCTGGGTAATGGCTACAACCAACGAACATGCCGTAGCGCCCTTGGCGGAGTACCAACTCGTTGCCACACTCAGGACAAGGCACACCCAACTCTTTCACGATGTGACCATCATTGCTGTGTAGCGGCTTAATGTAATCGCAACTTGGGTATTGGTTACAACCCAGAAAGGGGCCGTGCTTACCGTGCTTAAGCGAAACTTCCCCACCGCATTTAGGGCAAGGTTCGCGCTCAAGCGCATGCTCGTGTGCCGAGAAAAGGTTGTGATCGATTTACTACTCATACTCACCGCTCAAGCGAAGATATTAATGAAGAATACCTTGTTCCTTGGTGTACAGCAGCTCTTCCATCAGCGTGTAGGCGTTTTCGTTGCCCGGAACATTAAACAGCACCATAAGGATGATCCATTTAAGGTCCTCAAGCTCAAATTCATTGGTTTCAAGCCCCATCACACGGTCGATGACCATCTCACGCGTTTCTGTGGTCAGAACATTGATTTGTTCTAAGAACAACAAGAAACCACGACATTCGAGGTCTAGTCGCTGCATCTCAGATGCGGTATAGATACGTGTCGATGCCGATGCAATGCAGGTTGAAATGGCTGAATGTTCATCGCTTTGTTGCAATGCCGCCAGCTCTTCTAACCAGACAAGGGCTTTGTAGATGTCTTTTTGCTGGAAGCCTGCACGAAGCAATTCATCTTCCAACTCGTCTTGTTCGACCTGTAACTCTGCATCGCTATGGATGTAGGTTTCGAATAGATACATAAGTATATCCATCATCATAGCTAGCCCCTCCCCTTTCGAATATAGCCACCGGATACTGCAACAACATGCCCTGAAAGCTCAAGCTCTAAGAGCTGCATCATGACTTCTTGGACAGGTATATTGGTCCTGCTTGCAAGAATATCAACTGGTGTAGCCTCATTTCCTACGTTAGCTAACAGCTGAGGAAATGGCAATTCTTCTTCATCAATTGGCGCAGAAAATAAATCTAAGCTCTGATTAATAGACCAGTCGAGCAAAGACTGTATTTCATTCAGCACCTCTTGAGTATTTGTACGAGACAAGCCCCGTTCTGAATCAATTGATTACCGCCACTGGCGTTGGGTGCATTAATCGAAGCTGGCAGAGCGAAAACTTCTCGACCTTGTTCTAAAGCATAACGCGCCGTAATCAAGGAGCCACTTTTTTCAGCCGCTTCCACCACCAAAACACCCAGTGACAAACCACTGATGATTCGATTACGCCGTGGAAAGTTTTCTGCGCGAGGCTTAGCATCAGGGCGAAACTCAGAAACAAGCGCTCCATTTTCGGCCACTCGCTGTCCCAAACCTCGGTGTCTTGCTGGGTACACTTGTTCTAATCCCGAGCCCAGCACTGCGATGGTTTTACCTCCAGCTAACAGCGCACCATCATGAGCATGGCCATCAATACCCAATGCTAAGCCACTAGTGACGATCAGATCGTGTTGCACCAAGTCAGATGCAAAAGTTCTTGCGTGTTGTAGCCCATCCACACTGGCATTACGGCTGCCAACCATAGCTATTTGAGGTTGAGACAAACAGCTCGCCTCTCCTTTTACAAAGAGTAAAGGAGGCGGTGCGACGGTTTGTTTGAGAAGTGGCGGATACAAAGCATCCGCCAAAGTAAGAATATGATGATGAGAAGATGCTGCAACCCAAGTCAGACAAGCATCGACTTCTTTATCGACCTGCGACCATGCTTGCAACTGTTTTGCCGTTAAGCCTAAAAGCTGAAGCTGCTCCGTGGAATATTGGACAATATTGCTCGGCGTATCTTTACTGAGCAGCTTATTCATCTTGACCCCACCGATGCCCGGTAAACAACTAAGCTTTAACCAGGCAGCGAGATCAATATCATTTTGTGGTGTCATTGGTGGTTGATTCCTCAGCCAGAGGAGAAACCACAGACACCTCTTTATTAATTGGCTTGGTGCTATTAGTAATCAGCGCGAGGCTAAAGTATTCATAAGGACGAATGACAAGCAACTCACCTACTTTGCTTTGTGGCAAAGTAATCTCAGTATCGAGTACACCGTTATCTTTAGCAAAGTCGTCCCCATTCTTGAATACTGGATGGGCATCCTCTTTTAAATCAAACACGCTGCCTTGGCGAAGTTCATCCGATGTACCTTTATCAATCACCACCACTTGGTTGGTCGAGCTATAACGAATACCTTCAATGTTACCCAATAGTTTGGCAGAGGCGCCTTGTGGGGATGGAAGAGGATAGAACGTTGCCGTGAAGTCGCCGCTATCTAACGCTTGTACCGGCAAAGCAATATCATTACGGATAATCTCTTGCAGTTGCGTGGTGATCTTCAAACCAGAAAACTCACTGGATGCTTCAACAAGCTCCCCTTTCGCAATCAAACGCAGAGCCGTAATTTTTTGTGATACATCCTCGCGTGAAAAGGTCTCCACCGGTCGATAGATGGCCCACCCAGTCGAAGTTTGCTCACCACTGATGTACAGCGTGTCTTCTGCAGTAAGGAACTTATTGCCTTTGCTGCTACCCATCACTTTCGCTGCATTATCTAGTGTCTCATCATCAACTAAACGATCAGACTTCAGATATGGCATAACCAACCTTCCGCCACAGTCGGTACCGCTTTCTTTTCCGTGATACGGGCTTTTGGGCTGAGCTTTTTGACCGGTTTTAAGCTTAAAACTGGCTGGCCATTAATCCACACTAACGACAACTTATCTCCAGGGTAAATCAGATGTGGGTTATCAATTTCTGGGTTTACCTGCCATAGACGAGGCCACAACCAAGGGCTATCCAGATACATCGCCGAAATATCCCACAACGTGTCACCTTTAACCACAACGTAAGTTTTGGGTGCATCATCTTTAACGGTAAGTGGTTGGGAATCCGTGTTTGCTACGGCACTGAAAGAGAAAAGTAACGGCAACGTAATACGAGAAACGTTGCGGAAAATTCGATTCATGACCTCGTCCTTGGTCTGTTAGGCAGTTACCAGAATGGAAATTGGTATCAGGATGCTGTCATTTAGGTCATAAAATGTCTAGAATTGAGCCAACAAGGTTTGTGCTGTTACGGCACAGTTCAATATTTCGAGTGAATATGTCTGTATTACAAGTATTAACATTCCCAGATGATCGCCTGCGTACCGTTGCAAAACCTGTAGAAGAGGTGACACCTGAGATTCAAAAAATCGTCGATGACATGATTGAAACCATGTACGACGAAGAAGGTATTGGCCTGGCTGCAACGCAGGTTGATATCCACAAACGTATCGTAGTGATTGATATTTCTGAAACTCGTGATGAGCCTATGGTGCTTATCAACCCTGAGATTCTAGAAAAGCGTGGCGAAGATGGCATCGAAGAAGGCTGTCTATCGGTACCAGGTGCGCGTGCACTTGTGCCTCGCGCTGCTGAAGTTACGGTTAAAGCGCTAGATCGCGATGGCAAAGAATACACCTTTGAAGCCGACGATCTGCTAGCAATCTGTGTTCAACACGAACTAGACCACCTAATGGGCAAACTGTTCGTGGATTACCTATCGCCACTGAAGCGTAAGCGTATTCAAGACAAGCTAGCGAAAATCAAACGCTTTAACGAGAAACAGCAAAACGCTTAATCTCGATACAATTTAATTAGAAGGAAGCCTACCTTGAGTCAGTCTTTACGTATTGTCTTTGCAGGTACTCCGGATTTCGCCGCCCGTCACTTGGCGGCGTTGTTGTCTTCGGAGCACGAAGTAATTGCGGTTTACACTCAACCAGACCGCCCAGCAGGTCGTGGTAAGAAGCTTACTGCAAGCCCAGTAAAAACCATCGCGCTTGAGCATGATATTCCGGTTTATCAACCAGAAAACTTCAAGTCAGATGAGGCTAAGCAAGAACTAGCGGATCTGAATGCCGACATCATGGTTGTTGTCGCTTATGGTCTATTACTTCCGCAAGTTGTGTTAGACACGCCTAAACTAGGCTGTATCAATGTTCACGGTTCGATTCTTCCTCGTTGGCGTGGCGCAGCTCCTATCCAACGTTCAATTTGGGCAGGTGATGCTGAAACTGGTGTTACCATTATGCAGATGGACATTGGTTTGGATACGGGTGACATGCTTAAAATCGCAACGTTACCGATTGAAGCAAGCGACACTAGTGCATCAATGTACGAAAAACTCGCAGGTTTAGGTCCTGATGCGCTGATTGATTGTTTAGCAGACATCGCAGCCGGCAAAGCAGAGCCCGTTGAAACAAGACGACGAGCTAGCAAACTACGCGAAGAAGCTGAGCAAAGAAGAAGCACGTATCGATTGGAATGACGACGCGGCACATATTGAACGCTGTGTTCGCGCATTCAACCCATGGCCAATGAGCCACTTTGAAGCCGCTGAAAACAGCATCAAGGTATGGCAAAGCCGTGTTGAAGAGCAAACCAGCGACAAACCTGCGGGCACCATCTTGCAAGCAGATAAGACCGGTATCTATGTTGTGACAGGCAACGGCGTATTGGTACTGGAACAACTGCAAGTTCCGGGTAAAAAGCCATGTCAGTTCAAGATATTCTGAACTCACGTGCATCTTGGTTTGAAGTTGGCACTCAACTGGTTTAAAAAACCAACCATAGTGTCAAACACCAATAATACGAACTTTTAGAGGGCAGAGATGCCCTCCTTTACTTTAAGGTACTCATCATGAATGTTCGCGCTGCGGCTGCCAACGTCTTGTATCTTGTCGTCGACAAGGGCCACTCACTTTCAAGCGCTCTTCCAGCGGCTCAACAAAACGTACGACCACGTGATCACGCTCTTTTGCAAGAAATTTGCTATGGTGCTCTACGTTACCTCCCTCGCCTAGAAATGATTGCAAACCAGTTGATGGACAAGCCGTTAAAGGGCAAACAACGCGTTTTCCATCACCTGATTTTGGTTGGCATTTACCAATTGAGCTTCATGCGTATTCCTGCACTTTCAAGCGCTCTTCCAGCGGCTCAACAAAACGTACGACCACGTGATCACGCTCTTTTGCAAGAAATTTGCTATGGTGCTCTACGTTACCTCCCTC
>LZQR01000377.1_pt1 | contig 11063 bp, 12 predicted proteins | sample 768601 | NCBI WGS metagenome assembly LZQR01 (sample SAMN05207299, study PRJNA324521) | oil field metagenome | isolation source: sample BH-FW-24 from oil reservoir | place: India: Bombay High | collected 2015-12-04
ATCGTGCTCAGAGAGTACGTACATCTCGGTGCGTTCGCCGATTGACGGTCATATTGGCGCTGCGCTGGTGTCCGAAGGCGCTCTGGTTCGCCAGGAGGATCGTGCTCAGAGAGTACGTACATCTCGGTGCGTTCGCCGATTGACGGTCATATTGGCGCTGCGCTGGTGTCCGAAGGCGCTCTGGTTCGCCAGGAGGACGGAACGCAAATGGCGATCGTGCGGGATATCAGTTCACTCTATGTGGACTTCATCGCGCCGCTCGCGGAATTGTCCAGGGTCCGCCGCGAAATCGATGCTGGCGACATGCAGCCGGTTGAAAGCAGCAATGCCATCGAGCTGATCCTTGACGACGGCAGCACCTATGAACATCCGGGCCGATTGCTGTTTTCATCCGCCGTGGTCGATGAAACCACGGGTCAGGTGCTGCTCCGCGCCGAGTTCGAAAATCCGCAGGGCAAACTGTTGCCCGGCACCTATGTCCGCGTCCGTGTGACGGAAGGCGTCGCTCACCAGGCGGTGCTCGTTCCGCAAAGGGCCGTCCAGTGGGACACGCTGGGCCAGGCGAGCGTGATGACAGTCAGGGACGGCAAGGCGGCCGCACAGCCTATCCTGACAAGTCGTTCCGTCGGCAACCGTTGGCTCGTCACCCAGGGACTGAAGTCAGGCGATCAGGTGATCGTCGACGGCTCGATCGTGCGATGCCCGGTCAGCCCGTCTCGGCCGCTCCGGCAGAGGCGGCTGCAGAAAAGGCCGCCGAACGCGGCACGGCATCAGACTGCAGTGCCGCAGAACCGTGCGATATCCCGAGCTAGAACAGGTCCTTCCAAATGCCGCAGTATTTCATCGAACGGCCCGTTTTTGCCTGGGTCATCGCACTTGCCATTGCCCTGGCAGGTGCGATCGCAATTCCGTTCCTGCCCATCTCCCAATATCCGAACGTGGCACCAACCACGATTGCGGTGACAACCAGCTATCCCGCGCGACGCCGGAAAATCTCTATGACAGTGTCACCAAGCTCATCGAACAGGAGATGAACGGCGCGACGGGGATGCTCTATTTCGATTCCGTCAGCGATGCGCAAGGCAGCGTGACCATCAACATCACGTTCGAAGCGGGCACCGATCCGCAGGTCGCGACCGTGGATGTGCAGAACCGGATCAGCCGTGTGGAGGCGCGCCTGCCGCCTTCGGTTCGCCAGCAAGGGGTGCGGGTCGAGGAAACCAGCAGCTCCTTTCTGCTCTTTGTCGGCCTTGTCTCGACGGACGGCCGTTTGAACGCTGTCGACTTGGGCGAGTTCGCAGCCAGGAATGTCATTGATGAATTGCGACGTCTGCCTGGTGTCGGCAAGGCGCAACTGTTCGCAACAGAACGGGCGATGCGCGTCTGGATCGACACGAAAAAGCTCGTCGGCCTCAACCTGACAGCCAGGGACGTGACTGGCGCGATTGCTGGACAGAACGCACAGGTGTCGTCCGGCAGCATTGGAGCCCAGCCGAGTGCGGCTGGCCAGGAAATTACCGCCACCGTCTCGACCACGGGTCAGTTGTCGACCACCGAGGAGTTTGCGGAAATCGTACTGCGGGCCAACCCCGACGGATCCGTGGTGCGCCTCGGAGACGTGGCGCGCGTGGAATTCGGCGCGCAAAGTTATGCGATCTCCTCGAGTATCAACGGTCAGGAAGCCGCGATGATCGGCATCCAGCTGAATGCGAGTGGAAACGCGCTGGTGACGCCGACGCTGTCAAGTCGAGGATGGCGGAACTGGCGGCAAACTTTCCTCAAGGCGTCAGTTTCGAGATCCCTTATGACACGACGCCCTTTGTTTCGATTTCCATCGAGAAGGTCATTCACACACTGATCGAGGCGGTGGTGCTGGTCTTCGTCATCATGTTCCTGTTCCTGCAGAACCTCCGCTACACGCTGATCCCGTCGCTTGTCGTGCCGATCGCCTTGCTGGGAACATGTGCCGCGCTGCAGCTATTCGGGTTCTCGATCAACGTGCTGACCATGTTCGCGATGGTGCTTGCGATCGGTATCCTGGTCGATGATGCGATCGTGGTTGTCGAAAACGTCGAGCGCATCATGGCCGAGGAAGGTCTTCCACCCAAGGAGGCCACCGTCAAGGCGATGAAGCAGATCACGGGTGCCGTCATCGGCATCACGGTCGTCCTGATTGCGGTGTTTGTGCCGATGGCGTTCTTTCCCGGGGCCATCGGGATCATCTACAAGCAGTTCTCCGTGACGATCGTCATGTCGATGGTGTTTTCGGCCTTCATGGCTCTGACCCTTACGCCGGCGCTGTGCGCGACGATCCTGAAACCAATCCCCGAAGGCCATGCCCATCACAAGAACTGGTTCTTCCGTGGGTTCGACTGGTTGATCGGCAAGACGACGAATGGCTACGGCCGCGTCGTCGGCGGGGCCGTGAAACGCAATTACCGCATGATGGTGATCTACATGGCGATCCTGGCGGGCCTGGGTTACACCTATGTTCGCCTGCCTTCCGGCTTTCTGCCGGTGGAAGACCAGGGATATGCTATCGCCGCAACGCAATTGCCGGCCGGGTCTACTGCGCAGCGGACTGCCGGTGTTCTTGATCAGGTCGATGACTTCTTCATGAACAGGTCAGGCGTCAGGAAAATCGTCTCGATCCTTGGCTTCGGGTTCAACGGCAACGGCCAGAATGCGGGGATCTCCTTCGCAACCTACGAGGACTGGTCGGAAAGAGGACCGGGCGATTCTTCCGAAGCATCGTCGGTTCGGCCCTGGGAGCACTTGCCGGCATTCCGGAAGGCTCCGTGTTCACCCTGACGCCGCCGCCCATTGCAGCGCTTGGCAATGCCAGCGGGTTCAGTTTTCGTTTGCAGGACCGTGCCAATCACGGAAATGACGCGCTTGTGCAGGCTGCCAATGCCCTGTTGGGCATGGCCTGGCAAAGCCCGATCCTGCAATACCCTTACATCGAAGGTCTGCCGCCTGCTCCGCAGATCATGCTCGATATCGATCGCCGGCAGGCGAACGCCTACGGGGTCGCCTTCGATGAAATCAATGCGGTGTTGTCCACGTCGATCGGATCGAGCTATGTCGCGGACTTTCCGAACGCTGGTCGGATGCAGCGTGTCATCGTTCAGGCCGAAGCGGCCGAGCGGATGGACGTTGCGAGCCTGCTTGACCTGAACGCCCGCAACAGCCGCGGCGAGATGGTGCCGCTCTCCGCCTTCGCGAGTGCGCGCTGGGAACTGGGGCCGACGCAAGTGGTCGGGTACAACGGTCTCCAGGCGATCAAGATCAGCGGCAGTCCTGCGCCCGGCCACACCAGTGGCGAGGCGATGGCTGAAATGGAACGGCTTTTCCAGTCTTTGCCGCATGGTTTCGGCTACGAATGGACGGGCTTGTCGTACCAGGAAAAGGCTTCAGGCAACGCAGCTCCCTTCCTGCTCGGCCTGTCGCTCGTCTTCGTGTTCCTGTGCCTTGCCGCGCTCTATGAAAGCTGGTCGGTTCCAATCGCCGTCATGCTTGTCGTTCCGCTTGGCGCAGTCGGGGCAATCGTTGCGGTCACCATGCGAAACCTGCCCAACGACATCTATTTCACGGTGGGGCTGATCACGATCATCGGACTGTCTGCCAAGAACGCCATCCTGATCATCGAGTTCGCCCGGGATCTCAGGAACGAGGGGCGTTCCCTGCTCGAAGCAACGGTCGAAGCGTCGAAACTGCGCTTCCGGCCGATCCTGATGACGTCATTCGCCTTCATTCTCGGCGTGGTTCCGCTTGCTTTTGCGACGGGCGCCAGTTCGGCCAGCCAGCGAGCAATCGGTACGGGTGTTCTTGGAGGAATGATATCGGCAACGGTGCTTGCAGTGCTTTTGGTGCCGACATTCTACGTCGTCGTTTCGAAGCTCTTCGGCCGCAGGTCCAAGGTCGCCGATTCCACCCCCCGGAGTGCCGAAGACGAGGAATTGCCTGACGGGAACAGCCGGCAATCGGCGTGAATACGTGAACGTCCTCCAGCCGTTGGTGAACAGCACGGGGGACGTTAGTCGCAGGTGTCGGAAAACGGACATTCTCCGAGGCATGGCAGCCGGGCCTTTGGGCCCGGCTGGCGGTTGGTCAGCCGGTGTAATCTTCGTCCGAGACCTTCTCCATCCAGGTGACGGGGAGCCGTCGATGCTTTCCTGAATGGCGATGTGGCTCATGGCTGTGTCCGGTGCGGCACCGTGCCAATGCTTTTCTCCGGCGGGAAACCAGACGACGTCACCCTGGGAAATCTCTTCCACGGGACCGCCTTCGCGCTGAACCCGGCCACGGCCGAAGGTCACGATCAGCGTCTGTCCGGCAGGATGGGTGTGCCAGGCCGTGCGTGCGCCGGGCTCGAAGGTGACATGGGCACCGCCGGTCCGGCGGTTCTTCGGCCTGGAAAAGCGGGTCGATGCGCACAGTGCCAGTGAACCAGTCGTCGGGCCCCTTGACGGACGAAGCAGTCCCGGAACGGATGATTTTCATTTTCAACTCCCTGTTGCTTGTCGCGCGGTCAGCCGCGCAGCTTTTCAAAACGGTAGGTTAGGGCAGGCCCCCCGGGTTGCTGTAGGCCAACTCGGCGGTGACCATGGCAAAGGCTCCGCGAAGCGGGCCGTGCGAAGTGGGCCGGCTTCAAGAGGATCGAAACCGATGTCCCGGATCAGGATACCGGCGACTTCCTTTGCACCGGCATCGTCCCCATAAACCATGACTTGCGGCCTTGGTGTCCGCTCCTTTTGCGAAAAAACCGGCATGAATGCCTCGGAGGGAACCGTGTTAAAACAGGAAACCCAGCGGGCCTGCGGCCGCATGGCGGCCAGCTCTTCGGCTCCGGACGACTGGATACCGACCACCAGATCCGTGTTCGTTGGATCGAGGGGCACGCAGCAGTTCAGCACCACGGCTCCAGATAGATCCCCGGCTTGCGCGAGGACGTCGTTCACCCGCGACCAGTGAACGGCCAGCAGCAGCACGTCCGCGTTCTCGACCGCATCCGCCACCGACCCGTGCGAAGCGCCTGCCGCCTGGGCGAGACGCTCGAGCTTCGAGCGGCTGCGGGAATAGGCGAAGGTCACATCATGGCCGCAACGCGCCCAGAGCAGTCCGAGCTTGGCGCCCATCAAACCCGACCCCAGAATGCCTATCTTCATGTCTCAGTTCCGATCTTTCGTGCGGCAAGGCCGGCTCCGGCGGGAACCGGTTACTGCGCGCGTTTTTCGAACACGGCCTTGGCAACCGGCAATGCCGAAAACACCTTCGGCCAACCGGCATAGAATGCCAGGTGAGAAAGCATGGCACCGGCTTCTTCCTGTGTCAGGCCATTGTCCATGGCGCGGTTGAGGTGAAATGTCATCTGTTCGGGCTGACCGGCTGCAATCAAGGCGGCTACCGTCACGAGGCTCCGGTCGCGGGGTGCGAGATCTGGACGCAGCCAGAGGTCGCGGAACAGCAGCTCACGCGTGTTGTCCACGACACCCATGCTCACATCCGCATAGTTGCCGCGTACGAGGTTTTCACGGGCAGCTTCGGCCTCTTCGTTGAGCGGCAGCAGGTCCGGGTCGGAGGCCGGCAGGTCTTCAATGGTGATCTCCCTTTCCTCAAACACCGGCGCGGCTGCTTCGGCGGCCGCGGTGGCATTGCCCCAGCCTGTATAGAAGGCGAGATGGGTGATGGTTTCGGAGATCTCTGCCGGGGTAACGCCTGAATCGAGAGCCAACGATACATGGCTTGCAAGATTTCCGGTCTCGTGCCGCGTCATGAGGGCGGCAAAGGTGACCAGTGCCCGGTCTCTCTTGGAAAGGCCTGCCCCGTTCCATTCCGCACCGAATAGATCGTCCTTCGCATAGGCTTCAAGTGCCGGGGCAACGCGGCCAACGGCTGCAGGCAAGGTTCCTGCCGCGTCCTGAGCGGCTGCAGTCGTGGCCATCAACGCCAGACCGGCTGCGGTGAGAATGGATTTCATCGGGAGCTCCCTTTCGGCAAGTGGGCAATTACCCTGCTAATCTGGAGCGCAAAAAACGTATCTTAATAACCGGGTCTTTCAAGCCACTCATGACGTCACCTCATGAGTGGCTCAACCACGGTCCCGCAGGGCATCCAGGACGACCTGGAAGGCGAACGAGGCTTTTGCCGGCTGGGGTAATAAAGGTGAAAACCTGGAAACGACGGGCTGAAGTCATAAAGACAGGTGCGCAAGATTCCGGCCGCAAGATGTTCCTGCGCCAACCTTTCGGGAACCAGTGCCAGTCCATGACCGTCCACGGCCGCACGCATGACCGGGTTGATCGTATTGAAGCAGGCTTGTCCCTTTACCTTCACCCGGATTTCGTTGCCGTCCTTGTCTTCGAATTCCCATGCATAGAGTGCGCCATGGGTGGAAAGCCGCAGGTTGATGCAACTATGGTCCGCGAGATCCTGGGGTGTTTCCGGCTCGCCAACCCTGTCCAGATAGTCGGGTGATCCGACACAGACCATGCGCTCGTCCGGACCGATACGCATCGAGATCATGCCCTCGCTGACCTGTTCGCCATACCGCACACCTGCGTCACATTGGGAATCGGCAAGGTCCGTGTAACCGTAGTCCATGACGAATTCGACATTGACCAGTGGATGGGCCTTGAGAACCGGAGACAGCTTCGGCCAGAGGAGGCTTTCTATGGCGTATTCCGTGGCGACGATCCTCACTGTTCCTGTGGGCTGGTCACGTGCATCGTTGAGTGCCTGAAGCCGGGCTTCGATCTTTTCGAGGCATGGTGTCAGGGTAGCCAGAAGGTCTTCGCCTTCGATCGTGGGAGCGACGGAGCGGGTCGTCCGCGTCAAAAGCCTCAGGCCCAGGCGTTGCTCCAGTCCCTTGATCGTGTGGCTCAGGGCGGACTGAGACACGTTCAACCGCGCTGCGGCCCGCGTGAAACTGCGTTCCTCCGCAACAGCCGCAAGCGCGATGAGATCATTGATATTTTCTCGGAGCATGTGGGAGGTCCCGTTCTGATCATCCAGAATCATCACTGTCTCTCCCACATATATGTGCCGGCTCATGAGGTCCATCGATTATGCAATCAGGGATCAAGCCGGATCAGCCTGTCTTCAGAAGCTCCTTCCCGCCGGGGAGACCGGTTTGTGGTGATTGCATAGATCACGCCATCCGACACAAGCACGTCCCGGATACGTTCTCCGGCCTGGTAGGCTTCGGATACCCGGCCATCGGTGGTCACTTCCAGAATGCCGTTCACTCTCAAGCCCGCAAGAAGCAGCCGGTCACCGTCCGAGGTCAGGCCGGAAGGCGCCCAGGTGCTCTGGCCCGAATGCGCCAGCGGTGCGAGCAGGCCGTCGCGGGTTTCATCGCCCTGGATCAGCGGCCAGCCGTAGTTGCCGCCCCGCTCAATCCGGTTCACCTCGTCATGGCCGGACTGGCCGTGCTCGGCTGCGAAGAGCTGCCCGGAGGCGTCCCAGGCAAGGCCCTGGGGATTGCGATGGCCGAGCGACAGGCCGGTGAACCCGCGAACGGATTGTCCGAAGGGATTTCGCCGTCCGGCGTCACACGCAATATCTTCCCGGCAAGGCTGCCGAGGTCTTGCGGACGCTCCCGGTTTTCGGTCCAGCCGGTGGTGACATAAAGCATGCCGTCGGGACCGAAGGCCACGCGTCCGCCGTTGTAAAGCGGGTGGCCCGGAATGGCGTCGATAAGAACACGTGTCTCTTTCCATCGATCCCCGAGACGCTCGGCCTCGATGACACGGTTCATCCGGGCGTCCGGGGTGCCGTAGTGCTGGTAGAGCACGATGCGACCGGTGTCCGGGAAGTCCGGTCTGATGGCCAGACCAAGCAGGCCGCCGCCGCGGTCATCCAGGATCGGCTGACTGGTCTCGACGGGAAGGCGCGTGAAGGAACCTTCGGCAAGAATGCCGACTGTTCCGCTCTTCTCTGTCACATAGATCTTGCCGCCATGGGCTTCGATATCCCAGGGATAGTCGAGGCCGTTCAGCACGGTGTCCGCTGCAGAGGCGGACACCGGTACCAGCATCGCAAACAAGACGCCACATAAGTGGACGGCAAGTTTACTGGCCATATTCTTCGTCCGTCACATGATCGCCCCAGCAACGGCGGACCCGTCAACCGTCGCCTGAATTGCGTAATGGGAAACGGCCGTGGTGTCGGTCGCGCCGTGCCAATGCTCGACATCAGGCGGGCACCAGACCACATCACCGGCCTGCATGATCTGCTTTTCCTGGCCGCGCTCCTGCACCCAGCCGGTCCCCGATGTCACGACCAGCATCTGGCCCGCAGGATGCGTGTGCCAGGCGGAGCGGGCTCCGGGCAGAAACGTGACGTGACCGGCGCTGACATCGTTCATGACAGGCGGGAAAACAGGGGCGACATAGGCAGTACCGGTAAAATAGTCGCCGCTTCCCAATTGGCCCGCCAGGGTTTCGGAGCGGGTTATTTCCATGGATTGTGCAAATGCAGCCGGAGCCGCAAGAACGAGTGCGAGCGTTGCAAGGGTGCGTTTCATCTCAGGTCGTCTCCATCAGTCGTGAGGCGGCCTTTCGGCCTTCCTCAAGAACGTAGGCAAGTCGCACGCGTGGATAATGGTGGCTCTGTCGGAAGCAGTCATGAGGATCACTCATGAACCCGGTGGAGCTGTCCGTCTGTCCACGAGCTCCACTCCTTCCGGTGTGACCTGGGTGCGGATTAATGAGTGCTGCTCATGAGAGGCAGTACCTGAAGGGGGCTTAATCCTTGTTGGTCTGACGCCTAGATTGGAAGCAACAAAACGGAGGAACCCCGCAATGCCCGCTTTCAGGTCAAGATTGCTCTCGTTGGCAATGACACTGTTTTGCGCCGGGGCGGGGGCTTCCGGAAACGCAACCGAACCATCGAACGAGGCTCGCATGATCTGCATCAAGGTGATCGTAGAAGACGTTGTGCTTCCGGCGACGCTTGACGATACGCTCGCCGGCAGAGACTTCGCGGCCCTGTTGCCACTCGACCTGACCCTGACCGACTATCACGGGACAGAAAAGGTCGCGGACCTGCCACGCAAGCTCGATATCTCCGAAGCCCCGGCAAGCTACACGCCGCGAAAGGGCGACATCACGCACTACGCGCCCTGGGGAAACATCGCGATCTTCTACAAGCCGTTTCAGAATTCCCGGGGCCTCGTGAGGCTCGGCGCATTCGACGGGTCGATCGATGCCCTTCTGGGTGATGGACCGCTTTCGGTCCGCATCGAAGCGGCCGACTGATACGGCCAAAGATCGGCAAATTCTGGAACGGGCTGTCCACCCGTCGGGATTGCCTGACTGCAGGTGTCTTCATTTTCGACACCTTCGAAAACGCTTTCGCTTCGGCAGAACGGATCTGTCTGGACCCGGTGAACCGGGCCATTCCTCTGCCTGAACAAGAACTCTCAGAACCCAAGGAGACTATCATGTCCGACAACATCAAGGGAAAAGTCGTTATCATTACCGGAGCCTCCTCCGGCATCGGCGAAGCAACCGCAAAGCTCCTGGCCAGCAAGGGGGCGAAGATCGTGCTTGGTGCACGGCGCACCGACAAGCTGGAAACCATCGCAAACGAGATCAAGGCTGCTGGCGGCGAAGCCATCTATCAGGCGCTGGACGTCACCGTACCGGCTGAAAACGAGGCTATCGTCAAACTGGCGAAGGACACTTACGGAAAACTCGACGTCATTTTCCTGAACGCGGGGCTCATGCCGTCCTCGCCGATTTCCGCACTCAAGACGAACGAGTGGGAGCAGATGGTCGACGTCAACGTCAAGGGCGTGCTGAACGGTGTTGCAGCCGTCATGCCCACCTTTGCCGAACAGAAGTCCGGCCATGTCATCGCGACTTCTTCCGTTGCTGGTCTGAAGGCTTATCCTGGCGGTGCGGTCTATTGCGGCACCAAGTGGTTCGTACGCTCGTTCATGGAAGTCCTGCGGATGGAATCTGCCATGGAAGGCACCAACATTCGCACGGCAACCATCTACCCGGCGGCAATCAACACCGAACTTCTGAACACGATCAGCGACAAGGGCAGTTCCGAAGCGTTCCATGCCCTTTACGACCAGTACGGCATCTCCGCCGACCGGATCGCGGCGGTCGTCGAGTTTGCAGTGTCGCTGCCGGAGGACACGACGGTCAACGAATTCACCGTCGGTCCGGCCAATCAGCCCTGGTAAGACCCGGTGAAATGACCGGTGGCGGCGGCAAAATTACGCTGCCGTCACCGGTCTCATACGCGGTTAAAAACCATGCGCATCCAATGAGGCATCGATACGGGTACGCCATTGCGGGTCCTTGAAGGGAAAAGCCTCCAGAAACATTTGCCTGGTCGCGTCGGCACGTCGGGACCGTACATCTTTCGCCCAACGCTCGGCCCGTTCGGTTTGTCCGGCCAGGGTTGCAAATGAAACGACGATCATGCTGACAAGGTAGTGGGCTCCTGGTGTCAGCGCACTGCGTTCGGCCATTTCGGCAGCCTCGGCAAGCCTGTGCTGATGCAGGAAACCCATGCCTGCGTACCGAATGTTCCGTAGGCCAGCGGGTCAAGAGGGCTCAGGCGGTAGGAAAGACGGCCGCGCGAAATCGCCTCTTCCGCGTTTCCCGACAACCCCTGAAGAAAGCCGAGCGCATAGTGTCCTTGCGCGTAATTCGGGTTGAGGGTTACGGCACGCTCAATGTGCACGATGCCGGTATCCAGCTCACCATCCAGCCAGAATGTCCGTCCCCAGACATAATTCGAAAACGGATCGAAGGAATCCGCTTCCATCGCTTTTGCCGCATGGGCCTTGGCCTGTGTGAGGGCTGCCTCTCGGTCGCCGTCGTAGTGTGCAAATGCGTCCTGGAACCGGGTGAACGACAGGCCTGCATGCGCACGGGCGAACTTGGGGTCGAGTTCGACGGCCCTGCGGAAAAGCGTTGCGGCAACCGCATTGGCATTCGCGTTGAGGGCTGCCTCTCGGTCGCCGTCGTAGTGTGCAAATGCGTCCTGGAACCGGGTGAACGACAGGCCTGCATGCGCACGGGCGAACTTGGGGTCGAGTT
>LZQR01000378.1_pt1 | contig 11047 bp, 15 predicted proteins | sample 768601 | NCBI WGS metagenome assembly LZQR01 (sample SAMN05207299, study PRJNA324521) | oil field metagenome | isolation source: sample BH-FW-24 from oil reservoir | place: India: Bombay High | collected 2015-12-04
CCGGAATGTCGGCAAACAGCTCGCACATTTCCTCTTCAGTACGCAGGTATTGTTCTGGGCTGTAGTTCTTTGGACGACGCGGATCTTCTAGGGTGTAACATCGTGGATTGCAATCTTCCATACCTTCAGTTGGGAAGGCTGGAAGGAAGTATTCACCCAAACGTACTGTCACGTTACAACGCTTGGCAATTTCAACACTGTTTTCTAACGCTTCCGGAATGTCGGCAAACAGCTCGCACATTTCCTCTTCAGTACGCAGGTATTGTTCTGGGCTGTAGTTCTTTGGACGACGCGGATCTTCTAGGGTGTAACCATCGTGGATTGCAACGCGGATTTCATGGGCGTCAAATAAGTCTTCACTGATGAAACAACTTCGTTGGTTGCAACGACTGGCAATTCAAGCTCTTCTGCCAATTCGATCGCAAAGTGCAGGTAAGTTTCTTCATCCGGACGACCAGTACGAACCAATTCTAGATAGAAGCGATCTGGGAAGTATTGGTTGTAGAACTCGACACAACTGTCGACAACTTTACGGTTGCCTTTTAGCAATGCTTTACCGATTTCACCGTTTTTCGCGCCTGATAGAACGATCAAACCTTCTGATAGTTCAGCCAACCAAGCTTTGTCGAGCACCGGTTGGTGTTGTACGTGACCACGAAGGTAAGCTTTTGAGATCAGCAACGTGAGGTTTTTATAACCTTCGTTGTTTGCCGCAAGTAACGTTAATTGCGTCAGCTCCTCGCCAAACTCATCCGATTGCATTTTGAAATCAGCACCGATGATTGGCTTCACACCACTGCCGTGCGCAGTGCCATAGTATTTCACCAAACCACACAGGTTAGTGAAATCGGTCAATGCCATTGCAGGCATGCCGAGTTCGGCGACTTTCTTAACGAGCGGTGGAACTTTGTTGATACCATCCACCATCGAGAAATCACTGTGAACTCTTAGGTGAATGAACTTGGGATCTGACATTAACAGGTACCGTAAAACTATATCTTATTTGAGATTCTAACCTAAAGCGGGCGTGGTTTATAACACCGATACGCCTATTCTATTACTTTGCTTTATTCTTCGATGCCCAGCGCTTTCTTCACCGGCTTGAAGCTCTTACGGTGTTCACTGATCACACCGTGTTGCTCAATCGCTTCGAAGTGCGCTTTGGTTGGGTAACCTTTGTGCTTAGCAAAGCCAAACTGTGGGTATTGTTTATCCAACTCTTCCATTTCTTGGTCACGAACCACTTTAGCAATGATTGACGCCGCACTGATTTCCGCTACGCGCAAGTCACCCTTCACCACAGCTTGGGAATCCATTGGCAGTTCGGGGCAACGATTGCCATCGATAAGCGCAAGGTCTGGCTGTACTTTCAAACCCGCAATCGCACGTTGCATGGCACCATGGTCGCTTGCAGGATATTGAGCTCATCAATCTCTTCAGGAGAACAACGGCCTACCGCCCATGCCAATGCTTTCTCTTTGATTTCTGGCAGCAGTGCAAGGCGTTTTTTTCTCACTCAGTTTTTTCGAATCGTTTAAGCCTTCAATTGGGTTATTTGGATCTAAAATAACCGCTGCGGTAACAACATCACCCACCAAAGGACCACGCCCTACCTCATCAACACCCGCAACTAGCTGATAGCCTTGCGGATATTCAAACGGTGGTAGTTCTACTTTTGCTTTGGTCGTTTTTGGTTTTACAGCCATGGTAAATCTCTATTTTTCAATCAGTTTTAGAACCGCGTTTGCGGCTTGTTGATCCGCATCTTTGCGAATCCAATGATGCATTTCAGTGAACTTATCCAACATTTCTCGGTTATCGCTCTCTAGTAAGCGAGACACTTCGTCGAATAAATTGTCTGGCGTGCAATCATCTTGCAGATATTCTTTAACCAGCTCGGTATCAGCCAGAATGTTTGGCAGCGAAACATATTTCGTTTTCAGCAGGCGCTTAGCAAGGAAAGCCGTCACCGCGTTGACACGGTAACCGACCACCATTGGGCGTTTGAGCAACATACACTCTAACGCTACGGTGCCAGACGCCAACATCACGGCATCTGAAGCGGTAATCACGTTGCGTGCAGTATCATCCACCAGTTTGAAATCAAGCTCAGGTGCATGCTCTTTCCACGCTTGCTCGAATTGTTCGCGACGTTTCTGGTTTACTAGCGCTACGACGAAGCCTAGATCGGGGAATTTCTGGTGCAATTTCTTACACGTTTCGATAAATGGCTGAGAGAGCATTTTCAGCTCGCTGCCACGGCTACCCGGAAGAACCGCTAGCCATTGTTTATCTTGTTCTAAACCGAGCAGTTCACGTGCAGGCGCTTTGTCCGATTGCAGTGGAATAGCATCTGCCAATGTGTGACCAATGAATTCACAAGGCACGTTGAATTTATCGTAGAATCGCTTTTCAAACGGTAAGAATGCCAGTACTAGGTTAGTCGCTGCTTCAATTTTAAAGATGCGCTTTTGACGCCATGCCCAAACCGATGGGCTTACGTAATGCACGGTTTTGATGCCAGCATTTTTCAGGTCTAGCTCAACACGTAAGTTAAAATCTGGTGCATCGATACCAACAAAGACATCCGGCGGGTTATCAGTGAAGTATTTCACGAGCTCAGCTTTGACTTTCAGCAGTCTTGGCAAGCGGCCCAGCACTTCAACCAAGCCCATTACGGCGAGCTCTTCCATGTCGAACAGAGACTCGCAGCCTTGCGCGATCATTTTAGGGCCACCAATACCAACAAACTCTGCGTCTGGGTATTGCTGTTTTACCGCTTTGATAAAGCCTTCACCTAGCGTGTCGCCAGACAGTTCTCCGGCAATGATGCCGATACGTAATGGTCTTTCCATATCTACTTCGCTATTTTTCCTGTGCGCTATGGGTAACGATTTAAGCTAAACGATTTAAACTATGTATCCACAAATCGCGGTAGCTGCACAATCTCCAGCGTACAAACCGTTATCCATAAAACACAAAAAGACCGCAGCCCAATTTGGGCGCGATCTTTTCAATTTAACCGCTCATTCGTTAATTAACGAATAATGCCACGTTCCGTTGTTTCCAGAATATCTGAGAAACGTTTCACTGCTGGCCACTCTTGTGCCATTTCAGCTAGGATTGGTTTCACTTCTTCCAGAGTCTTACCTGAACGGTAGATTTCTTTGTACGCTTTTTGCAACGCACGAATTTCTGGTTTTTCGAAACCGTTACGCTTCAAGCCAACCAAGTTCAAACCAAATGGGGTTGCGTGGTTACCTTGAGCCAATACGTAAGCTGGTACGTCTTGAACAACCGCAGAACAGCCGCCAACGTAAGCATAAGCACCAACTGTGCAGAATGGATGAATCGCAGAAAGCGCCATCACACCTGCGTGATCATCAACGGTTACGTGACCACCAAGGATCGCATTGTTGCCAATGTGAGTATGGTTACCAACGACCACGTCATGTGCGATGTGTGCGTTTACACAAAGCAGGTTGTCGTCACCAATCACTGTTGTTGCTTTATCTTGAACCGTACCACGGTGAACCTGAACCGCTTCACGAATCACGTTACGGTCACCGATAACCACAGTTGTATCTTCGCCACCGTACTTCTTGTCTTGGTTTTCTTCACCAATCACAGCATGTGGGAAAATGCGGTTATCTTTACCAATTTTGGTGTGGCCTTTGATCACTACGTGAGACATCACTTCTGTGCCTTCACCAATCTCCACCGTAGAGGTGATGTAAGTGAAAGGACCAACGGTCACGTTAGCGCCAATTTTCGCGCCTTCTTCTACCACCGCAGCTGGGTGGATTTTAGCGGTTTCATGAATCATATTAAAACTCTCGACGAGCACACTTCAGCTCAGCTGAACATACCACTTCGCCGTCAACTTTTGCCACACCGCTGAATGCAGCAATGCCACGACGCTCTTTCAGAAATTCTACTTCAATAATCATTTGATCGCCTGGTACTACTGGTTTACGGAACTTAGCACCGTCAACACTTGCGAAGTAGTACAGTTCATTTTCAGTTGGCGCACCAAATGATTTAAATGCAAGTAGGCCTGTCGCCTGAGCCATCGCTTCCAGGATCAATACGCCTGGGAATACTGGTAGCTGTGGAAAGTGACCTGTGAACTGAGGTTCGTTAACCGACACATTTTTAATTGCGTGGAGGTACTTCTCTTCTTGGAAGTCAATCACACGGTCGATCAATAAGAATGGGTAGCGATGAGGTAGTAGCTCTTGAATTTCAGAGATGTTCATCGTTTTCTTTTCAGTAGTCAAAGTCGTCTTCCTATATCAATTCTCAACAACCAAGATGGCAAGGCAGCGGCAAATGCCACTTATGCAGTAATCGCCTGCAAAGTGTATACCAGCTTGGTGATAAATCTACTTATAGCGCGTCATTATAGAAGAAAAAGACCCGCATTTCGCGAGTCTTTGTTCAGAATGTGGAACTAAGATTCTTCTTTCGTTTCCAGCTGTTTCTCAACAGCTTTCAGACGTTTGTTCATCTCGTCAATGCGGTGAACTCGAGTCGCCGTCTTGCGCCACTCTCGGTTGGTTTGCAGTGGAATGCCTGATGAGTACAGACCTTTCTCTTCGATACTGCGCATAACCATGCCCATGCCGGTGATAGCTACGCCATCTGCAATCGTGATGTGGCCATTCAGAACCGACGCGCCGCCGATCTGACAGTACTTACCAATTTTCGTACTGCCCGCAACAATAGTACCACCTGGCATCACGGTACCATATCCGATCTGCACGTTATGAGCGATTTGAAGTTGGTTATCAAGAATTACGTTGTCTTCAATGATGGTATCTTCAAGTGCACCACGGTCAATCGTCGTACACGCACCAATCTCAACGCGGTTACCGATACGCACTGAACCCAACTGAGGGATTTTGATCCACTCGCCTTTGTCGTTTGCGTATCCGAAACCATCAGAGCCAATGACTGTGCCAGATTGCACTAGACAGTCATCGCCCATTGATACTTCATGATAGATAGTCACATTAGCCCAAAGCTTAGTATTGTTACCTAGCTTTGCGTTTTTACCGATAAAGCAACCTGCGCCAATACTTACGTTGTCGCCCAGCTCTACACCCGTTTCAATCACTGCGTTTGCACCGATAGTTACGTTAGTACCCATCTTCACGTCTGCTGCGATAACGGCACTTGGTGCGATCTCGTCAGCTGGCTTCGGAGTGGTGTCCATTGCTTGTACTACTCGAGCAAAAGCAATGTAAGGGTCAGCCACAACCAATGCGTTACCCACACATTGATCTTTGTGATCGGCTTTCACCATCACAACTGTCGCGTTGCACTCAGAAAGGTGTTTTGCGTATTTTGGGTTAGACAAGAAGGTCACATCACCTTCTTGTGCTTTATCCATTGGAGCTACGCGGTTTACAACGAGAGACTCGTCACCAAATAGCTCACCCCCGGTAATTGTTGCCAACTCGGCTAATGTCAATTTCTTCATAACTTCTTATTTTAGAGCTTTAATTACGTCTTCAGAGATGTTGTATTCTGGCTTACCGTACTGAAGTGAAGAGATGTCGATTACCATATCGTAGCCTTTCTTCGTTGCTACTTTCTTCACTGCGTCTTGGATAGTCTTGAATAGCTTCGCCTTCTCTTCAGCTTCGCGACGTGCACTTGCTTTCTCTAGAGCTTGTGCCTTCACTTTGTACTCGCTGTCTAGTTTAGCGATGTCGATACGTAGTTTTCAACTTCGTCTTGACCTAGAAGCTCACCATCACGTTGTAGCTTTTCAATCTTAGTCTTAGCTTGCGCTTGGATAGATTTCAGCTCATCTGCTTTGCTCTTAAAGTCTTTCTGCATTTTTGTAGAACTACTTCGCGTTGAGGAAGCGCTTGGAAAACTTGAGCAGTATTTACATAAGCAATTTTCTGAGCAGCTTCAGCCGCGTTAGCAAACATTGAAGAGCTAAGTACTAGAAGGCCTAGGCCAGCTGCTTTGATCATTTTATTCAAAATATTTTCCTCTTTAGAAGGTTCTACCGATAGTGAACGTGAAGAACTCTTCATCGTCGCCATCATATTTCTTAATTGGTTTCGCTAGCGAGAATACTAGAGGCCCCATTGGAGACATCCATTGCAACGCCGCACCGTAAGATGAGCGGTAGTTGGTTGGATCTGAGTAATCGTAGTAGTAGCGATCGCCGTATTCCGCACCTGAGCTGCGGTAGTCGAACTCCGTATCCCAAACACTTGCCATATCAAAGAAGATACTGGTACGGATTTGGTTACGAACTTCGTCCGATGCAAATGGTGTTGGAACAATCAACTCAAGCTTGCAAGTGCAACAGCGTTACCACCAACAGCATCATCTGTTGCTGTATCTGCACCGTTGTTCGAGCCAGAGTAATCACGATAAACCGCTTTCGGACCTACTGTGTTCGAGCCGAAACCACGTAGTGTTGTAAAACCACCCGCGTAGTAGTTTTCGTAGAATGGGAACAAGTTATCGTTGCCATCCGTTTGACCATAACCGTTACCATAACCTAGACGACCACGGAATAAGAGTGTGAACTCGTGTTTCTTAGTCAATGGCACGTATTGACGAACATCATACTGCATCTTGAAGTATTGAACGTCAGAGCCAGGTACGGTCATCTTATAGAATGCACGTTGGTGGTTACCCGCTGTTGGGAAGTAGCCACGGTTTAGGTTGTTACGTGTCCATGAGATGTTGAAGTCAAAGTCATTTGTGTTCAACGCGCCGCTAGAATCAATGTTGCCTTCTTGCGCTTGTAGGAACTGTTCTACCTGTAGGTAAGGTGACAAGTTACCGATCTTGTTGTGAGTGTAACCAACACCAAACTCAAAGCGGTTCAGTTCGTCGAATGGGAAACCCCATGTCAAACTTGCGCCGTAACTTTGGTTGGTATAGTCAACGATACCCGCTTCAGATGCTTCGAACTCGTCGTAGAAGATCTTACCACCCAAACTTACACCATCTAGGTTCCAGTAAGGGTCACGGTAGTCCAAGCTCACGTTTTTCTGGTAGTCGTTCATCATCGCGTTAATACCAACGCGGTTACCACTACCAATAAAGTTGTCTTGTTGTAGGCCAACCTGGAAGCTCACGCCCGATTCAGTACCATAGCCGACACCAAAGTTAACGCTGCCTGAGTTTGCCTCTTTCACAGAGTAAACTAGGTCTACTTGGTCATCGCTGCCAGGTACACGTACCGTTTGTACTTCTACGTTCTCGAAGTAACCAAGACGGTTTAGACGCGTTTTACCGGTTTCGATTGATTTCGAGTTTAGCCAGCTGCCTTCCATCTGACGCATTTCACGACGTAGTACTTCGTCTTTGGTCGAGTTGTTACCCGTAAAGCGAATGTCACGTACGTAAATGCGGTTACCCGGCTCAACGTTTACAACAAGCGATACTTGTTTGTTTTCATCGTCGAACTCAGGGATGGTGTTTACTTGTGGGTAAGCGTAACCAGATTCACCAAGCACACGCTTGATGCCTTCTTCCATCGAAGTAACACGAGAGCCGTTATACGTCTCGTTGTCTTCGAACGGAACTAGCTTTTCGAACGTTGCTTCTTCACCGATCAAGTTACCGCGGAATTTCACGTCTTTAACGGTGTACACGTCGCCTTCTTCAAGACCAAGGGTAATGTATACGCCTTTTTTGTCAGGAGAAATCGCCACCTGTGTCGAATCAACGTTAAATTTCAGGTAACCACGGTCTAGGTAGTAAGACTTCAGCGCTTCGATATCACCAGCAAGTACTTGCTTCTGATATTTTTCGTCCGCTAGGAAGTTCCACCAAGGCACGTCAACGTTCAGGTTAAAACGAGAAAGAAGGTCTTCATCAGAAAAGACTTCATTGCCGATAAAGTTGATTTGCTGAATTTTCGCCGATACACCTTCGGTGAAGACGAATTTCAAGTCAGAACGGTTACGAGGCAATGGAGTAACAACCGCTTTTACGGTCGCGTTGTATTTACCAACACTGTAGTAAAAGTCTTCCAAACCTTTTTCGATGTTGCTCAGCGTTGTGCGGTCAAGCGCTTCACCTTCACGAACGCCAGAAGCATTCAGGTTTTCTTGTAGCTGCTCGTCCTTGATTGCTTTGTTGCCTGAGAAAGAGATGCTGGCAATAGTTGGACGTTCTTTTAATTGAACAACCAGAACATCACCATTACGCAGTACTTTTACATCTTCGAAGTTACCCGATGCGTACAATGCGCGAATGATCTCTGCAACATCGCCTTGGTCAACGGTATCACCGACACGTACAGGCATTTTCAGCAACGCTGCACCCAGTGCCACACGCTGCAATCCATCGATTTCAATATCTTGAACTACAAAGTTCTCTGCTCCGTTTGCAGATACACTGGTCGCCAGTAAACTTGCAAACAGAATTCGCTTAATCGCCATACTTGTTCTAATTATTCCTTGCTACTGCTTTGTCTCTGAACTATCACAGACGAGTAAAATCATTAAATAGCGCTAACGCCATGAGCGAGAAGATAATCGCACCACCAATTCGATAGCCCATTTCCTGTACTTTCTCAGGCACTGGGCGTCGGATGACTGCTTCGATTGCGAAAAACAGTAGATGCCCACCATCCAACATTGGTAAAGGAACGAGGTTAATAATACCTAGGTTAACACTAATTAGTGCCAGAAAACCTAAAAGTAAACCAGACCGTAGTCTGCTGTCGCCCCTGCTCCTTTGGCAATCGAGATTGGTCCACTCAAATTGTTCAGACCAACATCACCTACAATCAGTTTCTTAAGCATACTGATTGTAAGTCCAATAACTTGACCAGTCTTGTCAATCGCTTTGCCAATAGACTCGAATACACCAAACTGTAGTTCGAAGCGATAACTTTCTGGCCATTCTGCGACTTCAGGTGCGATACCCGCGAAGCCAACGGTTTCTTTGTTAGCTAGCTCACGACTACCTGGAATCAAGGTAAATGACTGCTCATCACCTTGACGCAACACGATCACATCAATTGGTGTTTCTGGGTTAGAACGAATGGCTTGAACCACGTCATCCCATTTAGAAATCTTTTCACCATCAATCTCGATGATTTTGTCACCAGCTTGTAGGCCTGCTTTCTCAGCGGCACCACCTTCACTCACCTGTGCTAGCTCCGTGTAAATCTCAGGAGTGTACGGTTTGAAGCCTAGTGACTGCATCGCAGATTGTGTTTCAGGATCAAATTTCCAATCACGGATATCGAGTGTCTTCGTGACTTCTGAGCCAACTTCGTTTGCTGAAGATAGCGTCACTGTCATCGAATCATCACCGATATGAGAAACTAATCCCATGTTGACTGATTCCCAGTCCGGAGTTTTGATACCTGAGATGGATTTTAGTTCCATCCCTGATTCAATTCCTGCTTCTGCAATGATTGAATTGGGCGTAACTTCACCAATTACTGGCTTCACTGCTGGTACACCAATCAAAAAGACCAGCCAGTACGCCACAATGGCAAAGAGAAAATTGAAAATCGGACCCGCAGCCACAATCGATGTGCGCTTCCAAAGTGGCTTTTGGTCAAACGCCAAATGCTTTTCGTGCTCAGGCACTTCATCGACACGGCTGTCCACCATTTTGACGTAGCCGCCCAGCGGAATCATCGAGATGCTGTACTCAGTTCCGTCTTTGCCTACTTTACTCCAAATAGACTTACCGAAACCGATAGAAAATTTTTCAACTTTTACACCGCAACGACGCGCAACCCAAAAGTGACCATACTCGTGCACGGCAACCAAGATGCCCAGTGCGACGATAAAAGAAACCAAATTCCACAAAATACCAGTCATTAGCTACGCTCGCGTAAAAATTCTAAGGCGATAGTTCGTGACATTCTATCTAGCTCTATCAAGCTTTCCAAGCTATTCACATTCTCACTTTTATGGCTTGCAGTGATTTTGTTCAAAACTGATTCATTGATGCGAGCGATATCAGTGAAACCTAAGCGGTTATTTAAGAAAGCATCCACTGCGACTTCGTTCGCTGCATTCAGAGCGGTCGTAGCATGTTGGCCTTCGTAACACGCATCAATCGCCAACTTCAAACATGGGTAGCGAGCAAAATCGGGTTGAAGGAACGTCAACTCGCCCACTTGAGTAAAGTCGAGTGGTTTCACACCAGCATCCACACGAGATGGGTAAGACATAGTCAACGCAATCGGAGTTGCCATATCAGGTTCGCCCATTTGCGCCAAGACTGAACCGTCTCGGTATTGCACCATTGAGTGAATCACCGACTGAGGGTGAATAATCACCTTCAACTGTTCGCGAGCCGCATTAAACAGCCATTTCGCTTCAATGTACTCAAGACCTTTGTTCATCATGGTTGCTGAATCAACCGAGATCTTAGGACCCATTGACCAGTTCGGGTGAGCAATCGCTTGTGCTGGGGTTACTTTCTCTAGCTCTGCAATGTCGGTATAACGGAATGGACCGCCAGAACCAGTTAGCAGAATTGATGAAATACCATGCTCTTCTAAGTTACAACGACCTAGGCTGGTTTGAACTTGCTGAGGTAAACACTGGAAGATCGCGTTGTGCTCGCTGTCTACTGGAAGTAGCTCTGCGCCATGTTCTTCTACTGCGTCAATGAATAGTTGACCGGACATCACCAGTGCTTCTTTGTTTGCCAATAGCACACGCTTGCCGGCTTTCACTGCCGCCATCGTTGGTAGCAAACCAGCCGCACCAACGATAGCCGCCATCACGCTGTCAACTTCTTCTAAGGCTGACACATGACAAAGCGCATCAACACCACCTAGCACCTCAGTGCTTGGCGAGACAGAAGCCAGTTCTGATTGCAGAGCCAATGCCGCCGCTTTATCCGCCATCACAGCGTATTTTGGTTGCCATTTACGGCAGAGCGCGACCATCTTTTCAACGTTAGTGCTTGCCGCTAATGCGACGATAGAAAACAGCTCAGGGTTTTGTTCAACCACTTTTAGTGTGCTTGCACCAATTGAGCCTGTTGCACCAAGAATCGTTAACTTTTGCATGATGTAAGACCGTTA
>LZQR01000379.1_pt1 | contig 11044 bp, 16 predicted proteins | sample 768601 | NCBI WGS metagenome assembly LZQR01 (sample SAMN05207299, study PRJNA324521) | oil field metagenome | isolation source: sample BH-FW-24 from oil reservoir | place: India: Bombay High | collected 2015-12-04
CAATTAAGTATTCAGTGATAGCACCAGACTCGGTAACGATCTCATCGCCATCCTCCAATACAGCGACTTGCCGAGTGGATGAATGCTCTTGAGCTCAGGTGGTGTAAGAAAGGTGACGCTGTCACGAAGGTAGGGCACGATTTCATAATCCACCCCCAATTCTTCTAACAACCAAATGATGCGTTTTGAGCGAGACTGATTTAAATGATGCAGTTTAATCATGGAAGAATCCTTTCTTATACAGGTTGATTGGTTTGAATAACAAGCTTGCCGAAGTTTTTGCCTCCCAGTAGACCGATGAATGCCTCTGGCGCGTTTTCTAAACCTTCTACTAGATGTTCGCGATAGTGGATTTTGCCTTCTGCTAGCCATTGGCTTACATCTTTGACGAAGCTTGTGTAGCTTTGCTCGTAGTGGTCAAAAATGATGAAGCCTTGCATCTTGATGCGTTTGACCAGAATGTTACCCATCAGCATCGACATACGATCTGGACCTTCAGGTAACGCTGTCGCGTTGTATTGAGAAATCAAACCACAAAGTGGCACGCGAGCACCGACGTTAAGCAGAGGTAATACGGCATCAAAGACTTTTCCGCCTACGTTTTCAAAGTAGACATCAATACCTTTGTCGCATGTTGCTGCTAGTTGCTCTGCAAAGTCACCTGCGGTGTGATCAAGACATTCATCAAAGCCTAAGGTCTCTTTTGCGTACTGGCACTTTTCAGCGCCGCCTGCGACACCGATTACACGACAACCTTTTAGCTTACCGATTTGACCAACCATAGAGCCCACCGCACCAGTTGCAGCTGCGACAACTAAGGTATCGCCAGCTTTAGGCTGACCAATTTCCAATAAACCCACATAAGCGGTAAAACCAGGCATACCAAGCGCACCAAGGCATAAGAAGGATGCGTCGGCTCACTGCCTAATTTAAACAGACCTTCGCCGTCAGATAGCGCGTAATCTTGCCAGCCTGTGTAAGCCACAACCCATTCGCCAGTTTGGAAATCAGAGCTCTTCGATTCCACCACCTGACAAACGGTTCCGCCAACCATCACCTCGTTTAGCTCTACCGGATCAGCGTAGGATTTGCCTTCATTCATACGGCCGCGCATATATGGGTCAAGAGACAGATATACGCTACGTAAAAGCACTTCACCTTCACTTGGAGTAGGGATGGCTGTTTGCTCTAAACGGAAGTTCTCTGGGACTGGCGAACCTTTTGGACGGTTAGCCAATACGATTTGACGGTTGAGCGTTTGGGTCATGGTAAGTTCCTACATTAATTATTAGACCAGTCGTCTAGTTTTGATTCCCAAAAATCCGCCGTACTTTTTGGGTAAAGATAAGGCGGATTAAGTGTGGTTCGTTATTTGCCTTTTAGCATACTTTGAGTGCTCTCAAAGCTACGCATTAAACCGGAACGATCCTGATACAGTTTGTTGAGTAAGCTTGCACCAATCCATTGATGGTAAATCAAGTGGGCGGTTTGTTCCGCTGACTCAACTTGGATTGAGCCGTCTTCAATGCCCGCTTGGACACAATCTTTGATGGCTTTCACCACTTGAGTGGCACCCGAAGCCAGTTCTACGCGCATTGCTTCTGAAAGATCAGAGACTTCAGCGCTCAACTTCACCACTAAGCATTTGTTGGCGTTACATTGGCCATTTCAATCGCCATCCAGCGTTCGAAATAGCTCAAAAGGCGGTCGCAACCAGAGCCTTCACTTTCAGTAAAGTGGGCTGTGATCATCTTAAGGTAGCGAGAGAAGTAATCTTCAATCAATGCCTCACCAAATTGCTCTTTCGACTTAAAGTAATGGTAGAAAGAGCCTTTCGGCACATCCGCTACCTTTAACAGTTCAGAGAGTCCAACACTGGTAAAACCTTTGGTCACTACCAATTGGTAGCCGACATCGAGAATGTGTTGGCGTGTATCGTTCGTTTTTGCGTTCATGAGCAATACTATAAAAGCGATTAGACCAGTCGTCTAGTAAATTATGGTTCTTACTTGATCAGCTCGTACTCAATGACATACAGCTCATCGATGTCCGGGTAGATCTCACGGATAAGCTCTTTCAGTTTTGGCAGTTCAATCGCTTCTTGTTCTGCGTGGAACTCGTTGATGTCATCAAACTTCAGTGGTGCAACTGATAGGATTTTGATGTCACATACTTTGCGGTCTGTTTCTAGGGTGAACACTTCCACTTCGGTGTTTGGCACGTAGTGGCTTTCTGATTCATCACGAATCGTGATCGTCTTTTTACCTGCAGTGATAAGTGGTGTTAGGAATTCAAAGAAGGTGATTTTAGTTGGATGTGAAGACATAACCGATGCTCATATTAATCGAATAGGGCAAGAGTATATCACGCCCGTGTGAAACAGGCGCGTTTACGTCATTTAGAGTGCAGAGTTTGTCGATAAACTTATTGATTAGAGAAGGTTTTATAAACTTGGCAAAAATAGCCTGAGATAATACCAATCCAATTTGTACTTAAATCTTCAAAGCTAAAAGAGCGAGAGGGGATAAACAGTTGGCTAAACTCCTCAAGAGAAACGATACACAACAAAACAATCAACAGGCGGATACCAAACATGTCTGCTTTCGTTGCTTTCACCCATTTAGGAAATTAAATACAGCAAGAAAGCCGATTAAAAGACTAAAGGTGAAATGTAACGTACTCGAACCGCCAACATAGTTCTCCATGCTTTGATACACACTATGGTCGATATCGGAACTCTTCCAAAGTGATAAAGAGACAGTAAGCAGAAGTACTAAGATAAAGCTGTATCGAGCAATGGTATTGGTCATATTCACCCCACGGGAAAGAAGCCTAAGTAACGTTTCACAAAATACAATGCTGCAAGGTTTTGAATAGCTAAGCCAACAGCGATCGCCCAAGCCGCACCAAGCACACCGTGTGACTGAGAGAGCACTATCAGCAGCGCAATAGAAATGACACCGGAGACAATAGTGATGTATTTCATTGTTTTCTCATGACCACTCATCAGCAATAGAAAGCCAACCGAACCAGTGGCAACATTAATCAGTTGCCCTAATGACAAAGTAATAAGCAGTGGTGCGGACAGCAATAAACTCTTTGCCAAATAACTGACATAACAAACTCTGGGAACAGTACGCAAATAATCACGGGGATAATTGCAGCAGCGATGTTGGCTCTGCAGGCGAGGGCGGCTGAGGTTTCGCAGGCGATCCATTTTTCCTTCTTTATAGAGAGAAGCAAACATTGGAGCAACGACAAAGTTAATTGTGATGAGGACAAAACCGATCAGCAAAGAGGTACGCTGTGCAGCAGCAAGAAGCCCAAGCTCAGAGGTAGAAATAAAAAAGCCTGCGATCACTAAGCTTCCCCATTGGACTAAATTGGTGAAGATACTTCCAATCCAGACTTGTTTCGCTGAATAGCTAAGTTCACGGTTTACCGCGGTTTTCCCATGCTGGTATTGACCTGAACGAACCCACTGAAGCGTCGACAATAACGCAATAAGCGCTGCTGCGATTAATAGAAGTGCCATCAAAGTATCGGTCGTTATCGGCAATGTTTGCTTGGCTGCAACAATCAAGACCACCATCAGAAAGCTAACACCGAGTTGCAGAGCTACAAGAGAAGCAATGACTTTCCTGCTGGCTTGTAACACGCGACTGTTGGTTTGACCGATAACAAGGAGAGGAATAGCCGCAAGAGCCACGGCAAGTGAGAAGGAGCTCACTTGAGTGGTATTGAGTTGTTGTGGAAAAGAGATAAATGCGAGGTAATTAGAGCACAGGCTGCAATGCTAAATAAGAGGCTACGAACTAAGGCGATGCGATAGTTGTTACTTTGCTCCGTTCTGTCTTGGTTTTTAAATGCAATGGCATTGAATTTCACCAGTGAGATATTGAAACCAAGTTGTGCAATAACGGCGATAAGGGAGACAAGGTTGAACAGATAAAAGAATTGTCCAGCTGTCGCTGCATCAGAATACCTTGAGACCACAAGCGTCAACAAAAAGCGAAGAAGGCTGCAAGTGCTTTAACGATCCCTGTAGCAGCGCCAAGTGAGAAGAATTGCTTCTTTTCACTTGGTAGGTTTTGGATTTTTTGGTTGATGGATTGAAGCATGGAACCCTCTAGCTATAAATACTGTTGAGTGCTAGACGTTGTTTTTCTTCACTAAACGCATCATTGAGCCCAATTGTGTATCGATAAAAGTCAATGTCGTGGTAGTGATTGATACAATGGCTCATCTGTTTGGCCATTTCTTCTGGAGTTGCCGCTAAGAAGGATAGTTAAGATCCTTCGTGGCACCGATAGAGCGAATAACCATAGGTAAGTGCAACTTTGCGGCTTCCAAAATAGTGAGAGGCATGCCTTCCCAGGCGGCAGTGTGAAGATACAAATCCGCGTCTTTGAGTAGATTCACGACGTCATCGCGAGGAATCATTCCGGTTACCGTAATCCCCTGTGTGCGAAGCTTATTTTCAAGCTCTGCCTCACCACCGCCAATCCAAGTAATGTCAAATTTCCGCGCCAGCTGTGAAGGGTCAATATGATTCAATGTATCCAGTAAAAACTGAGGATCCTTTTGTGGCGCCACGCGGCCAAGTACCACAAGTTTTAGCGTGGTTTGTTGTGAGCTTTGTGGACGCTCTTCACTATCATATGTCACGTAATTGTTCAATAAATAAGCACGTTTAGCGCCTATGCTGATGGCTAAATCACACTCGCGTTGGCTGCAACCTGCCACCACATCAATCCTGCTGATTGCCACTTTTTCTAATGTTTTGTAGACCTGTTTAGCAAAGCCGGAAATGTCTTCACGCTCAAAAGCGTAACAATGAGGCGTATAAACTAAACGTGCTCCACCGAGCCTTAAAAAGCGACCTAAAAAGCCCGCTTTACTTGAGTGTAAATGAACAATATCTGGTTTGAGATCAGCGATAAATGCGTTGGCGTCTTTCATAAATTGCAGCAGATTGCCCTCAACCCATTTTTCATGGCTAAAAACATGGTTGCTCGATTCATTGGTCATATCGTTTGAGCGTGCGCGTGCGAGCAGTGAATGTTCATAAGGCTCTGAACGTGATGAATGGACATAGCTGTAAAGTGCCGTTTGAACGCCTCCACCGAAGGCTTCAGTAATATGTAGTACTTTTTTCATCACGACTTCGTCCCTGGTGTTTGTTTCCACTTGTCTTTAAATGCCTCGCGTTCCTGTTCTGAGTAAACATGGCGATAGAGGGGCAGGTCGTACATGTAGAAAAGCTTCGAGAAGTCGTAGTGTTCTTTAAAGTACTGATGGATGTTGGAATACCACTTGTTCTTTGCTTCATTACTGTTTTAAGAACGAAGTCATCAAGCTGAAGAAACTTACCAATCTCTTGATCGAGTGAGCTAAGTTGTTCGCATTTAATTAGGATAACGCTGGCTTGTTCGTTATTGAACGTATAGAAAGGCTGAGTATTATCAACCTCTTGCCTAAGAACATCGATGCCAAAGTTACGCTTAAGTTCATTATCGAACCAGTTAGCGAAGTAATTCAGGTTTATATAGTTATCGAAGCAGTGCTCTAGATGTTTGTAGGTCACATCCATATCACGATGAATAGCATCATTTTTCTTCCCTTCAATAAATTGAAGGTGTAAGTCTTGGAAGAAACGAGAAAACACGGTCGCGATAGGGTCTCGGACTAGTGTGACGATCTTAATATGCTCACGCTTTTGAAGAATGCGCTTACGCTTATTGAGCACTAGGCGATACATGGTGCGGTTCTTAAAATCAAAGAATTTACTCACGTCCTTTTTGTTGTGATACATGTGGAACTCTTCATGATCATCAAAGGTATGGATGTGATAGCTCGGGATCTTTCTTTCGCCAAGAGTGTGTTCAATAGATGACGAGCCCACTTTGCCCATTTGATACACCAAAACAAAATTGTCTGCTTGAAGTTCTCGTTTTTTTCAAATTGTCGAGAGATTGAATATTTCATTTATCCTATCCTTGATAACTTTAATGTCGTTGTTCCGCAGCATTATTAATTGTGCGTTATTGGCGGAATCGGTAACTCAGATTGATGGTTGTTATGATCAGCTTGTTTTTGATGTTCTGTCTGACGACTATGATGCCGTTTTTTACTGATCATGACGGGTAGTAAAAGTATTAAAATGATGGTGGTATTCACGGCAACGAAAAACACCATGATTAGTGCATAAATGGAGAGTAAGAGGCTTTTTTTATTGTCTATCAATGTATTGAAGCAAAATTTCATAAATAGAAAGTAGCCGCCAAACAACAAAGCAATACCAAGCAATCCATATTCGATCGAGGTGTCGAGTATGAAGTTATGGGTATAGATGGCTAACTCATCATAATTGAAATAGTTGATCATATAGTTGGGTAACATCTTAGCGCCAACACCCAAAACTGGATGCTCAAGCAAGATATCGAGACCATTTGCTAGCAGCAATTTACGGTGTAAATTGGAGACCCAACGCGCTTCACTTTGATTAGCGAAAATAATGTCTTCTTGGGTTATTTCCAGCTTATCGGCAAGCTGATCAAAGCCTACATACAAGGTAGTAGATACGGTAGCTAATACGATCAATCCACCAACAAGCAGCACTGTCCATGTGTAAGTTTCGCTGAGTGTTTGTTGTATAAGGCGCCTGAGAAACAAAGTATCGATAAAGATCAACAAACAAAAGCCAAGCAATGCCTTTCTTTCTTGGGATAAAAGCAGAAGTACGAACGCAAATAGCATCAAGACAGGAAATGCACGAATACGATCACGGTAGAGGTAGAGTAGGGAACAGAGCACACCAAACGCGTATTTGCTCACGCCGAGTAGCTTGAATCCACTTTGATAGCCTTGCGCAAAGTGCCAGGCGGCGACAAGACTACATATCATCAGCAAACAATAAGTAAGATAAACCATCACGCGTTCATCGTCGAAGGCTCCATAGGCATACAGCAGGCCGAGTAAACCGAGTATTGCTACCCACTGGACGGTTTCAGTCACTAACGGTACGAGCGGAACACGATTCAACATGCCATTGATGAACACATAGCTAGAAAACAGCAGCAAGAAACCAATACAAGGGTGGAACAGCTTATGGGTTTTCCCTTCAAGAATAACCAAGGCGACAAAACCCAGTGACAGTAAGCTCGCGATATCTGACGGGGCGAGAGCAATACCACCAAGGCCTATCTTTACCGGAACAAAAATAGCGCGAGAGTAATCGCCGCAAACAGCGGTACATGGTTACTTGCTGGTGCAGAGCTGTTGGTAGAGTCCATAGTACCCGTCTCGGAATTTATCGATGGTGTATAACTTGGCACGATTAACTGCGTATTTACTGGCGCTATCGTAGAGGTCAACGGCATTGCATAGTCGAGAGATTTTGTCTGCTAGTTGCTCTGACTCACCGACCGTGAACAAATATTCATGGCTGCCCATCACTTCATCTAACCCCGGCACATCTGAAGAGAGCACAGGTAAGCCTGCCGCCATCGCTTCTACAGCCGCAAGGCCAAAACCTTCAACATGGGATGATTGAACGTACACGTCCATGCCAGACAAAAAGCGGGAATATCGGACACCACACCGTGGAAATGAATACGATCGGCAATATTGAGGCTCTGAGTGAGAGATTCGAGTTCACCGCGTTTCGCTCCGTCTCCAGCTAAGTGGAGATGATAATTGGTAGGAAGAAGGGCAATCGAGTGGATTAACGTCTCATGATCTTTATGTTCATGAAGTCGCCCGACCATTCCGATATCGATGGCTGATTTCTCCCTTAAGAGGCTTCCAGACTTAGCCACAAGAGGGAAGCGAGCAAGATCGACACCATTATGGACAACACGATATTTATGCTCAAAACGAGGCATGAACTTTACCAGTTCTTCTTGGACTTTTTCACTGATGCTGACCGTCAGATCGTGCCCACGATAAAGTAGGTATTCCATAAATTTAAATAACGGGTAGTCACGACGGCGGTTGTATGAACAGTGCTCGGTTTGAATGCGCTTTTTACCAACGGCAAGCAATGCCAGATAGATAGATGGGTACAAGTGCCCATGCACGAGATCTGGCCAGCGTAGTAAAGACCATTTCTCTTTAATCGTCAGGGCCTGCCAATTAAAGCACTCGATGCCATGAGAAGTGAGCTGCGCCAAATAATCGTTGTCATCGCAAAGTACGAGGACTTTGATTTCATACTCTGATGAGTGTTCCATCACTAAGTCGACGAGAAACTTCTGTGCGCCACCGTTTTTGATAGATCATTGATAATATGCAGTATTTTCTTCTTCATGACTCAGTCGCTAGATACTTTTGTTTGAACTGTTCGATTTCAGGCTCAGCAAAGAATGCTTGGTCAGTTTTGATGACAGCATCTCCTCGACAAACTCAGGCTTTGGCTGGTATGAATGTTTAAACTCTTTGATCAGAGGGGAATACCACTTATTGTCGGCTTGGTTGTCGTGAACAACAGCCACCTCTTGTTGTAGAAATTCACTAATGGCTTGTTGTGATTGGTCGAGTTTGTCGATACGAATAACCATGAGTGAAAAGTTGTGGTTTTGGTATGTTTGGTGACCCACTGCTTGATCAAAGGGCTGAGCAAAACATCAATGCCTGTCAGTGCTTTGATTTCATTATCAAACCACTCTAATGGGTATTGATGGTTCACATGTTCTTCAAACGCTTCATGGAGCAATTGAGGGCGCTCTGAACGTACCGCGCTGTCGTCTTTTAGATACTTATCCGCCATCCAAAATGGCAGTGACTGAAAGAACATAGAGATGTTTCTACCTACTGGCTCGCGCACCAAAGAGATAATACGAACCTGTTGCTTACGTTTAAGCATGTGGCACATGATGGTTCGTTTGAGTAAACGTTTTATCTGATTCGTAACGGGTTTGTGCAGTTGAGCACGAACGGGTGAAATCTGTTTACTCGCTTGTATCGACATCAGGTCATGTAAGTGAATCGAATTCGGAATGGATTTTTCCAATGCACTCGATCCCACTTTCCCCATTTGGTAGATGAGGACGGGGCGCTCTTGGCTCTTTAGCAACTGATACCACTGCATGCTTTGATTAGTAGGCGTACTTTTGGACATAAAGTGTTTCTCCTTCCTTAGATTTCGCCTGAGTGATAAGCACACCAAGAGATGGTATCGAATGTTGAATTTGTTTGGATAACGCTACGTTAACCAGTGAAGCTTTAGTTGACTCGGAGCGAATAACAGTAATCAACCCATTGGCTTTTTGACCAAGAATAAGAGCATCACTCACTGAAAGCAGAGGAGGGGTGTCAATGATGATTCGGTCATACTTACTCTTTAGGTACTCAAGGAGTTTTTCAAAACGGTCAGATGCCAATAGTTCCTGTGGATTTGGTGGAATAATACCGGCAGGCAACACATCTAAGTTCGCCTCTTCATTTCTAATGATGCATTCGCTCAAAGGCGTATCCATCGTAAGTATGTTGGTTAAACCTGGGCTTGATTCTGGAAGATTAAAGCGTTTTGCTAGTGAGGGTCTTCGCAGGTCGCAGTCAATCAGCAGTACCTTTTCCATGGTTGAGAACGAGACAGCCATATTAATACTGGTTGATGTCTTTCCTTCCTCAGGAATGGCAGAAGTAAATGGCAAGATTTTCTGCTTAGAGTTCGTTAGTCTCAGCAATAACGAGGTTCGGACGGAGCGGCACGCTTCGCTGAACAGCTTTTCGTCTTGGTCCAAATAAGCTGAGTAGGTAACGCCTTTTTGGCGAAGAGCCCGCTTTTTCACTTTCGGAATCGTACCTAAGCAGATGACTCCCAAGCTTGTCTTGAACATCAGAAGAGGTACGAATGACTTCGCGCAGTGTCTCAAAGATGATCACAAGGGCACAAGCGATAGCAAAGCCAAAGAAGGTAGCTATCAGCACGAGTTTCATTCGCTGAGGTGCGATTGGGAACAGCGGCACGATCGCAGGATCAGTAAATCGAGCGGTGACATTCTTATAATCGCTGGTGGCATTGGTTTCTTTTTCGCGATTCAAGAACGCTTCGTAGAGATCCTTGTTCGATTCAACCTCACGCTTAAGTTGTTCGTATCGTGCCTTTTGCGATCCTAGCATTTGGAAATCAGATTTTTTGTTATCCAGCTCAGCACGAAGCATGTCTTCTTGCGCTTTTGCGGCAAGTAAGTCTTGCTGTTTACTGAACGAAATTTCTCGAATCAATTGTTCAGTTCGTGCTTGTATAGACGCTAATTGCGCTTGGCTTGAATCATACGATCATGTTTAGGGCCGTAGCGTTGAGACAGCTCCGAGACATTTTTAGCGGCTTGGGCTTCCGACATCTTCAAATCACGAATTTGAGCTTGGTTTGCAAACTCATCAATCGATAGCAAGCTGTCGATGTTTTGTGTCGATTTACGCTTGAGCAGTTGAATTAATGTTTGTGCTTCAATGCGGTTGTTTACAGCGGCGTTGAGTTTACGGTTTAGTTCTTCAAGCTCATTGGCATAGATGTCATCGATACCATTGATATCGATTAAACCTTCTTGCATTAAGAAATCTTGTAGTGCTTGTTCTGATGTTCTTAAGCGCTCTTCTAGTTTTTGCGAGTTATTGGTGAGCCATGTTGCTGCATTTTGTGTCACAACCAATTTCGCTTCAAAGTTAGCATCGATATACGCTTGGCCTACTGCGTTCGCGATGGTGGTCGCCAGTTGGGGATCGGTAGAGCGAAAACGAATTTTTACCAACTGTGTATTACGAACAGGTTCAATATCCAGCTTTCTCTTGAATGTTTGAAGCGCTTGATAATACGGCTTGGTGTGCTGTGAGGTTTCTTTTGGATTCGGTGCGACATGCAATAAATCTTGAACGAAAGGAATCGCTTTAATTTCATCGATTTTTTGCTTAATACCGCTCGAACTAGTGAACTCTGGATGTTAACCAGATTCAATTTGGTGATCACTTTATCTGCGATATGGTTTGACTTAAGAATCGCGATTTGAGTTTGAAAGTACTCTTTTTGTGTGTCGTACAC
>LZQR01000380.1_pt1 | contig 11042 bp, 15 predicted proteins | sample 768601 | NCBI WGS metagenome assembly LZQR01 (sample SAMN05207299, study PRJNA324521) | oil field metagenome | isolation source: sample BH-FW-24 from oil reservoir | place: India: Bombay High | collected 2015-12-04
TCGATCGATGCTCAGCGTCGTAGCTGTACATCGATCGATGCTCAGCGTCGTAGCTGTACATCGATCGATGCTCAGAGTACGTAGCTGTACATCGATCGATGCTCAGACGTACGTAGCTGGAAGACGTCCAGATCATGCAGGAATTGGCAAAAGTGTATTTTGATAAGGGCGATATCGAGTCGGCTAAGTTTTATGCTGACCATTTGCTCAATCAAGGGGTGAAGAATAGTGAGCTCCTGCAATTAAGAGGTCAGATTCATAGCCAAGATGGTGAAGATTCTTTGGCTCTAAAACGCTATAAAAGCTCGATAGAAATGGGCAACAAAAGCGGAGAAATCTATGTTTTATCGGGCATCTCCTATTGTAATACCGACCAGTTCTCTCAAGCAAAAATGCGTTTAATCAAGCTCGTCTAAAAGGCTATAACGACGTGGCGGTGAAAAACAATTTAGCCGTAGTTTATCTTGCACAACGACAGTATGACGACGTGATATCGCTATTGGTTCCTGTTTATCAAGAGAACCCAAGTAACCAGAAAGTGCGAGCGAATTTGGCGATCGCGCTGTTCAAAGTAGGGGATGTCTATCAAGCGAGAGATCTACTTGAAGGAACATTTACCAATGCTCAAGTAGAACAAATCTCAAGGGAGTTACACCGGTAATAAAGGTGGACGGTATGGAGTATTCTCGAAGAAAGGTAAAGGGCGTAACCGTAGTTGAATTTGCATTAGGGGCCGGGTTCTTGCTCTTGCTCTCGTCATGCTTTTTGAAATGGGATTTAGAATTTACGTAACCAACTTGGTTGAGTATGCGTTGAGGGAGTCAGTCAGAAATACAAAGGTGTTTGAAGGCGGAAACTCCTACGATAACTACAACCTAACATTGGATTCGGCGATGAAGGACGGAGGGGCATTATGGACGTCACTCGTTCCTGCTGAAAACTTTGAAGTGTCTGGTCGGTACTATTTGACATACGCCGATCTAATTTCAAGGTATCAGTTATTCTGATGCCGAGATGGGAGAAGGCGATCAAGGGTATGCAATCGCTGAAATTACATTGACTTATAACTACACGCCAATTTTGAACGTATTTTCCAACGATGTTATCCCGATTACTAAAAGCACACTGATCAACCTAGAACATGAAGGTTGGGAGGAGTGATGATGAAAATACGATCCCGACAAAAAGGTGTTTTTGCGATTGAGCTATTTTTTGTTTTGATTGCTCTCATCAGCATCTTTTATTTCATGACGGACATTAGTGACAAGTTATTAGCTCGTGCTCAACTTGATCGTGGGAGTTTTGCGCTAGCTAATATCCTTAAAGAGCGAAGTCGTTATTACGACGAGAGATTACCTTTAAACGCAAGTGATGAAACGGACATGCAGACACTTGCGTCACGTCTACTCGATACGACACCAGGCAGCGTCGCTATCAAAATTGAAGCATTGCACAATAAGACGACGTTAAATGCTTTTGAAAGTAACGAGTACAAAAACCTCGGCTGTGAGGCTGCGGGGTTAGATACGAAGTCAGAGTTAGCACCCGTTGAGAATGGCGTGATTTTCTCTTTGTATCAAGTAACACTTTGTCAGCAAGAAAACTCTTGGTTTACCCAACTTTGGGGGAATTCAGGCGCGTCCACGATGACAATCACATCCAGTTCTGTTGTGGTGGGGAGGTAACGATGAATTTCACTATTAAGCAACGAGCTCAAATTCATTCTGGTCGCAGTCAAAAAGGGATTGCGGCAGTTTGGTTCGCACTGAGTTTAGTGCCTGTTTTTGGTATGACATTTTTCGCCGTAGAGGGGACGCGTTATATCCAAGAGAAAAGTCGACTGAGAGACGCAGCGCAAACTGCTGCATTGGCCATTACGATAGACGACAAGTCGAACCAAGCGGATGCATTGGCGACGATGTACATCAATGACTATGTGCGTGATATTTCCCATGTTGATATTCAAACGGTTAGGACATACGAAGAGCCAACAGAAGACAACGATAATACGGAAAAAATCCAGTATTCCGTGCAAGCGGTTACCACTCACAACTCGTGGTTTGCCAGTAACTTAATCCCTTCCTTTGAGACTCAGGAGAAACTCGCTGGACAAGCCGTTGCAGCGAAATATCCTTTTTATTTAGGAGACAGAATCATTGATCTGGTTTTGGTGACTGACTTTTCCGGGTCGATGAACAACAGTTGGGATGGCGAAATTAAAATTGATCTCCTCAAGGATGCGGTTAAGCAAATTTCAAATCGTATCTTAGTTCCGCGAGAAGGCGAGAGTGAGGTACTGAATCGTATTGCCATTATTCCATTTAACCTGCGAGTACAAGAGAAGATAAATGACAATCTCTATTCTACCAGTCAGTTAAGGTACAAAGGTAACTACCGCAAAGCGTCTCTTCAGTGAAGTATGAGCAGGTAAATTGGGACTATTGGTCTCCTTACTCTGAAGAAGCTGTGGAGGAATGTGCCAACAAACGCACCGACTGCCCAAACAAAAAAGTTGGGAGCGGGACCAAGCGAAGCGAGTCGCAGATGTGGTGAATATCAACAATAACCGTTTGGAGATTCCTGAGTATGTCGGTTACTCAAAATCGGTTAGACACATGTTTGACGATAAAGTCGCGAATAACAATTTGACCTTTCATTTTAGATCGAACAACAACAAGCTTTATAACTCCAGTATGACACGGACTGGTAATTCGGGCTTTATACCATTCCATTGACTGCCAATAAAGCAAACCTCGACAAGATGCAAACCATGAGCTCTGGTGGGAACACGGCTGCCTATCAAGGTATGTTGCGTGGATTGCAAATCATGGAAGCAGGTCGGCCGAACGGTGGAAGCGAGGAAGAAACGGAGCAATACAATGACCGTCTAAAAATGCTGATAGTAATCAGTGACGGTATGGAGTACCCATACACTGAAATCTTGCCCGGTTTGGTGAATAAAGGCATGTGCGATAAGGCGCGTGAACACTTCCTAACTGAGAATGGCAACTTGTACATTGGCGTCATTGGGGTGAACTTCAGCGCTTCTTCGCAAAGTGGTTTCCAAGATTGTGTGTTGAACCCGGATGAAGACATCATCGATGTAACAGAGACGGAAGACTTTATTAAGAAAATCGAAGAACTAATTCAGAAAGGATCTCGTGGTAATGGTGTATCGAGACTATATGGGTGATAGATATGACCAAAGTAATACTAATAACAGGGATGCTGGTGGTCGGTTTTACGACCGTTAGTGCGAATGCCAGCGAAGTCAGTTCAAAAGTGACCGAATACTGCGGGACGTCTTATTATGAATACTCGCACTCCATTCAGGTTGGCGAGGTGGCGGGGTGGCATCGCATCGTGATGGCTATTTGCAAGTAACGGATGTGAGTAATGACCCCGCACTGAAGTGGGCGCTGATGAAGAACTCATCACTGCTCACCAACCCGAATGATTGCCTGACGTATATCTCGAATTTGGGTATCGCGCAATTCAGTGGTGAAGTCACGGATAAGGGTAAATTGATTGCACGGGTTCACTTCGCGTTCGATCGTTTTAACCTCACACCGCTCGCGAGAGATGTCTTGAGCAGTGTTGCTCGTCAGCTTGCTCAAACGGACTATCAAGTCACCGTGGAAGGGCATACTGACTGGATAGGCACCAAAGCCTATAACCAAACCTTGGGTCATAATCGAGCCAAAAGCACTGCTCGTGAACTGCACTATTACGGGGTGAGCGAACAGAAAACCACGCTTAAATCCTTTGGTGAATCTGAGCCGATTGCCACCAACAATACCTCGTCGGGTCGTTCGAAAAACCGTAGAGCAGATGTTTACATTCCAGCGGATGAACAGGAAAAACCACCAGCAACGGAATAGGTGACAACTACTGGAACGATGGAACTAAAAACGCCCGCCGCCAATTGGAAGCGGGCGTTGTACTCTTATCTTTATCTTTATCTTTATCTTTATCTTTATCTTTATCTTAGCGATGCGCTTACATCATGCCAGTCACAATGCCTGCCGCGACAAAGAACACAATCATCCAAAGCACCGACAAGTTAAGTTTCTTATGTAAGTAGAAGCCAGCTATCACAAGAGCGATGTCAATTGGGGTAACGACAGCGCTGCTGAATACCGGTTGGTAAAGTGCTGCTAATAGTAAACCAACGACCGATGCGTTTACGCCGTTGATTGCGCCTGACACTGCAGGTTTACCAGCCAGCGCTTGCCAGTTCTTTAGCACGCCAAGCAGCAATAAGAAACCCGGTAAGAACACACCTAAGGTTGCGACTAGCGCGCCTAGGATAGGTGCATCAGACAGCTCGTAACCAATGTAAGTCGCGAAGGTAAACATCGGTCCCGGTACTGCTTGCGCTGCGGCGTAGCTGTTAGGAACGCATCTTGACTTAGTTGATCGCCAACGATGTTTTGTAATAGCGGAAGTACCACGTGACCGCCACCGAACACTAAGCTACCCGCTTGGAAGAAGTCGCTAAATAGCCCAAGCATCGGAAGGGTATGAGCCACAAACGGCAAACCAATCAGAAGTACTGCGAACAGTGCCAATGGTGCAATGGTTGGTTTAAAAGGTTCGGCAGGTGCTGAGGATTCTTTCTTTAGATATTGAGTGCCAATTAAACCCGCCACAACAAGCACCAACATTTGAGTTGCGATACTCGGTGCAACCAATAACGCAATGGCGGTTGCCACACACAAGCCGGCTGTTAGTTTGCTTTGACAGAAGTTTTTGTACATTCCCCAAGTTGCATCCGCCACCACAACGACCGCAAGCAACTTCAAGCCGTGAACGATGTTTTGGAACAGCGCGGTATCAGTGATCTGGCTGCTTACCATCGCAAGCGCCAACATGATGATTACGGAAGGCAGCGTGAAGCCAAGAAACGCCATGCATGCGCCGCCTAAGCCTCCGCGTTTGTAACCCAGAGCAAAGCAACTTGGCTAGAACCAGGGCCCGGTAAGAATTGGCTCAAAGCACGATCTGTGCGTATTCGCTGTCATCAATCCATTTGAGCTTTTCAACGAACGTTTGGCGGAAGTAACCGATGTGCGCCGCAGGGCCACCGAAACTGATCCAACCAAGCCAAAAAAGGTTTTAAAAATGGTAAACATGTTGAGCCTGTTAAATCTCCAATAAAACTGCATCTACTGTAAGAAATGTACTAAGATGACTCAAATTAATAGTTTTAATTTCATTTATGAATGAAATGGGATGAGGCTTGTTCTGTGAAAGATGACATCCAGTGGCGCAATATCGACTTAAATCTGTTGGTGACCTTTTCTTATCTGTACCGCTATCGCAGTGTGAGTTTGGCGGCGGAGAAAAGCTTTGTCAGTCAGTCTGCCATGAGCCACAGCTTGTCGCGTTTGCGTGTGTTGTTTGATGACCCATTGTTTGAGCGTAAAGGCCATAAGATGGACCCAACCGAGCACGCGCATCATATTGCGCCGACGGTGCATCATTTATTGGACTCGATTGCCAAAGACTTACTGACGAAGTCCGCTTTCCGACCAGAAAACTACGCCGGTGTGTGCCGCATTGGTTTAACCGACTACGCCGAATTCATCTTCGCCCACTGCTTTATGATGAAATCCGTAAGCGTGCGCCTGAAGCCCAAATCAGTTTTATTAACGTCAACCGTAGCAATTACGTGGCGATCACGGAACACGATAAGTTAGATGTCATCATCGGCAGTATGCCGGTACTCGACGATAACTTTGAGAGCCAGTACCTCTACACAGAAAAGCACATATGTCTGTGTGATAAGCGAGTGTTGAAAGGTGAAACACAATTGTCGATTCACGCTTTTGCCAATATCGAGCAAGCCCTCGTGAGCCCTGATGGCAGCTTGAGTACACAAGTAGATAAAAAGCTTGCGGAACATGGCTTGAGCCGAAAAGTCACCGTTGCTTCACGTAACTTCCTGACGATTCGAAACTTGCTTAAACAACGTGAGTTAGTTGCGATTGTGCCGGAGAAAATGGCGCAAGCGGAAGGATTCTCGGACGATTTGGTGAGTGTCCAGCCGCCGATTGCGGTAGCGGATTTGATATCGCGATGTTGTGGCATACCAGCCGTAACAACGAGGATAAAGGGATTTGGCTGCGTCAGCTGGTGGCAGAATTGGTTGCAGGTAATTGATCTTATAAGGGCACCACGAGGGTGCCCTTTAAGTAACCGAGCTATAGGTCGTTTATACTTGCGTTACTGGCTCTTGCGCCTTTTCTTGCGTTGCTTGTTGTTTGATAGCTTGCTTCTTTTCAAAGCGAGAGATCCACCACCAAGCCAGAGCAGAGAAGACGGCAGTCATAAACACGTTGATGAAGAACGCACGTACCAAATCAACACCTGTCGGGAATGCCGATGCGGTCATGCTCACCACGAAGATGACAATCAATACCGACACCACACTCATGCCCACTTTGCGTGAACCCATACGGAAGTCGCGCGGTGTGTCGTCGTGTTTTAGACGGAATACAAAGTACGCAATCATGATGAAGATTGGCGGTAGCATCGCCGTACCTGCGGTTAGGTTGATCGCTTGGTTCATCATGTCTTGCACGGATTCTGAACCAAAGCCGTTAACGATCAGCATCACCACAACGAATGCGAATTGCCACCATGCTGCACGCACTGGTACACCGTGTTCGTTTAGCTCTGTGGTTTTCTCGCCGTACACACCTTTTGGAATTTCAGAGAAGTGAATTTTTACTGGTGCTGCAGTCCACATCATCATTGAGCCAAACATCGCGATGAACAAGATGATGCCAACGAAGCGTCCAACCAATACTGTTGAAATGTCGAAGTATTGCGCCATACCAGTAAAGATTTCTACCATGCCGCCTGCGTATGTTAGGTCTTCACGCGGAACGAACACGTTCACCAAAAGTGAGCCAATAGCGTACATCGCACCAATCAAGACGCCCGCCATGATGATCACTTTGATGAAGGCTTTTTGGCCGCCTTTTACGTCTTTCAGGTACGCCGCTGCGGTTTCTGCACCACCTGCTGCTTGGAAGATCCAACACATAATACCTAGCGTCGCCCAGTTAATGGTTGGGCTCATTGCTTCTAGCGTGATTGGTTCTGCAGGCGTGTAAGTGTCGCCGCCCAGAGCCATTAGCGCGCCGAGAACGTAAATGCCGAATAGGGCAAACACACCGTAAGCAACCAGCTCAGAAATTTTGCCCAACCAAGATGCGCCTTTGGTTGAAATGTGGGTCGCCGCTGCGAACAGAACAATCGAAATAATCGATGTGACCATTGGTGAGAAGGTGTATTCGTAACCAAGCATCGCGTAAGACGCGTAAGCAATCACGTTTGGTAGCAGAGACACAAACCAGAATAGGTTTACGAACCAGTAAAGGAACGAACCTAGGTAAGCCGCTTTAGAGCCAAGTGGTTGTTTAAGCCAGTCGTACATGCCTGACTCAGAGTTTTTGTTCGCCGAAACGAACTCCGCAATGATGAATACAAATGGAATGAAGTAAACGATCGTCGCGAAAAGGAAGATAGGGGCAGAGCTAAGGCCAAGCTCAATGTTATTGTTCACGATGTTACGGACGTTAAATACCGCCGCAAATGTCATCGACAGCAAGGCGAATTTGCCAATGGTGCCGCGCATAGATTCAGACATAGAGTCCTCCGATGAATCACGTCAATTCCCTTCGTAACTCAGTGATAGTGCTATTGACCGTTTTATCATTCTTGGGCGAGTGCTATTCGTAATCGCGTGGGATTGCTGAGGTCTACAACTGATCTGTGTTCTGAATTACTTTGGGTTTATTTAATTATTTTGTTGTTAGGCCAGACGCGTTGTCTGGCCTTGCCTGTAAGCCGTTATTTATTTAGGAAATAGCCATCTTCGATGGTCACTTTGAGCACCACTTTTCTTACTCGGTTGTCACCGTGGAAGCGGTACGCTTTATCGTTATCAAAAATGGCAACTTGGCTTCGTAAAGCTCGCGAGTCTCACCTTGACCCGAGAGAAATTCGCGGTCAGTTTCATCACGGTATGCTTGCTCTAGGCGTAAATCGGATTTGTCGGCGAACTCCACTGTTTCGCGACCTTCTAGGTAGTAATGCACGTCGAAGTAGCGGCGGTTCCCTTCAAACAGGTCGGTTTGTTTTGTGCCGTCTTCAATCATGTAAACCAGAGAGTCACCAATCGAATACATCACGCCGTCTTTGATGTTGGCGATGTTATCAATCGCTTCCACGCAGCGGTTCCATTTACGACCGTCGCGGTTACACGACTTTGAATTGTTCTAAGTTGTCTAACACGATCATGGATTACGCCTCGTTTGCTGTTTGAGTATTGGGTTGAGTGAAGAACGCATTGTCGAAATCATGGTTTGCCATGCTTGTGCACTGCAATCGCCCGCTTGAAGTGGCATCAGTGTTAGGCCATAGCGGAACTCGTCCATGTACACGCGGTATGAATCAAGCACTTCGCTGCCCCATGAGTTTGAGCCCAGTCCCATCACTTGATGGTCAAGGTTGAGCGTGATGTAGCCGCTCTTTTCTAGCTCAATGGTGTGTTGCGCTTCGTGCAGGTTTGGTTGGTGTAGAACCAAGCGCTGAAGTTGATTTCTTGCTGTGGTTTCACCAACAACCCCGTGCCGTGGCGATTCGTCAGTGACGCCCAGCGGACGTGTTGTCGGTTGCCGTTGTTTTGTGGGAACGGGTAGTTCTCAAACATGTCGGCTACCGTGCTGTGGTAGACATCAATCAAGTTCGCTTGGCGACTGTCTTGGTAGTTTTCTTCAGGGCCACGACCGTAGTAACTCACTTGGTCAAAGCTGCCGTTGATGCCCAAATCCAAGCCAATCACGGGGATTACGTGCGGGCAATCGCCATAGCGCTCACCGCTCAGTTCCACATTCAAATGACCTTGTGCGTTGATTTGGTAGCGGTAGGTACAGCGCATGCCAAAATCGAACACAGGAGGTGCAATGATGCTGGTGGTCGTAATCGAAACCGAGTCATCCGTTGCTTCGACTTGCAGCGTGCGGAAGTGCTCTTGCATGATTTGTAAGTGCGCTGGGTGCCACAAACCTTCGTACTCTTGTTTGTGGTTATCAATCATTGGCTTGAAGAAGTTCAGTCTAGGCTCAGATTGAATCAGCTCTTCACCATTGACGCGCCAAGAGGTCAGCTTGCCGTTGACTTTAGAGAAAATTAGCGTGAAGTTGTGGCCTTCAATCACATGTTCCAAGCGGCTTTCTGAGGTGACTAACGCTTGTGCATTGTGGCTAACAAATTCGGCTTCGCTTGCTGTGTTCTCTTTCAGTTGGAATTGGTACACCGCGATGTCGTGGTTCGTTTCGCTGTACAACGTGCGGCTGTCTTTACGCACGGTGAAGTTAATAAAGGCTTCGCGTTCGTCCAGCTCTGGCAGGTTAATTGTGATTTCACGCGCGCTGTTGGCTGCAAGTTCTTCGACCTTAAACTGCACGCTGCGCAGCGTTTCACCTTCCGCTCGGACATCTGCCGTGATGGTGTAATCATCAAGGTTGGTAAACCACAATTTGTTCTCTACGGTGAAGGTGTTTGTCTTGCCTTCTACTGCTTGAATTTTCACTGGAGCGATGACTTGTTTGTACTCTTTCAAGCCCGGTCCTGGTGTTTGATCTGGGTAAATCAAACCATCCATACAGAAGTTGTAGTTATTCGGGTAATCGCCGTAATCACCGCCGTATTTGTAAAACTCTTGGCCGTTTTCATCACGTGCTAATACGCCGTGATCACACCATTCCCATACGTAGTGACCTTGAATGTGGTCGTGCGCATAGAACACGTTTTGGTATTCCTTTAGACCACCAGGGCCATTACCCATCGCGTGTGCGTATTCACAAATGATGCGTGGTTTCTCGTGTGGGTACTCACCAAAGTGATTCATGAGCTGCGCACGCGAGTACATGGTTGAAATCACGTCAACGACTTCCGCATCGCGGTCTTCTTCGTAATGCACCAAACGGGTGTCATCAATCGCTTTGGTTGCGTCGTACATTGCGCGGATGTTGCAGCCGTAACCGGACTCGTTACCTAGTGACCACATGATGATGGAAGGGTGGTTCTTTTGGGCGTGAACGTGGCGTTCTGCGCGGTCTACAAACACACTTTCCCAAGCTGCATCGCTGGTGATGCGGCTGAGATCGCCAACGTTCGCGAAGCCGTGGGTTTCTACGTCGGTTTCTGCCATTACGAACAAGCCGTAAATGTCACACAGTTCGTAGAAGCGTGGGTCGTTAGGGTAGTGCGCGGTGCGAACTGAGTTGATGTTGTGTTGCTTCATCAAAATCAGATCTTTCTCGATGCGCTCCATGCCGACTGCACGACCTTTTTAGGTGGTCGTTATCGTGGCGGTTCACACCGTGCAGCATCACGTATTGGTTGTTGATGTAGAACAGACCATCACGCACTTTGATGTCGCGGAAGCCAACGCGCTGTGGGATCACCTCAATTACATTGCCTTGTGCATCTTTCAGTGTGATGAACAGTTGGTATAGGTATGGATTTTCTGCGGTCCAATGGGTTGGGTTCACTACATCAATGGCAAAGTTTGTTTGGCTGTTGTCTTGGATAGTCAGTGCATCACATTGGCCACTAGCAATCACAGTTCCTTTGTCTTGGAGCGAGTATTCCAGCGTGTAACCAGACGCAACCGCAGTAGACAGGTTTTCTAGCTCAACTTGGCAGCTTAAAGTAGCACTTTGGTAATCGTCGGCGAAATCAGTACGAACAGTCAGATCTTGGACGTGAACGTGCTCTTTTCCGACAAGGTAAACATCACGGAAGATACCCGCTGTCCACCACATGTCTTGGTCTTCAATGTAAGTCGAATCTGCCCATTGCATGACGCGCACAGACAATAAGTTCTCGCCTTGTTGAACGTAAGAAGAAATGTCGAACTCAGCGGTTAAGCGACTACCTTTGCTAAAGCCAACGTAATGGCCGTTTACCAGCGGTTAAGCGACTACCTTTGCTAAAGCCAACGTAATGGCCGTTTACGTAAA
>LZQR01000381.1_pt1 | contig 10992 bp, 15 predicted proteins | sample 768601 | NCBI WGS metagenome assembly LZQR01 (sample SAMN05207299, study PRJNA324521) | oil field metagenome | isolation source: sample BH-FW-24 from oil reservoir | place: India: Bombay High | collected 2015-12-04
CCTGTGGATCACCGCCACCGGTGGAGTGTCGGGCGGGCGATACGGAGTATTCGCCAAGAACGAAGGCAGCGGCGTGGTGACAGTGACCACCGCAACGGTATTACTGCGACGAACCGAGGGAGCGGCAGCCTCTCCATTACCGCCGCAGATGTCCGGGGCAGCAAAAACGATGGCATCTATGGCCTGATTGAGAGCACTGGTACCAACCTGTGGATCACCGCCACCGGTGGAGTGTCGGGCGGGCGATACGGAGTATTCGCCAAGAACGAAGGCAGCGGCGTGGTGACAGTGACCACCGCAACGGTGACGGGCGGGGCAAAGGACGGCATCTACGTTCGAAATTCGGCCAGCGGGACGGATATTACGATCACCGCGAATGGTCCCGTTACTGGCGAGGAAAGAGGCATCTACGCCCGCAACGACGGTACCGGAAATACAACTCTCACGGTCACCACTGCTGCTGGGGTGAAGAATTCCGGCATTCTGGCCAAGAACTTCAATTCCGCTGGGGACCTGACGATCACTGCAACAGGTGCGGTTTCCGGTGCCTCATCAGGTCTCTATGCCAGAAACTTCGGCACCGGCGCGCTCAGGATCACGACCTATGACGTTGAAGGTTTCGACGGTGATCACCCAAAAAACACGGCCAACGGCATCAATGCAGAGGCCCATGGTACGGGCCTTACCATCACCAGCTCGGGTACCGTGAGCGGCACCAGGAGCGGTATTGCCGCCAGGAACATGGGAACCGGTTCCGCAACGATCAGCGCGGTGAACGCCACCGGAGGCACCACCGAGGGTATCTATGCCCTCAACAGTTTTACCGGCACGGACCTGACCGTAACCTCGACCGGCCGAATCTCCGGAGCCACCAACGGCATCAGGGCCCAAACGACGGCACGGGAACCACCTCCGTCACTGCACATGACGTCTTCGGAACAAATAACGACGGTATCTATGTACTCGGCGCAAGCACAAGCGCCGACATCACCATTACCGGTTCGGTCTATGGCGGACGGAATGGCGTCGGCCTGGGCGTGGCCGGCCTCAACACGATCACCATCACCGGGACCGGAGCTCTCAGCGGCGGCGACAAAGCAATCAACACGACGGTGAATACGCCTGTCAGCGACGACACTGTTGTCAACTATGGAACGGTCACCGGCGACGTCGACCTGGGCAGTGGCACCAATTCCTTCGACAACAGATCAGGTGGCCTCTTCAAGAGTGCTTCGACCGTCAATCTTGGCGCCGGCAACACGCTGACCAATGAGGGCGACCTCTCACCCGGCGGCACCGGAGCGATCCAGACAACGGCACTGACCGGCAATTTCGTCCAGACCAGCAGCGGGACCTTTTCCGTAGACATGAACTCGGAAGCCTCGACGGTCGACCGGATCAACATTTCCGGAACGGCGACGCTCTCAGGCAACGTGAAGGTTAACCCGCTGAACCTGGTCGATCCGACCAAAACCCTGACCATCCTGTCCGCGGCAGGCGGTGTCACCAACAACGGGTTGACCGCCAGAGACACCGTTGTAGTGGATTACACGCTCGTTTTTCCCAATGCGACAGACGTGGCAATCGGCAACCAGTACATCGACTTTACACCCGTTGCTCCCGACGGCACATCGCAGCTCAGGACCCAAAACGAGCGCAATGTTGGCGCCAACATGAACGCAATCTACTCTGACGGCGGCGGCGCCATGCACGACCTGCAGTTGGAACTGATGAAGATCGAGAGCATCGGAGCTACCAGAAAGCCTTGGACCGGCTGCACGGCGAACATTATCTGGTACAGGTCGGGGCGGCGATTGGCAGCCTTCACAATTTCCGTGAATCCCTGTTGTCATGCCTTCCCGCTCGATGGCGTCGCGGTTGCAGCGCCGAGACTATTGTCTTTGGGGCCGGTCCAGGGCCATAGGTCGATATCCGCCAAACCACGTCCACGATCGGCGGCGGAGAGACGAGTTACGGCTTTTCCGGCGGCCTCGAGGTGCCACTCGGCGACGGCATGCGGGTCGGTGTCGCCGGCACGGTAGAAACCAGCGAGCTTTCCACCAACAATTCAGGCACATCCGACGGCATGCGCTACACAATCGGCGCGAAGTTTTGAAAAGACCTGGGGCGCGATGGAGCAAGTCTGGGTGGCTATGGCGGCCTGGCGCAATACGACACCGACCGCCAGGTCGGTCTCGGCTTTGGTACCGCCAGCAGTGATCAGACCATCTCGTTTGCCGGGATCGTCTCCCGGCTGTCCTATGCGTTCGATACCGGTACATTCCGCGTCGTGCCGATGATCGACGTCGCTGCGACCCGGGTAGGCTTCGGCGATGTTCGGGAAACGGGAGCCGGATCCGCCAACCTCACCATATCTGGGAGCAACGACTGGATTCTGACAGCAACACCTGCTGTTGGTGTCATGGGCACGTTACATGAAAGCCCCGGCTTACAGGATAAATGGCTCCATGAAGACGGGTGTCAGCTTCTTTTCCAACAATGACTACCGCATCCATTCACGCTTCACTGAAGCCCCTTCGGGTGTTCCTAGTTTCGTAACCACGACCAAACTCGATACTACGGTCATGAACCTTTCCGCCGCACTCGAACTGCAGAAGGCCTCCGGCACTTCCTTCAAGCTCGCGTACACCGGCAGTTTCGGAAGCGTGAGCCGGAGCAATGGCGGTTACCTAAGGGCAATCGTTCCATTCTGAAAGCAGGCATGGCCTGACTTTTTCATGACAATGGCGGGATTGCAGGCTGGCAAATGTGACACGGCCGAACAACGCTCGCTCAAGGCCGGATAAAAAGCTACGCACAGGGTATGCAGCCGAAGCAGGTTTCATAAAACAAGTCTGAGCGCGCAGGCAAAGGGTGCCTGCGCCGGACGTTTGTCGGTTGCCTTACGGCGTGACTGGCGTGTGCAGCGTCGTGACCGGGATGCCGGTGGCGACGGAGCCGTCGGTCAGGGCATGGCTGGGGTTGGCGGCCTTGGTGGCGGCGACACCGGCGAGGATCATGGCGACGACGGCGATGCTCCAGAATTTCATGGCACTGCTCCCTATGGTGAAGAGCGCTCCTGCCGCGCAGGCGCAAGCTCTGTTCAGACCTGTACGCCCGGCCAGGGGTGACCGGGCGTACAAAAGCCGACCTTTTCAAACAGATGGCGCATCCGGTGACCGTCTCGGCAGACGTGGGAGGCAAATTCGCCACGATTCGAACTTCGACTTTCGTCTATATTAGACTTTAGGATGAGATTGAACAATGCCGTAAAGTTACTTATTCGGCAAGTCTCTGACATGACTTGGCTTTCAGGCTTAGGCGCGACAGAAATCGCCTACCAGCTTCGCATGGACAAGGACAGACATCCCTGAAAAGGGGCGTTATGCGCTACGCGGCTTGCGCCTTTGCGCCGCCAGTTCCCGCGTATAGGGCCGACAAGGGCATCAAGATGCTGCGCGGCTCCGGTGCTGTCGCGCGCAGCCAGCGCATCGGCCAGGGCCTGATGCAGATCGGCGATCCGTTCGCGATCGCGCAGGCGGTAGACAAGCATGTTCATGAGTGGCTGCATCGCCTCGAAGGCGGCCGACAACTGGAAAACCAGGATCGGGTTGTCCGTTGCCCGCGCCACGGCCGAATGAAAGGCGACGTCCGACGCGCAAAAGTCCTCGTCGCTTGTGTCACGGTTTCTCTGCCGGGAAATTTCACGGGCAAGTTCGGACAACTGGTCGTCGGTGCGTTTTTCCGCCGCCAGCGGCAGCGCGGCAGCTTCCAGCGCAAAGCGGGCCTCGATGGCGTCTTCCAGCGGAATGTCGTTCATGCCGATCAGGAGCCGCGTAGTCGTCATCAGGTTGTCCTGAGCTTCGGCCCAGGTCATGCGATTGACGAAAGCCCCACCGGAAGAACCCCGCTCGCTGCGGATAAGGTTCTGGGCGGCAAGCCGTTTCAAGGCCTCGCGAACAGTCGACCGCGACACACCGAAGCGCTCCGCCAGATCGGCTTCGCTCGGAAGGCGTTCCTCACCGGCAAGGCGGCCTTCGAGAATGGCATTGCGGATGGCATTGGCGATCTGGACCGAAAGGCCCTCTTTTTGAATCGTGTTGAATTCAATCGCCAAAAGAACCTCCGAATTTCGCCTGAACCCCGGCAAACCTAAAGAGACGACCCGACACGGTCAAACAAATTGTTTAAATGTCTGACAATTAAATGTTTGACTTTTAGAGACCGCCCCCGCAGCCTAGGCGAAAATTTATCGGGAGGATCGGGTGGACACCGTTGCGCGGCTCATGCCTGGCCACAGAGCGTTCTGGCTGACCTTTTATGCCGCCATTCTGATGGCCTGGGCTGCCTGTTCGCCATGCAGGCAGGCGGCCTGAGGGAAACCACGGACGTGGCAGCTCAAAGGGCTCCCCATCGGGCTACCGCTCGGAGGCATTCCTGTCCCTGTGCTCGGCAACAGCCGCCAATGCCGGCTTCGGGGTTGCCGCCCTCATGTGGGCCCTGGATGGCCCTGGCGATGATGGCACCAACAGCCTTTCCCGCTTTTCGCACCTATGCGCAGCTGACACAGACAGCCGCCGCAGGCATCTTGCCACTGGCCGCGCTTGTGGGTGGGTATCTGGCTGTCTGGCTCGGATTTTCGCTTCTGGCCGGTTCTCTTCAGGTCTGGCTGGCAGGACAGAACCTGCTCGATCCATTCGGCAAATCCGTTTCCAACCCGTTGAACGCAGCCCTGTTGCTGCTGGCAGGGGCTTATCAGTTCAGCCGCCTCAAGCAGGCCTGCCTCAGCTCCTGCCGAAACCCGCTGACCTTTTTCTTCAGCCATTGGCAGCCGGGAGCCCGGGGCGGGCTTTCACTCGGCCTCAGGCTTGGCGCAGTCTGCTTGGCTGCTGCTGGGCACTGATGCTGCTCGCGTTTGTCGCCGGCACCATGAATCTCGCCTTCATGGGGGGCGCCATGGTGCTGATGACACTGGAAAACTTCCCGACATCGGCGCGAAACTTACCGTGCCGGTCGGCGTTTTCCTCATTCTGGCCGGACTGGTCGTTCTGGTTCTGCCGTTATTACCAATAACCATATAGGGAGAAAATCATGTCCGGCTGGGCCATCAGAGGAGAACTGATCCTCAACTGCAATTGCACCGTCTTCTGCCCCTGCGTGGTATCACTCGGCAAGCACCCGCCCACAGAGGGTTACTGCCAGGCCTGGGCGGGTGTGCGCATTGACGAAGGCCACTATGAGGGCGAGGACCTCTCCGGCCTCAATGTCGGCCTCGTCCTGGAAATTCCGGGCCTGATGGCCCGCGGCAACTGGAAGGCCGCCGCCTATATCGACGAGCGCGCCAGCGAAGCGGCCTATGACGGATTGATCAAGATCTTCTCCGGCCAGGCCAAGGCACCACCGGCCTGTTCCGGGTTCTGGTCAGCGAGTTTCTGGGCGCAGAACGCGCTCCTGTCTCCTACACCAACGAAGGCAAGAAACGCCGCCTGATCGTCGGCAAGGCGATCAAGGGCGAGGTGGAGCCTGTGCGCGGCGCCAATCCGGACGAGGATATCGTCGTCAAGAACACCGAATACTGGATGGGTTCGGACATCACGGTCGCCACCGCCACGCAAGGCCGCGTGCGCGCTTACGGCAGGGTCTGGGATTTTGACGGCAGAAGTGCTGAAATCTGCCAGATCGACTGGTCCGGCCCGGCGGCGGAAGCCGCGCCTGAAACCGAAGAGAAAAGGGAACAGCTCATGACCTTCAAGGCACTGATTGTCGACAAGGACGAAGACGGCAAAACCCACGCCTCGATTGAGAACATCGACGTGAGCCGGTTGCCGGAAGCCGATGTCACCGTTGCCGTGGAATACTCCACGCTCAACTACAAGGACGGCCTGTGCCTTGGCCCGGAGGGGGACTGGTTCGAAACTATCCGCATGTGCCCGGCATCGACTTTGCCGGAACCGTCGAGGAAAGCTCCGACGACTGGTACAAGCCGGGCGACAAGGTGGTACTGACCGGCTGGCGCGTCGGCGAAGCGTGGTGGGGCGCTACGCCCAGAAGGCACGGGTAAAGGGCGAGTGGCTCGTCCCATTGCCGGAAGGTCTGACCACGCGCAACGCCATGGCGATCGGCACAGCCGGCTTCACGGCCATGCTTGCGGTCATGGCGCTTGAGGAGCACGGGTTGAAGCCGGAAAACGGGCCGGTGCTGGTCACCGGTGCCGCTGGCGGCGTCGGCTCCGTTGCAACCGCCATTCTGGCCAATCTCGGCTACGAGGTTGCCGCCGTCACCGGACGCGAGAGCACCTGGGATTACCTGAAGTCTCTTGGCGCCGCCCGCGTGGTGCCACGCGATGACGTTGCCGAAACGGTCAAGCGCCCCCTGGAAAGCGAAACCTGGGCGGCTGCATCGATGCTGTCGGCGGTCCGATGCTCGCACGTGTTCTCGGCCAGATGAAATACGGCGCATCCGTTGCAGCGTCGGCCTTGCAGGCGGCGCCAATCTGCCGGCAACCGTCATCCCGTTCCTGCTGCGCGGCGTCAACCTGCTGGGCATCGACAGCGTTATGAAGCCCTATGACGGCCGCCTGAAAGCCTGGGAACGGCTGGCGAAAGACCTGCCGATGGACAAGCTGGAAGCGATGATCCACCCGGCAACCCTTGAAGACCTGCCGGCGCTTGGTGCCGACATCCTGAAGGGCCAGGTCAAGGGTCGTGTCGTCGTCGACGTGAATGCCTGAGACAATTCCTTGCCCGGGTGGACAATGGGTCTGCCCGGGCGAATTTCGTCATGGAAATGAATGCAGATCTTCAGGCAGCCGCAGCTTTTTCCTGTGAGCGCATGAAGTCGCGATAAGGCACCGGCCTGTAGCCAAAAAGCAGGTAATCGACCTTGTAGTGGTCGATCAGGGCCACATAGAGATCCTCCGCAATATCGACCACTTCAGTTTGCGGGTTCGCGTTTTCCCGTGGCAACGCTTCTGGATATCGAGATCCTGCGCGAGCTGGGAAAGATCCATGTTCTCGAACCGGATCAGATAGTCCGGCGCCTTGTTCGAATGCATGTGCATCGTGTACTTGAACTGCGGCGGCACCACGAAGATCTGTTCGTTGAACATTTTCCGGAAGAAGGTCAGCGGGTCCCAGGTTGGCAGGTCAGGATACCGGCTGCGGAAGCTTCCGACATATTTTTCCCGGGTCATGAACCTGTACCCGGACAAGGCCCGGTCGATCGGATCTCGTATAGCAACAATAACCTTGTAGTCATTCCAGCATTCTACAGGCGTATTTGTCGTCGGGAATCCGTGATTCCAGACTTCGTCAAAGCAAGCCAATCTCTCAGGCTCGTACCAGCTACTTTGGGATTGTGTACAAAAACAATCTTTCGATCGTGGCATATGTTGGGATTCATATCCAAGGTTGTCCGAATTATTGTTCCGTAGCCTCAAAACAACATATTCACGACATGATTCTCAAGAAAGAAATGTATTATGGGACAAAGTTTTACACTAAATAACACGTAAAGATTGAATATGGCGCCTTTCTAAGTGAAATTGCCAGAAATGAATAAACTTAATCGTATACATCAGCTTATAAATTCAGGAACACGATCAAAAATCATGAATATTTGAATTCATAAATATTCTTTGAGGTAAAAAACCTTCTTCATTTCAATAAAATTGGATAGATTATCTCAAAGAACAGATCCTCTGACGTATAATCAATTCCCGGAACGTCCGAACTCTGTCTTCAGAAAATCGATCATCACCCGCACCTTGAGCGGCAGATAGGCCCTGCTCGGATAAAGGATCCATGCGGCGGTTTCGAAGTTCGCCGGAGCACACGTGTGGTCGGGAAAGAGATCGACCAGCCTGCCGTCTTTCAGGTCGCTCGCAATCAGCCAGTCGGCCAACAATGCCGGACCAAGGCCAAGCCTGGCTGCTTCGCGTAGCGCAAGCGCGCTTGAAATTGTCGTTCTGCCGGACACTTCCACATCGAAGGGCGAGTCATCCCCAAGCCTGAAGCGCCAGGCATTGCGAAAATCCGGCAATGCAAAACACAGGCAATTTCGGGCAGACAGGTCACCCGGCGCTTCCGGATGCCCTTCCCTTTCAAGATAGTCCTGCGAGGCCACCACCCGGTAATGGGTTTGCAGCAGCTTTGTGGAAATGAGATCGCCTTTCGGCGCCGCAGCCAGGCGGATAGCAAGGTCCAGTCCTTCGGCCAGAAGGTCGAGATTGCTGTCGGAGGGAAAAAGCTCGACCGAGATATCCGGGTACCGGTCGTGAAACCTCGGCAAAAGCGGGACGATTCCTTCCAGCACGAAAGCAACCGACGCCGTCATGCGCAAGGTTCCCCGTGGCTGCTGGCTTCTGGCGGCAATGTCCTCGTTCGCCGCCTCGATCTCCTCCACAAGCGGCGCAACCCGCTGGAGATAGGCTTCGCCCGCCTCCGTCAGCGACAGCTTGCGCGTGCTGCGCTGGAAAAGCCTCTGACCAAGCTCCCGCTCGATTGCAGAAACCGTCCGGGACACATTCGAGGCATCGAGATCCAGCGCCCGCGCGGCAGCTGCCAGGCTGCCAAGGTCGCGGACGAGCAGGATTGTCTTGAGGGCTTGCAGATCCATTCATGCAGAATAAGCACGAATATCCTGCGAGCCACAGTGTTTTTCCTCCACATGCGCAGAAATAACCTCCGGGCATCATCCAACCAGGAGATACCCGCATGACACTGCTTCTGCGCATCAATTCCAGTTCCCGCCAGACCGGCTCGCACTCCACCGCCATTGCCGATCATTTCGAGGCAAGCTACCGCCGCAAACATCCCGACTGCCGCGTCATCACGCGAAATGTTGCCGATGGCTCCATCCCGATCATCGGCCAGAAGACCATCGAAGGTTTCTATACCGAGCCCGCCTCCATGACCGCAGACCTGAAGGAAGCGACAGCCCTTTCCGATAAATTGATCGCCGAGCTTCAGGAAGCCGACACCCTGCTGATTGCCGCGCCGATCTACAATTTCGCAGTCCCCGCGGCGCTCAAGGCCTGGATCGACCAGATCGTTCGTGTCGGGCACACATTTTCATTTGACGGCAACAGCTTTCAGGGACTTGCAAAAACCCGGCGCGCGGTGGTGATTTCCGCCTATGGGGCCGAAGGCTATCTTGACGGCCAGCCCTTTGCCGCGGCCAACTTCGTGCAGCCTTACCTCAAGTTCCTGTTGTCGTTCCTGGGCGTTGAGGATATCCGCTTCATTGCCGTGCAAGGCACCGTCGCCGATCCTGAAAAGGTCTCTGCCAGCCTTCAGGCCGCCCGGCAGGAATGCGATCTGGCTGCCTGATCGGCCTTGCTGGCGAACAACGGTCTCCTCGGCGACTGCTTTTGCCACGGAGACCGTGCCGCAGATCTGGCCGAAACCGCCAAAAAAGGCGCGCAAACCGGTTGCATTCCAAGGAAAGCTCCCATATAAGCGCCCGGTCCAGAGTCGTCCGGCTCGTCGTGGACTGGTTTTCTGTGTTCTTGCGCAGACCGTTTTCGACAACCGAGGGCATGCCGTGTCGGCTCTGAATGCACCAACAAAAGAGTATCCGTTCTGAACGGATGCACCAAGGAAAGGATGCAAAATGCCCAAGCTGAAAACGAAGTCCGGCGCCAAGAAGCGCTTTAAAGTGACCGCGACCGGCAAGGTGAAGACCGCGCAGGCCGGCAAGCGTCATGGCATGATCAAGCGCACGAACAAGTTCATCCGCAACGCCCGTGGCACCACCACGCTGAGCGACCAGGATGCAAAGATCGTGAAGCAGTTCCTGCCCTACGCATAAAGCCAGCCCCGAAGGAGATCACCTAAATGTCACGCGTCAAACGGGGCGTTACCGCCCACGCTCGCCACAAAAAAGTAATCAAGGCAGCAAAAGGCTATTACGGCCGCCGCAAGAATACCATCCGCGTTGCCAAGCAGGCCGTCGAGAAAGCCGGCCAGTACGCTTATCGCGACCGCAAGGCCAAGAAGCGGAACTTCCGTTCGCTCTGGATCCAGCGCATTAATGCGGCAACCCGCCAGCACGGCATGACCTATGGCCGCTTTATCGACGGTCTGAACAAGGCCGGCATCGAAGTCGACCGCAAGGTTCTGTCCGACCTCGCCATCAACCAGCCGGATGCCTTCAAGGCCCTGGTTGATCAGGCTCAGGGCGCTCTGGCCGCTTAAGGCAGACTTCCCTATCCGATTTGAAAAACGCGGTTCATTCGAGCCGCGTTTTTTGTTGCCTGGTGGCTGCCTATCAACCCGGCAATTCAAAGCTGCATTTTCAAGCACCTCTCTTTTTTATTGCAAACCCCGGAAATTGAAGCCTACCCTTCCGGTTCCGATGAGGCTGACCCTTCGTCAGCCTTGCGGAAAACAAGGAGGGTTGGATCCATGCAGCTTGTCGAGGCGTTCTTCGCCCTAATCGGCGACCTGACCTGGGGGTGGGCACTCATCCGTTTCTCGTCGTCATTGGCATCTTCTTCACGGTCGTTACCGGTTTCGTTCAGCTACGCTTCTTCCTGCGTATGTTCCGCGTATTGTCTTCCAAGAACCAGTCGGGTGATCCCAACGCCATCTCTGCCCGCGAAGCCCTGCTTCTGTCTGTCGGCGGCCGGGTTGGTGGCGGCAATATCGCCGGTGTCGCAGTCGCAATCACCCTCGGTGGCCCGGTGCGGTCTTCTGGATGTGGGCCGTTGCCTTGTCGGCATGGCAACCAGCCTGATCGAGTGTTCGCTCGCCCAGCTCTACAAGCGCTCCACGGGTGACGGTACCTATCGTGGCGGCCCCGCCCGCACCATCATCCATGGCCTTGGCGCCGATTACCGCTGGCTTGCGGTGCTTTATGCACTCTGCCTCATGGCCTCCTTCGCCTTCGGCTTCAACGCCTTCCAGGGCAACACCGTGGCGGGCGCCGCGGAAGAAAGCCTCGGCATCGGCCGGCTGTGGACGGGCATTGGCCTGACTGTGGTGACCGGCC
>LZQR01000382.1_pt1 | contig 10984 bp, 15 predicted proteins | sample 768601 | NCBI WGS metagenome assembly LZQR01 (sample SAMN05207299, study PRJNA324521) | oil field metagenome | isolation source: sample BH-FW-24 from oil reservoir | place: India: Bombay High | collected 2015-12-04
GGCGTATGACGTAGATGGCATCGGCAAGATGAACTCTCAGTTCGAGAGTTTGAACTCGTCAATGACATCAAACCAAGCGTTACAAGCTTCCTCTTTGGTTGGTCGTGACGTGTTGGTCCCTGGCGCGGCGGGTGTAAAGCAAGACAATGCAACAATGGCGGCAATGGTTAAGCTTGCACAACCTCTCGACAACCTGTTTGTTCGAGTGGAAAACGAAGCGGGCCAATTGGTGCGTACTTTTGAGGTAGGTGCGAAACCAGCCGGCGACACTCGTGTGCTGTGGGACGGTAATGATGAAAACGGAAATCCAATGCCTGCTGGCAAATACAATGTGAAAGCGTCTGGCTTAGTAGATGGGGAGTCGCAAGAGTTCCCAGTGTCTACTTACGCGAACGTGAACAGTGTATTGCTAGGTAAGGGCGACGGAAACGTATTACTCAATCTGGCAGGTTATGAATCGCCAGTTCGACTTGCAGAAGTATTGGAAGTCGGCAAAGCGTAATTCAATAGCGCGTCAGGTTAGGAGATTTGGAATGTCATATGTATCTTTAAGCGGTTTGTCCTCCGCTCAACTGGATTTGAATACCACCAGTAACAACATTGCGAACGCCAACACGTACGGCTTTAAAGAGTCTCGTGCGGAATTCAGCGATGTGTACTCAAACTCTTTGTTCACTAACGCAAAAACCACTCCGGGTGGCGGTGCGCAAGCGAACCAAGTGGCGCAACAGTTCCACGAAGGTTCAAGCATCTACACCAACAACCCAATGGATTTGCGTGTATCGGGTACAGGTTTCTTCGCGGTAGCGAAAGATCGCCTTATCCCACAACAAAATGAAATGACACGTAACGGTGCATTCCATTTGAACAAAGACAACTACATGGTAACGGCGAACGATGAGTTCCTACTTGGTTACCAAGTAAACCCTGAGTCTGGTGAGGTTTCATCTTACGAGCCACAGCCAATCAATATTCCTGCAGAATTTGGTAAGCCAAAGCAAACAGCGAACATTGAAGTGGGTGTGAACTTACCAGCTAATGGTGATTTGAAAGATCCAACGCAGTTTGATTTCTCAGATCCAGATACATACAACCGTTCGACTTCTTCAACGATTTATGACTCGATGGGTCAGTCTTACAAGCTAACGACTTACTACTTGAAAGACCAAACTCAGCCGAACACGTGGCAAACTTACTACACAGTGACAGACAAAGGCGGCGAAAAGCCATTGAATGTTGCTAACGGTGATGCTGCAACGCCAACGGGTCACGTTGGTCACACGATGAAGTTCAACAACGATGGCACGTTGGCAAGCCTAAACAACGGTCAGCCAATCACATCGGTAGCGTTGGGCGATCCTGCGACAAACACTAACCCGGTGGATTTAAACGGTGCGGATCCTGCGCAAACACTTAACTTTGGTTTAGGCTCAGCGACTCAGTTTGCAGCACCATTTGAACTGACTAAGTTCGATGAAGATGGCGCGACAACGGGTTTCCTGACTAAAGTAGACTTTGATGAAAACGGTAGCGTATTGGTACTTACTCAAACGGTGAAAACGTAACATTGGGTCGTGTGGCGCTAGTGCGTGTTCCAAACGAGCAAGGTCTGGATAAGAAAGGCGGCACTCAATGGGATTCAACTCAGTTCTCTGGTGACAAGATCTGGGGTGAATCAAACAAAGGCTCTTTCGGTACTATCAACAACGGTATGCTAGAGCAATCAAACATTGATATGACTCAGGAGCTGGTGGATCTGATCTCTGCTCAGCGTAACTTCCAAGCGAACTCACGTGCGCTAGAAGTACACAACCAGCTACAACAAAATATCCTGCAGATTCGTTAGAGCGCTAGTTAGATAGCTCTATCATCTGCTTAATCAAACGCTGCGAGCACTTGCCGTATCGTTTGATGACATCATGACATTCATCTGGTGCTCAACCTGAAAATACCTCAGTTCAGGTTGGGCATGCTTTGATCTCTGGCTTGCCGCTGTTGCCGCTAGACGGATCAAAACATTGCCTCTCTCTTGGCTTATTCATCCTGAATTGCATCTGAAAACCCTCAATTTATATTCAAGCTTTTGATTAATAACATTATTTTAATGTTGGCATAACTATTGCATTTACTCCCTTGTGCAGAGAACTTTTGGAGTAATTTATGGATCGCGCACTGTTTCTCGCAATGAGCGGCGCCAAGCAAAATATGCAGGCCCTGCAATTGCGTGCCAACAACCTGGCAAACGTGAGTACAACTGGCTTCCGTGCTGATTTAGCACAAGCTCGCTCTATGCAAGCTTATGGTGAAGGTTTGCCTTCACGTGTATTTAGCATGACGGAACGTCCAGGACATAACTTTGCGCAAGGTAGTGTGATCACAACCGGTCGTGACCTCGATATTACGGTAGAAGGCAGCGGCTGGATTTCTGTTATGGACCAAACTGGCAAAGAAGGTTTGACGCGTAACGGTAACCTAAAAGTGGATCAAAACGGCTTGCTAACGAATGCAAGTGGTCATGTGGTGTTGGGCGAAAACGATGCGCCAATTACCTTGCCAATCCCAGTCTCCAAAATCGAAATCGGTCGTGACGGCACCATCTCTGTACTGCCTCAAGGTGCGCCGGCTGAAGAATTAGAAGTGGTTGATCGTATCAAGCTTGTACGCACAGACGATCAAAACTTGTTTAAAGATACCAATGGCTTATTCCGCCATAAAACTCCAAACCAGCCTTACGAAGCAGACGGCTCTATCAGCATCCAAACCGGTGCGATTGAAGGTAGTAACGTGAATGCCGTAGGTGAAATGACCGCTTTGATTGACCTTCAACGTCAGTTTGAAATGCAGGTCAAAATGATGAGCACCGCTGAAGAGATGGACAAGTCTTCAGATTCATTGCTTCGTATGAGTTAACAGAGTTAGAGGTTCACAATGCATCCAGCACTATGGGTAAGTAAAACAGGTCTAGACGCCCAACAGACCAACATCGCAACGATTTCGAACAACTTGGCGAACGCCTCAACCGTAGGTTACAAAAAGAGCCGCGCGGTATTTGAAGATTTGTTCTACCAAAACATTAACCAGCCAGGCGGCCAGTCTTCTCAGAACACGGAACTGCCAAGTGGTTTGATGCTGGGTGCCGGTTCTAAAGTGGTTGCGACGCAAAAAGTGCACACGCACGGTAACGCGCAAACCACAACCAACGCACTCGACATGATGGTGGAAGGCGATGGCTTCTTCCAAGTGACTTTGCCAGACGGCAACATCGGTTACACCCGTAACGGTCAGTTCACGTTGGATGGTGAAGGTACGTTAGTGACTTCTGGCTCTGGCTACCCTGTAGAGCCGGAGATTGTGATTCCTGAGGACGCAATTTCTATCACGGTTGGTACAGACGGTGAAGTCTCTGTGCGTATTCGTGGTGAGCAAAACAACGTTGTAGTTGGTCAGCTAACCATTACTGACTTCGTAAACCCGGGTGGTCTTGAGCCAATCGGTCAGAACCTTTACCTACCAACTGGCGCAAGCGGTGATCCACAAGAAGGTGTCCCTGGTCTTGATGGTTTGGGTGAAATCCGTCAATCCATGCTTGAAGCATCTAACGTGAACGTAACGGAAGAGCTGGTCAACATGATCGAAGCGCAGCGCGTGTACGAAATGAACTCAAAAGTAATCTCATCGGTCGACAAGATGATGAGCTTCGTGAACCAGCAGTTGTAATCACTAAGATCGGGATTTAGGGAGCCAATGATGAAACGTATTTGTCTACTTGCACTTATCACGACCATGTCTGGTTGTGCGATGCTAGAGCCGATTGAAACCGACGAAGTCAGCCAAGCGACAACGGTGGTGGATGCGGTTGAAGGCGATAAGTCGAAAGAAGAGAGCAGCGGCATCATTGATACTTTGCGCGGCAGAACCGATCCGGTGGCAGGCGATCCGGCATGGGCTCCGATTCACCCTAAGCAAAAACCAGAGCACTATGCGGCAGCAACGGGCTCTTTGTTTAGCACCGAGCACATTACCGACCTATACGACGATTCTAAGCCACGTGGCATCGGCGACATCATTACCGTAACACTCGACGAAACGACTCGTGCGACTAAGAGTGCCAACGCCGATCTATCAAAAACCAACGATGCGAAGATGGAACCTCTGTCTGTCGGTGGTCAGGAGCTGCAAATTGGCGGCAAATACAACTTCTCGTACGATCTGAACAATACCAACACCTTTGCTGGCGACTCTTCGGCTAAGCAAAGCAACAGCATCAGCGGTTACATCACGGTAGAAGTTATTGAGGTGCTGGCAAACGGCAACCTAGTGATCCGTGGTGAGAAGTGGATGACGCTGAACACGGGTGATGAGTACATTCGTCTAAGTGGCACAATTCGCCCTGATGACATCAATTTTGACAATACTATTGCGTCCAATCGCGTATCTAACGCAAGAATCCAATACTCTGGCACTGGCTCACCACAAGATATGCAAGAGCCAGGTTTCTTGGCACGATTCTTTAATGTAGCTCTGTAAGACGTCGAAAAGACGGCAAATTGACTGCAAGAGATTGAGTAAGCATGAAAAGAATCCTATTAGCACTGTTGAGCGTTGCGCTATTTGCAACCACAGCCCAAGCCGCACGTATCAAAGACGTGGCGCAAGTGGCAGGTGTGCGTAGCAACCAACTTGTGGGTTATGGCTTGGTTTCAGGCTTACCGGGTACGGGTGAATCAAACCCGTTTACAGAACAAAGCTTCGCGGCAATGCTGCAAAACTTCGGCATTCAAATGCCGCCGGGTACCAAACCAAAAATTAAGAACGTTGCCGCTGTTATGGTAACGGCAACATTGCCGCCATTTTCAAAACCGGGTCAGCAAGTGGATGTTACAGTCTCTTCGATCGGCAGTGCAAAAAGCCTGCGCGGTGGTACCTTGCTACAAACCTTCCTAAAAGGTCTAGACGGCCAAGTGTACGCTGTCGCACAAGGTAACTTAGTCGTGAGTGGTTTCAGTGCAGAAGGCGCTGATGGCTCTAAAATCGTCGGCAACAACCCAACGGTTGGTCTTATTTCAAGCGGTGCAACCGTAGAGCGTGAAATTCCAAACCCATTCGGACGTGGTGATTACATCACATTCAACCTGCTTGATTCTGACTTTACCACTGCGCAACGTATGGCGGATGCGGTAAACAACTTCCTTGGTCCTCAAATGGCCAGTGCGGTTGACGCGACGTCTGTTCGTGTCCGTGCTCCACGTGATGTGAGCCAACGTGTTGCCTTCTTATCGGCAATCGAAAACCTAGAGTTCGACCCTGCAGATGGCGCGGCGAAAATCATTGTGAATTCTCGTACCGGTACGATTGTGGTCGGCAAGCATGTTCGCCTGAAACCTGCGGCAGTGACGCACGGTGGCATGACCGTAGCAATCAAAGAAAACCTCAATGTGAGCCAACCAAACGGCTTCTCTGGTGGCCAAACTGTGGTTGTGCCGGACTCTGATATCGAAGTGAATGAAGAGAAAGGCAAGATGTTCAAGTTCGAACCGGGTTTGACACTAGATGACCTTGTCCGAGCGGTGAATGAAGTCGGTGCTGCACCGTCGGATTTGATGGCGATTCTGCAAGCATTGAAACAAGCTGGTGCCATTGAAGGCCAGTTGATCATCATCTAATCGATTAGGAGAGAAACCATGGTCAACAATCCTAACGATATCGGCTTTATTCATGACATCAGCTCCCTCGATACTCTTCGTCAAAAAGCGGTGAAAGAGGGTAAAGACGGTGAGCATGAAGCATTGCAAGCGGCTGCTCGTCAGTTTGAATCGATCTTTACCTCGATGATGCTGAAGTCGATGCGCGAAGCGAACGAAGGCTTTGAGTCAAACTTAATGAACAGCCAAAACGAAAAGTTCTACCGTCAAATGCTGGACGAGCAAATGGCGAGTAACTTAAGTGCATCGGGTTCGATGGGTTTGGCTGACATGATTGTTAAGCAGTTGACGGTTGGGCAAGGCGACGACAAGGCTGAAACAGCAATGCGCGATGCAGCAAACAATGCTGTGGAATACCGCCGTGTGGATCCGAAGAAAGCGCGTGAAATCGAGCAGCGCTTAATTGAATCAGGTCAGCTATCACGACCGGGTTCAGAGCCATCACGTTTTGATTCGCCAGAGTCTTTTGTTAATTCGATGAAGCCATACGCAGATCGTGCAGCGAAAGCCTTGGGTGTTGAACCTTCATTGCTATTGGCCCAAGCCGCGCTAGAAACAGGCTGGGGGCAAAAAGTCGTTAAGAACGCACGTGGCAGCAGCAACAACCTGTTTAACATTAAAGCTGACCGTAGTTGGAGGGTGATAAAGTGACGACTCAAACACTAGAGTTCCACGATAACACGCCTGTGAAAGAGACGGCGGCATTCCGTTCTTACTCGAACTACCAAGATAGCTTTAACGACTACGTCCGCTTCTTGAATGAGAACCCGCGCTACGAGACTGCTCTTCAGCAAGGTGGTGATTCTGAATCCTTCATTCGTGGAATTCACAGCGCAGGGTACGCAACTGACCCAAGCTATGCAGACAAAGTGCTGCAAGTGAAACAAAAATCGAGAACATGTAACTCAACCCGATTACGAATGCTTGATGTACATTTTGAGAAGGCTTGCCACAGTGCAAGCCTTTCTTTTTCGTGCTTTCTCTTTCTTTCCTAAACTGGCACACCTTTTGCTAATTGCTAACTAGGTGATCGGTCAATACCGATTTTATTTCGTTTTGGGGCATGTATGGCGTCAGATTTGTTGAATGTAGGTACACAAAGTGTGCTTACCGCTCAGCGACAGTTGAATACGACTGGTCATAACATTTCTAATGCAAATACAGAGGGTTACAGCCGTCAGTCTGTTATCCAAGGCACCAACGATCCGCGTCAATTTGGTGGGTCAACTTACGGCATGGGCGTGCATGTGGAAAATGTTCGCCGCTCTTGGGATGAGTTTGCCGTTAAAGAGCTGAACCTCTCCACAACCAACTATGCCAACAAACTCGATAACGAGAAGAACCTTGATTTGCTTTCTAGCATGTTGTCTTCAGTGGCATCGAAAAAGATCCCAGAGAACATGAACGAGTGGTTCGATGCGGTGAAAACCATGGCGGATACCCCAAATGACATGGGCGCGCGCAAAGTGGTGCTGGAAAAAGCCAAATTACTCAGCGATACCCTCAACGAATTCCATGAAACCGTGCGTCAGCAATCGGACGTGACGAATAAGTCACTGGATATGGGCATTGAACGCGTGAATCAACTTGCCGTTGAAATCCGCGATGTTCATCGATTGATGATGCGTACCCCAGGTCCTCATAATGACTTGATGGACCAACATGAAAACTAATAAAAGAGCTGTCTGAATACACTAAGGTGACGGTGACCCCGCGCAAAATTCAGAAGGCTTCAATGTTCATATCGGTAATGGTCATACGCTAGTTTCGGGAACCGAAGCGAGCCAATTGAAAATGATTGATGGCTCACCAGATGTTCATCAACGTCGCCTGGCTATGGTTGAAGGTGGCGGCATTAAAGCCATCAAATCGGACGATATTGACGGCAAAATTGGCGCGTTACTTAAGATGCGTGACGAGCACATACCACAAGTGATGGATGAGCTTGGCCGCTTAGCGACGGCGTTTTCTAGTGAGGTAAACCACCTGCAATCGCAAGGTTTGGATCACTACGGTAATGTGGGTGACCCTTTGTTTACTGATGTTAACTCAGAGCGACTGGCGAAATCTCGCGTGGTGGCTGGGCCTCAGTCTACGGCTGATATGGCCGTTTACGTTAATGACATCAGTGCGCTGAAAGGTGGTGAGTACTCGTTGCGTTACGATGGTGACAGCTATGCGGTGACTAAGCCAAATGGCGAGACCGTCAAACTTAATACCGATGCAGGCAATGCGTTCTACATCGACGGAATGCGTGTTGAAGTTCGTAATGAGCCTAAAGTCGGCGATCACGTGTTACTTCGTCCTACCCGTAGCAGTGCCGCGCAAATGAAAGTCGAAACAACTGATCCAAAAGCGATCGCCGCGCAAAGTTACGAAGCATCGACCACTTTTGCTCAAGGTAATGCGAAGTTTGAAATCCTTGATGCGGGTGACTTGCGTGAATTTGAAGTGGTGGTGTCTCCTACAGGTGACCAATTCGCAGTGACAGATACCAAAGGCAATGTGCTTATGGCTCCGCAGCCATATCCACCGACTGGGCCGGTCTCAGTGAGCCTTCCGAGTAATCACCCCGCGTATAAAACGGCGGCGCAACCGTATTTGAGCTAAGTGCAGGCGCATTGGCGAACGATAAGTTTACCGCCAACTTAGTGCCGTCTGAGGGTGATAATGGCAACTTGCGTAAGATGCAAAACATCCAAACTGACAAGAAGATGAATGGCAATGAGTCGACCATCATGAGCTTGTACTTCAACTTGAACACTGATGTGGGTTTGAAGACATCAACTGCAAGTCGATTAGCGGATGTTGCTCAGTTAGAAAGCGAGGCAGCACAAGAGCGCGTGGCGTCGATATCGGGCGTAAACCTCGATGAAGAAGCGGCAAATATGATGAAGTTCCAACAGGCGTATATGGCCTCTTCTCGTGTGATGCAGGCAGCCAATGACACCTTCAACACCATCTTGCAGTTGCGCTAAAGGAGGCCTTAGATGTTAACGCGAATTTCTAGCTTCCATAACTACCAGTCAGTGCAGAACGACCTGCGCCGTCAGGAAAATAAGGTTCACCATAATCAGGAGCAATTGGCTTCTGGTAAACAGTTGACCAAGCCGAGTGATGATCCACTTGCGACGCACTATATTCAGAGTATTGGTCAACAAGAAGAGCAGTTAAGGCAGTACCTAGATGCGATTGTTCTGGTTCGTAACCGTCTAGAAAACCAAGAAGTGGCTGTGGCTAATGCAGAGCAATTTGTTGATGAGTCGAAGCGCCTTTCGATGGAAATGATCAACGGTGCCTTCTCTCCAGAAGACCGTGCAGCGAAAAAGCGCGAACTGGAAGAAATTGCCAACAACTTCATGGCGCTTGCGAACTCTCAAGATGAGTCGGGTAACTACGTTTTTGCTGGCACGAAGCCAAAAACGCAGCCCTTTTTCCGTGATTCTGATGGCAGTGTGGTTTATACCGGTGAGATTATCAACGCAAGATGAAGATCGCTAGCAACATTGAGATGGGTATCAACTATCCGGGTAATAAAGTGTTCTCGGAGATCTCAAATCCTTTTGGTGATTTTGAACCGCAATACGACCTACAAGAGGGCTCTGAGCTGTTGCTTGGACAAGCGACCGATGAATCTAAAAGTGACTCAAATTACAAAGTGACCTTTGTGGACATGAGTAATGGCAAGTTTGGTTACCAACTGGAAAAGATGGCGGCATTGTTCAGGTCGATGACTATTCGCCAATTGACGGCATCCAATATGAAGGCGTCAATATTCAGCTGAAAGGACAAGTATCCGCAGGGGATAGCATCACGCTAGAGCCGCGCCAAACCTTCAGTGTTTTTTGAATGACATTCAAAGAAACCATGCAGTGGTCAGAGAGCTCAGTATCTGACGCATCGGCGACGGCAAAGCTGCATCAAATGACGGAAGAATTCCAAGCGGCATTTGTTCACATGAACAAAGTGAGAACCGATGTGGGTGCTAAGTTGAGCACGCTCGATATTCAAGAGCAAAACCACGAAGATTTTAATTTGTCTCTGGCGAAAGCGAAGAGCAATTTTGAGGACTTGGATTACTCCAAGGCAGTGATTGAGTTCAGTGAGAATTCACGTGCACTGCAAGCCTCACAACAGGCATTTGGCAAAACCAAAGACCTGACGCTGTTTAACTATATTTAACGCGCCTATCGTCTATGCAGTGCGTTCGGTGCTCGAAACGTTCGATTTTAATGCCTTATGTGCCAAGCCTTAAGTGCGAGAAATCAACGAAAAGCACCGAGTAATGCGAGCCAAGCGGCATGATTTGACCGAAAGCGGCAATCAAGCCAACGGTAATTTGAGCGGAAATAGAGAAACAGCAACTCGGCAACACAACAAAATATGAGCAAGACAAGGCTCGTGCCCCATATGCGCTATAACTTGTTGTTTATTTGTTTATTATTAAAAGAACAAATAGTTTGAAACAAGTTGGCACACAAATTGTATTGATGTTGTCAGAACAGACTTACGAGATCCTAAATCTTGCCATTTAAGCAGATTTAGCAACGAATTTTTTACGGTCAGTGCTTATCCAAATGAGAGTAAAGCTGGCCGCTTCGCAAAAGCTTGCGAACTCAACAGGAGAGCATAATGGCTGTAACAGTTAGTACTAACGTCTCCGCGATGACCGCGCAGCGTTACTTAAACAAGGCGACCAACGAACTTAACACTTCAATGGAGCGTCTATCATCTGGTCACAAGATTAACAGTGCAAAAGACGATGCGGCAGGTCTACAGATCTCTAACCGTCTTACTGCGCAGTCTCGTGGTCTTGATGTGGCGATGCGTAACGCGAACGACGGTATCTCGATTGCCCAAACGGCAGAAGGTGCGATGAACGAAGCGACGTCAGTCATGCAACGTATGCGTGACTTGGCGATTCAATCTGCAAACGGTACTAACTCTCCAGCGGAGCGCCAAGCGATTAATGAAGAATCATCTGCGTTGACGGATGAACTAAACCGTATCGCAGAAACAACATCATTTGGTGGTCGTCGTCTATTGAACGGTTCGTTCGGTGAAGCGGCATTCCAAATCGGTTCAAGCTCTGGTGAAGCGATGATCATGGCACTAACGAGCATCCGCGCGGATGACCAGCGTAGCGGAGCGCCAAGCGATTAATGAAGAATCATCTGCGTTGAACGGATGAACTAAACCGTATCGCAGAAACAACATCATTTGGTGGTCGTCGTCTATTGAACGGTTCGTTCGGTGAAGCGGCATTCCAAATCGGTTCAAGC
>LZQR01000383.1_pt1 | contig 10967 bp, 11 predicted proteins | sample 768601 | NCBI WGS metagenome assembly LZQR01 (sample SAMN05207299, study PRJNA324521) | oil field metagenome | isolation source: sample BH-FW-24 from oil reservoir | place: India: Bombay High | collected 2015-12-04
AAACGGGTCATTCCAGCAAGCCTAAGCGCGACTAGGAATCTAGGGACAGCGAGCTGGAACTTTGAGAACATCGGGATTCAGCAGCACTTGGTAGGTAGACTCTGAATTACTCTCGTTCCTCGCTTTTCAGAATGACGACATTTCGGTCAAGAGTGTGAAATGAGATTCCCTACTCGCTCATTCTTCACTCTAGGGAATGACGCAGTTGCGAGTCTCAGTGCGAGTTAAGTCCCAAATAAACCATCGCCCAAATCTCAAACGGGTCATTCCAGCAAGCCTAAGCGCGACTAGGAATCTAGGGACAGCGAGCTGGAACTTTGAGAACATCGGGATTCAGCAGCACTTGGTAGGTAGATTCTGAATTACTCTCGTTCCTCGCTTTTCAGAATGACGACATTTCGATCATGAGTGTGAAATGAGATTCCCTACTCGCTTATTCTTCACTCTAGGGAATGACGCTGTTGGGGGGCTTGGCGTGAAGTGAGCCCTCACAGCCCACAACCCAAACCTAAAACAAGTCATTCCAGCAAGCCTAGGCGCGACTAGGAATCTAGGGACAGCGAGCTGGAACTTATGCAGAGCTCGCTGTCACCGGAAGCGGCTTCAGAACAGGTTCAAACCGAATACGCCTTTCACATCAAACAGGACTTGTTCCGTTTCTCACGTGAGCGTTGGCTGCCTTGTTTCAGTATGTCGATCAGCTGCGCTTTGTCGTCTAAGAACATCGCACGTTTTTCTCGAATTGGTCGCAGCATTTCTTGTAAGCACTCTTCCAATACTTTCTTGGTTGTGCCGTCTCCCAGCCCACCACGACGGTAGTGCGCTTTTAACTCTTCCACATACGCTTTATCGGTATGGAACGCATCAAGATAAGTGAACACGATGTTGCCTTCTACTTGGCCTGGGTCTTCGATGCGTAAGTGGTTTGGATCAGTGTACATGGACTTCACGGCGGCTGAGATTTCTTTCTCTGTCGCGCCTAGGTTAATGCGTTGCCCATGCTTTTCGACATCTTGTTTTTGCCATCAGTACTTGGCAAACGTGGCGCGCCACTCAGCAGCGGACGACAATCTTTCAGAATCTCTTTTCCACCAAGATGGTTTATCTTTCTTACGATTTCATTGGTTTGTTCTAGCATCGGCAGTTGATCATCACCAACAGGGACTAAGGTTGCATGAAAGCCCGTGATATCGGCCGCTTGCGAGATTGGGTAAGTCAGGAAGCCAGTCGGAATCGAACGTTCGAAGCCCTTGTTTTGAATTTCATTTTTTACCGTCGGGTTACGCTCTAATCGCGCGATCGAAACCAAGTTGCTGTAGTACATGGTCAGTTCTGCAAGCGCTGGCACTTGAGATTGCAGACAGATGGTGGTTTGAGTCGGGTCGATGCCCACAGCGAGATAATCGGCCACTACGTTTAAGATATTGGAAGAAACCTTGGAAGGGTTATGCGCGTTATCAGTTAAGCCCTGCATGTCGGCAACCAGAATGGTTTGGTCATGTTGAGATTGCAGCGCAACGCGTTGTTGCAGAGAACCAACGTAATGGCCTAAATGTAATGGGCCTGTTGCTCGGTCGCCAGTAAGAATGATTTCGCGTTGTTGGTTATTTTGTTTGGTGTTCATAACTTATCTCCGAATAAATTTAGATCGCTACTGGAGATAAAAAGACAAGACACGCTTAGCTACCATCCAGCAGCGTAAGAATGTCAGGATTCCGCGCCGCTCTAATTAGGGCGCCACCAGAAGAAGTTTGATGAAGGAGTAAATGTCGTTTTCATGTCTTTTAACCTAACAAGGAGCAGAGCTGAAAACAACCCTACTCCTTGTACAATTTGATTTTCAGTTTTGACACGTTCGCCAACACCGCATCAAATCTGGATATACATGGCGATGACCAGGCGGCGCCAAACAGGCTGCCTGATACAAAACGCGCACAATACCGCTTTGTTTTGTTTGCTTCTCATCCTTTACTTCTCGACTTTAGAGCACCCGAGCAACGCTGCTTGCTCCGTTCTCATATTGAGTGGGACAGTGGTAAATCCTTTTCGGTAAATCGATACATCACACTTTCTTCGATTCACTCTGCTGAATACAGCCTTACGATTTTTGACTAAAACTTAAACCACTTCGTCCGAGAAGTGTGATGACGTTAGAACAAGTTCAATGAAAACCAACATGATTTACACAGGTACGTTTCTTAAAAAGCGCAGTTTAGACTCTTCGGTGAGAAAGCGATTATTTCGATTTTTAATGGATAAGAACTGAACTTATTTAGCATCAAATACTGTTAAATAGGATAAGGATGACGCGGATCATCTTTTGACCAAAACCTTGAAAAATAGAGCAAAACCACGAAGGCGAAATATGTAACTCGTAACTAAACTGTCAGGACACTAACCCCCAGTCAGGGAGCAAGAGATGAGCGACAAAAACCATCACTCCAAATGTCCTGTTATGCATGGAGCGAATACTAACCAACAAGCCAGCGAGTTCAATTGGTGGCCGAAAAGCCTCAACCTCGAAATTCTTCATCAGCACGATCATAAGACCGATCCAATGGGCGCGGACTTTAGCTATGCCGACGCATTTAACTCGCTCGATTTCGAGGAAGTGAAAAAAGACCTGAAAGATCTGATGACTGACAGCCAAGATTGGTGGCCAGCGGATTGGGGCCATTACGGTGGCTTGATGATTCGCATGGCGTGGCACTCAGCAGGTACGTACAGAATTGCGGATGGTCGTGGTGGTGCGAGCCGAGGGAACCAGCGTTTTGCGCCACTCAACAGTTGGCCTGATAACGGCAACCTCGACAAAGCACGACGTCTATTGTGGCCAATCAAAAGAAAATACGGCAATAAGCTCTCTTGGGCCGATTTAATGATTCTTGCTGGCAACATGGCTTATGAATCGATGGGCTTTAAAACGTTCGGTTCTGCAGGCGGTCGTGAAGACATTTGGCACCCAGAAAAAGACATCTACTGGGGTGCAGAGAAAGAGTGGCTACAACCGAGCGGCGGCGAAAATAACCGTTACTCTGGCGAACGCGATCTTGAGAACCCACTCGCCGCGGTGATGATGGGCTTGATTTACGTGAACCCAGAAGGCGTCGATGGCAAACCAGACCCACTCAAAACCGCACACGACATGCGAGTCACCTTTGCGCGCATGGCAATGAACGATGAAGAAACCGTTGCGCTAACCGCTGGCGGTCATACCGTGGGTAAAGCTCATGGTAATGGCGATGCTTCGGTACTTGGGCCAGAGCCTGAAGGCGCAGAAATTGAAGACCAAGGTTTTGGCTGGCTTAATAAGACCTCTCGAGGCATAGGACGTGATACCGTCACAAGTGGCGTTGAAGGCGCGTGGACGACGCATCCAACGAAGTGGGATAACGGCTACTTCCACTTGCTGTTCACCTACGATTGGGAAATCACCAAGAGCCCTGCTGGTGCCGCCCAATGGGAACCGGTAGACATTAAAGAAGAAGACATGCCAGTGGATGTGGAAGACTCAAGCATCCGCCACAATCCGATGATGACCGATGCGGATATGGCGCTCAAGTATGACCCAGAATATCGCAAGATTGCAGAGCGCTTTCGTGACAATCCAAAAGAGTTCGAAGACTGTTTTGCTCGCGCTTGGTTCAAACTAACACACCGCGATTTAGGCCCTAAGTCTCGTTACCTTGGCCCGGATGTGCCAGCGGAAGATTTGATTTGGCAAGATCCAGTGCCACCGGTGTCTTACTACCTATCTGAAGACAATATCGATGCACTGAAGATGGCGATTCTCAATAGCGAATTGAGCATTGCTGATCTCGTTTCCACAGCATGGGACAGCGCACGTACTTACCGCGGCTCTGACCGTCGCGGCGGTGCAAATGGCGCTCGTATTCGTCTTGCCCCACAAAAAGACTGGGTAGGTAACGAGCCAGAAAGGTTGCAGAAAGTACTCAACGTACTGGATGCAATTCGCACGACGCATCACTCTCCTATCAGCATGGCGGATTTAATTGTCCTTGCTGGCCGACGTAGGCATCGAGAAGGCGGCATCGAATGCGGGGATGAACATCTCTGTACCATTTAGCCAAGGTCGCGGAGACGCCACGGATGCCATGACGGATGCAGATTCATTTGATGTGCTGGAGCCCATTCATGATGGCTTCCGCAACTGGCTGAAATCCGATTATGTGGTCACTGCGGAAGAGCTCTTACTGGAGCGCAGCCAGTTGATGCAATTGACCGCCGTCGAGATGACGGTGCTTATCGGTGGTATGCGCGTTCTCGGCACGAACTATGGCGGGACGAGCCAAGGTGTGTTCACCGATAACGTCGGCGCTCTGACCAATGACTTTTTCGTCAACCTCACCGATATGAGCTACACATGGCATCCAGCCGGTGACAACCAATACGAAATCCGTGAGCGTGCTTCTGGCCAAACAAAATGGACAGCATCACGCGTGGATTTGGTGTTCGGCTCTAACTCCGTACTTCGCTCTTATGCTGAGGTTTACGCTCAAGACGACAACAAAGAGAAGTTTGTGCAAGACTTTGTGGCCGCTTGGGTGAAAGTGATGAATAACGATCGCTTCGACCTATAAAGCATATTGAGCAATGCAAAGAACCTCCCTGCACGCTCGGCAGGGAGGCTCTCGTTAATGGTTTCGAGATCTGCGAGTTTAAAGTCCATCAGTCGAGTCAGGAAAAGGCAAACGAACAATTGCGAACTAATAGTAGAGCTTAATTGCAGAACGTTTGTAAGGTGGATGAAGGTAAGGCTCAAGCTCACTGCGGCGGTTGTTCAATCGCTCTAAAAGCTTATACGCAATGAAGTAGCAGTTAATGTTAGTCACATAGCGTATTGGCTCCATCCCTATGTATTGTCGCGTCACCACTTCCACATTATCTAACCATACATTTGGGTCGTAGCCTTTTTCTTCTGCGATTCTTCTCATCTTTCTAATGTTGCCGGGCCCTGCATTGTAGGCCGCCAGACAGAAGTAAATGATGTCGCTTTCGCTTATCGCCTCATCGTTAAAAAAGTACTTCCTCAGGTAGTGCATGTATTTTAAGCCCGCGTGAATATTGGGCTCTTTTTCGTAGATATTGGAGATGTTTATCGCCCTGTCTCTTGCAGTGGTCGGTAATATTTGCATGATGCCTACGGCACTTGTGCGAGATAACCATTCTGATTCAACCCGACTCTTGAAAGCCTTGCGCCATCATTAATAAGTGGTTGAACTGATACTCTTGAGCATAGAGATAGAAGATATCCCAAAGCTCTTTAGCGCGCGTCACATTCTCTCGCTTGAGGAACTTCTTTAACCACTTGTCGTTTTCTAGATACCTTTCATTGACCACGTTGCCGAATAAGGTGCCAATCCTGACTTGCTTGATGAACTTGTTTACCGCTTGCTCAAGTTGTGGGGAATCTTTTCTTATCCCCAAGCAATTTGCGCATTGTCTCTGACCGTCAATTGATTATGGAAAATAACATCAGGGAAGATATTGCCCCACATGCCTGTTTTATGCTGATCAAGCACGGTGACATCGATAAAGCCAGCGCTGATCATCTCAAGGATCTCATAGTCTTGAATGATCTCATCAAGAAACATGATATTGATGAGAGGCTTCTTTTGATGCTTAAGTAGTTGTTCGCCTTCGTTAAGCTCTTGTGATAGCTGGAGCTCTCTCTTACCCAGATGTCTAAACCACTCAGCTCATCAATGGTTGTTATATCAGAGTGCTTGCCGTTAGTTACGATGATTTCCGAGACGTTCTCCCGCACTGGCGCGCTGAAAGCAATTAGCTCTTTACGCTCATTGGTGACGGTTAAGTTCGCCACGATGATGTCGCCATATCCAGCGATCAGTTTGGGGATGAGCTCATTTCTCGCTACAGGAATCACCTGAATGTTTATCGCCTTGTTGTTCTTGTGCAAGTGGCGTTCAAGTTCATGAATAAGTTCAGAGATGATGCCTTTCGGCTTGCCGTTTTGGATGTAGTAAAACCGAGATCAGCAGAGACGAGAATGCGAACCGCTTTTTCTCCTTCAACACTTCCAAATCCCCAACATAAGGCTCGGCCCTTAGCGGCGACAATTCCAAAGCAGGAGTGGAAAATGAAAAAGACAAAAGAAACAGAGCGATACAAAGTACTTTACTCATCATGAGGTTATCCGTTCGCAAACTACTAATGACAATTTTAGCAATAAAAGACTCTGTACACGTATGTGAGGAGCAAAACGATTTACACAATGAACACACCATTTAGAGCAAAATTGTCGAACCTGTTCCCTCTAATCTTTGCCAGAACCCCGCAATTACTGAAGAAAATATCATCACCCTGCTGTTTCCCATCGTTAAGTTATGGTTCCATTGGGGAATAACTAGAAAGAATACTTTTTTGCTGCGGATACACTCATGGATGCTGTTTTACATCAGTTGCAATTCTCGTTGTCGATCACTGGCCCCATCTGCTTAATGCTGGTGTTGGGCGTTATCTTCAAACGCATTGGTCTTATCAACGACAACTTTATCGAAGTCGGTTCTAAACTGGTGTTTCAGGTCACGCTGCCTGCGATGTTGTTTTTGAGTATCGTCGTCTCCGAGCACGACTTCTCCGCTGCCAGTGGCTTTGTCAATTACGGCATTGTTGCCAGCATTTCGTTTTTCATCTTCACCTATATTTCCGTCAAACTGTTCTTCAAATCTTCTCCAGATCAAGGTGTTTTGATTCAAGGTGGCTTTCGGGCCAATACAGGTATCATAGGTATTGCGTATGTGGCGAATGCTTACGGTTCTCAAGGCGTGGCTCTGGCTGCGCTTTATGTCGCGGTAACGACCTTTATCTATAACGTGCAAGCGGTGATTTGTTTGTCTCCCAAAGGAGCTACGTCAGGCTCTCAAGCCGCCAAACTGATGATGAGAACCTTAACCCGCAATCCGCTGATCATCTCGATTGTTTCTGGCATGGTGTTCTACCTGCTGTCTATCCCAGTCCCTGATGTAGCGATTGATGCCGGTAATTATCTGTCGAAGATGACGCTTCCCCTCGCTCTGCTGTGTACCGGCGGCTCACTCGATTTAAGTTTGATGAAGAAAGAGAAAGGACCGTCTTGGTTTGCCAGCAGCTACAAACTGATCGTTGCTCCTATCGTGATTACCACAGGTGCGTATTTAGTCGGATTTAGAGGGATTGAGCTGGGCATTCTGTTCTTTATGAACGCCTCTCCTGTGGCGGCAGCAAGCTACGTTATGGCACGCTCAATGGGAGGTAATTCTGTCTTGGCGGCGAACATCATTGCTTTGACAACCGTGCTTTCGACGGTGACTTGTACCGTGGGAATTGTAATTCTGAAAGCGTATGGCTTGATCTAAACGCTTGAATAGGCTGCTTTAAACGATTGAATGGATGAAGCGGTGCGAGTGGCTGGAGAGGCATGAACAGCTAGAAAACCACGAATAACTAGAAAGATACCAATAGAGACAATAAAGCCTCAGCGAACTGAGGCTTTATGTTTGTACTTTTGGTCACTTACTGATTCGGCAATCCGCTAAGAAACTCTTGAAAGCTGGGTGCACGCACGCGGCTCAGTACCTTTCTCATGTCTTCTATCAAGCTGTCGTCAGACCAATCGACACGAATATCAATCGGCGCTTGCGTGTAGCTCTCGATACGAAGAGAGGCAGAATACGTACCGCGCTTATCGCCGCCCGCTGCCAATGCCGCTTCTAACGCGTTCACCAGCACTTCCGCCAGTGTTGCCTCGTAATCATCACGATATTGAGGTTTGTCCCCCAGTTTCACTTGCTCTGCATTAATCATCGTCTGAGCCATGAACGAATCAGCAAATGCCTCAATAACTGCGTTATTTTCTAGCATGTTGCCCGCAACCGCTACGTCTTGATACGCAAGAGAACCCACGTGCGCGATGTTCTCCTTCGCCATTGATAAACGCCGCATGGCCATGCTTATCCATCACCATGCATTGGCGCTTAGCAAACTCGACGTCACTCTCTTTCAGACGTTCAACAACATCGTGGCAAGAGAGCCCTTGAGATAACCATCGATTGGCATTGTCTGCATACCAAGGGTTAGTAAACAAACCTTGAGTTGCACAGGCGCCAATCCCGCGCCAGCTGTGGTTCACGTAACCACCAACAGCAACGCCGCCAGTGGCTGTAATGGAAGCCGATAACCCCGTTTCAGGGTTAACGTGAATAAGTGAAATCGTCATAGATTCTCGATATAAAAAAGACGTTAGTAGCCAACCATTTGTCCGATAAATAGCGCCAACCAACACAGTGCGTAAACAAACACCATGAATGGCATAATTGCTTTTAACCACTGCTCGTAAGAGACGCGACCTAACGCTAACATCGCTAGCGTACCACCAGAAGTCGGTACAATAAGGTTGGTAAGACCGTCACCCACTTGGAATGCCGTGATCATTAGCTGACGGCTCATACCAGTTAGGTCGGCCACAGGAATTAGGATTGGCATGGTCACCATTGCCTGACCAGAACCCGATGGCACGAATAGGTTGATCACACCTTGCACCACACTCGCGACAATCGCAGAGATAGCAATTGGCATATCTTGGATAAGTGAGCTTAATGCGTTAACGATGGTATCGATGATTTGTGCTTGGTCGAGGATGATTTGAATCGATGCCGCAACACCAATCACCAATGCACCTGCGGTTACGCCCGATGCACCTTCCATCATTTGCTTGACGATGCCATTCGCACTCAAGCCGTTGACTGCGCCGATCACAATCGCCATCAATAAGAACAGACCTGCGATCTCGTTGATGTACCAACCGTTGGCAAATACACCGTAAAGCATGATACCAAGACCAGCTAGGAATACGCCCAGCGTCAGTTTGTCTTTCTTCTCTAGGTGGTATTCCGATAAATCTTTGCTTAGGCCTTCAGCTGAATCTGGCTCTTTAAACTCCATCTTCGCCACACGAGTACAGATGTAGTAAGACAGCAATGCAAGAAGAAGCAATTACCATCGCTGCACGCAACCAAGCGCCTGAGAAAGTAGGCAGTTCAGCAATACCTTGAGCCACGCCCACTGTGTAAGGGTTGATTGGTGACAGCGCAAAGCCCACACCAATACCGCCCACCGCCATCACGGTGCCCACAAGGCTAGAGTAGCCAACTGCCGCAGAAATTAGCACAGCAACCGGAACAAGTGCGATGTTGTTCTCAAAGCCTACCGCCACGCCAAAGAAACCGTAGATAAAGGTGCCGATGGTGATGATCAAATTACGGTTCTTCACACCCGCTTTGTTTACCGCAACACCGATTGCGTTCTCTAACGCGCCGGTACGTTGCAAGATGTGGAACAAGCCACCCGCGATAAATACGATGAACAGGTAAGGCGCCGCGCTGATCAAACCTTTCGGAATCGCGACAAAAATATCAAAGAAATGCACCGCAGGCACATCACTTAGATAAGCAAATGAGTTAGGTACAACGGTAGTACGACCGTCCACCACAACACGTGAGAATTCCCCGGCAGGAACAACAAAGGTCAGTAAATACGTTGCCACCAAAATCATAAAGATCAGGACCATTGGGTCCGGCATACTCTTGTACCAAGCCTTCTTTTCTGTTGTCTCCATCTTCTTTGTCATATCCATAACAAAATCTCTCCTTAGTATAGGAATGAAAACCCATTGGTATGGGCCTTCACGTTCACAAGCTAAAACCAAGTCTTGGTTTTGAAAGTAAAAAGAGGATGAATCCCCACCCTCTTTTGTGTTATTTCGCTTTTATTGGTGTTTCATCAGCATGCAGAAGTGGTTCAGCACCTCAACTGCGGCAACAAGGTCTTGTTGCAAAATCGCTTCATCAGGATGGTGACTAACCCCATCTGTACAACGCATAAACAGCATTGCAATGTCCGTCAGTTCGCACACTGCTAGACCATCGTGACCTGCGCCACTGAATAGGTGTTTAGTGTCAATGTTGGATAGCGCGATCGCTTGAGTCAGCGCCGCAGAAAGTGAATCAGAACAGGTTACGGCCGATTGCTCATAAGTTTGCTCGTGGCGATACGCGAGGTTGTACTGCGCCATCAAGGTTTCGATATTCGCCAACATTTCTTGTCGCGCAGCAATGCGAGAAGCATCGTTTGGTGAGCGCAGCTCAATGGTGATGTCCGTTTGCTGAGGAATCACATTCACACCGTTCGGGAAGTTGGCAATTTTGCCCACGACACCCACTAGGTCGTCTTCACGTTTGCACAGTTGATCAAACATGTGGATGACCTGAGCTGCCCCGACTAACGCATCTTGACGCATGTCCATTGGCACTGTGCCTGCGTGTCCTGCTTTACCAACAATCGACAAGGTATGACGCTCAATCCCCGTGATGGCAGTAACCACACCGACTGGCAGATTCGCTTGTTCAAGCTGCGGGCCTTGCTCAATGTGCAGCTCTACAAAACCAAGTACTTTATCTTTGTCGTAAGCGTCTTTTTCGATTTGCTCTGGATGGCAACCAAACGACGTCAATGCTTCACGCATGCTCACGCCATTGGCATCTTGTGCGTCCAACACACTTGGAACGAATGTGCCAGATATCGCTTTTGAACCGAGTAATGTCGATTGGAATCGAGTACCCTCTTCATCACTGAAGGCGATCACATCGATATTGAATGGGAACTCGAGTTTCTGCTGATGAAAATAGTGAATCAACGCAACCGGTAGAATCACCCCCAAGATGCCATCGTATTTACCGCCATTTGGCACGGTGTCTTGGTGGGAGCCAAAATCAGCGTCTGTGCATTTGGATTTGGGCTTTGGTAGCGACCAATAAGGTTTGCAGCATTGTCCATGCGCACTTCCATACCAGACAGCAGCATCCACTCGCGCAGTTTTTCATTCGCTTTCGCGTGCTCTTCACTGGCACACAAACGAGTAACACCTTCGCTATCTGGGTCTTGGGTTT
>LZQR01000384.1_pt1 | contig 10953 bp, 20 predicted proteins | sample 768601 | NCBI WGS metagenome assembly LZQR01 (sample SAMN05207299, study PRJNA324521) | oil field metagenome | isolation source: sample BH-FW-24 from oil reservoir | place: India: Bombay High | collected 2015-12-04
ATGCTCGAGTGTAGTGTACACGTCGAGTAGACGTACGTAGCTGTACATCGATCGATGCTCAGACGTACGTAGCTGTACAGAGTGTAGTGTACACGTCGAGTAGACGTACGTAGCTGTACATCGATCGATGCTCAGACGTACGTAGCTGTACATCGATCGATGCTGGGCCAATAGCCTGACAAACGACTGGCAGTCCCCCGCTTACATTGAAAAAGCCTTTTCGGAAATCGCGCTGAAAAATGAATACCGTCAAACGGATGGCCGAGTCATCAAATGGCAACAGCCCATCTACTATCAATACCAGTATTACTTCTTCCGAAAACGACTTGGTCACTCGCCTGACCGACGCCCATCTCGCACAACTGAAAACATCACGAAACATCCGATTCAAAACAGCAATACCGTCCACCCGGCAAACTTCAAAATCATTTTCACCAAGGACCGTTACTACCAAATGGCCATTGATACCTTCGCCCCTTCGGATGTGAAAAACTTGTCCCGGGAAAGTCATTGTATGGGAACTTACCACCTGAACAAACAACACGAGATCGTTCACGCCGCCATCATCATTCCGGTAGACCATGCCATGAGTCGAGGCCTACTACCGGCCTGCATCGTGGAGGAAATTACACAAGTCATGGGACTGCCGAATGATTCGGACTGGGTCAATCCCAGCATCGCCAACGATAAAAGTCGCATCGACCTACTGACCGGCTTGGATTACATCATGTTGAAGCTGCTATATTCACCCGACGTCAAAGCCGGCATGAATCAAAACGACATCCAACCGATTGTTCGCCGCGAACTGCAATTTTATCAGCGCAATGGCCTGATACGTAAGGCAGGACACCTCGTCAATAAAGCCGGGCTGTATCCGCTGCTGAATTAACCGGCCAAATCCTTAATCACCACCCCGGCCAGCATTAAACCGAAGAGGCCAGGCATGTAACTGGCTGTCCCATTCACCACTCGCCCGCGTGCGCCTTCAATTTCTTCCATCGGCCCTGGGTCTTTGGGAAGTTCGGTCGAAAAGACCACCGTGATTCCTTTATGAATACGTTGTTTTTTCAAGCGCTGCCGCATATTACGCGCTAGACCGCATGTATGGGTCTTCGACACATCGGTAATCTGAATTTTTGACGGGTCAACCCGCCGGCCGGCCCCCATACTCGAAACCACTTTGAAACCTTTTTGGAAAGCCGTTGCCACCAACGCCACTTTACAATTCAGGCTATCGATGGCATCGACCACATAATCAAAATCACTCTGCAGTAATTCGTCCATATCGTCCGGCTTTAAAAAACGCTGAATCGTCACCACCTCACACTCCGGATTAATATCCTGAATACGCGCCTGCATGACCAGTGCCTTATTTTTCCCTAAGGTTGATTCCAGCGCAATGATCTGACGGTTCAAATTCGACGGTGAGACCTGGTCGTGATCGACAATCGTCAGCCGTCCAACCCCTGCTCTCGCTAAGGCTTCAATAACAAACCCGCCAACACCGCCAACACCGGCCACCAGGACATGACTGCCTTTCAAGCGTTCAATCCCCTCATCGTCAAACACCAGACGGCTTCGTTCAAATAATGCTTCCATCTCTGCCCTTTAAAAATAATCGTTTTGCATTCTCGCAGCTGTGCTCCAACACCGTTTCTTCACTCACCTGCAATAATGCGGCTATTTTAACCGATAAAGCGCCCAGACCTGCCAGCGGGTTTGAAACCGGAAGATTCTGACCAAAAGGGGCATCCGACTCCAAGACCAACGCGTCCAACCCAATGGTCTGAACGAGCTCATGATACCGACGAGCATTTTCATTCAATAACACCGAATTGACACCTATCAGCATTCCGGCTTCAACAAATTGCTTGGCCATCACTGCACCGCCCGTAAATCCATGCATGACGCCCGCCACGTTTGAATCACGTAAACGCGTCAACATTGGATTAAACGCTTTGGTGCAATGAATTGAAACCGGTAAATCATAACGCTCCGCCAGTTGAATCTGATGCTCAAAAACCACTTCTTGCCACACCATGGAAGGCCGACCGGCCCCTTTATCCAATCCGATTTCACCGATGGCAAAAATCGCATCACGGTGTGCTGACAAAAAATCATCTAGGGCTGACAGTTGCTGAAGATAACCGTCCTGGACAAACCATGGATGCAATCCAATGGCTGGAAAAACGTGTGGATATTGACGGCCTAGTTCGACGGTTTTCAACCAGTCTTCAGGTGAAGTCGAAACAGCGAGATAATAGTGTTTTTGAGCTGATGATGGGCGTGATTGAGATGCCAGACACTGGCTAAGGAAGTCGGACGAAAAATTAGCATCCGCTAAATGACAATGTGTATCAAAAAAGCAGGACATAAAAAAGCCAGCTTTCGCTGGCTTAAAACTTAGTCTTCAGAAGACTCGGCTGCTTCCGCTTGAGGGCGGTCAACCAATTCAACATAGGCCATCGGCGCATTGTCTCCCGGACGGAATCCGCATTTCAAAATGCGAATGTACCCACCTGGACGAGACTCATAACGAGGACCCAATTCCGAAAAAAGTTTACCGACTGCACTTTATCACGCAAACGTGAAAAAGCGACACGACGGTTGTGAACGCTGTCTTGCTTCGCTAATGTGATTAGCGGTTCGGCAACACCACGCAATTCTTTCGCTTTAGCCACAGTCGTTTTTGATCACTTCATGTTCGATCAAAGACGCAGACATGTTTCTGAACATCGCTTTACGATGTGAGCTATTACGATTTAATTTACGACCACTTTTACGATGACGCATGGTAGCTTTCCTTTAAATTATGCTGACTCTTTACTCACCAGGCTTGATGGCGGCCAGTTTTCAAGTTTTGTACCCAAACCAAGACCTCTTTGCGCAAGAACGTCTTTGATTTCTTGTAACGATTTTTTACCTAAATTCGGTGTCTTCAACAAGCTGGACTCGGCACGCTGAACCAAATCACCAATGTAGTAGATTTGTTCGGCTTTCAAGCAGTTTGCAGAACGAACCGTTAGCTCCAAATCGTCTACCGGCTGCAAGAAGATTGGATCGAATTCGTTCTCTTCTTCTTCCTGAACCACAATCTCTTTGTGCTTCAAATCCACAAACGCAATCAGTTGATAATGCAACACCGTTGCCGCTTGTTTGATCGCATCTTCCGGATCCAAAGTTCCATCAGTCACGACATTCAAAATCAGCTTATCCAAGTCCGTTCTTTGCTCAACACGAGCGTTTTGAACTTCATAGCTAACGGTTTTAACAGGGCTGAAACTGGCATCCAATTTCAGAACACCGATATTCGCTGATTCGGATTCATCCGTTTGAACCGCTGCACGGTACCCGATGCCTTTTTCCACTTTCAGTTTCATGGAAAGTTCGGCGCCTTCGCTCAAGTGAGCGATGATCAAGTCTGGGTTCATGATTTCAGTATCATGATTCAACTGAATGTCACCTGCTGTTACGACCGCTGGCCCTTTTTTCGACAAGGTCAATTCGGCTTCCGAGGTTTCATTCAATTTAATGGCAACCTCTTTCAAGTTCAGCAAGATTTCCAAAACATCTTCGCGAACCCCTTCGATTGCCGAATACTCGTGCAACACACCGTCAATCTGAGCTTCAACAATCGCCGCACCTGGCATTGAAGATAATAAGATTCTTCTTAAAGCATTCCCTAGAGTATGCCCAAAACCACGCTCTAGAGGCTCAAGAGTTACACGGCTATTAAAACCGCCAACCGTTTTAATATCTACTAAACGTGGAGTTAGTAGCTGCTCTAACATCTCTTGCATTAGAAGTTATCTCCGTTTCAAAGGGTTACTTAGAGTAAAGCTCGACAATTAGGTTTTCTGAAATATCCGCAGATAAGTCTGAACGATCCGGTACAGATTTGAATACACCTTCAAATTTAGAAGGATCAACTTCTACCCAGCTTACATTGCCAGCTTGATTACTCAACTCAAGTGCAGTTGCAATACGAGATTGGCTACGAGACTTCTCTCTAATGCTCACAACGTCACCAGCAGACACTTCATAAGAAGGGATGTTTACTGATTGACCGTTAACATGGATCGCTTTATGCGAAACCAATTGTCTTGCTTCTGCACGAGTCGAGGCAAACCCCATACGGTAAACGACGTTATCCAATCTGCTTTCAAGCAATTGCAGAAGGTTTACACCGGTTGACCCTTTACGACGGTCGGCTTCTTTATAGTACAAACGGAATTTCTTCTCTAGAACTCCGTAAATACGACGTACTTTTTGCTTTTCTCTTAACTGTAAACCATATTCAGTCACACGTTTACGGCCGGCACCATGCTGACCTGGCAACTGATCAATTTTACATTTTGATTCGATGCTACGAACACCGCTCTTCAAAATAGATCAGTTCCTTCACGACGTGATAGTTTACATTTGGACCAATATATCTAGCCATCTTCTACCTCTGAATATTAAACGCGACGTTTTTAGGCGGACGGCAACCGTTATGCGGGATTGGTGTCACATCGGAGATCGATGTAATTTTAAAACCAACACTGTTCAATCCTCTAACAGCTGAATCACGGCCGGGTCCAGGACCTTTAACCATAACATCCATATTTTTAACACCATATTCCGTAGCCATTTGGCCCGCGCGCTCTGCGGCGACCTGGGCTGCGAAAGGTGTACTCTTACGAGAACCGCGGAAACCACTTCCACCGGAAGTGGCCCAGCAAAGTGCATTACCTTGGCGATCCGTAATCGTCACGATGGTGTTATTAAAAGTAGCGTGAACATGCGCAACGGCATCCGTTACGACTTGTTTTGCTTTCTTCTTAACACGTGAATTTGCTTTTGCCATATCTAATCTCTAAATTTATGCTTAACGCTTAATAGGCTTTTTAGGCCCTTTACGAGTGCGAGCATTATTTTTGGTACGTTGTCCTCGCAACGGAAGACTTCTACGGTGACGAATTCCTCTGTAGCAACCCATATCCATCAAACGTTTGATGTTCATGGTCACATCACGACGAAGATCACCTTCGATTTTGTACTTAGTCACTTCGGAACGAAGTGCTTCTAACTGTTCTTCAGTTAGTTCACGAACTTTCGTTGTTGGATCAATTTTTGTGCTCGCACAAATATTTTGTCGCTGTTGTCTGTCCAACACCGTAGATCGATCTCAATCCAATAACGATATGTTTGTTAACTGGAATGTTTACGCCGGCAATACGAGCCATTTTGCGCTCCTTAACTATCCATCTACCGAAAAACGAGCGATTATACTCATTTCTAGGATTAATTACTAGTAGCAATCTTAATTTTTAGTCAATTAAAATTACCGCCCTTTTAAGTTAGCTTTTCTCATCATACTTTCGTATTGACCTGATTGCATATGGGCCTGGATGTTTGTCATAAAATCCATAACCACGATAACGATAATCAGCAATGATGTTCCACCAAAATAAAAAGGAACATTCCAATACAAAATTAAAAATTCAGGCAACAAACATACAAGCGTGATGTAAATCGCACCTGCCAAAGTTAGTCGACTCATAATCGTGTCAATGCGACGAGCCGTTTGTTGACCTGGTCTGATTCCTGGGATATAAGCCCCTGATTTTCTCAGGTTATCCGCCGTTTCGTTTGGATTAAAAACGAGTGGATGTATAGAAGAAACAGAAGAAATAATGGCCATTGCATAAAATAAAATATACAAAGGCTGGCCAGGCGACATTGTCGTTGCAATATCTTTCAACCACCCCATATTTTCAGCTGTTCCAAACCAACCGCCTAGGGTTGCAGGAAATAGAATAATGCTTGATGCAAAAATCGGTGGAATCACACCCGCCATGTTTAATTTCAATGGCAAATGCCCTTCTTGACCGCCATACAGCTTTCGACCTCTCATGCGCTGCGCATAATGAATCGGAATGCGTCTTTGGCCTCTCTCGACGAAGACAACGAATGCAATGACCAAAAACACCAGCCCCAAAAGGACAAATGCGGTAATCGCATGCATGGCACCGGTATTGACTTGTTCAAACGTTCCACCAAGTGCCGATGGCAATCCTGCAACGATACCTGCAAAATGATCAAGGAAATACCGTTCCCGATACCTCGTTCAGTAATTTGCTCACCCAACCACATCAAGAAAATGGTGCCGCTGACCAGCGTTGTGACTGCAATGACCTTAAACAAGAAACCTGGCTCTACCACGACGGACATCCCATTGATATTTTGGGACTCCAAGGCGATGGCAACACCCAATGCTTGAAAGGTAGCCAAAACCACCGTCCCATAGCGAGTGTATTGAGTAATTTTGCGCCGACCAGCCTCACCGTCTTTCTTCAACTGCTCAAGCGTCGGAGAAACAACCGTCAGCAATTGCATAATGATCGAAGCCGAAATATAAGGCATGATTCCGAGAGCCAGAATGGACAGTCGCTCCAAAGCGCCACCTGAGAACATGTTGAACATGTCCAGGATTGTGCCCTTCTGCTGCTCAAACATCGCAGCCAGCGCAACTGGATCAATCAAAGGGACCGGAATATGAGTCCCTAGTCGATAAACGATTAGGGCTCCTAAGACAAAAAAGATTTTTTGACTTAGACCACTTGTACCTGAATTTTCAATTGACTGACTTTTCATAATCAAGCTTCTACGGATCCACCAGCAGCTTCAATAGCAGCCTTGGCGCCAGCTGTAACCTTCAAACCAGACAGTTTGACAGCTTTTGTCAATTCACCACTATTAATCACTTTAACGGTTTTGATTTTATCTGAAACCAAATCCGCGGCTTTCAATGCTTGCAGATCAATGACATCTGAATCCACTGAAGACAGTGTATCCAAACGGATTTCAGCTGTAAACGCAGCCTTGCGAGAGGTAAAACCAACCTTTGGCAAGCGACGTTGCAAAGGCATTTGACCACCTTCAAAACCGATTTTTGGCATACCGCCGGAACGTGATTTTTGACCTTTATGCCCGCGTCCAGCCATTTTACCGTTGCCGGAACCTTGACCGCGACCTTTACGTTTAGCAAGTTTCTTTGCGCCTTCAGCTGGCTTTAAAGTATTTAAATGCATATTATGCTTCCTCTACTTTAAGCAAATAGGAAACTTTATTGATCATCCCTCTGTTTTCAGGAGTATCAACAACCGCTACAGTTTGGTGCATTTTTCGTAACCCAAGTCCTGCAACACACGCTTTATGAGCAGGCAGTCGTCCGATTGTGCTTTTAACCAAAGTAACATTGACTAATTTCTTATCTGACATTTTATTCACCTAAAATTTCTTCGACGGACTTACCGCGCTTGGCCGCAATTGATTCCGGGCTACTCATTCCAGTCAAAGCGTTAACAGTTGAACGAACCACGTTTACTGGACGTGTTGTTCCAACACACTTTGCCAAGACATCTTTAACGCCCGCAGCTTCCAGTACGGCACGCATCGCACCACCGGCGATGATTCCAGTACCGTCAGAAGCCGGTAGCAATACGATGTTGGCTGCACCTTGCTTGAAATTGATCGGATATTGCAATGTACCGCCATTCAGGTGGACATCTTTCATGTTACGGCGCGCTTTTTCCATTGCCTTCTTAATCGCAACTGGAACTTCGTTTGCCTTACCACTTCCGTAGCCAACACGACCCTCACCATCACCAACAACGGTTAGTGCTGAAAAACCGAAGACACGTCCACCTTTCACAACTTTTGCAACTCGGCGAACTGAAACCAATTTTTCAATAAGTCCGTCTTGACCTTCTTGTAATTCTTTTGAAGACATTGTTATCCCTTCTTTTAAAACTGAAGACCGTTTTCTCGAGCAGAATCTGCTAGAACTTGAACACGACCATGATATTTAAAACCAGAACGGTCAAATGCAACAGACTCAATGCCCGCAGCCTTAGCTTTTTCCGCTATTGACTTACCAACAAGCTTCGCTGCTTCTTTGTTTCCACCAAAGGCAACTTGCTTTTTAATTTCTGCTTGGACTGTAGAGCTTGAAGCAACAACAGATGAACCATCTGATGAGATAATCTGAGCATAAATGTGCTTAGGAGTTCTGTGCACACAAAGACGTGCTTTATCCTGTGAAGCCAATTTTGCTCGCGTTTTTTTCGCTCTACGTAGTCGGGTAGCTTTCTTATCCATGTATAATCCCAACCTTTATTTTTCTTAGCTTCTTTGCGCAAGATATATTCATCCGCGTACTTAACACCTTTGCCTTTATAAGGCTCTGGCGGACGATAACCACGGATTTCAGCAGCAACTTGTCCAACAACTTGCTTATCTGCACCTTTCACTACGATTTCCGTTTGGCTTGGCGTCTCAACAGTAATGCCTTCTGGCAACTCATGATTGACCGGATGAGAAAAACCAAGCGTCAGGTTCAAAACTTTTCCTTGAGCTTGAGCACGGTAACCAACACCAACCAGTTGCAATTTTTTCTCAAAACCTTCAGAAACACCGACAACCATGTTATTGATAATGGATCTTACCGTTCCAGCTTGAGCCCATGCATTTTTACTGTTGCTCTTAGGAGCAACGGTCACCACACCATCTTCCAGTGAGATTGCCACCATTGGGTTGAACGTGTTTGAAAGTGCACCTTTCGAACCCTTGACCGACACATCGGAACCCTGAACAGAGACTTCCACACCTGATGGTACTGTGATAGGAGACTTTGCAATTCTAGACATTGTGATCTCCCCTTACGCTACGTAACAAATAATCTCACCGCCGATACCAGCTGTGCGGGCATCACGATCAGACATAATTCCTTTAGAAGTCGACACAACGGCCACCCCTAAACCACCAATTACTTTCGGCAACTCATTTTTGTTTTTATAAACACGCAAACCTGGTCGGCTTACACGCTTCAACATTTCAATAACCGGCTTACCTTCGAAATACTTCAAATCGACCGACAATTCTGACTTACCGTTCTTATCACTTACGCTGTATGCGCTAACATACCCTTCACCAGCCAAAACTTTTGCAACTGCAACCTTAACTTTGGAAGAAGGCATAACAACATTTGCATGACCAGCAATTTGGCCATTGCGAATACGAGTTAGCATATCAGCTATTGGATCAGACATACTCATAAATATTTATCCTTACCAACTTGCTTTTCTTAAACCAGGTACATCACCTTGCATGGCTAATTCTCTTAGCATGTTACGTGACAATCCAAACTTTCTATAAACACCGTGCGGGCGCCCTGTCAAACGACAACGATTTTGCTGTCTTACAGGCGATGCATTTCGTGGTAGCTTCGCCAGTTTTTCCATTGCATCCATACGCTCTTCAAAGCTCAAAGACATATCAACCGAAGCTTTTTTCAACTCCGCTCTTTTGGCTGCATATTTAGCAACTGTCTTTGCTCTTTTCTTTTCTCTTTCAATCATTGATTGCTTTGCCATGGGAAACCTCTACCTTACTTCTTAAATGGGAAATTAAAGGCTTCTAAAAGAGCTTTCGCTTCATCATTCGTCGACGCAGTGTCGTAAAGCTGATGTCCATACCTCGGATCTTATCAACCTTCTCAAACTCAATCTCTGGGAAAATGATCTGCTCTTTGATACCTAGATTGTAGTTACCACGACCGTCAAAAGCGTTCGCTTTCACACCTTGAAAGTCTCTGACTCGAGGTAAAGCAACATTAATCAGTCGATCCAAAAACTCATACATTCTGGCGCCACGCAACGTTACTTTACAGCCCAACGGATAACCGTCACGCACTTTAAAGCTTGCAACTGAACGACGAGCCAATGTACGAACTGCTTTTTGGCCGGTAATAGCTTCCATGTCTGACACAGCATTATCCAATACTTTTTTGTCAGCAATCGCTTCACCAACACCCATATTAATCGTAATCTTCGACAACTTAGGAGCCTGCATTACAGACTTATAACCAAATTTCTCCACCAGGGCAGGGACAACTTGGTCGTTATAAATTTTTTGTAATCTTGCCATATCTCAACCTACTTAAGCGTCTACCAAATTGCCGTTAGACTTGAAGAAACGTTTTTTAACACCGTCTTCTTCTCGAACACCGACTCGGTCTGCTTTCTTTGTTTCAGGATTGTATAAAGCAACATTAGAAGCATCAATTGGCATTTCTTTTGAAACGATACCACCTTGCTCTCCCGTCATAGGTTAGGCTTAACGTGCTTCTTTGCCAAATTAATTCCATCTACTATTAGCTTACCATTTTGCATAACAAGGGAAACAGAGCCACGTTTACCCTTATCTTTACCAGCAATAACGATAACCTCATCACCTTTTTTAGACGATTCATTATCCGTTCCTTATAAAACTTCTGGAGCCAACGAAACGATTTTCATAAATTTATCGTTACGAAGCTCACGTGTTACTGGGCCAAAAATACGCGTGCCAATCGGCTCAAGTTTCGAGTTCAGGATTACTGCCGCATTCCCGTCGAATTTGATCTTAGAACCATCTGGACGTCTTACACCTTGCGCCGTACGCACTACAACCGCATCAAAAACGTCACCTTTTTTGACCTTTCCACGCGGAGCCGCTTCTTTCACAGCTACTTTAATAACATCACCAACACTTGCGTAACGACGCTTGGAACCGCCCAACACTTTGATACATTGAACTTTACGCGCGCCACTGTTGTCAGCAACATCAAGCACAGTTTGCATTTGAATCATGATGGAACTCCATCCATAAAATTTAAATAACACAAAAACCGCCAAAACAACTAGTTCCCATCACAGGCTTGGTTGTTAAGACGGTAAAAAATTTGGGCAATTATATCAAATAATACTCAAAAGTCTACTGTTAATTACAGCTTCGCTTTTTCGTCTACTGATACCAAAGACCAAGACTTCTTTTGGAAATTGGAGTGCACTCAGAAATAGTGACTCGATCCCAACACCACAAGCATTATCTGCGTCATGCGCCATAACCTCTGTGGACTTTCTCACG
>LZQR01000385.1_pt1 | contig 10946 bp, 16 predicted proteins | sample 768601 | NCBI WGS metagenome assembly LZQR01 (sample SAMN05207299, study PRJNA324521) | oil field metagenome | isolation source: sample BH-FW-24 from oil reservoir | place: India: Bombay High | collected 2015-12-04
ACGCCACCAAGTAACACCACTCGCCCTACCTTGCTTTTTAAAAGGAAAGGCAGAAAACGGAACAATTGCGCAACGAGCAAGCCTGTAGAAGCAGAGCTTGATACCCAAAGAACAGAACGCCACCAAGTAACACCACTCGCCCTACCTTGCTTTTTAAAAGGAAAGGCAGAAAACGGAACAATTGCGCAACGAGCAAGCCTGTAGAAGCAGAGCTTCTTACCCCTGGTTGTCCTCGACGGTCTTCTACGTTTGAGCTTCTTTTACTATTGCGCCATCGCATGTTTTCCTCCTGTCGCGATGCTGATTTCACTTTACATTGTGGTTCAATTTTAAGGATATTACCCAAATCAAAGGCTTCTAAAATCAACAGGTGCCTAGAATCACAAGACTGATCCTAGGCACTCGTGATCATTATGCGTTAGAGCTACTTTGTAATATCTACGCCAAAATGCTCGGTACAAGTCACTTGGCTAGCTGACCGCCCGAATCATAGCCACAAAAGTCTTCCTCAAGAATGGCGTATTCGGCACGCGCATCTGCCAACTGCTGCATAAATTCTTCTTTGGTGACTTTCTTTTCTCGGTAGAAACTTGCATAAGTTGGCTGGTCCATAAAAAAGCCTTGAGCTGTGCGCACTCTCGTATCGTTTGGTGGGAGGGTCGTTAACTGGTTTTGCATGATACTTCCGTCAGGCAAATACACTTGGTAAAGAACACTGTCCTCCCCCATCAAAGTGGTTGAGGTGTCAACCATCATTCCATAAGCTTCGTAGGAACCCGCCAAGCCCCCATTACAGTCCGATGCACTTTGATCGGCACTAAAGATTTTTCATTACCATTCGTTCCACAAATACCAGGGCCAATCACGTCGGTATCGCTGGAACAATCTTGTGCCAGTTTGGGAGGGTAGAGGAATACATTACGCTGCTTGATACTGTTACCCACCACTTCGAGGTGGATAAAGCCTTTGTAGTGGTCGTATCGATAAGGCCATCTCGAAGACACATTTGGATTACCATCACTTCCTAAAAATGTATATTCACCAACCCACCAGCCCTCTTCTCTCTGCCAAGCTTCGAAATCGAGTAAATTAACCGCTTCTAAATCACATGAAGATTCAAGAGCGAAAGTTGTATCTTCTGTCGTATCGCTGTTACACGCTGCAATTAAAGTACACGTAAAAATGGAAACGATTACACGTGGGTACATAAAACCTCCTTGTCTTGGCTTTTATTTGTGAACCAAGGCCAACAATGCAGATTTTATGCCCTTAAACACATAAGGTCATAACTTGTGTCTTTAGTAAAACGACTCATCCTTCAGTTGTGAAGTTCGGTATAGTTAATTAAATCAATTACTTTACAGCATTTCAGCTTCGAAACGCGCTGTCCTTGCCTGTATCAAAGTGCAATTTGTTTCCGACATTAGCTCTGCCAAAGTAATGTTTGGATTCTCCATTACCAATCGAATAAGTTTGGCTTCCAAAGGTTCAAGCTTATCGCTGTGTTTGGTAAGACCAATTTCCAATTTTTTAATCACAAAATGCAAATTTTCGTCGTCTTGGGAACGGATAACGTCGAGAAATGCTTTTAAATTCAGAGCTTCACCAGCAATTTGCCAATTGCGAGAACGTCGAATGCGCTTCAGTTCGCACTTGTTCTCTGCGGCTATAGCTTTGGCTCGCTTAGCATGGTCACCACCAATTCGGTGAATCAAAGATGGTAAAGGGATGGTAATCGTTGTGTCTTGCATACCGTTAAACCTCTACCACAGATACATTCTCACCCACCCACTTCAATAACTGTTTGGCAGCTTTGGATAGCACCTGATTCTGGCGCACGATGTAGCCAAAATCAGTGTTGGGGAAGCTAGGTAAGGGCGTCACTTCTCGTGAGAGTTTTAATCTTGGATCGAGTGAGAAATCAGGCACAATCGCCGTTCCAAAGCCGGCTTCGGCCCAATCGATTTGCGCCTCTACACTACCCACTTCCATAACTCTGTGTTTGGCAGGTTTAGCTCTGGCAGAGAGGCATCAATCAGTTCACGCGTTCGGGTATCGTGCCCCAGTAGAATCAAGGTTTGGTTCTCTTCCGTGTTCTCTTTCCATTTGAAAATATTATCGCCGAAAGCACACCAGTGTATTTGCGTCAGAGGAGTAAAGTGCAGTGGTTGACTCTCTTTCTGCGCAATGACAAAGCCAATGTCTGCGCGGGCACTTTTTACTAAATCTACCGCTTGTGATGAAGTAGTGTTGAACAGCGCTAAATCGATACCAGGATATTCGTTTTTAAATTGTTGGAATGGCTTGATAAGTAACAGGCGCGAGACAATATCACTCGCTGCAATCGAGAGTGTCCCTTGCGTTAAGTCATTGATGGCATTGAGATCGGATTGGCAGATTTGCAGCTCATTCAGCATGTGCTGTGCGGTGTCTAACAAACGCTTTCCGGCTTGGGTCAATTGCACAGGGTTACGTTCAATCAACTTAGCCCGCGTCGCTTGCTCAAGCTGTTTGATATGAAGACTCACATTTGGCTGCGTCATGTGCAGTTCAATCGCTGTTTTTCCGAAATGTTTCACTTCTGCCAAGGTGACAAAGGTACGTAACCAGTTCAAATCCAACATAGAAAATTACCCGATATGACTTTCTTATCAAGTTAATGAGTATAATTAATTTCTCTTATTCATGCGAGCATCCTAAGATTTTCCGGTCTGTTTTTGGAGAATGAATTATGTCGTCTATCGTTGTTGTGGGTGCAAACTGGGGTGATGAAGCAAAGGCCGCATCGTTGACTTTTTGGCAGAGCAAGCTTCTGCAAGCATTCGTTTCCAAGGTGGTAACAACGCGGGTCACACCGTAGTTAACGACCTAGGTACGTTCAAGCTGCACCAGCTACCAAGTGGCGTTTTCAACCCTGACTGTTTGGCAGTTTTAGGTCCGGGTATGGTTATCAGCCTGCGTCGCTGTCTCAGGAGATTGCGGAAGTCGCGGAAGCGGGCGTTAAAGTGAACATGTGCATCTCTGATCGCGCAACACTGTGTCTACCTCTACACGCACTAGAAGATACGCTAGAAGAACAACGCTTAGGCGACAAAGCATACGGTTCTACTCGTCAAGGTATTGCACCTGCATACGGCGACCGTGTGATGAAAAAAGGCATCCTAGTTGGTTGGCTGAAACAACCAGAAGTTCTAGTGGAACGCATCAAGTTCTGGATGGACTGGAAACTTCCACAACTACGTGCCCTTTACCCAACGTTCGAATTCGAGCAAACCGCTGAAGAAATGGCCAACTGGTTGCTAGAAGTATCTGCACCTTGGCGTGATGCTATCTGCAACGTAACGCTGCCGCTAAAAGAGCTGCAAGCAAAAGACCAAACTCTACTGTTCGAAGCACAACTAGGTGCGGGCCGTGACCTTGTTTACGGTGAATACCCATGGACAACCTCTTCAAACGTTGTGTCTATGTACGCAGGTATCGGTAGTGGTCTTCCTGCTCTACGTCCAGAGCGTGTTATTGCAGTCGCAAAAGCGTTCAGCTCATCAGTAGGTACTGGTACGCTAATCACTGCAATGGAAGAGCAAGATGCATTCCGTGAACTAGCGGGTGAGTTCGGCGCAACAACAGGTCGCCCACGTGACATGGGTTACTTCGATGCAGTAGCGACTAAGAACGGCGTTGAGCTTCAGGCAGCGACTGAAATCGCACTGACAAAAGTAGACTGTCTGACAGGTCTTAAAGATCTAAAAATCTGTGTTGGTTACGAAGGCGAGCACAGTGAGAACCCAATTTGGCCTCAAACGGCTGCACTAGCACCAATCTACGAGAAGATGGAAAGCTGGAGTGAAGACATTACCGGTTGCCGTAAATTCGAAGAGCTACCAGTTGCGGCACAAAAATACGTTCTACGTATTGAAGAGCTAATGGGCGTACCAGTGAAAATGGTATCGGTTGGCCCTGGTCGTGAACAAATGATTATGCGCTAAGACGTGGAATAACACGTCTATATCCAAGTTACAGTAAGTGCTTGGTTATATTAGCAAGCGGCTTTTATCTTTTCCGGGGTAAAGCCGCTTTTTTTATGCACTTTATACCTTGGTCAAGCAATACTGTTCTACCGAGCGTCAGAACGCCAATTCTTCCAACGGCCTAGCCACAGAACCATGTTGCTGAGACAACAAGGAGAACTCAACTTCTTGCCCACAAGCGCAGTAAAAGTCATACCCTTCCCCCGCTAAAAACGGCGTACTTTTATCGATAAACCAGTCCCTAGACTTTTTAGTATGAAGCTCACCACAACTTGGACAAGTCACTTCTACAGAGAAAACCTTGGCAATCATATCCCTAACCTCTTGTTAATTGCAGACGTACAACGAAATCGTTTGCTGTAGATAAACTAAACCAAGTTGTGAAACACTTCGTTAAGAAAATGTCAGAGTAAACGATGGAAAATGCGTGTTTCAACGACACTTTGAACAACTTTTTTCAGACAAAATCATGAAGAAAAATTGAACTGCAAACCATTACATAACAAATATTACCGAAAGGGGCATTTACCAAACTTATGAGACAGGGAGTCTTATTTTTCATTAAAAAATAGTAACTTGCGTAAATTTCATAAGACTCACATCACACTTTACATTGAACAATTCCTAAAATTGACATGCTTATTATAGTTTTATGTCATTACTTACCTGCTGTACTTATATCTGTGGCAAATCGATTCTTCTCCAATCCATCTAAAAAGTGGAGTAACAACCTCACACTGTGTGTTGTCGGCCTACTCTCTTTTTCGATCACTATGGTGGCATTTATCCCTTTTGCCCATCAATATCATAAAAAGCTCACACAACAGGCAGTAGAGGCAATTGAATCTGAGTTTCACAGCAATGTTCAACAGTTAGCTCATTTACTCGATGATGAGTTTTATCTCAAACCGTGTAGCGAACTGATCCACGACTTACGCACCAACATCTTTGGTTTAGGGATGGCAAAAGACATCGCTACATTTGATCAAAATGGCAAGGTACAGTGCACCAGTAGCGAACGTCATCCGTCCTTTCGGATTTACTCGACAATACTAAAACGCTTGGGTGATAGCGATGTACACGCCACGCTGTCTTACACGCAGCGAGCGTTGACCAATAACCAAGCATTGATCCTATTTTTAGTTCGGATAAAGGGCGAGGCATCAGTGTGGTATTTCCAAAACAAGTACTGGAAATGCTGGTGAAGGATATCTTTAGCTTCGGTGACATGAAATATCGAGTCGATATTATTAATCGAACCGCTGTTGATCTGACTGATGGCAACGCACTGCGCAGCGAACAAATCACTTCAGAAATCCTCCCTTTCACGGTCTACTCGACAATTGGTTATGCATTCTATTGGCAATTCTTGGCAAGCAAGTTATGGATTGGGCTGCTAGGAATGGCCTGTGCTCTGGTCGTCCATCTGTTTTTAATTCAAAAAGGTGGCCAGAAACAGTTTGGAGTTCTCTCTGGCTCAAGCTATCAAAGGGCGCAACTTGAGTGTGCATTATCAGCCTATCGTTGACCAACGTGATGGCAGTGTCATCGGTGGCGAGTCTTTAGTGCGCTGGAACGACCCGGTTCAAGGGTTCATTTCTCCTGGTATCTTTATCCCTCTTGCCGAGAAAGTTGGGATGATCGATCAAATCACTTATCTGGTGTTGGATAAAGCGATCAAGATGATCTCAACAAATAAGAAAGCCTTTCATGATCGCTACATTAGCGTTAACGTCAGTCGCTCTTTGATTCTCAGAGATGACTTCATTAAAGAAGTCGAGTCTCGCTTGATGTTCAGTTATTTCATTAGTGAACGTTTGGTATTTGAAATTACCGAAGAAGCGATTTTTAACAAAGATGAGTTTTCAATATTGCGTCAACACTTGGACCGACTGGCCTCACTGGGCATTCGTATTGCCGTTGATGATTTTGGTACAGGCTATTCTGGTCTGGATTTTATTGGGCAATACCCATTCGACATCATCAAGATTGATCGCGTCTTCGTAACCAGTTTAGGTAACGGAAAAACAACTCAACCGTTACTCGAGGCGATACACACTCTTTCCCAGACACTGAATATGTCTGTCATTGTGGAAGGTGTCGAAGAGGAGGCGCAATTGTGGGCTCTACATGACCTCGGCTTCTACAACATACAGGGCTTCTACTTTTCAAAACCTATTCCAAAGCCTGAGTTTCTAGACTATTTGGCATTGCACCAACCAGCCGATCTTCAAACTCTCGCGCCTGCGCTTAGCTAAGATTAATCAACCCAATTTTGCTGAGCAAGCGGTGCTCAGCCAAAGCGTTCTCCCTCAATACATCGTCAAATTCAGTCGTTAATTACAAATGCATGAATAGCAATTAACCAATTGTTAAACAGACTGCTGAAAGATCTCACTTGTTAATGAAGCACATAAACTAAGTTAAATGGTTGATTTAATGTTCTTTAACTGATTGGTTGATCACGATTTTCATCTGTAAATTGGTGAAGTTGTGCTCAAAAAATCTACCGCACTGTTTTTAGGATAGATAACGCTTCCCCCAACATCTAACCCAAAACAGGTGATTCCTATGACCAAAAAGTTTCTCCGCCTCAGTTCGATAACACTCGGTTTATGCATGAGCTCATTGGCTTTTGCAAATGCTGATTTACCTAACATCAAGATCTTAGCAACCGGCGGCACTATCGCTGGTGCAGGGCAATCCGCCACTGAATCCAACTACACCGCTGGTAAGGTTGGAGTCGATTCACTGATCAACGCAGTGCCTAGCATGACCAAAATTGCCGACATTTCCGGTGAACAGGTGGTCAGCATCGGCTCTCAGGACATGAACGATGAAGTCTGGCTAACGTTAGCCAAGCGTGTGAATGAACTGCTCGCTCAGGACGACGTAGATGGCATTGTGATTACTCATGGTACCGACACCTTAGAAGAGACCGCCTACTTCCTAGATTTAACGGTGAAGAGTGACAAGCCTGTTGTGATCGTAGGTGCAATGCGCCCTTCTACGGCCAATGAGTGCTGACGGCCCAGTTAACCTCTACAACGCAGTGGTGACCGCAACGGATGAAGATTCTCAAGGTCGAGGCGTGCTAGTCGCAATGAACGACACCATTTTTGATGCGCGTGATGTAACGAAAACCAACACAACATCAGTCAGTACTTTCCAATCACCGAACTTTGGCCCACTCGGTTACATTCACAACAGCGATGCGAAGTACCAACGCAGCCCAGAGCGCAAACACACCACTGAAACAACCTTCGATGTTTCCAAGCTCGATAAGCTGCCACAAGTCGGAATCGTTTATAACTATGCCAATGCTTCTAGCTTACCTGTGAAAGCATTCGTCGATGCGAAGTTTGATGGCATCGTCAGCGCAGGTGTGGGCAATGGTAACTTGTACCACACGGTATTTGATGAGTTAGAAAAGGCGAGTAAAGATGGCATCATGGTTATTCGCAGCTCTCGCACGCCTACCGGCTCTACTACCTTAGATGCGGAAATTGATGACGATAAATACGGTTTCGTGGCATCTGGCACGTTGAATCCACAAAAAGCTCGTATTTTGTTGATGCTATCGCTAACACAAACCCAAAATTACCAAGACATCCAGCAGATGTTCCAACATTACTAATCGGACGGATCGCTAACTTTCCGATGAGTAAAAGCTAGCCGCTAGTTAAAAAGAGGAGACGCAGATATCTCCTCTTTTGTGCTTGAGCATTGATAACTTAGCCAAACAAGCGACGTTTCATTCCTGCTCTTTCAAGAATGCGCGTGGTGATCTCTTCCACAGACAAAGACGAAGTGTTGATGTAAGGGATTGCCTCCCGTCTAAACAGCGCTTCTACCGTATCAAGCTCCAACTTACATTGTTCAGTGCTCGCGTATTCGCTACCTGACAATCGGTTCTCGCGGATCTCGTTCAAACGTTCTGGATTGATGGTTAAACCAAATAACTTGTGGCGATGAATCTCAAACTCCGGCAATAAGCGCATCATCTTGACGTCTTCTGCAATAAACGGGTAGTTCACCACACGTAAGCCAAATTGCATCGCCATGTACAGGCTGGTCGGTGTTTGCCACTGCGTGACACGCCAAGGAGAATAATATCGGCCTCATCCAAGCCTTTAAGTGTGATGCCATCATCGTGAGCAAGCGTGTATTCAATCGCAGCGATACGGTCGAAATAGGTATCCGAATCTTTGCTTACGCTGCGTGAGCGCTGCATCTTCGGCTGTGGCTCCATCTGAATGTCGTCTTGTACCTTCTGCACAATGCTCTCCAGCACGTCATAACCGTGAGCTGGCGCTTTGAGTAACATTTCACGAATTTCTGGCACAACAATCGAAAAGAAAACCAGCGGTTTCACGCCATCACGTTGGTAGGAAATCTCGATTTCTTTGATGACATCGGCAACTTTGTCTTCACTTTCGACAAAAGGGAAGGTTTTTTCATTAGGAATGAGGGAAAACTGACCCAAAACAACATGGCCTAATGTCTCACATGTTATGGCCGTTCCGTCAGAAACATAGAATACATCACGACTTTGGCTATTTATTTGCATTTTTGTTTATTTTTCAAATTCATTTGAGTAGGATGGTTTACATAATATTAATAAATGAGTTTGGCTTGCAATTGCGTGCCCCACAGCTTTGAAAATTCTTCGGAGTTTTTTTAAGTAAACACGTAATCGTTTGCCTTTCATATCAACCAAGAAAAGTGTTGATACATGTTTGCGTCGGAAAATTCGTTTAAGCCCTAGTTGGGAAGTTGTAGTTAACGCCCCTTAGCTGCAATGGCTGTTGTCAGCCCGAGACTGTGTCTTCGATGACATTGACCTGCAAGGATGAACCACCGCTGTTCAAGGTTGGTATTAATCCCCTACAAAGCTGCAATGTTTCTGGAGAAAGACATGCAAAAGAACACCCTCTGGTTCAATGGACTATCCATGGATGATGTCGACAAGGTCGGCGGTAAAATGCTTCACTTGGCGAAATGGTTTCTAACCTAGCCAATGTTGGTGTATCAGTACCAAACGGTTTTGCGACAACCTCGTATGCGTTTAACCAATTCCTTGACCACGAAGGTTTGGATGAGCGTATTCACCAACTACTTGATGAACTAGACGTTGATGATGTAGAAGCTCTGCGTAAGACAGGTGCCACCATTCGTCAATGGGTATTAGAAGCCCCGTTCCCTGCGGATCTTGAACAAGACATCCGTGATAACTACAAAGAACTGACAGACAATCATCCTGAGATTTCTGTTGCCGTTCGCTCTTCTGCAACTGCAGAGGATCTACCGGATGCGTCATTTGCTGGTCAGCAAGAGACGTTCCTAAACGTAAAGGCATTGATGCAGTACTAGAAGCGACCAAGCACGTTTACGCTTCTTTGTTCAATGACCGCGCAATTTCATACCGTGTACACCAAGGCTTTAACCACCGCGGCATTTCGCTGTCGGCTGGTATCCAACGCATGGTGCGCTCGGACAAAGCCTCTTCTGGCGTTATGTTCACCCTAGATACGGAATCGGGCTTCGACCAAGTCGTGTTCATCACCTCTTCTTGGGGCTTGGGTGAAATGGTGGTTCAGGGGGCGGTAAACCCTGATGAATTCTACGTCCACAAGCCAATGCTAGAAGCGGGTCAACACCCAATTGTTAAAAAGACCTTTGGCTCTAAGCAGATCAAAATGATCTACTCTGACCGTCAAGAGATCGGTAAGCAAGTAGAGATCATCGACACGTCAGTAGAAGAGCGCAACGCCTTCTCTCTGAATGATGAAGAGATCAAAGAGCTCGCAAAACAAGCGATGATCATCGAAAAGCACTACAAACGTCCTATGGATATTGAGTGGGCAAAAGATGGCATCGACGGCAAGCTTTACATCGTACAGGCACGCCCAGAGACCGTATGTTCTCAAAGCGAGCAAAACGTGATTGAGCGTTACGAGCTAAGCAACAAGCCGATGTTTGGTTGAAGGTCGTGCAATTGGTCAGCGTATCGGTAAAGGCCCAGTGCGCTTAGTCGACTCTCTAGACCAAATGTCATTGGTACAAGAAGGCGATGTACTGGTTACTGACATGACTGACCCAGACTGGGAACCAGTAATGAAGAAGGCGTCTGCGATTGTCACGAACCGTGGCGGCCGTACTTGTCACGCAGCGATCATCGCACGTGAGCTTGGTATTCCGGCTATCGTTGGTTGTGGTGATGCCACCAGCAAACTGACGGACGGCGAGACCGTGACTGTGTCTTGTGCAGAAGGTGAAACGGGATATGTTTACCAAGGCGAGCTGGAGTTTGAAATCAAGCGCTCAGCGGTCGATGAGCTGCCACTGCTACCAACCAAAGTGATGATGAACGTGGGTAACCCAGATCGTGCATTCGACTTCGCTCAGATTCCAAACGAAGGTGTGGGTCTTGCGCGTCTTGAATTCATCATCAACAAGATGATTGGTATTCACCCGAAAGCGTTGCTGAACTTCGACGCACAAAGCGATGAGCTAAAAGCGGAAATCACTGAGCGTATCCGTGGCTACAAAGATCCAATCGATTTCTACGTTAGCAAGCTAACCGAAGGCATCGCGACTATCGCGTCTGCATTCTGGCCAAAACGCGTGATTGTTCGTATGTCTGATTTCAAATCGAACGAGTACAGCAACTTGGTGGGCGGTAAAGGTTACGAACCGCATGAAGAGAACCCAATGCTGGGCTTCCGTGGTGCGTCTCGCTACATTTCTCCAGTGTTTGAAGACTGTTTCGAGCTAGAAACTCAAGCAATCAAACGCGTTCGTAACGAGATGGGTCTTAAGAACGTTGAAATCATGATCCCATTCGTACGTACACCAAGCGAAGCAGCTTCGGTTATCGACCTACTGCTAAGTTCGACCTACGTCGCTGGTCGATGT
>LZQR01000386.1_pt1 | contig 10925 bp, 10 predicted proteins | sample 768601 | NCBI WGS metagenome assembly LZQR01 (sample SAMN05207299, study PRJNA324521) | oil field metagenome | isolation source: sample BH-FW-24 from oil reservoir | place: India: Bombay High | collected 2015-12-04
AAGGTAAAAGTAGTGCACTGGCTAGGCATAATAATGTGGCTTTGAATTTCATAAAGGCTTTTATCAGATTTGAGATTGTCTACAGAATGAATCGATAGTCGCATCATTGGCTTTTGGGTAACTAAAAACTGGCCGCTTTCTTTGTCGAATACGCCGCCTTTAGTTTCTGGGGTAATATCGATAGGCTCGAAGCTTTCAATTGTGCAAGAAGGTTTAGCATTCGCTAACGAAGGTAAAAGTAGTGCACTGGCTAGGCATAATAATGTGGCTTTGAATTTCATAAAGGCTTTTATCAGATTTGAGATTGTCTACAGAATGAATCGATAGTATCGGATAGATTGCTGGATTTGTCAGCGAAGCGTAAGTGTAGACTTAACGGTGAGGGGCGGTGTAAGAGGATGTAAGTGCCCGATAGTCAGGGCACAGATGTCGGCAGGGTATGTGGTAGTGATGATTAGATATCGCAGTCGGCTTTGTGTATATTGCCGAGAGGCTCAACAGTAAAACCACGTTCTTCGAGCAGCTCAATGAGGTTGTCTCTGCCGACTAAATGCAAGCTGCCGACAACAATTGTGTATTGGCCTGACTTCTTCGGTAGCATTCTGCCAGAATCTAATTTCTCAGCCCAATCTCGGTTACGGTCGTACAAGAAAGCTTGATTAAACTCATCACTTGATTGTTCACTCATGGATGCTTCTTCTAATGTGCTGCCGTCACCGCTCTTCCAGCTGTCGATTAAGCACTGTACCAGTTTGTCGCCACCGTCATATTCTTCAATAGAAGAGAGCAGAAACTCTTTACCACCATCTTTTTGTCCTGCGATTAAATCCAACTGAAACTGCACACTTTCCAAAGGCAGTACCGGCACTTGCTGTTTATCAGCTAGGTTAATCAAGTGCATGTCGACGCCTTGGTCGGATGCATAACCTAGCTTGTTCACTAACATCAATTGAATGGTTAAAGCTGCTGACCATGGCGGCGCATTGAGCAGCTGTGCTTCTTGTAGACCTAGGTCACTCGCAATCTCCGCAATATGCTTACGCTGCGTTCTATCTAAAACATCTTTGGCAAGCAGTGAGGTTTTTGGGTACGTCACTCCTTCTGTATTTCGAACGTCGGCTTCGATGATTAAGCCATCGCTGTTTTTGAGGAACTGAGTGACAGCTTTGGGTAACGGGTACATGGTTTTGTCACCCACATGAACGGAACCAATAATCATGTATTCCATATCGCCTTTCTTTGCGAGCCAATGCTGTGGCTCGGCTTGAACTGAATAAGAAGTAAAAAAGACGATCAGAGATGACATCACGGACAAGAGTCGAAACATATTTTGCTCCTCGAATTCAATATGCATCTTATCTATAACACGGTTCGGCAAAATCGTCATTTCTAAAAATATTGACGAGTTTTGACGGTGAAGAAATGAGAGTTAATTCACGAAAGTGTTTCAATTGAGTTTGTTGTTAATGGTTCGCTTAATAACCAATAGTGATCAAAATCCTATAAAACCAGCTTAAACCCACCAATATTCGTGACATTGATCGCAACAAACTCGTCAAAAAAGTTAGCCGCTTTTAACGTCAAGTTTAACTTGTTGAAATTATTATGTTTATATTTTTGAATGCTTGGCTTAATTTGAGCCAGATCACTTCTTAGTTTTATTAATTTTACGCTTAGAAATAACTGCTTGTATGTTGAATGCAACTGTTAAGCGCCTCGCATTTAGGTGCTCACCATTTTTGATAAATGTCGTTTTGAACCACTGACTTTTTGGGGAAAGTAAGATGTTGAAACATAGTCTGATTGCTGCTTCTGTTATTGCTACATTGGCAGGCTGCTCTTCACTGCAGAACTCTGAGCAACAAGTTGTAAACTCATTGGCTGACAACCTTGATATTCAATATGAAGTACTCACAAACCACGGTGCTAACGAAGGTCTTGCATGTCAAGACATCGGCGCAGAGTGGGCGTCTTGTAACAAGGTAAACATGACGCTAGTTAACCAAGGTGAAGCGGTTGACTCTAAAGATTGGGCTATTTATTTCCACAGCATTCGTCTGATTCTGGATGTAGACAACGAGCAATTCAAAATTTCTCGCGTAACGGGTGACCTACACAAACTAGAACCGACCGATAAGTTTGATGGTTTTGCTGCGGGTGAAGAAGTTGTGCTTCCTCTTGTTGCTGAATACTGGCAGCTATTTGAAACTGACTTCATGCCAGGCGCTTTCGTTGCTGCACCAAATGCAGAGCCTAAGATGATCGCTTCTCTTAACACAGAGGACGTTGCATCTTTCGTAACTGGCCTTGAGGGTAACAACCTAAAACGTACGCCAGATGACAACAACGTATTTGCAAACGCTGTGTCTCGTTTCGAGAAGAACGAAGACCTAGCAAAACAAGATGTATCAACCACGTTACTACCAACGCCAATGTCTGTTGAAGCAGGTAAAGGCACAGTAGATATCGCGGCGGGTATTGCGCTGCCTAAAGACGCATTCGATGCGACTCAATACGCAGCAATTCAAGATCGTGCAGAAGTGGTAGGTGTGGATGTTCGTGGTGATCTTCCTGTAAGTATCACTGTTGTTCCTGCAGACTTCACCGGTGAATTAGCAAAATCTGGTGCTTACGAGATGAGCATCAAAGGCGACGGTATTGTGATTAAAGCGTTTGACCAAGCAGGTGCTTTCTACGCAGTACAATCTATCTTTGGCCTGGTAGATAGCCAAAATGCTGATTCTCTACCACAACTGTCTATTAAAGACGCGCCTCGTTTTGATTACCGTGGTGTGATGGTGGATGTGGCTCGTAACTTCCACTCTAAAGACGCGATTCTTGCAACGTTAGACCAAATGGCAGCGTACAAGATGAACAAACTACACCTTCACCTAACGGATGATGAAGGCTGGCGTTTAGAAATCCCAGGTCTGCCTGAGCTGACAGAAGTGGGTGCTAACCGTTGTTTCGATACACAAGAGAAAAGCTGTTTACTGCCTCAGCTTGGCTCTGGTCCAACGACAGACAACTTTGGCTCAGGCTACTTCAGCAAAGCAGACTACGTGGAAATCTTGAAATACGCGAAAGCACGTAACATTGAAGTGATTCCAGAAATCGATATGCCAGCGCACGCTCGTGCAGCGGTAGTATCAATGGAAGCGCGTTACGACCGTCTAATGGAAGAAGGTAAAGAAGCAGAAGCGAACGAATACCGCCTGATGGATCCTAAAGATACATCGAATGTAACGACGGTTCAGTTCTACAACAAGCAAAGCTTCATCAACCCATGTATGGAATCTTCAACTCGCTTTGTTGATAAAGTGATTTCAGAAGTTGCAGCAATGCACCAAGAAGCGGGCGCACCGCTAACAACATGGCACTTTGGTGGTGACGAAGCGAAGAACATTAAGCTAGGCGCTGGTTTCCAAGATGTGAACGCTGAAGACAAAGTAAGCTGGAAAGGTACGATTGACCTGTCTAAACAAGACAAGCCATTCGCACAGTCTCCACAATGTCAGACGCTAATTGCAGACGGTACGGTAAGCGACTTTGCTCATCTACCAAGCCACTTCGCAGAAGAAGTGTCGAAGATTGTGGCCGAGAAAGGCATTCCAAACTTCCAAGCTTGGCAAGATGGCCTTAAGTACAGTGAGGGTGAGAAAGCGTTCGCAACAGAAAACACACGTGTTAACTTCTGGGACGTTCTTTACTGGGGTGGCACATCATCAGTGTACGAGTGGTCTAAGAAAGGTTACGACGTGATCGTTTCTAACCCAGACTACGTTTACATGGACATGCCATACGAAGTGGATCCGAAAGAGCGTGGTTACTACTGGGCAACGCGTGCAACAGATACTCGTAAGATGTTTGGCTTTGCACCAGAGAACATGCCTCAGAACGCAGAAACGTCTCTAGACCGCGATGGCAATGGCTTTACTGGTAAAGGTGAAATCGAAGCAAAACCTTTCTACGGTCTATCAGCACAGCTTTGGTCTGAGACAGTACGTAACGATGAGCAATACGAGTACATGGTATTCCCTCGCGTACTGGCAGCCGCTGAGCGTGCATGGCACCGTGCAGACTGGGAAAACGACTACAAAGTGGGTGTTGAATACTCGCAAAACTCTAACCTAGTGGACAAAGCTGCGCTAAACCAAGACTACAACCGCTTTGCGAACGTACTTGGTCAACGTGAACTGGCTAAGCTAGAGAAATCAGGCATCGACTACCGCCTACCTGTACCAGGTGCGAAAGTAGAAAATGGCAAGCTAGCAATGAACGTTCAGTTCCCTGGTGTGAAGCTTCAATACTCTCTAGACGGCAAAAACTGGCTAACTTACGCAGACAATGCTCGTCCAAATGTGAAAGGTGAAGTGTTTATCCGCTCTGTATCTGCGACAGGCGAGAAAACAAGCCGTGTGACTAGCGTGAAGTAATTCTGCTAATCATTCACTAAAATCATTGTTCCTTACTCAAAGCCCTCAACGTATGTTGGGGGCTTTGTTTATTTTTCTACGGAAAATAAGCGTGATCAATGTCTAATTATTTTTCAAAGATAATTAAGTTGGGTATTTAGAAAGAGAACCATTGTGTGATCTCGATAGTTATTTTGTGCCTAATTGGAGAGGTTAATAAGTTTGATGTCACACTTTATTTTTTTGGTGAATTTTTAGGCTTTATATCAAGATGCTGTATTTAATAAACTTTTTTGGTTTTTGGAAATGTTGATTTGAATTGGATCACTGTTTTAAACGATTTATTTTTCAATGCGAATTAAATTGCGCAGTATTGCTGTCGCCAGGGAGGCACATCCCAATGTTTGCGATGAAGGGCAAGTGATAGCCGGACAACTCATCGCATAACGTGAACAAATAAAGGCAGCAATATTATGAAAAATGTTTTTGCACTAAGTGCACTTTCTCTTGTTTTCGCATCAAGCGCTTTCGCAGGCTCATCTTACGTAACGGGTAACATCCAATTCCACGATGATGGCCGAATCCATGGTTCGGACATGACATCAACGCTAGAAGCTGGCCACACTTTTGATAACCAATTCGGCGGCTTCACGGTTTACACTGAGTTTGACGGCATTCAACTGGGCAAACTAGAAACAGAAAATGGTGGCGCAGGTAACACAACGCCAGCTATCACTGTAGGTGGTGAGCAAGCATTCAACATCACTGATCACCTATGGGTCGCAGCGGGCTACCAGCACCTATTCTCTGCGGGTGAGAGCATCCAATACCGTCCTTTAGTTAAAATCGGCTACAACTTCGATAACGGTATCTCTCTAAGCAACCGTACTCGTGCACACATTGATGCAACAGACGCAGATGCGAAAACAGACTACCGCATGGATAACCGCATTGGTTACGCGATGAATGAAGATGTGACTTTCAGCTACAACAACGTTACATGATTGAAGCAGAAACGATGGACCACGAGCTACGCGCAACATGGACTCGTCAAGGTGTACAACCTTACTTTGAGTTCCGTAGCCAAGCTCACGGTGCAGAAAATGCAGCAGGTGATAGCCTAGTAAACAATGCGTTCGTGTTCGGCGCGTCTTACGGCTTCTAATTAAAAAGTTTGTCTTAACTGTCCATTAAGAAAAAGCCCAGCGGTTTGTCTCGCTGGGCTTTGTTTTTACTGGTCGTTACCTTTGTGGTAGCGGTATTCGTATACCTGACCTTTGTCGTTGTAGGCGTAAACAGCGTAGCTGTCTTTCTTATCACCGTACTCCATGCCCGGTGAGCCCATTGGCATACCCGGTACGGTCAGGCCTTTTGCGTTGCGAGGTGGGTTTTCCAAAAACGCTTTAATATCGTCGGCAGGAATATGACCTTCAAACACGTAGCCATCGATCTCTGCGGTGTGGCAAGAGTATAGCTGTTCGTTTTTCAGACCTAAGTCGCTTTTGATCGCATTCATGTCATCATGCAGCTTTTCTTCCACGGTAAAGCCGTTCTCTTCCATGTGTTTTGTCCATTCACCGCAACAGCCACAGTATGGTGATTTGTGGTTGATGACATCAGCAGCTAATACGTTCGCTGATGTGGCAGCAAGCATTGTAAAGGTTAATAGTTTCAACTTCATAAGATCCTCGAGAAGGAAGTGTCGCTTACTTAATGGTAAACAGTCGTAGTCGATTTGCATTACTGACGACCGTGATTGAAGACAGTGCCATCGCTGCGCCAGCAACAACAGGACTGAGCAAAAATCCGAACGCGGGGTAAAGTACGCCGGCGGCGATAGGAATACCCAGCGAGTTATAAATAAAGGCGCCGAACAAGTTTTGTTTCATGTTCTTAAGTGTCGCGTGAGAGAGTTCAATTGCGTGTACAACCGCCATTGGGGATGTATTGAGAATGGTCATTTGTGAGCTTTCGATTGCCACATCACTGCCGCTTCCCATTGCGACACCAAGATCTGCCAGCGCAAGGGCTGGAGCATCATTAATGCCATCACCGATCATCGCCACTGTGCGGCCTTGAGATTGCAGCAGTTCAATATGTTGTGCTTTCTCATCGGGCATCACCTGAGCAATGACTTCATCAATGCCGAGCTCCCTACCGATAGCATTGGCAACGTGTTGGTTGTCACCAGTGAGCATGACGGTTTTTATGCCCTGCGATTTTAATGCAGACACCGCTTGTTTGGCATCAGATTTAATCGGATCAGCGATGGCAATTAAACCAATCAGTTCATTGTTAAGCGCCACAGCTACGGGTGTCCATGCGTTGCTTGCACAATCTTCAATCGCTTGCCCCATTGGGCTGGTATCAATCTGCTCGCTTTGCATAAATTGCAATGAGCCAATGAATAACGGTTGTGTTTGGTAAGTCGCAGTAATGCCACGGCCACGGATATTCTCGAACGAGTCCAATTCAACACTGTCGGTATTGTGTTGCTTAGCGTAATCACACACGGCTTTTGCCAACGGGTGCTCAGATTGACGTTCAGCTGCGTAAGCCAAAGCCAATAAGTGCTCTGAGCTGGTGGCATGAGTAAACACTTGCTGCACACTTGGTTTGCCTTGCGTCAGCGTGCCAGTTTGTCGAATACACTGTGTCAACTTTGCTCGCCAATTGCAGCGCGTCAGCGTCTTTGATCAAAATGCCGAGCTCCGCGGCTTTACCGACACCAACGGTGACCGACAATGGGGTTGCTAACCCCAGCGCACAAGGGCAGGCGATGATCAGTACGGTGGTCGTTACGACAAGCATGTAGCTGGCTTTAGGTTCTGGACCTACCGCAAACCAAACCAAAGCGGCAAGGATGGCAATGCCCACAACAACAGGGACAAACACCGATGAAATTTGGTCTGCTAACTTTGCAATGGCAGGCTTACTGCTTTGTGCCGTGCGTACCATGCGAATGATTCGAGCCAGCATGGTGTTCGCGCCGATGCCCGTTGCTTCAATGACTAATCCACCATCGGTATTTAATGTACCAGCAGACACTTGCGCATCTTGCGCCTTTAATACTGGTACGGGTTCACCGGTCAGCATCGACTCATCAATGTATGATTCACCCTGAATCACAACGCCATCAACTGGCACTTTCTCTCCCGGTTTGATGCGCAGTTTCATGCCTAACGTGATTTGCTCAACCGTAATCTGTTGATCACCTTGTTCTGTAATCACAGTCGCTTGCTGAGGTTGCAGGTTAATCAGAGCCTGAAGTGAGCGTGTGGTGTTTGCTTTGGCTTTTGCCTCTATATAGTGACCAAGAGAAATTAAGCCGATGATCATTGCGCTCGCTTCAAAGTACACATGGCGTGAAGCAAGAGGGAACCAGTCTGGAAAAATCACCACAAGCATCGAATAGAACCATGCCGCACCAGTGCCTAAAGCCACTAAAGTGTCCATAGTTGCACGTTTGTGAGTGGCCGCTAACCATGCGTTAGTAAAGAAGTGCTTACCCGCTGTCGCAAGCAATAGAAGACATAGAATGCCTATCGCTCCCCAAGCCAGTTGATCATTGGCATTACGAATAATCATGTTGCCGTCAAATACACCCCAAAGCATCAGCGGCGCACCGACAACTAAGCCAGCAATGGCATCCAGCTTGAAGCGTTTTTGCTGGGCGAGTTGTTGAGCCGCTTGTTTTTCTTGCTGGGTTGCTGCGTCTTGCAGGATCTCTGCTTGGTAACCGGCTTGTTTTACGAATTGAACGATCGCTTGGTGGAGGGCTTCTGTATCTTGAGTGGCGAACACTAATGCACTTTGCTCTGCAAGGTTTACTTGTGCTTTCTCAATGCCTTCTACGTTAGTAAGTGCTTTCTCTACTGAAGAGACGCAACTCGCACACGTCATGCCTTGAATCAGCATTTGCAGTTGAATGCTAGCTGGTGGCTCCTGCGCATCTTTAATGTTGCTTTGCTTTTCTACCTGTTCAATCTCTGGTGAGCTTTCTTCTTCTACTTCAATAGAATCAAGCTAGCGGTATAGCCGAGAGTCGCCACAAGATCGATCACTTGCTGCTCTGAGAGTAGGGTCGTGATATCGAGTAGGGTTGTCGATGCTTGAAAGGCAATAACGTCTTGATTCTCCTCTAATAAAGAAGAGAGTTTCTTCACGCAGCCGCCGCAGCTTAATCCAGCTAGGTGGAACTGATATTGATGCCCGGCCTGATAACCCAATGACTCAATGGATTCAACAATAGAAGAAAGAGGGGATTCGGTTTTCACTTCAACCATGGTCGGGGACAAATTGATGATCTCAACACTGTGATTGGCATGTAAAGCTTTCTCAACTTTTCTCGCACAGCCCATGCAGTTAAGTCCCGACATAGGTACAACGAACTGATACATAATTTGTCCTCAATAATACTAATGTGGAGAGCATAAACCTTCCTGCAAGGGGAAGGTCAAGTTTTTCGACGCGAAACAAATTCGTCAAAATCTCCGTTATTGCGCTGACTTTACGCAGTTATTGTTGCGAGTTATCTCAAAGTTTTTCTCTCTGAATATAAAGTTCCGTTAAACACCTAAACATGAGTGAATTCGATCACGACTTTTGAGCTTTTTATATAAAAATGGCGTGACTTGTAATGGTTTTGACGTTTTTATATTTTTATTTCATAGCTTAAATTGTTGTATTTCTTGGTTTTATATTGTTTTTGATCTTCTCATTTTGAAGTTGCTCAGATTGCCGTGGGGAAAGTTTTTTACTGCGAAAAAAGTTTGTCATATTTGCTCCGTCCAAACACAGATTCAAGTTCCTGCAATGTCCTAGTTAGCGAATTTGAAAATGGAAAAACTAAAAATATAGGGGTTAAAAATGTCTTACCTAAAGAAAAGCCTACTTGCTACTGCAATCACAGGCATGATGTTCAGTGGTTCAGCTTTTGCTGATGGTGCAAACAGTGATGCAGCGAAAGAGTACCTAACTAAAGACTCTTTCTCTTACGAAGTTTACGGCATTATCGCGATGCAGGCCGCGTACCGCGATTACGATTCTGGTAGCAAAGCAACTGACGACGATTTGGGCGGCATGCAGCTAAACAACGAATCTCGTATCGGCTTCCGTGGTAAAAACAATTCGCTAACTTTGAACCAACGTTCATTTGGCAAATCGAAGGTGGCTACGTAGACCCAAGCTTCGGTGGTGAAGGTGCAGGTCTTGGTGAGCGTGACACATTCGTAGGTTTTGAAAGCGCTTCTTGGGGTCAAGTTCGTCTAGGTCGCGTACTTACTCCAATGTACGAGTTGGTTGACTGGCCAGCATCTAACCCAGGTCTAGGCGATGTTTACGACTGGGGTGGTGCAATCGGTGGTGCTAAGTACCAAGACCGTCAATCAAACACTGTCCGTTGGGACTCTCCAATGTTTGCTGACAAATTCTCTCTAGATATCGCAGCGGGTGCAGGTGACGAAGCTGGTCTAGGTGCTGGTGACGATTACTGGGGCGGCATTGCGGCTCACTACAAGTTAGGTCCACTACAATTGGATGCTGCTTACGAGGGTAACCGTAACATCGAATCTGAAGATCAAACTTGGGAAAACAACACTTACCTAGTAGGTGTTCAAGGCTGGTTTGAAAACGGTATTTCGTTCTTCGCTCAATACAAATACATGGAAGCAGATGGCAGCAAAGGTGTGAGCGAGAAACAAGATGCAATGTCTGCGGGTCTGATGTACACAACAGGCGATTGGCAGTACAAACTGGGTTACGCAGCAAACTTTGACCTAGAACGTGACGGTAAGACAATCGACAACACAGCAGATGATGTATTATCTGCACAAATCATGTACTTCGTAGACCCATCTGCAGTACTTTACGCTCGTGCTCGTACGCTAGACTTTGGTGATGGTGCAACTTACGCGAACGGTTACACTGATAAAGATGGTGGCACGAACCGTTGGAAGTCAGCTGACTACGACGAGTTCTCTGTAGGTGTTGAATACTACTTCTAATCCAGAAGCAGCTAAAAGGGCGGAAACGCCCTTTTGTATTGATACTTATTCACATAAGCCATTGAAATGACCGGCCTGTTAGTTTCAGTGGTTTATCTAAATTGGTATAAGACGAGAAAACCATGATGAAAAAACAACCACACTATTAGGACTTTGCGCAATCCTTTCTGCGCCTGCATTTGCTGCTCAACTGACTCTGCAAGCGGAATTGGTTCCTCGCGTTCTCAACAGTGAGTTCGTCTACCCTGAGTGGATCTCTGACAACAACAGCATCAAAGTTGAAGATGGTGCAAACCAACTTGCTGTAAATGTTGGTCAAATTGTGTTTGAAGATGGCAAGCGTCGTAAGTTTGATTCACAGCCGCTTTTACTTGAATTTGATGCACCGAAAGATTCTGCTTACGCTGACATACAACAAGTTCCGCACTATTGAAGAAGCCAAGGCTTTTGAAATGGACCCTAAACTGACGCTAAAAGATGCGAACGGCAAAGACGTTGAGTTCTC
>LZQR01000387.1_pt1 | contig 10923 bp, 9 predicted proteins | sample 768601 | NCBI WGS metagenome assembly LZQR01 (sample SAMN05207299, study PRJNA324521) | oil field metagenome | isolation source: sample BH-FW-24 from oil reservoir | place: India: Bombay High | collected 2015-12-04
CTTCACCTTTCCATGGCTTGGCGATGTAGTAATCGAGACTTCCATGATTACAGCTTCAACGGTGTCTTCTAGGCCTGCTTGCCCGGTGAGCAAGAGTTTACGTGCCGATTTGTGTCACCATTTTGACTGAGCTCGATTAAGAAGCTTATACCGGTCTGCTCTGGCATGATGTGGTCACAAAGAATGAGGCGAGCTGAATGCCATCTTCCGCCATTTCTTCAATCACTTGTTTGGCTTCCGTGACGGATTCCGCGCCTTCGACAACAAAGTTATCTTCAAATGGAATCAAATCCTGAAGGACACTATCCAAGACTTCTCTTTCATCATCCACGCACAAAATCAGATATTTAGTCATGCTTCATCTCCTTCTTGAGTGATAGGTAACCAGACGGTCATGCAAGTGTACTGGTTGAGCTCAGACTCCACCTCTATCCAGCCTTTATGGCTAGCCATAATTTGTTGGCAGATAGAAAGTCCAATTCCTAAGCCGAAATTGCCTTCTTTCTTGGTTGTAAAGTTGAGTTCAAAATGGCTTTTTTTGTGATTTTGGGATGCCGCATCCGTTGTCTTTGAATGAGATGACAGCGTAGGTTTGATTATTTTTCTCGACCGATCGCGATCGAATAGTCAGCTCGCCTTTATCGGGGAAGGCATCAATCGCGTTGGAAATCAGGTTGGTCCAAACTTGCTGCAGCGCAATGGGTTGGCAGAGCGTATGAGGCAGCGGAGCGTAGTCAGTAGTGACCTTGTGCATTTTGAGTTTTGTTTCAAAGATCACTAACGTATCTTCAATGCCTTCATGCAGATCAGCAAAGTGCAGGCTTTCATCATCGTAACGAGCATATCCCTTCAAGCTCTTCACCATGTCGGCAATGCGGGCGGCGCAAACATTTATCGAACGAAGTGATGAGCCGACTTGATGATATTGCTCTAAAGTTCCTAATGTCTGTAATGATTCCGCTTTTTGACGGCTAAGCTCTGTTATCAACGTTTGATCGGATTCGAGACCAAGGTTCACGACTTTTTTGGCTAGGTTCCTATCTGGCAGGGAGTTGCTAAGCTGTTTAACGCGCTCTCTTAACTCCGCGGTTGAGGCTGGCTTAACCTTTTGGGCTCTAGTCAACAAACCAACGCCCTTTTCTTGAATGTCGTGGCTAGGGAGTTCTGTGAGCAGATTCTCCAGTGTATGCGTCAGATTTTCCACCCCGCGGAGAATGGCTGCGATAGGGTTGTTTAACTCATGGGCAACGCCGGCGACAAGTTGCCCAAGCATCGCCATTTTCTCTCTCTCAATAAGTTGCTGGTGGGCAGATTCTAGAGACTCCAGAGTTTTTTGTAGCTGTAACTTGGTGTTGATGCTGCGTTGCAATCGTCGGTTGAAATGACGGAGGAGCAGGTTAGTAAAAGCGGTAATAAGTTTGTAATCGCTCTGCATTACTTTGCGGAATTCGTTTCGATCTAGCTTAATGACTTCTGTTTGAGTCAGGGTCAGTGCCGTAGAAAATGAGTTTTCTCCGGTGACAAAGGACATGCCGCCAATGATATTACCTTTAGAGTGACGAACCACCTCACGTTGCATTCCCAGCTCGTCGCGTTTGTACAGCGCAACTTCACCACTGGTGATAAACCACAAGAAACTGTTGGGTTCACCTTCTACCGTCAGTAAGTGTTCTGGGGAGTAGGTTCGACATGCTTCACTATCGTCATCTTGTTCAAAGAAATGTTGTAGTGCGCTGATCACTTGTTCCGCCAGCTCTTCGTCAGAAAGGGAGTGGTAGTCGTTCAAGAAACCAGCTTGATAGTTGCTCATTTGATTTTCGATGTGAGCACGTAGCAACTTGTGCTGGTCGAGAATTTGGCTGTAGCTAAGTAAGTCCTCTCTATCGTGACGAAGAATAAATTGGGTGAGTTCTTTTTGTGCTGTATTGAGCAGCACCTTGTCTGGCAGTGGTTTCGTTAAGCAATGATCTAGGCGTCCTTCATTGACGGCGGTTAAGATTGCCTCAATATCAGAAGAACAACTGATAAGGATCTTTCGAGCTTGCTCGGTATGGGGTTTACGATCTAAACCGATAAGAAAATCGACGCCGTTGAAATGCGCGTGATGGCTAGCGATAACGAGCGCCACTTTTTGTTCTCTTTCTTCGAGGTATTCCAAAGCACTATGGGCTTCTTCAATCGATTCTACCGACAGAATATCAAACTTGCTCGAGAAAGCTGACAACTCCAAGTGAAACTGCTCGGCACTAATGGGATTGTTGTCGAGGCACAATACGGCGTAGCGGTTCACAGTGGTTTGAGCTCCGGTTAAAACTTGACACTAACAACATATCAATTAAATACAAGAATGGTTGGGAGCTGGGTATTGTTCTCGATTAATGAACTAAAATAACCATCAATAGTCTGATATATCTCAATGTTTTATCCGCTTTGGGTTTGGGTTAGACTGAGCACAAATACTCAATAAGTGACGTTATGGAAAATCTAAAAAAATGGGTGCCATCGGTGGCGCTATTTCTCTTGCACTATGTTGGCCACTAGCGGTTGGTCAGATTGGTCAATCTATTATTGAAGACGGCATTGCAAATATGAACGATGAGATGGTGAAAGGCGAGGTTGTTGAATATGACCGCGGTTACTTATCTTCCGTTGTTTTGACGCGTTACACCGTGGTTGATCCAGAAGTCAAAGCGCAGCTTGAACGTGATGGTTTGCCAACAGCATTTGATGTGACCAGTGACGTAACTCATGGTTTAACAAGCCTAAGTGCAGATTCTAGATTGGTAGACGCGGATTTCTTGCCGTTGACAATGCACAGCCAAACTCAGCTTAACGGTAATACCGATTTCACGCTTGATTTAGCGAGCTGGAACTACCAAAACGACGCTCAAGGCATGCACCTTTCATCAAGTCCTGTTCAGGTTAAAGGTAACGTGACAGTTCTTGGTGATTTGAACTACCAAGTGTCGATCCCTTCGGTACAAATTGATTTTGAAAACGGCGAAGAAATTCACCTCACTGAATTGACTGGCGATGGTAAAGGCAAACAAGCGAAAGGTTACTGGTTAGGTGAGCAATCTTTCTCACTGCAAAAGCTGGATATCGTCGATGCGCAACTGGCGCCTTTGTTCCTGATTGAAAATGCTAGCTACAGTGGCAATACCTCTCTCAACGAAGCGGGTGATAAGCTGAGTTCGAAACTGGTGTTGGATGCGAAGCAAATGCGCCTAACGGATGGAACCGATGTTGATAACTTCAAGCTGGACTTTGCTATTGGCGACGTAGATAGCAAATCGTTTGATGAGATCATGTCAATTTACCAAAGCTCGCCAATGCTTGATGAGCAAGAAATCCAAAAACTGTTGCCACATATTGATGCGATCTTCAGCAAAGGCTTTAGTCTTTCTGTGAACGAACTGTCTTTGGCGTTTGGTGAAGGTAAGTTCCGTAATGAATGGCAACTGTCTGTTCCTCAAGGCACGGACAACATCACTCAAGACCCAATGAAGTTGATGACAGCAACAAGTGGTTCACTTAACACCTACTTCTCGGATGAGCTGGTGGATCTCTACCCATTCATTCAAGAAAGTGTTGATGAGTTGATGGTGATGGAGCTTATCGAGAAAAAAGACGACGGTTATGAACTAAAAGCGCAAATTTCGGATGGGAAATTGAAGTTCGAAAATGGACAAGAGTTTCCTTTAATCGCACTACTTATGCCAGCGATGATGCAATAGAGAAGTTTACAAAGTAAGTTTTTAGCTTTTTCAGTTTAAAAAGAGGTCGTAAGACCTCTTTTCTTGTTTTTATCCCTGCAAAAACGTGATATTAATTTCGTCATACTTACTTAGCAGGAGCAATGAGCATCATGGAACAAAATACGGACAACGTATTTAACTTCAGTGCAGGGCCTGCAGGTCTGCCAAAAGCAGTCATGCAGCAAGCACAAAAGGAGCTAATCAACTGGCAAGGTCTTGGGACTTCAGTGATGGAAATCAGTCACCGAAGCAAAGAGTTCATTAAGGTTGCAGAAGAAGCAGAGCAAGACCTTCGTGATCTTCTGAATATCCCAGACAATTACAAAGTACTGTTTTGCCAAGGTGGTGCTCGTGCTCAATTTGCCGCTGTTCCACTTAACTTGCTAGGTGATGCGGAAACTGCGACTTACATTGATGGTGGTTACTGGGCAGAAAGTGCTGTAGCAGAAGCGAAAAAGTACTGTGAACCTGACGTGTTTAATGCAAAAACAGTCATCGATGGAAAGGCTGCTGTACTGCCAGCAACAGAGTGGAAGATCTCACCAGACGCGGCTTACGTTCACTTCTGTCCTAACGAAACCATTGATGGTGTTGAGATTAACGACCTACCAGAAACGGACAAACCAATCGTTGCTGATATGTCTTCAACCATTCTTTCTCGTGAAATTGACATTTCAAAGTACGGCGTGATTTACGCTGGCGCACAGAAAAACATTGGCCCTTCTGGCATCGCGATTGCCATCGTACGTGATGATCTGCTTGGCTTGGCGAAGCAAGTACTGCCAAGCATTTTGGATTACAAAGTGTTGGCAGAAAAAGAGTCGATGTTCAATACGCCACCAACGTTTGCTTGGTACTTGTCTGGTCTGGTATTCAAATGGCTGAAAGAACAGGGCGGCGTGAAAGCGATTGAGCAAGTAAACCGTGAGAAAGCGGCGCTGCTTTACGATTACATCGATCAGTCAGATTTCTACCGCAATGGTGTTTATTCAGCTAACCGCTCTCTAATGAATGTTCCATTCCAGCTTGCGAAGCCAGAGCTTGACGGCACATTCCTAGAGCTTGCTGATGCGAAAGGCCTTAAAGCGCTAAAAGGTCACCGAGCAGTAGGAGGGATGCGTGCGTCAATCTACAACGCGATGCCTCTTGAGGGTGTTCAAGCGCTTGTCGATTTCATGCGTGAGTTTGAGCAACAGTACGCTTAAACATTTAGCTGTGATATAATCCAAAAAGGCGTCGCAAAAGCGGCGCTTTTTGCTTTCTGCAGCACAGTGAAATCGTCAATGGAAGCATTCGCACATTTCCATGGCGCTTGTTTGAATCGGTACTTGTGGTTCGCTATGTTTGTTTTGATGTCAGTCATTTTCGAGGGGTCTTGTGAGATATCTGAGCTGTTTCCTTCTCTTGTTTCTTCCTTCTTTGATTTCCGCGCAGGAAATCCAAGTGTGGAGTGGTATTGAGTACTCCACGGTTGCTGAAATCAATGAGCGATTTCAGGAAGAGACGGGCAATACACTCGCCATCCGAGAATTTGATGTTAATAATATCCGCTCTGAGTTGCTGCTCGCTAAACAAACCGGGATTACAGTACCTGATGTAATTTGGGTGCCTTCAGACTTTCTTGGTTTACACGATTACTTTGACCTCGCCAAGATTCCACCGAGTTGGATAGAGGAAAAGAGTATTGAACCTAAAGCTCTTGAATTAGTAACGGTAGATGGTGCCATCTACGGTGTGCCACTCGGTTTGGGGAATCACCTTGTTTTGTACGTGAATACAAAACTGACGGATGACATACAGCCGACATGGGAAACGTTATTGGAAAAAGCGAAGCAGGGAGAAAACGCCCTAGCGATGCAATATCCCAACATGTACTTTCTTATGTCGTTCGTTCCTATGTTCTCTGATCGCAGACCTGAACCACTTACAGATATCGATGTCTCTGCGTTAGCTGCGGCACTCAAATTCTATGGCGCGTTGCCTGAAAAAGGGGTGGTGCACGATAAAGTATCTCAAGAGCAAGCGCGCGTACAGTTCATTCAAGGCAAAGTCCCGTATTTGATTGATGGAGACTGGGCATTGGGGGAGTTGAAGCAGCATTTTTCAACTGAGCTGAAGATCAGCAGCTTACCGACTTACAATAACCATCACATGCATTCTCTGAGTGGTGGAAAGGTGCTCGCTTTCAATGCCGAAGCCATGGCAAATAGCGATAAACGTAAAGCAATGCGCACTTTGGCCACGATTGTACAAAACCCTGAGTTTATTGAAGATGTGATTATTAATCAGAACCTTATTTCCACAAACCGTTCCATAAACCGTAAATGGTATGATGCAAATAGCACCTATTATAGCGAGCTGTACAAAGAGTTGACGCCAGCCTATGCGATGCCAAGTACGGTCGAAATAGCGGTAACATGGGAAGCGCTTATTCGCGGTTATAAGCGTTATCGTTCGGGGATGCCAGCCAAAAGCGCAGCTCAATTTGTGGTCGATTTTATCCAAAACCACTCACAGCATATCCATCGTCGTAGGAAGTCATCATGATTAGTTTGCGTAGCATACTGACTTTGATTGTCGTTGCAGGCTCTCTTTTGCCTGCCTATTGGGTTGGGAGCAGCATGATCGATAAGCACCAAGCAGACCTCTTGGTGCAAAAAGAGATCAAGTTGGAAAACACGAATCAAGGTATTCAGAAAACCATCAGTGAAGATTTAACATTCATTGCTAACTTAACTCGCTGGTATTCAAAAGATCGTCTGTTAGTGCAAGGCATGGATAACGTGCTTTATTCAAGTGTTATCTGGCAATGATTGAGACCTTTGAAGGGCTTGCAACGAACGTCAGTACGACCTACATCATTGATAAGAATTGGCAGCCGATGTACGAGAGTAACGGCTCTGTCTATCATCTAGAGAACAGCCGCCTTTTAACCAAAATTAGAGCCGCAGATGCACTTTATAAGCAAGGTAAGATGTACCACACCACTTACTTTGATGAAGGCTTGGTTTATAAAGGTGGACAGAGTGGCATTGCGATTGTTAGCCCACTTTTACCGTACACTTTGTTACCTGGTTCAGAATATGAGCCTCAAGGTTATCTGGTCGTGTTGGTGTCTTACCAAGATCTGATCCAGATCTCTCAACCTTTTCTCTACAAGCAAGAATCGGTCAATTTTCACTACGGCGATGTCAGCTTGACGAAAGGAGATGACTCAAAGTTCATGAGCGACATCGTGGTCTCAAACCGGAACTTTGTTGAGCCCCTAGAAATCACAATGATCCATTCGGTTTCTAACGCTGCTCGTGATCAAGAGTTGATGCAATCCAAGCAGCAGTTGTTAAACATTATTGTTGCAACGTTAGTAGTGACGCTTGTTATCGCAATTTTGGCAAGTCGTTGGCTGACCCTACCAATCCGAGAAATGACGATGGTGGTTCGTAGTTTTAAAAATAATAAGCGGCCAGATCTCACACCTAAACGCTTTTAATTCAAAGAGTTTAGGCAGCTTATGAACCTTTTAGATTCACAGTGGGTTCAATTGACGAATCACATGGACGAGCTCGAGATTCGAAACCAAGCGTTACGTAAAGCTAACCAACAAGTTCAAGATACCAATGCGCAGTTAGCGAACTTTAACCAAGTTCTAGAACACAGAGTAGAAGAGCAAACGGCAGAATTGCGTGTGAACCTAACACGAGAGGAAGCGCACAAAGCTAAGTTGATGACATTGATTAATTTCACGACCAGTCACGCTGGTGTTGGTTATCACGCTATTCCTGAAGTGATTAACTCGGGTTTGAATCGCTTGTTACCTCAGTCTGATATGCGTTTTAGCTTTACGAACCCAAAGGCGAGAGAGTGAAAACCATGCGTTCATCAACTGGCACTGTGGTGGGGTATTTTGATTACGGCACCTATGCGTTAGATGAAGAAGAACGCATCTTACTTGAGCTATTCAAAAAGCAGTTGTACTCATGGTTAGAACTGGAAGATTTCGCGCGCAGAGACAAACTATCTAAGTGCCTAAACCGTAAAGCGTTTGATGATGATTATGAGTTCGCTCGCCAATCGGTAGCGAAAGGTTACTGGGACTCGATGGCAGTCATTATCATCGATATTAATGGGCTCAAAACGCTTAATGATAATTATGGACACGATCGAGGCGACTTGCTGATTTCAAAATCTACGCAATTGATTAAGTCGGTATTGCGAGATGAGTTGATGCTTTATCGCATCGGTGGCGATGAGTTTGCGATCATCGCACCTGAACAAAGCCAGCAATCACTGGAAGCATTGATAAGCTCGCTAGAAGAAGCGCAAGAAGACAAATGGATTGATCTATCGGAGCACAAGCGTCATCCACTCAAGTTCTCTGTCGGTGGGGCATCGAGTGATAATGTTTCACTAGATAATCTATTTTCCATGGCAGACGAGGCTATGTATGAGAAAAAACGAGCCTTCTATCAACTCTTAGGCAACGAATAACGGCTAATGTAAACAGCGATACTGAACGACCTTACAGCGAAGTCGTCGATATTGATAATGGACTGATTCTCTTCATCAGTATCCAAGAAAATTGGGTTTACTTTATCCCTGTATCGAATCGATAGCGTTCCATGTAAATCAAATGGATAGCGAATTTTTTTCATGGTTCTCACCTGTAGGTAAATCGAAGGCACTCTACCTACCGATATTAACGAGTGAATGGAAACATGGGATAGCATCCAAGAAATAGATAAAAGCATGTTTGCTAAGTTGGTTTTGCAGAGCAAATGTGAAAACGCTAAGGAATGAGATTGAACTAAAGTTACGGCGAAGTAGTCAACAATAAGCATATTATTGAAATCTAATCTGTTATTTGCCTACGAAATGAGATTTGAGAAAACTAGAATATAAACACATTGATTTCGTGCCCTTTGGCAAAGATTGCTGATGCAAGGCCTATTGACCAAGTACGAAATAATGAAAAGACCAACGAGGCATGGGAAAGAGGGAGGATGCAATAGTTGCCTTTAATCGCAGTGGATACTCAGTGATGAAATTGGGGAAGCTTACTTAGCAGATGCAGCCGGGACGTTCTGTACAGGCTTCGCAGTTTCGGTGAGAATAAACACCACAGCAAGTAAGCAGATAGAGAAATTCTGGCTGAGTAAACAATTCACTTGTCTCTATGTACATGATGGCTCGAGTATAGCGCTTAGAACCAACCTTAATCGCTCCTACAGGGTTTTCGCCTTCATAGGCTGCTACGCTGAAGCCCATCTTTAGCATGACATCTACCGAGCTTTTGAGTGTCACACTCGCATAGTAATGATGGATCTGAGCATTTTGAGCTAAGAAAGTGAACTCAGTATGCCATTGCTTCCGAAAAACACGCTCGTTCTTCGAGTGTTGACTGATGGCGTAATAAGAATACACCCTTTGTCTTTTATCCCTTAGTCAGCCTAAGATCGATTGAATCGATAGGTAAGCGGTTCTTTTTAATTCTATCAATCTCATTTTCAAATGTTGATTCAGTAAAGAACATGCCAATGTTATGGCCGACTAGCTCCTTGTTAGAAAGGTATTTGTAAGTGATTGCTCGACCGTCTCGCTGGTATTCAACCAGATCGATGGAAGTGAGATTATGTTTGACGTTAAGCCACTTTAACTGATTGTGAAAGTTGTTGAGACTATGGATGAAGTCTTGCTCATTACTTTGGCTGAGCTCTTCCTCGTCAATATGGTTATGCTCAATAGGAAATGGCGTGTTGTAGTCAATTCCTGAAAGTATAGACATCGCATCCTGATATCGCTGCTTCAGCGACAATTCAAATTGCTCCACGTCATCTTTTAGCGATGAGTCCACCCCCAAACTGCACAAATAAGGCAGCAAGTTATTTTCAAATGCCCTAAGCACCCTTACCCTTCGACTAAGGCTTGGTTGAGTGATGCCTCTTTCCCAGCGACTGAAAGTGACACAATCTATGTTGGCTAAATCACCACCTAATAGGTTTAACTTTATCGATGCTTGCTCCTGAGTTAACCCTAATGTGGTTCTTATTGATTTTAGATAACTCCCGAACACTTTACTTTCCCCCTTTGGTTTAAAACATGTCCATAGCTAAATTTGTTATATTTGGTAGAAGTTATGTGCATGATATTTCCCTGCCGAATATGTCAATTACTTGAAATGGTATTCCATTTACACACAGCCCTTAAAAATTGATATGGCGTATGGGAGGCTGATAATGCATTAATATTTATGTCGTATTTGTTCATAAACATTACGCAAATCGTATTATTTTTGTTGTTAAATTGAGAAGGCATTGTATTTATTGAGAGAATAGAAGATGCCTAGTTCAGGACTTATTTGTCCTAAATAACAATAAAAATGCCTTGAATTTACTCTCTTTTTAGATTTGAATCTCATAGGTTAATGAAATGTATACGCTTATCCATACGGTAAATTATTTTTGCAACTTATCTTAAAAGTGAGAAATGTTCGGCTGGGAGAACATATTTTATATGGGTATATTAGATGTTTATTCCAGGATCTACTCGCTTAGAACTAATTAGATTACAAGAACTAATTTTTAATGGTAATTAATACGATTTCATAGTGCTTGTTATATTAGAAGGGTTTTTGTTTCAGATCGCCGTGTTGAGGGCCTGCTAAGGTAGTTGTCGAAAACGCACACCCTGCCGATAGAATGGCAAGAGTTAGTAGTGTCTTTTGGTTCATAACTGCATCTCTCTAATGTTTGTCTTTATTGCGTAAGCTGTGTCGCGACATGTTTTGTCAATGATAAATAAAATTAAATATCACAATACTCAACTAGATGATGTCATCCAGTATCTAAGCGACAGGTGGCATATTGGGGCATTTTAATTTCAATTTCACAGCGCTGATCGAGGGGATTGCCCTCTATGGGGGAACGCAGTATTCAAAGAGGATAAATCAGTAACTGACGACCTGCGTTTGGCTTGTCGTATATAACCACAATAAAGTCTCTCACTTAATGCTCTTTCTAGTTAAAAATATATAAGAGTTGGAAAGTGAGTGGATTTGATATTTATTACATATAAAGCGATCGGTTCCGCTCATCCCGCCAAGGGAAGGAGCAGCTCTCTGGGAACAAGGACATCCTCGCAATCTGGCGGTATGTTGCCAGAAGCTGTA
>LZQR01000388.1_pt1 | contig 10875 bp, 13 predicted proteins | sample 768601 | NCBI WGS metagenome assembly LZQR01 (sample SAMN05207299, study PRJNA324521) | oil field metagenome | isolation source: sample BH-FW-24 from oil reservoir | place: India: Bombay High | collected 2015-12-04
ACCTCTTTATTCCAGAATGAAATACAAAAAACCGCGGAATTTTCCGCGGTTTTTTGACTAATTATTCAAGCAATTATGCGTTCGCTTCACGCTCGGCGATGAACTCAAGTGCCATCTTGATGCGTGCAACACAACGCTCTTTGCCAATCAGTTCCATTACTGCATCTACAGAAGGAGACTGGCCGCCACCTGTTACTGCTACACGTAGTGGCATACCGATTTTGCCCATGCCGATCTCTAGCTCTTCACATACAGCTGCGATAACGCCATCTTTGATGTTCGCTGTCGTCCACTCAGTCAGTGCTTCTGCTTTCGCTAGAGCAAGCTCTAGAGGCTCTTTAGCCACGCCGCGTAGGTGTTTCTTCGCCGCGCCCGCTTCAAACTCAGCGAAGTCTTCGTAGAAGTAACGGATTTGCTCAGCTAGCTCAACTAGCGTGTTGCAACGCTCACCCACTAGCGTGATCACTTCAGTGATAGCAGGGCCGTTTGTTACGTCTAGTTTTTGTTGATCTAGGTGCCATTGTAGGTGCTCTGCAACGTACGCTGGATCTGAGTTCTTGATGTAGTGGTTGTTCAACCATTGCAGTTTGTCAGTGTTGAATGCTGACGCAGACTTAGAAACTGCGTTTAGGCTAAATAGGTTGATCATCTCTTCTTGAGTGAAGATTTCTTGATCACCATGAGACCAACCAAGACGCACTAGGTAGTTGTTTAGCGCAGCAGGTAGGTAACCCATATCGCGGTACTGCATTACAGATACTGCACCGTGACGCTTAGACAGTTTCGCGCCGTCATCACCTAGGATCATTGCACAGTGCGCAAATGTTGGTACTGGCGCACCTAGCGCTTCGTAGATGTTGATCTGACGAGGCGTGTTGTTGATGTGGTCTTCACCACGAACAACGTGAGTGATACCCATATCCCAGTCGTCAACCACTACACAGAAGTTGTACGTTGGAGAACCGTCAGTACGACGATGATCAGATCATCCATTTGTGTGTTGCTGATTTCGATACGGCCACGGATTTGGTCATCAAATACTACGCTGCCTTCTTTCGGGTTACGGAAACGGATAACACATGGATCGCCATCTTTTGCCGCTTCGTTTGCCGCTTTGATCTTTGGATGGTTAGCATCGTAACGAGGCATTTCTTTGTTTGCTTCTTGCTCTGCACGAACTTCGTCTAGCAGCTCTTTAGATGCGTAACATTTGTATGCTTTGTCTTCTTCTAGAAGCTTATCAACCATCTCGTTGTAACGATCAAAACGTTGAGTTTGGAAGTAAGGACCTTCATTCCACTCAAGACCTAGCCATTCCATACCTTCTAGGATCGCATCAACCGCTTCCTGAGAGTTACGCTCAAGGTCAGTATCTTCGATACGTAGAACGAATTCACCACCTTGGTTTTTAGCGTATAGCCAAGAGTAAAGTGCAGTACGAGCACCACCAACGTGTAGGTAGCCAGTTGGGCTAGGAGCAAAACGAGTTTTAACCGTCATTTGAGTTCCTTAGGGATAATGAGCAACGAGAGGGCTCTCGTTGTAATGTCAAGGATAAAAGTGGCGACATTTTACCATCGTAAGTCAATACTACAATCCTTCCGTGTGGTTTAACGCCAGAAATACAAACAGGGCAGTCACCGAAGCGGCGCTGCCCTGTTATTTATACTAGACGAAGGTTATCGCTAAAGAGCGGTTATAACTGTGCACAACCGCTATAGTAAGAGAAAGAGTATATACCAAGTGACTTCAAGATGCAGGATTCAGAGTGTTGTCATTGATTCGAGGTCAAGGAAAACGACGCCGCGTAATAGCCAGCTCTTTCCAAGTTGTTTGACGCAGAGATCGGGGCAATGACACGCTCCCGAAGGGCGAGCTGTCTTGGCTTGTATACTTTGTTGTCGATTCTTGATTTAGAGTGACTAGATCTTTAAATCGCCGCCGCGTCTACAAACCAAGTCATTCTCGCTGAACCTAGCATCTCGAGGTTACTTGGGTATAAACGCAGCACTGTAGTTATACAGCGCGTGGGAGGTAGATTCCAAGTCTCGCTGAATGACGATCTTTAATTAGCTCACTCAATCAATAAGCTAATTATCCGCGGTAGTAGCGTTGTGGAACGAACGGCATTTTTCTACCGTCATTGGTAGCATTTTGCCACGTACTTCTGCGAACAACTCTGTACCGATCGCCGCAAGGTCTGCGCGTACATAACCCATTGATACTGGCTTACCTGCGTTAGGGCCTGCTGTACCACTGGTTACCACACCGATCTTGTTGCCTTCTGCATCAAATAGCTCCGCGCCTTCACGCACTGGTGCTTTGGTTTGACCTACTAAACCAATACGCTTACGAGCAACATCTTTTGTTTCGATTTGCTTAAGAATGATGTCTGCGCCTGGGAAACCACCAGCACGCTCGCCATCAGCGCGACGTACTTTTTGAATGCCCCATAGTAGGCTTGCTTCAACAGGCGTTGTTGTCGTGTCTAGGTCATGACCGTATAGACACAGACCACACTCTAGACGCAGTGAGTCACGTGCGCCAAGGCCGATCCACTCAACTTCCTCTTCGCCAGTTAGCTTACGAGCAAGCTCTTCTGCTTTGTCCGCAGGAACAGAGATTTCGTAACCATCTTCGCCCGTGTAACCACTGCGAGAAACAATGCACTCAACGCCGAGTAGTTCAACTTTGCGAACATCCATAAACAGCATCTCTGCAACTTCAGGAGCAAAGCGTGCTAGTACCTCTGCCGCTTTAGGACCTTGAATCGCAAGTAGTGCACGATCATCGATGATTTCTAGCTCAATGCCAGAAGGAAGATGCGCTTGAAGATGTGCAATGTCTTGTTCTTTACATGCTGCGTTTACTACAACAAATAGATGATCGCCAAGGTTAGCCACCATCAAGTCGTCCATGATACCGCCCTGCTCGTTAGTGAAGAACGCGTAACGCTGTTTGCCTGCGCCTAGATCAACAATGTCCACTGGAACCAGAGTTTCTAGGAATGCTGCTGCGCCGTCACCAATCAAACGAAGTTGACCCATGTGAGAAACATCGAACAGACCTGCTGCATCACGTGTGTGTAAGTGTTCTTTCTTAACGCCTAGTGGGTATTGAACTGGCATGTCGTAACCCGCGAACGGGACCATCTTTGCGCCTACTTCAACATGAAGTGCATGCAGTGGTGTTTTCAGAAGTTCTTGAGTCATTTTCGTCTCCATTTAGATAGACCCGAGAATGCTGTCGGCATTCGCATCGAATAATGTTTCCAATAATAAACACGCTTGATTCAATTTTGCACGAACAAGACATCCCTCGACTTTCAAAAGTGTGACTTTTAACATTTTAATCACAACAAAACGCACAAAAAGGCGCTCTGTTGAGTGAGATATCATCAACAGAGCGCCATCATAACGCATTTAAAACCAATAGCAATCGTTTGCCTTCACTATAGGAAATTTACAACTATTTATCACTATTTGGCTGTGACCCACAAAATGTGCGCGTCTTCCTCACTCACACTGGTCAACATATGACCCATGTTCGCATCGTAATACACACTGTCGCCTTCGCTTAATACAACAGGCTCATAGAACTCAGAATAAAACATCACTTCACCGGACAAGATAAGCAAAAACTCTTCGCCATCATGACGAACCCAGTCTTTGTATTCATCAAAACTGCGGGCACGGATTTGGCTCTTAAAAGGCATCATTTTCTTATTGGAAAGTTGAGTCGCCAGAAGCTCATGCTCGTAGGTTTGGGTTGGGTGTGGTTTACCCTCTTTCTTCTTGGTCACATCTCTACGCCCTGTCGCAACCTTTTTTCTTGGTGGTTCAAACAGTTGTGGCATATCGATTTGCAAGCCGTGCGCTAATTTTTGCATGGCTTGGAACGTCGGAGAAATCTGTTCGTTCTCTATCTTACTTAGCGTAGAACGCGCAAGGCCAGTACGTTGGCTTGCCTCTTCTAACGTAATGCCGAGTTTGGAGCGGATATCTTTGATGCGTTGACCGAGCTTAAGCGGTTCAATATTTTGGTCTTGCTGCTCTTTTGCCAACGTCATTGACGGGTATTCATCGTAAATACTTTCTGCCATAAATCCCTCTTTAAAACTCCCTTATTCCTTTCTATTAGCATTGTGCATGAAGCCTATAGTGGATAAAAGTCCACCGAGTTAATTAAAGCGTGCTCTTGTTAACAAAACCAGAAATCTCGTTTCCTATAGGAAATTTTTGGTTGATTGTTCGTGCCGCAGGCGCTATGTTACCAACTTGTTAGATGTAGAGATGCACATTTCCGTAAGAGATTGGAGAAGGAAAGCCACAATCCGACGGAGTTTTGCCCACTTATTCGGGCCGAAAGTCACTCTGTTCTGCTATGCAGTTCAGCTGTTTTGAGGACAAATGAACCACCATCGCAATCAAACAACTATTTCTACTGCGGGTTCATTTTCAGATTTGGAAGGTCAACTACCATGAACAAGAGTTACCCTAACCACAGCTTGGAAAACTTTTTCTCTACCAACCTCTCTGCGACAGATGACGCTGTCTTTGCTGGAATTCAGGCAGAATTCGCTCGCCAAAACGAACAAATCGAACTTATCGCTTCTGAGAACATCGTTTCTAAAGCGGTAATGCAAGCTCAAGGCACATGCCTAACAAACAAATACGCTGAAGGTTACCCAGGTCGCCGTTACTATGGTGGTTGTGAGCACGTAGATACAGTGGAAGCCATTGCTATCGAACGCGCGAAAAAACTTTTCAATTGTGAATACGCAAACGTTCAACCACACTCAGGCGCTCAAGCAAATGGCGCAGTAAAACTGGCATTGCTTCAACCTGGCGACACCATTCTTGGTATGTCTCTAGACGCAGGTGGCCACCTAACTCACGGTGCTCGCCCTGCACTTTCTGGTAAATGGTTTAACGCTGTGCAATACGGCGTTGACCGCGAAACACTAGAAATCAACTACGACGACGTTCGTGAGCTAGCACTTGAGCACCAACCTAAAATGATCATCGCAGGTGGTAGTGCAATTCCACGTACTATCGACTTCGCAAAATTCCGTGAAATCGCAGACGAAGTAAACGCGATTCTTATGGTCGACATGGCGCATATCGCCGGTCTTATCGCAACAGGCGCGCACCCTAGCCCGCTTCCTCACGCACACGTTGTTACTACAACAACGCACAAAACATTGCGTGGTCCACGTGGCGGTATGATCCTGACTAACCACGAAGACATCATTAAGAAAATCAACTCTGCGGTATTCCCAGGTTTACAAGGCGGCCCACTGATGCACGTGATTGCTTCTAAAGCAGTGGCATTCGGTGAAGCCCTAGGTCCTGAATTCAAAACTTATATTGATTCAGTGATCAACAACGCAAAAGTCATGGCAGAAGTATTGCAAACTCGCGGTTGCGACATCGTAACCGGTGGTACTGACACGCACCTAATGCTGGTTGACCTTCGCCCTAAAGGTTTGAAAGGTAACAAAGCAGAAGAAGCACTAGAGCGTGCAGGCATCACATGTAACAAAAATGGCATCCCATTCGACACAGAGAAGCCTATGATTACATCGGGCATCCGTTTAGGTACGCCTGCGGGTACAAGCCGCGGCTTTGGCGCTGAAGAATTCAAACTCATTGGTAATTGGATTGGTGACGTACTGGATGGTTTGGTTAGCAACCCAGAAGGTGACGCAGAAGTAGAAAAACGCGTACGCAAGCAAGTTAAAGAGCTTTGCAGTCGCTTCCCTCTTTACCAGTAAACGATTTTTATATCAGAATAAATCCTGACAAGTTATTTGGAGATTAAGCAATGGACAAAACACTGAAGTTTACAGATAGCCACGAGTGGGTACGTGACAACGGTGACGGCACAGCAACTATCGGTATTTCTGAGCACGCTCAAGAGATGCTAGGTGACGTGGTATTCGTTGACCTACCAGACGTGGAAGATGAAGTCGAAGCAGGCGAAAGCTTTTCTTTGGTGGAGTCTGTAAAAGCGGCTTCAGACATCTACTCACCAATCACTGGCGAAGTAGTTGAAATCAACGAAGAACTAGAAGACAGCCCAGAGCTAATCAACGAAGAACCATACGAAGGTGGTTGGATTGTGAAAGTGAAGCTTTCAGACCCATCTGAGTTGGATGACTTAAAAGATGCGGAAGAATACCTAAGCTCTATCGAAGAAGAGTAATTAGGATGAGACGAAAGCTGTCCCCTAGCATAACGATTAGTGGACAGCTTTTTTCTAGGTTCGGACGTATAATTTAGATTATCAGTAGCGTAAATCCGTTACCCGAACCAAGGAGTAGGTAAAGGACAATGACTGAATTACTTCAAAGCCTCAGCACACAAAATGAGTTCGTTGCTCGCCACAACGGACCAAACAAATCTGACCAACAGAAAATGTTGGAAGCGATCAACGCAGTAAGCCTAGATTCGCTTATCGACGAAACCGTACCAGCACAAATTCGCCTAGAGCAGCCAATGAACTTGGCAGAAGCAAAAAGCGAAGCAGACATGCTGGCAGCAATGCGTAAATTCGCTGATCAGAACCAAATCAAACGTACATTCATCGGTCAGGGTTACTACAACACCTTCACGCCAAACGTAATCCTACGTAACGTGATGGAAAACCCGGGCTGGTACACCGCTTACACACCTTACCAACAGAGATCTCACAAGGTCGTTTGGAATCACTTCTAAACTACCAACAAATGGTGATGGATCTTACTGGTATGGAAATCGCAAACGCGTCACTGCTTGATGAAGCAACGGCAGCGGCAGAAGCGATGACACTTTGTAAGCGTGCGGGTAAGAGCAAGAGTGACGTATTCTTCGTTGCTGACGACGTTCACCCACAAACCATCGAAGTAGTAAAAACGCGTGCGAAATTCATCGGCTTTGAAGTCCTAGTTGGTTCTCTAGATTCACTGCCAGAACAAGACGTATTCGGCGCACTCGTTCAATACCCAGGCACAACAGGTGAAGTTCGTGACCTAACGGACATCATCGCAAAGCGCAAGCAAACAAAACGCTAGTAACGGTAGCAACTGACCTATTGGCTTCTGCCCTACTAAAGCCTGCGGGTGAAATGGGCGCAGACGTAGCAATCGGCTCGGCACAACGTTTCGGCGTTCCTATGGGTTACGGCGGTCCACACGCAGCCTTCATGGCAACACGTGACAAGCACAAGCGTACAATGCCAGGTCGTGTTATCGGTGTATCCATCGATACTAACGGCAACCAAGCACTGCGCATGGCAATGCAAACGCGTGAGCAACACATCCGTCGTGAAAAAGCGACATCAAACATCTGTACCGCTCAAGCACTGCTAGCGAACATGGCGTCTTTCTACGCGGTTTACCACGGCGCAGAAGGTCTACGCACGATTGCTCGTCGTACGCACCACATGACAGCAATCCTAGCTGCTGGTTTAACTAAAGGCGGCTTCGAGCTTGCTCACAACAGCTTCTTCGACACCATCACCATCAATACTGGTGCACAAACTGAAGACCTATACGCGAAAGCACTCGCCGCAGACATCAACCTACGTAAGTTGGGTACTCAGCTAGGTGTAAGCTTCGACGAAACCACGACCGTGGCAGACGTAGAAGCCCTATTTGCAGTATTCGGTGTGAAAGAAGAAGTCGCAGCACTATCAACGGAAATTGCAGGCAACGAGTTTGCAGCGATTCCAGAAGCACTGCGCCGCACAACAGAATACCTAACGCACCCTGTGTTTAACACGCACCACAGCGAAACACAGATGATGCGTTACCTAAAACAGCTAGAGAACAAAGACTTCTCACTAACGCACGGCATGATCCCACTGGGCAGCTGTACGATGAAGCTGAACGCAGCAGCAGAGATGATTCCAGTAACATGGCCTGAGTTTGGTTCGATCCACCCGTTCGCACCAGCAGAACAAGCAGCCGGTTACGCAGCACTAGCAAAAGATCTTAAAGAGAAGCTATGTGAAATCACAGGCTACGACGCATTCTCACTACAACCAAACTCTGGTGCATCAGGTGAGTACGCAGGTCTTATCGCGATTCAACGCTACCACGAAAGCCGTGGCGAGGGTCACCGCAACGTATGTTTGATCCCAAGCTCTGCGCACGGTACTAACCCTGCAACAGCGTCTATGGTGTCAATGAAAGTAGTTGTGGTTAAGTGTGATGAAGAAGGTAACATCGACGTCACTGACCTAGCAGCGAAAATCGAGAAGCACAAAGACAACCTATCAAGCATCATGATCACTTACCCTTCTACGCACGGCGTATACGAAGAACAAGTGAAAGAAGTGTGTGAAATGGTTCATGCAGCGGGCGGTCAGGTTTACCTTGACGGCGCAAACATGAACGCACAGGTTGGTCTAACAACGCCGGGCTTTATTGGCTCAGACGTTTCTCACCTAAACCTACACAAAACCTTCTGTATCCCACACGGTGGTGGCGGTCCGGGCATGGTCCTATCGGTGTGAAATCTCACCTAGCGCCTTTCCTACCGGGTCACATTGAAAACGGTGCAGACGGCGAAAACTTCGCAGTATCCGCAGCGGATATGGGTAGCGCATCTATCCTGCCTATCTCTTGGGCTTACATTGCGATGATGGGCGAAGCTGGTCTAACAGACGCAACAAAAGTAGCGATTCTGAACGCAAACTACGTGATGGAGCAATTGCGCCCTCACTACCCTGTTCTTTACCGTGCTCAAACGGCCGTGTAGCGCACGAATGTATTATCGACATTCGCCCACTAAAAGAAGACACAGGCATCAGCGAAGAAGACATCGCGAAGCGTCTAATGGACTACGGTTTCCACGCACCAACCATGTCGTTCCCTGTAGCGGGCACGCTAATGGTTGAGCCAACGGAATCGGAAGATCTAGAAGAGCTAGACCGTTTCTGTGATGCGATGATCGCAATCCGTGAAGAGATGGCGAAGGTTAAGAACGGTGAATGGCCGCTAGATAACAACCCGCTTGTTAATGCGCCACACACCCAAGTTGACCTAGCGAAAGAAGAATGGGATCGCCCTTACTCTCGTGAGCTTGGCTGCTTCCCTTCTAAAGCAACTAAGTCTTGGAAGTACTGGCCAACAGTAAACCGCGTAGATAACGTATACGGCGACCGTAACCTAATCTGCTCGTGCCCAAGCATCGATAACTACGAATGATTAATTTTGTAGAATCTAAATAGACAAAGGCGAACCGGATGGTTCGCTTTTTTTTGGGGTAGTTAACGTGTTCAGAACTAGCAAAGCAGTCAACCGATATATTTAATAACCATCTATTGCAGGATGATAATCAACATCCACGTAATTGTCCCACTCAGCATCCCACGTTCTGGAAATATGATTATTAACTAGCTTACCGTCTAGATAGAAGAACTCTCGATAGTTGCGTCCAATCTCGCTCTCCACTCGTTCAATCACAAACTTCTCAGCATCTTCGATTGTCCACGGATTATTTTCTCTCTGACAAACTCAACGCAGACATAGCCATAATCATGCAAATACTCTTTATCTCCAGTCTTAGAACCGCTAGGAGCAATTAAACCACGCTGTTGTAATTCATCTGCTGCAATCAAACGTGCGCCTATACGTTCAGCGAAGCCCTTATTTAAGTATTCCTCTTGAAAGCTCTTACGACTGGTAATTATGTCGCCTTCTACTTTTTTGTAGTCAAAGAGCTCCAAATCATCTTCGAACACGACAAGTAAGGAACTTTGCAGGTCAGGGTTAAACGGATTGAACGTATCACTAGGTTTGTTTTGTTTGAGTCTTTTCAAGTAAGTATCTAAAGCATGGAAAGATGGATAACCAATCTCTTGGGCAGCAACTTCAAGTGCTTTCATATGACTGATTTTCTTCTCTTTTTTAATAGCTTTAGCACGAGACTTTACTCTAGAGATGGATGGTTGGACAATTTAGGCATGGTCTTATTCCTACTACAGATTAACCTTTAGATTCACTCCTAATCATCAGTCATTCCGCTTATCAAAAATAAGATCTGCTAAAACGATAGACGTGTTCATGGTTCCAATGTTGGATTTTGCCTTTGGAGTGGGCTGGCTTCCACATAGCCGGCGGATAAGATATCCAATGCATAATTGATTGTCAAAGTGTTTTATCTACCTTAAAGATAACATGGGGGATGTACTACGCTGTCTAGCCCTCGTATCTGATGAAAAATAGTTCAATATTTGTTGGAACTTCCCACCATATTGAAGAACAATTCAATGAAGCATTACGAAATGCCAAAGTTTGTTGTTCGTGAATCTAAATGCCGTTTAACCATCGAAGATGCTGCTTAACTTTGTTCAAAAACTGTACGGACAGTCAAAGAGTGGGGCGGAAAAGTCTATACCGCCAGAGCGTCGTCGGCTAATGCACATAAATAAGGGCACCTAAATGAGCATATGTGCAGATTGGTTGGAGCTTCCGACTGATCAACTAGCTATTGCTCAGCAAGTGTTGATTGACGTAGTCTTGTTGGAGCTAGGTACTTCAAATGATATCGGAGCAGCTAACCAAATCCTGAAGAGAGTGTTGAAGAACATGGTGTAATAGTAAGGCTCCGAGGGAGCCTTACTATTACACGGCCAGATATAAGCTACTGCAAGGGAAATACAACGAGTACTTCTTAATCCCCTTCAGCTATAGACAAATGTTCCCATCTAGAAACTCAATCTTTGCTGCTGAAATACTTTTAACCGCAAGTTCGTCCTTTCCTGAAAGAGACTCACCAAAGTAGTAGAACTTTGAATTGGACCTACTTTACATACTTCGATTGTTTTAGAATCCATTCCAGCCTACTTGTTGTAAAAAACCGTCTTTTTAGCAATAAAAAACGGCTT
>LZQR01000389.1_pt1 | contig 10869 bp, 16 predicted proteins | sample 768601 | NCBI WGS metagenome assembly LZQR01 (sample SAMN05207299, study PRJNA324521) | oil field metagenome | isolation source: sample BH-FW-24 from oil reservoir | place: India: Bombay High | collected 2015-12-04
CGGATCAAGTCCATGGCTGAAAAGCCGGACGACGTCGAGCCTGAGGTCAAGACCGGCCCGTCGGAAATCGACGTCCTGATCGAAATCCGTGACGAGCTTGCCGCCGCTCGTGAGAGCGGGGCCGCCGTTTTCGCCTATGGCGCCTTTCTGACGTCCTGCATCAACTTCATGATCATCGCGTTTGTCGTCTTCATGCTTGTGAAGTCGGTCAACCGGATCAAGTCCATGGCTGAAAAGCCGGACGACGTCGAGCCTGAGGTCAAGACCGGCCCGTCGGAAATCGACGTCCTGATCGAAATCCGTGACGAGCTTAAGTCAGCCAAGGCCTCTTCCTGATTTCACCCTCGCGGGACACTTTACCGCGATTACTCTTCCTCGCCCCGGTACTGCCGGGGCGAACGGCCAAAAGCCTTGCGAAACAGTGTCGAGAAATGCTGCAGATTGTTGTACCCGCAGCGCATCGCGATTTCACTGATCGACATCGCTGCAAATCTCGGGTCACGTAGCGCCGCTGCAACGACTTCCAGTCGTTTTTGCCGGATTTCGCCTGCAATCGAAGACCCTTCGCACTGGAAGATCGCGTTGAGACGCCGTACCGACAGGCCGGTGGCCGACGCCACCTGGTTCCGGTCCAGCTCCGGATCGTTTATGCGGCGCGCAATGCAGCTGCGTGCCCTGAGCAGGATCTGACGATCGAACGACGAAAGCGCCAGCTCGCTCTTGCGGCTGCCCGCCAGCCCGGTCGCCACAAGGTCCAGAAGTGTTTCCTGAAGCGTTGAGGCAAACACCGGAGAACCGCTGTTCAGGTGAGCTGAAAACGCCAGGATGCTCTCCCGCACAAGACGGCCGATGTCGCTTTGCCCGTCGATCCAGGTTCCGCCGAGCGTCTCGGCAAATGGCAGTCGGGAGAGCAGACTTGCCTTCGAAAACTGCAGGACCGTTTGCGAGAACGGTTCCGTCAGATCCAGACAATAGGGCTGGGTGCTGTCATAGACCACCATGTCGCCGGGACGCAGCACCGATGTTTTCCGAATTGGGTCAGACGCGAGGAGTTTGCGGTCTGCAGGCTGACGAGGAAATCGGCTTCCGACGCGACCGGATGTCGCTGGGACGCCGCACCACCCTGTGGGCTGTCCCGGACACTCTGGAAACGGACAGGGCCGAATGGCGCTCGATATCCAGACTGCCGACGAAACCGGGGCCCTCGCCCGCTTCACAGCCCAGCTGGACATAAGAGTCACAGACTGCTTCCCGCCAATAGGCGAAGCGATCGCGCGGGGCGATGTCCACTGTGCTGTATGAGGCCTGGCCGCTCATATCCGTTTCCGTGTTCGACTGGTCGATTTTCGGCAGTCTGCCCAAAAACGCAAGTTTTTGGCTCAGGGACAAAAGTAATCTCTTCGTCACTCCGGCAGGCTGGGAGGCCTAGGAGGACATCACATGACCAAGCAATTCAAAGTCGCAGCCGTCCAGGCTGCCCCCTGTTTTCTCGATCTTGATGCCGGCATCGACAAGGCCGTCCGCCTGATCGAGGAAGCTGCATCAGCCGGAGCCAGACTGGTCGCCTTCAGCGAAACCTGGCTGCCCGGTTATCCAAACTACATCTGGCTCGGCCCCGTCGCCTGGCAGATGCAGTTTGCCGGACGCTATTTCGAAAATTCCATCGTAGCCGGTTCGGACCATGAAAAGCGCCTGGCCGACGCCTGCCGGAAAAACAACATCCAGCTTTCCATGGGCTGCTCGGAACGTGACGGCGGCTCGCTTTATATAGCCCAATGGCATTTCGACGAGACCGGCACGGTCGTGAACCGCCGGCGCAAGCTGAAACCCACCCACGTGGAACGCACGGTCTATGGCGAAGGCGACGGCTCTGATCTTGCGGTGGTCGAAACCTCCCTCGGCCGCATTGGCCAGTTGGCCTGCTGGGAACACCTGCAACCGCTGTCGAAATACGCCATGTATGCCCAGAACGAGCAGATCCATTGTGCCGCCTGGCCCAATCTCCACCTCTACAAGGGCACGGCCTACGCCTTGGCCACGAAGTCAACAACGCGGCGTCGATGATCTACGCGGTTGAAGGCGGTTGTTTCGTGCTCGCACCCTGCTCGCTGGTCACCAGGGACATCCAGGACGAACTCTGCCAGGGCGATCCGGAAAAGGAAGCGCTATGCCCGCTCGGCGGCGGCTATACCCGCATCTACGCCCCGGACGGACAGGAAATCGGCACTCAGATTGCTCAGGACGAAGAAGGCCTCGTCTTTGCGGACATAGACCTCGGCATGATCGCCTTCGCCAAGGCAGCTGCCGATCCGGCGGGTCATTATGCCAAGCGGGACGCCACCAGACTGCTGCTCAACCGGAAGAAACAGCGCCCCGTCGTCGCCTTCGACGATGCCCCCGGCTGGGAAGATGCAAGCGAGCTTGCCACAGTGCGGCAGAGCCCAATGGAAGAGGCTGCCGAATAGACCAAACGAGCCGGTGCGCGGTACCTGCGCACCGGTCCGGAATTGCCCGGGTCTACCGTACGCTGAGCCAATCCGTCGGCGACCACCTCGCCGGCACACTTGGACAAACCCGCGGAACCGAAATTTGCGCCTTGTCCAGGCGTGGCCGGCAAGGTCAATATCGGCGCATGAGAGACGAAGACAGCAGTCCCCGGTTCCGCATCCGCCTCGTGTTCGGCCCGGACGAAATGATGGGCCCCGGCAAGGCCGAGTTGCTGGAACGCATTCAGCGCACCGGATCGATAGCGGCCGCGGGCCGTGAGATGGGCATGAGCTACAAGCGGGCCTGGCAACTAGTGGAAACCCTCAATGCCATGTTCCGCTCCCCCTGGTGGAACGCAGCCGCGGCGGTGCAAAAGGCGGTGGGGCGCAGATTACCGAGACCGGCCTCGCCGTTCTCGAGGAGTATCGCGCAATTGAACTGAAAGCGCGTGCCGCCGGAGACCCGCACATCGAAAACATGAAACCCTGCTGAGCGATATTCCCGACGGAATATAACGCTTGCCTTTTGGCGGCTTCGCCTGCGATATTCCCGAAGAAACATATCGCAATTTTGAGGAACCAGCTGCATGTCCAATTCCAGTCTCTTCGCCTGCTTGCGCTCTCTGGCTGGTGCGGCCTTTCTTGCAGGCCTTGCGGCTCAGCCAACCACTGCGGCAGCGGGGGAAGTCACTGTTTTTGCCGCAGCAAGCCTGGCGGACGCCCTGGAAGAGATCGAACAGCGTTTCGAAGCAGCCACCGGACACGATCTGGTGATATCACTTGCGGGCTCTTCGGCTCTGGCGCGGCAGATCCAGCAGGGAGCACCGGCGGACATCTTCATCTCGGCGAATCCGGACTGGATGGATGTTCTGGAAAAGGACGGGCTGCTGGAGCCTGGCACCCGGTTCGACCTGTTGAACAATTCCCTCGTCCTGATTGCACATGGCCGTGAAGCAAAGCCGCTCGATATTTCGGCCGATCTGAACCTCCCCGAAATCCTGGGCGACAACCGTCTTGCGATGGCTTTGGTCGACGCGGTTCCCGCAGGCATTTACGGCAAGGCAGCCCTGCAAAGCCTCGGGCTGTGGGACGAGGCGGAACCACGTGTAGCGCAGTCGGACAATGTTCGTTCCGCGCTCGCCCTGGTGGCAACGGGTGAAGCGCCCTACGGCATTGTCTATGCCACGGACGCCGTGGCAGAGGACAATGTGACTGTCGTTGGAACCTTTCCGGCAGAAAGCCATCCGCCGATTGTGTATCCGGTGGCGGATCTGGCCAATCGGGACACACCCGCGGAAGAAGAGTTTCTAGCTTATCTCCAGGGCCCCGACGCGCGCGAAGCCTTCGAACGTCAGGGTTTCGTCGTGCTCGACCGCTAGGTCTTCAAGCCGGTCAACGCAGGAACCTCAAATCGCCGAACACGTGAGCAGGCCGGACGAAACGCCTCTGCGCCATCACCTTGCGCTGAAGAATGCAAATTCCCGCAAGCTTCTCCGGCCTCTCCCCTTGAAGCCCTTCCCCGCCCCTCGTAAAAGGGGGCAAATGAAACGGATTGAGGCCTCAGATGCTCGGCAAGATGTTCAAATCCCTTTTCGGCTCTTCCGGAGACGGCAACAAAGGCGCCTCGAAGGCAACGACGGTGGACTATGACGGTTACCTGATCGTCGCTCAGCCCCAGCTGTCGAACGGCCAATGGCAGGTCAGCGGCCGGATTGAAAAGCAGGTTGGCGAGACAACCAAGGTGCATACCTTCATTCGTGCAGACACGCTGCCGGACGAGGAAGCTGCGGCCAACGAGATGATCCGCAAGGCCAAATTGATGATTGACCAGGTCGGCGATAGCATATTCGATTGAGCAAGGACCGGATCTTCACCGGAAATGAATAGTCAGGGCGCTGCCGGGAACCCGTATCCCGGGCCGAAAGCGCCGGGTTCAGCCCGAAATCCGAAAGCCGACATGAAACGAAATATTGTCCTGAGCCTGCCCAATCTCCTCACCTATGGGCGCATTTTGGCGGTTCCTGCGGTTGCGGTCTGTTTTTATTTCGAAGGCAACACAGCCCGCTGGGTTGCGCTTGCGCTGTTCGTTCTGGCAGCGATCACCGATTTCTTCGATGGCTACCTCGCGCGGGCCTGGCAACAGCAGTCCGCGCTCGGGCGCATGCTCGACCCGATTGCCGACAAGCTGCTGGTGTCCGTCAGCCTGCTGATGCTGGCCGGTGACGGAACATCTACGGCTGGACCATGATCGCGGCAATCATCATCCTGTGCCGGGAAATCCTGGTCTCGGGACTGCGCGAATTTCTGGCCGAACTGCAGGTCAGCGTTCCCGTTACCAAGCTTGCCAAGTGGAAGACCACCGTCCAGTTGATCGCTGTCGCCTTTCTGCTTGCTGGGCCGGCGGGCGACACCGTATTCGCCTATACGACGCAAACAGGCCTCGTGGCACTTTGGCTCGCCGCCTGCTTACCCTATAGTACGGGTACGATTATTCCGGGCCGGCATCGGCCATCTGATAACGGAATAGGCGCCTTCATTCCGGCCCTGACCGCACACCACCTGGAGGTTTCATGAACATCCGCTATTTCGCCTGGGTCCGTGAACGGGTCGGCGTCGAAGAGGAAACCATCGAGGTTCCGGCATCGGTTGCGACAGTTGCTGATCTGATCTCGCATCTGAAGACACTCGACGACAATCACGCCGCCGCGTTCGAGGAAGAAGACGCCATTCGCGTCGCACTTGACCAGATGCATGTGGAAACCGACGCTGCGCTTGGCGATGCCCGGGAAGTTGCTTTCTTTCCGCCCATGACAGGCGGCTGAACGATGTCAGCAACCCCACTTGTCCGCGTCCAGGCAGAAGACTTCGACCTGCAGGCCGAAAGCCTTCGTCTTACAGAAGGCCGCAAGGACGTCGGTGCGCTGGTTACCTTCACAGGTCTATGCCGGGATGAAGCCGGAACCCTGGCGGCACTGGAACTGGAACACTACCCCGGCATGGCCGAAGCCGAATTGACCCGGATTGCCGGAGAAGCGGCGGAGCGCTGGCCACTGACGGGCCTTACCGTGATCCACCGCTTCGGCAAGATCGCACCAGGCATAACATCGTTCTGGTGATCGCAGCCTCTTCCCACCGCCGGGCCGCGTTCGAGGCTGCCGACTTCCTGATGGACTACCTGAAAACCCGCGCCCCCTTCTGGAAGAAGGAACACCCTGCGGAAGGCGGCACCGGAGCCTGGGTGGAAGCGAAAACCGAAGACGACACGGACGCCGCACGCTGGACCTGAGCTGCACAAGCGAATAGTCTGCTATTGATTCAAGGCCGCTCTGCCGCTTCTTTCCCATTCTCAAGCTTTGCGGCTGCCCCGCAGCCCACCCATTTGAATTGGTCCGACCCGTGAAACACGACAGTGAACCCTCCGGCACAGCCGCCGCAACGCCGGCGGCAGAAAGGGTGCTTCAGGCTCTTCTTCAGAAGTTCTGCGCGAGCCAGGTATTCCCTTTGCCGAGTTTGTCGCCATCATCGCCATGATCATGCGCTGAATGCCATGGCCATCGACGTCATGCTGCCGGCCCTGCCCGCGATTGGCGATGCACTCAACATCGTTGAGGAGAACAACCGCCAGCTTGTGCTCCTGTCCTATCTGGTGGGTTTTGGCGGGGCGCAGCTCTTCTTCGGCCCGGTAACAGATGCACTGGGGCGGCGCGGCATCCTGGTCGGCGGCCTTGCGCTTTACAGCCTTGCCAGTATCGGCGCCATCTTCGCGATGGATCTCGACACGCTTTTGCTCGCGCGTGTCCTTCAGGGCATCGGCTGTGCGGCTGCCCGCGTCACGGCGCTTTCCGTCGTGCGCGATTGCTACACCGGCAGGCGCATGGGCAAGGTCATGTCACTGGTGATGATGGTCTTCATGGCCGTTCCCGTGGTCGCGCCGTCCATCGGCCAGGCCGTTCTCCTGATTGCCGGCTGGCACTGGATCTTCGCGCTTCTGCTCATTTACGGCGTCGCGATGATGATCTGGTCCGCCTCAGGATGCCGGAAACCCTGGCGGTCGAAAACCGCCGCCCGATGGAAGTCTCCACCATCGTCAGTGCCTACATGACGGCTCTGACCACCCGCGTGAGCCTTGGATACACGGTCGGCACCGCATTCATTTTCGGCGGCCTGTTCTCGTTCCTGGCCATGTCGCAGCAGATCTTTGTAGACATTTTCGGCCTTGGGACGCTGTTCCCGATCGTCTTCGCTGCCATTGCCATCACCATGGCCGGTGCGTCCTTCACCAACGCGCAGCTGGTGGAAGCCATCGGCATGCGGCGGCTTTCCCATGGGGCCGCGGTCGTCTACACCGCGCTCGGATTTATCGTGTGGCTTCTGGCGTTCCTAGGTTTGGAGAACTTCTGGGCGTTCATGATACTGGCAACGCTGATCATGACCAGCTTCGGCTTCCTGGGCGCGAATTTCAATGCCATGGCCATGGAACCGCTCGGCGCCATCGCCGGAACCGCTTCCTCCGTCATCGGCACCATTTCGACGCTTGGCGGCGCGATCCTGGGGTACATCATGGGTCAGCTTTTCGATGGCACGACCCAGCCCCTTGGCCTCGCCTACACAGTCTATGGACTTTGTGCCATCGGCTGCATTCTCTACGCCGAGCGCGGCCGCATGTTCCACGCCATGCACGACAAGCAGTCCCAGGACTGAGAATGAGATGTTGATGTCGGCGCCTCACGCGCCGACATCAATCGCGATTTTCCGATGAAGGCTTTTCCAGGAACTTTTCCTGCGCGGCACGCAGCTCGCGCAAGGGATAGGTTTCAGCGACCACCGGCCGGATCTCTCCTCTTTCGATGTAGCTCACAAGGTCCTGAAAGACGTTGTCCGGCTGATAGGTACTTCCAAGAAGCGCCAGATCACGTAGGTAGAGCGTCCGAAGATCCAGTTCGACAATCGGCCCGGCTATCGCACCCGATGTGACGTAGCGCCCTCTGTTGCAAAGCGCATCGATCAGCTTGCCCCAGGAAGGGCCGCCAACGAGATCCAGCACAACGTCAAAGGACTGTTGGGGCGGAACCGCGTCCCGATCCAGTGTTTCGTCGGCTCCAAGAAGCCGCAAGTCGGCTGCTTTTTCCCGGCTGGTAACCGCCGTGACATGCGCCCCCCGGCGCTTGGCAAGCTGAATCGCCGCAGAGCCGACCCCGCCGGACGCCCCTGTGATCAGCACACGCTCAGCCTTGACACCAGCGCGCTGCATCATTCCTTCAGCCGTGGAAAAGGCGCAGGGAAACGAAGCCAGTTCGACGTCGCTCAGACGGGAGTTTATCGCAAGCGCATCGTGAGATCTTGCCGTCGCGTATTGTGCAAATCCACCGTTGCTCTCTGACCCGAAGGTCCAGATTGCAGGTTCCGGACCATCTGCTTCGACGGATTGAAGCGCCCGCACCAGAACTCGTTCGCCAATCCGGCTCGCCGGGACGCCGTCGCCAACCGCAACGATTTCACCACAACAATCAGCGCCCTGAATATGCGGGAAGGTCAAAGGCTTGCCGGACCAACTGCCATCCGCTCCGGTGTCGGCCAAATATCCGTCAGCCGCGCCGGAGGCGGTGTCGCCACGCACGGTCTTGGAGTACCACCCCGTTCGGGTGTTCACATCGGTATTGTTGACCGACGACGCACCGACACGGATCAGAACCTCGTTCTTTCCGGGCACGGGAACCGGCAGGTCTGTCCTCCAGACCAGCTTCTCAAGTCCGCCGTGCCCCGTCAGCACGACACCGCTCATCTTTTCGGGGATCGCCATACGCTTTCCTTTGGTAGAATGATCGTTCTACTTGCCACGTGTAGAACGATCATTCTACATAGTCAAGCATGACCGACACCATTACCAGGATTGCTTCGGGACTTGAGCGGGCATTTGCCGAAAACGGCTTTGCCTCACCAAGCGTGGGAGATTTGAGAGATGCGGCGGGCGTAAGCCTTCGCACCCTGTACAAATACGTGCCGTCGCGGGAAGACATGGTCTACGCGGCCCTGGAGCATCGGCACCGGCGCTACCTGAAACTGGTGTTTGGCGACTTGCCGGCCAACCCGGAACAAGCTCTTGGGGAAATCCTCGACCGGGTCGCCAGCTGGATGGAAACCGAAACCACGAGGGGCTGCCTGTTCCATGCCGCTGTGGCATCTGCTCCCCATGACGAGAAGCTGTTTGACCTCCTGAAGGAACACAAGACACAGGTGGCCGACCGTGCGGCCAACGCAACAGGACTTGCGGGCTGTGAAATCGAACTCTCGCTTCTTTTGGAAGGTCTGACGCAGACCTGGCCGCTTCATGGCGACCGGTCGGTGGAACGCGCCAAGTTATTCGGCAAGCTTCTTATGACGGCGCATTCCGACATCACCGCAAAATAAAAGGCGGGCCAATGCCCGCCTTTCCGATTATTGCCGTGCGGCTGTTCTGTCAGCCTGCTGCGGCCTGCAGGGCCGGGGTTTGCGGACGCACAGCGGCATCATAGTCCTGCATCAGGGTCTTGATGATGTCGCCGACCTGATAGGTATTTCCGGCGATCTCGGAAACCGGTGTCACTTCAGCGGCCGTTCCGGTAACGAAGCACTGTTCGAATTCCGGCAGTTCTTCCGGCATGATCACGCGCTCGACAACCTCGATACCGCGGTCGCGTGCCAGACCGATCACCGTCTGGCGGGTAATGCCGTTCAGGAAGCAGTCAGGCGTCGGCGTATGGATCTTGCCGTCCTTCACGAAGAACACGTTGGCGCCGGTCGCCTCGGCCACCTGGCCGCGCCAGTCCAGCATCAGCGCATCGGTGTAGCCCTTGGCTTCCGCGGCATGCTTGGAGATGGTGCAGATCATGTAGAGACCGGCGGCCTTCGCCTTGAACGGCGCCGTTGCAGGCGCTGGACGGCGATATTCGGCCATATCCAGGCGAATGCCCTTCAGGCGCTCTTCCGGCTTGAAATAGCTCGGCCATTCCCAGGTGGCGATCGCCAGGTGAATGGTGTTGTGCTGAGCCGAAATACCCATCATCTCGCTGCCGCGCCAGGCGACGGGGCGGATATAGGCATCGGTCAGGTTCATGCGCGCCAGGGTTTCTTCCTTGGCAGCGTTGATCTGTTCAGCAGTGTACGGGATCTCGAAACCGAGCATGCGCGCCGATGCAAGCAGGCGCTCCGTATGCTCTTCGGACTTGAAGATCCGGCCGCCATAAGCACGCTCACCTTCGAACACGCTGCTGCCGTAGTGCAGTCCGTGGCTGAGAACATGCAGTTTGGCTTCCGACCAAGGCACGAAAGTGCCGTCGTACCAGATATCACCACTGAGCTGATCAAAAGGCGTTCCAGCCATTTTTCATCTCCCGCTCGCTCTATGAGCGTTGTTTTGTTTTCTCTTTAACAGAGGCAAATGACGCCAAAGACTTGCGCCTTTTTTACCGCTGTATTTTTTGCACAGCACGCCAACTATCGGTATCCTGATGGCCGCGGCGACGATGATAGGATTCGTTTATCATCTGATGCGTGAAAATGCATCAAAAAGACCGATCATTTCGTTCGCGACCGGATAGAAGTAACAATCGACCAGAATTAAGTCAATATGACTGACGTAAATTTCAAACCGGACCAACCGCCCCTGAGACAGGATACGGACGAGGTTCGGCCCAGGCAGCCCGAAGGGGACGATACGGATGGCGCCAACGCGCTGTCCTACGACCTTATCGAGCTTCTTTTTTTCGCATATCGCGACTTCACCGGTGACCCGGATGACGTACTGGCCAAGTACGAGTTCGGCCGCGCACACCACCGTGTTCTGCATTTTGTGGATCGCAATCCGGGGATCATGGTCACTGACCTGCTCGGCATTCTCCGGATCACGAAGCAGAGCCTTGGCCGGGTGCTCAAGCAACTGGTGGACGCCGGCATCATCGAGCAGCGCGAAGGCCATCACGACAGGCGGCAGAGACTGCTCTATACCACCGAACGCGGACACGCCCTTGCTGTGGACCTTACCAGCCTGCAGCAAAAGCGCCTTGAACGCGCCCTAATTGGATTGCCAGATGGCAGCGACGAAATTATCCGCAGGTTTCTGCTCCGAATGATCGACCCCGAAGCGCGGCCTCAGATCCTGCAGCTGATACGCAGTCTCTACGATCTGAAGGATTGACCGGCAGAGGTCACAAAAGGACGACAAAGCCGACATGAATGCCCAGGTGCCTGACGACAACGCCAACCACATTCTCCTGGTCGACGACGACAAGCGCATCAGGGACCTTCTGTCCAGGTTGCTCAAGGAGAACGGCTATCGTGTGACCGCCGCCGCCCATGCGGCCGAAGCCCGCACGTGCCTGTCCGGGCTGGAGTTCGACCTGATCAT
>LZQR01000390.1_pt1 | contig 10859 bp, 11 predicted proteins | sample 768601 | NCBI WGS metagenome assembly LZQR01 (sample SAMN05207299, study PRJNA324521) | oil field metagenome | isolation source: sample BH-FW-24 from oil reservoir | place: India: Bombay High | collected 2015-12-04
ATCTTGGCGTTCATCGAGATGAGCGCAGGGTTCGCTCTTCATGTCAGGCTGGGCGTAGACATAGTGCGCAGCGTCTTGACGGTATGGTCGGGATCAGGGCCGGCTCCGCCAGATCATCCAGCTTCACCCAGCCCTCATAGCCGTCGAGCGTCGCCACGCCCTGCGCCCAGCCATCCACATGGTCAAGGACGTGGAAGACTTCGCCCGCCAGCATCTGGGTCTCCCGCGCGCCCTCCCGCGAGGGAGATTTGCGCAGGGCCGTGACGCTGGCGATCACCTGGAAAGGTCTGGACGTCTCGCTCATGGCCCGAGCCTAACTCTTGAAGCGTGTTTTGAGATAGTCGAACACCGCGCGCCCCGCCAGCATCTCTCCGCCCTGCGGTCGGCCCGGACGAGCCGACGGCGTCCATCCGAAGATGTCAAAATGCGCCCATTCCTTCGCGTCAGAACCGAAGCGGCGCAGGAACAGGGCCGCGGTGATGGAGCCGGCGAACTTGCCATTGCCGGTCGAGCTGAGATCCGCGATCGGACTGTCCATCCACTCGTCATATCGGCTCCACAACGGCAGTCGCCAGACCGGGTCGTCAATGCGCCCCCCCGCTTCGAACACGCCGTCGGCGATCGCCTCCACATCCGTATAGAAGGGCGCAACATCCGGGCCCATCGCCACACGTGCGGCGCCGGTCAGCGTGGCCATGTCGATCAGAAGCTCCGGGTCGGATTCACACGCCTTCGTGATGGCGTCCGCCAGTACGAGCCGTCCTTCCGCATCGGTATTGCCGACCTCGACCGTCAGCCCCTTGCGGCTCTTGAGGATGTCGCCCGGACGGAAGGCGTTGCCCGAGATGGCGTTCTCCACTGCGGGGATCAGCACATGCAGACGCACGGGCAGCTTGGCGTCCATGATCATGGAGGCGAGGCCCAGCACGGTGGCCGAACCGCCCATATCCTTCTTCATCAGGAGCATGCCGTCGGCCGGCTTGATGTCGAGACCGCCTGAATCAAAGCACACGCCCTTGCCCACCAGCGCCAGACGCGGATGCGCTCATCGCCCCATTCAAACTCGATCAGGCGCGGGGCGTCGTCCGCCGCCCGCCCCACGGCGTGGATCATGGGATAGTTCTGCTCCAGCAGCTCATCGCCCCGTGATGACGCTGACGCTCGCGCCATTGGGCTTCAGCCAGCTCCCGCGCCGCCGCTTCAAGATCGGAGGGCAGCATGTCGCCGGCGGGCGTATTGATGAGATCACGGGTGAGGTAAACGCCGCGCGCCACACGCTCGGCTTCGGCCACATCACAGCCCTGCGGGGCTACAAGACGCGCCGGCGCCCGTTTGGGCGTCTTGTAGCGGGTGAACTGATAAGCGCCGAGGGCGAACGCAATGGCGGTCTGGGTGGCGTCCCAGCCCTTGGGCAGCCCGTCATAGCTCCAGTCGCCTTCGGGCAGGGCCAGAGCCGCGCCGGCCGCCTCGAACGGGGATTGTGCTGTCCCGGCGCGACCAGCGCATCAAGCCCGGCTTCACCCGGCAGCATCACGACCTGACCCGGCGCGCCTTCAAATCCGCTGGCCCGGGCGTGCGCCGCACTCGAATCGCTCAGTCGCTCAAGCTCGGCATCGAGATCAGCAAATGACACAAGGCGCGCAGTACGGGCGAAGTCGGAAGGTGAAGCAAACAGGTCTGTCATAATACGTCTTTCACTCATGAACTTGCTGCGGACGCCCGGCCCCGCGTCGACGCCCGGACGGTGAACGCCCCGGAAACGTTAACGACTTCTTGACCGGCGCACAGGCACTCTCGCGACACTCAGATAGATACAGAGCGCCTGACAGCAAAAAGGTAGAGCATGGCCACCCCGTCTCCTGCAATCGCCCTACTGAGCATGAGCGCGTGCCTGCTGGCCCTGACGGGCTGCGCCACCCATGCCGACTTGCAGCCGACCGAACAGGAAGCGGAGCTCACCGAGACGCTTCAGGGCCGCTCGATCGCTCCGGCGACCGCGGCCGAACGCGAGGCCATTCACAATCAGGACCTGCTGACCCAGGCTGCGTTCTGGGCCGAGGCCTATGAACTCAACCCCGGCGACCGCGAAGCGGCGTTCGAGCTGTCGAGCGTCCTGCGGCAGCTGGGATCGACCCAGCGCGCCGCGGAAGTCTCCCGGCAGGCTCTGGCGCTCTACCCCGACGATCAGGACCTGCTCAGCGCCTACGGCATGGCGCTCACCGCCGATGGGCGCGGCGCCCAGGCGGTGGAATACCTGATGCGGGCGATGAACGCCGGAACGCCCGACTGGCGACTGGTGAACACGCTGGGCGTGGCGCTGGAACAGAGCGGCCGGCCCGATCAGGCGCGGGCGCGCTTCATGGAAGCGCTCGGAATGCAACCGGGCGAACCGGCGATCATGAACAATCTGGCGCTCTCTCATCTGCTGGCGGGCGAACCTGAACGCGCCGAAGCGGTGCTGCGCCAGGCCATGCAGAACATCTCCGCCGGCCCCGAAGTGCGCCAGAACCTCGCCATGGCGCTGGCCCTGCAAGGCCGGTTCGACGAGGCGCGGGAAATCGCCCTGATCGATTCCACGCCGGAAATGGCGGAAGCCAATCTTGATTACATCCGCAATCTGATGAGCAGCCCGCGCAGCTGGGACCAGCTGCGTCGTTCGGAAGCCCTGGGCGGTTAGGCGGAACCGGTCAGACGTCGTCCACATCCGGCGGCGGCGCCATCGGGGGAGGCGCAGTCTGCACTTCCTCCACCTTCTTCAGCGGAAAGCGCGTCTTCAGCCATTTGCTGACCATGATCTGGTCAAAGCGGAAATCCTCCGCCTCCTCGCGCAACTCCGCCGGCGCGCGGCCATCCTTGGACGCCTCGATCGCGCGATAGAGCGCGTACAGGCGCAGATAGCCCTTGTCGTCCTTGCTCAGCGAGGTCTCATCCAGGCCCGCGCAGACTTCCAGCAGCTTGGCGTTGCCCGAACGGCGCTTGCCGCTGGCCAGCTCAACCACAGCCAGGGCGAGGGCCGGCTTCCAGCCGCCATCAGCGAATTTGAGCTTGCGCGGCACGGCGGACAATTCCTGGCGCGCCCGCGCCAGATCACCTTCCGCCAATGCGTCCAGGGCGTGTTCCGCCGCCTGATCAGCGATGCGGATCGCTTCACGACGCTTGGCCACAGCCTTTTCACCACCGAACATGCCTTGACGGCTCCCTCAGAACGCAACGCCCCATCCGGATGCAGGGCGAAGGCGCCAGACTAGCTGGGCTTACATGTTTTGGAAACTGATCGCGGCGGGTCCGATGATCACGACGAACAGCACCGGCAGGAAGAACAGGATCATCGGAACCGTCAGCTTCGCCGGCAGGGCGGCGGCCTTTTTCTCGGCGTTGCTCATCCGCATGTCCCGGTTTTCCTTGGCCATGACCCGTAGCGCCTGCCCCAGCGGCGTACCATAGCGCTCGGCCTGGATCAGCGCCGTCGCCACGGCCTTCACCCCCGGCAGATTGGTGCGCATGCCCAGATTCTCGAACGCGGCGCGCCGGTCCTGAAGATAGGCCAGCTCGGCATTGGTCAGCGACAGCTCTTCGGCCAGCTCCATCGAGTTCGTCCCGATCTCGGCGGCGACCTTGTGCAGGGCCGCTTCGATGGACATGCCCGCCTCCACGCAGATCAGCATGAGATCCAGCGAGTCCGGGAATGCCTGCATGATGGAATCGCGCCGCTTGGCGGCCTGGTTGGACAGATAGATGCCCGGCGCATAATAGCCCAGCACCGCAAGCACCATGACGATGGTCAGGCGCTGCATCACCGGCAGGCCGAAATCGTTGACGACCCAGAGATAGACAAAGCCCAGAAGCCCCATGACCGGCGGGATGGCGAAGCGGGCGAAGTAGAAGGCGTAGACCGGCCCCTGCCCGCGATAGCGGCCTGGATGAGCTTGGTCTTGAGGTTGGCGTCTTCCAGAAGCGTGGCGAGATTGAGTTTCTCCACCACCTTGCGATAGAGCGAGCGGGTATCCTTGCCGCGCAGCCCGCCCTTTTTCTCATTGGCGGATTTCTCAAGCTCTTCGCGCGCCTTGCGGCGCAGCTCCTCGCGGCGGTTGGCGACCGCTTCATGCGCTTGTTGAGATTGTCTCCGCCCATGGCCGGGGCGGACAGCGTCCAGACCGTCGCGAAGACCAGACCTGCGGCGATCACGGCGAACAGATTGGCCGGGGTCACGATCCAGCGGATAAAATCGTCCATGGCCGCCCCCTACATCTTGAAATTGATCATGCTGCGCATGACCAGAATGCCGGTGAGCATCCACACGCCCCCGCCCAGCAGCAGGAAGTGTCCCATGGGCGTGGTCAGGAGCGGCGTCATGTAATCGGGCGACATGATGGACACCATCACGCCCACCCCCGGCGGCAGCGAGCCGATGATCCAGGCCGAAGCCTTGGCTTCGGACGAGAGCGCGCCGACCTTCTCGCGCATCATCTTGCGCGCACGCAGGACCGCGGACAGGTTGTTGAGCGCTTCAGCGAGATTGCCGCCGGTCTTTTGCTGGATCGCCAGCACAGTCGTGAAGAAGGACAGTTCGGGCAAGGGCATGCGACGATGCATGCGACGCATGCCTTCCTCGACATCGACCCCGACCGCCAGGCCCTCGACCAGAAGCTGGAACTCCTGTTTCACCGGGGCCTCGCCCTCCTGGGCGATGATCTTCAGCGTCTCGTTCAGCGGCAGGCCGGACTTCACGCCGCGCACAATGATGTCGAGCGCATCGGCGAAATTCTCGGTGAACTTCTTCTGCCGTCCCTTGCGCATCATGCCCAGCACCCAGCGCGGCAGGCCCAGACCGGCGATGATGGCGGCGGCGACGGCGAACAGGATGTTCAGCCCGGTCACGACCACCATGAACGCCGCCACAAAGCCCAGTATGGCGGAGAAAATCCAGAACTGCGTGGGACCGGTCTTGAACAGACCCGCCTGATCCAGCCGCGCCCGCAGGGTCAGCGACTTCTTGCGCTCGGCTTTCTGGCTGTCCTCAAGCTCTTTGAGGCCTTCCTGGATCTGACGGCGTTTCTGGGCGGCCGCGTCCACCGCGCCGACCGGCGACGCGTGCTCTGCACGGGTCCGCCGACAGCGCCTTCCAGGCGCGCCTTCCGCGCCTTGTCCGCACTGGAGCCGACAAAGACCCAGCCAAGGCCGGCGACCGCCATGAAGGCGCAGGCTGCTGCGACGAATAGGGCGAGATCAGGCGACATGGGGCTAGGCCTCCGACGCGTCGAGCGCGGCGGCCAGCTGGGCGTCGAGACCGAAATAGCGCGCCCGCTCCCAGAAGTTCGGACGGGCGATGCCGGTGGAGACGTGACGGCCGGTGATGTCGCCGTTCTGATCCTCGCCGGTGATCTCGTACAGGAACAGGTCCTGGGTGATGATCACATCGCCTTCCATGCCCAGCACTTCGGTGATGTGGGTGATCTTGCGCGAGCCATCGCGCAGGCGGGCGGCCTGAATGATCACGTCGATCGAGCCCGAGATCATCTCGCGGATCGTCTTGGTGGGCAGGTTGTAGCCGCCCATGGTGATCATGGATTCAATCCGACTCAGCGCCTCGCGCGGGGAGTTAGCGTGCAGCGTGCCCATCGAACCGTCATGGCCGGTGTTCATCGCCTGCAGCAGGTCAAACGCCTCCGAGCCGCGCACCTCGCCCACGATGATCCGCTCGGGGCGCATCCGCAGACAGTTCTTCACCAGGTCGCGCATGGTGACCTGGCCCTGGCCTTCAAGGTTGGGCGGGCGGGTTTCAAGACGCACCACATGCGGCTGCTGCAGCTGCAATTCGGCCGCGTCCTCACAGGTGATGATGCGCTCATCCTCGCCAATGAAACCGGTCAGACAGTTCAGCAGCGTGGTCTTGCCCGAGCCCGTACCGCCCGAGATCAGCACATTCGCGCGGCAGGCGCCGATGATCTCCAGAATGCGCGCGCCTTCAGGCGAGATCGAGCCGAACTCCACGAGGTTCTGGAGCTTGAGCTTGTCCTTCTTGAACTTCCGGATGGTCAGCGTCGGCCCGTCCAGCGCCAGCGGCGGCGCGATGACGTTCACCCGGCTGCCGTCAGCGAGGCGCGCGTCACAGATCGGCGAGCTTTCATCCACGCGCCGCCCCACCTGGGACACGATGCGCTGGCAGATGTTCATCAGCTGGCCATTGTCGCGGAAGCGGATATTGGTCTTCTGGACCTTGCCCTTCACCTCGATGAACACGTCGCCCGCGCCATTGACCATGATGTCGGCGATGTCGTCGCGCTCCAGAAGCGGCTCGAGCGGGCCATAGCCCAGAACATCATTGCAGATGTCCTGAAGCAGCTGCTCCTGCTCGGCGATGGACATGGCCACGTTCTTGATCGAGATGATCTCGGTGACGATGTCGCGGATCTCGTCGCGCGCGGTTTCATTATCGAGACGCGCCAGCTGACCCAGATCGATGGTGTCGATCAGCGCGTTGAAGATCGTGGTCTTGACGGCATAGTACTCCGCCGACCGTTCGGCCCCGATATTGGCGAGCTGGGCGGCGGGTTTCGCTTGATGGGCGCAGAGGCCGCCGCTTTAGGACGGGTGGCGCTGGCGGCCGGCAAGACGGGCGCGGCGGCTGGCGCACTGGCGGGTTTGGCCGGAGCGGGGCTGGGCGCGGCCGGACGCGGCTTCGTCGCAACACCGCTTGCGCTGTCCTGGGACGGACGGGTCGCGCCGCCGCCGAACTGGCGGGGCGGGGTCTGCGTTCCGGTGGGGCGCTTTCCGAACATCGTCGCGCGTTAGCCTTTTCCGAACAGGGAGCCGAACAGGGATTTGCGGCGCGGCGCAGCCGGCGCCCGGCCCGTCAGCTGCGCGGCGAGATGGGCGAAGCCGTCAGAGGCCTTGGACTTGGGATCCACCTCGGCGATCATCTGACCGTTATTGGCGGCCTTGCCAAAGAGCGCCGGTTCGAACGGCAGCACCAGAACCGGCGCCGCGCCCAGCGCATCCGAGAAGTCCTTGAGCGGGATATCAGGCTTTTTCGGGCATCCGGCCATGTTCACCACCACCTTGGGCGGTTCGTCATTGGGCCGGGCGTTCTGCACGAGATCGAACAGGTTCTTGGCGTTGCGCAGGCTGGCCAGGTCCGGAGTCACAGTGACCACCACCTGATCCGCGCTCAGGAGCGTGTGCCGCACCCAGGGGCTCCAGGCATGGGGCAGATCCAGCGCCACGAACGGCGCCTGACGGCGCACCTTGTCGAGCACGGTCTCGAAGGCGTCCGGCTGGAAGTCCCAGTCACGCTCGAGCGTGGCCGGCGCGGAAAACAGGCTCAGCCGCTCGGTGCAGCGCACCAGAAGGCGATCCAGCAAGGCGTCGTCCAGTCGGTCCGGCTCTTCCAGCGCCATGGCGATGGTCTGGGCCGGGTCCTGGTTGAAATCGAGCCCCGCGGTGCCGAAAGACAGATCGAGATCGACCAGCACCGCATCGGAGCGCAACCCCTCGGTCATCTGCCAGGCGACATTGTGAGCAATGGTGGAGGAACCCACCCCGCCCTTGGCGCCGATGAAGGCGATCGAACGGCCGGCGAACGGCGCCTCGGGATCCAGAAACAGGCCCGAAATCGTCGAGATCAGGTGAAGCGGCGTCATCGGCGGCACGAGATATTCGCTCACCCCGCGCTTGATCAGCTCGCGATAGAGCGAAATGTCGTTGGCGGCGCCGATGATGATCACCTTGGTGTCGCCATCACAGACCGCCGCCAGATCCTCGAGCTGCTGGAAGAGCTCGCGTCCGCGCATGCCGGTTTCAAGGATCAGAAGCTCGGGCGTGCTTTCGTCATGAAAGCGCTCGATGGCCGCGGAGAGCCCGCCCAGCTCGACGGTGACATGAGTGCGCGCCATGCGGCGATCATCCGCCGCATGATGGATCAGACGACCGGTTTCCGGGCTTTCACAGAATGCGTGGATGGCGATCCGCGGCACAGGCTGATTGAGCAGCGAGTCATCCGGGCCGGATACCGCCGAGATCTCCCCGCTGATCCCGCTCGCGCCGAGCGGCGTGGTCAGGGGCAAGGTCTCATCATCTTCAAACGGATTGGACGCCGGAGCGGATGACGGCGCCGGCTTCGGCGCGGAAGCCATCGGTCGCATGGGTTCGGCAGGCTCATAGCCGCTGAAATCATCCTCGTAATCGGAATGACGGTTGGCGTCGGCCAGGCGGGCGCCGAACGGACGGGCGCCCGGGGATTCATTGAGCGGGGCGTCGCTGACATCCCCGAAGCCGTCATCCTCGCCCAGAAGGCGGCGCTCGATGCTCTCGGCGCCCAGGAACGGGTCATCCTGAGCCTCGTCCAGAGGCTCCATCGGCGCAAAGGCGTCGTCGGAGACAAATTCGTCAGCCGCGTCAAAGGAGTCATCATCAAAGGCGTCAGCGGTGCGGTTCATAGCCATACCCTGTTAATTGCCGACCGAAGAGCTGACAGCGCCGCTCTCGCGTTCGGAACGCTGGCTGGCCGTGGACTGGCCCTGCCGGTATCTGTCTAGAACGGTCTGGCGGCGCGCGCTGTCGGGCGCATCCACGCCCCGCGGCGCCACGAGATCACGCGGATCGGCCACCATGTTGGCGAGATTGTTCGCCGTGGCGCAGCCAAAGCGCGGCCAGTCCTGATTGGCGCGCATATGGGCCATATCGTTCCAGGCGGTGGAACACTCAGGCGCAACGGCCTGATAGCGCGTGAAGGAGAAAATCACAGGCGCGCTGGCTTGCCCGCCGGCCTCATAGGCGCCGCCGCTGATCTGCCGCCAGTCCAGACCGGCTTCATAAAGGCGCGTGCGCGCTTCCGCGATTGCGCCAATGGCGGCGTCGGCATTGCCGGCGTTCTGGGGATAGGAGATCACCAGCGGACCGTGACCGCGCGCCTTGTACTCGGCGGCGACAGCTTCGATCACATCGATCTGGTTCCAGGTCAGGCCATTGTCGAGCGCGCTCACATCCATGCTCACGCGGACGGTTTCCGGCGCTGCAGTGGCGCGCGGCAGAGGCTGGGGTGTTGCGGCGCAGGCCGCCAGTGTCAGAGCGCTCAGGGCCAGCAGGCCTTTGAAGACAGATTTCATCTCAGCTACTCCAGCACAAAGCCGATGGGGCCCGACCAACCGCGGTTCTCGACCTGCGCGCCCGGCGCGGCGTAAACCCGGTTCAGGCGGCCCAGAAAGGCGCCTGCGGCCAGCGAGGACACGGCGAAGCCTCCGCCGGGCTTTCCACATCATTGGGATTCAGCGGGTCGACCAGATAAGGCGTGACGACCACGACCAGCTCGGTCTCATTGTTGGCGAAATCACGCGACCGGAAGAGCGAGCCGAGGACCGGCATGCGCTCGATGCCCGGCACGCTGTCCATGGCCTGACGCGTCTCCTCGCGGATCAGGCCGGCGATGACCATCGAACCGCCCGAGGGCAATTCCACGGTGGTTTCAGCCCGGTTCACGGACAGGGCCGGAATGGTGACGCCCTGAACCGTCCCGGTGACATTGCCCTGATCATCGGTGATCACCTGGGAGTTCAGCGAGATGGCGCCCTCATTGGACAGCTCCGAGACTTCGGTCGAGACCCGCAACGAAATACGGCCTTCGGAGAGCACGACCGGCGTGAAGCCCAGACCGACCCCGAAGGGTTTGAACTCGATGGTGACATTGCCGTCGCGATCACGGCCCACCGGCACGGGAAACTCGCCGCCCGCCAGGAATTGCGCCGGCTCGCCGGAAATGGCGGTGATGTTCGGCTCGGCAGGGTGCGCACCAGCCCGACGCGTTCGAGGGCATTGAGGGTGGCGGAAATCGAGCTCTGCAGCACACCGTCGACCAGATTCTGGGTGCCCAGAGTGCCCGTCAGCCCGCCCAGCGCGCGCCCGCCACGCCAAAGGCGTTCGATGTGCCCAGCCCGCAGAGTTCTGGAAGCGGCCCTGCTGATAGACTTCGTAGATCGGCGCGCCATTCTGGTCGAACAACGGATCGCCGCGATCATTGGTGGCGGCGGTGCGCACGGTCGGCGTGAATTCGCCAAAGGCCTGTTCGCCGCTGAGATTGACGCCCAGCTGGCGCACCAGCGTGCGCTCCATCTCGACAATGCGAACCTGCAGCGTGACCTGATCGCGTCCTTCCACCGTCAGGAAGGAGACCACCTGCTCGGGCGTGTCCACCCAGCGCTGGGCGACCTGAAGCGCCGTGTCTGCGGCCGCCGCGGAGGGAACCTGCCCGGACAGCACGATATTGGCGTTCATGCTTTCGGCCTGGATGCGGCCCTCCGGCACGAAACGGTCGAGCGCGTCCTGCAGGGCGGCGATGTCGCGTTCGACCCGGACATTGAGATCCAGGATCAGTCCGCCGTCGGCGTTGAAGAAGAAGATATTGGTGCGCCCCACGGCCTGGCCCATCACGAAGGCGCGGCGCGTGGTGCGGACCACGGCGCTGGCCACCTCGTCATTGGCGATGACGACGTCGGCGGCATCCTCTGGCAGATGGATCACGGCCGCCTGGCCCAGCGGCAATTGCAGACTTTCGGAGGCCGGACCGGCGCCGGGTTCGCGAATATGGACCTGCAGGGTGTTGTTCGCCTCGGTGCGTCCGCCGGAGAGTTGCGCCTCGGCCGGACACACGCAGGCAACCGCCATCAGGGCGGCCGCGCAGAGGGTTTGAGAGAAGCGGGCCATTACGGCGTCCCTCCCAAGGCGACGCGCTGTTCGGCGCCATAGCGGATGATGCGCACTTCACGACCGCGCCGCTCGCCCGCCTCGTCGTCCGCGCCATTGGGCAAGCGGGGGCCGCCCTCGCGATCAGCGACCGAGCGCAGCGCCAGAACGATATCGCCTTCAGC
>LZQR01000391.1_pt1 | contig 10854 bp, 9 predicted proteins | sample 768601 | NCBI WGS metagenome assembly LZQR01 (sample SAMN05207299, study PRJNA324521) | oil field metagenome | isolation source: sample BH-FW-24 from oil reservoir | place: India: Bombay High | collected 2015-12-04
GTTTTGCGACTGATGCCGGGCTTTGGACACCGACGATTCGGTGCGTCCGCCCAAATACAACGGCACGGTCAATTGCACCCCGCCGCGGGCGCTTCCATATCATCGTAGTAATGATTGCCGGAATCGTTGTACACCAGGGTGCCGAACGCATCCAGTTGGAAGGTATCCTTGTTTTTGCGGTATTCCGCCTCGTTGCGCAGCGCATCGGCGGAGGCCTGCAACGCAAACAGGCTCGGATGATGCGACACCAATTCCGACCAGGCCTGGCGATTTTGTGCATTCGCCAACCCATACCGCTGCGCCAACTGCGTCACTTCATCACCGACATCCACCGGAAACCCGAAAGCCGTTTGCGGGATGGCGTCCAGATGGTCCACGCCCAACAAGGCCGCCAGATTCTGACGTGTGCGCTCCAGCGACTGACGCGCTTCCAGTGCATCGGCGTGGTTCATGTCCAGCCGCGCCTGTATCTCGACGATGTCGTTCAAATCCTGATAGCCAACCTGAAAGCGTTGTTTGACCTGTTGCAGAATCGATTCGATGGAACGGCGCTCCTTTTGCAGAAAGTGCAAATCTTCCTGTTGCGACCAATAACGGAAATACGTCAGCGCCACCTGTAACAACAACTGCTGGCGTGTGGCATCCAGTTGATATTGACGACTGCTGTGTTGCTGACTGGCCGCGGCGTTCAAATCGCTCTGCTCCGGTTGGTACAACGGATAGGTTGCGACCAACTGGTTGGCGGTTCGGGAGAAAGAACTTTCCTTCATCCAAGCGTAACTCAGCTCACTTTTCAGATTGACGGTGAGGTTTTCTTCGGACTCGGCCTGCTGCACATCGCTCATGGCCGCCGCACTGTCGGCTTCGGCCGCCGACAATTGCGGATTGTTGGCCAGCGCGACCTCAAACAGTTGTTGCAACTGTGAAGCCGACGCCGGCGACGACCCGATGACGACCGCCATAATCAAGCCACCGAACCGGATTGAAACCAGCTTGAATAAGCTTTTGAAAACAAGTTAACCCCTTCATACAGCGTCTCCTTTGGCTTCGGCGCCTTCTCGGCTCCGAACCCTTTGGCGGCATACAGTAAATACGTCAGCAACGGAATCAACAGCATCGACACCAGCGGCGCCGAAATCATGCCGCCGACCATCGGTGCGGCAATGCGCTTCATCACTTCCGCGCCGGTGCCGTTGGCGAATAAAATCGGCAACAACCCGATGACGATGACACTCACCGTCATGGCTTTCGGTCGCACGCGCTGCACCGCGCCTTGCATAATGGCGGCGGCCAGATCGCTACGGTTATTCAGTCGCCCTTCCGTTTCGGCTTTGTGAATCGCCTGTTTCAAATACAGCAACATCACCACACCGAATTCGGTCGCCACACCGGCCAAAGCAATCATTCCCACGGCCACGGCAATCGAGTAGTCGTAACCCAACCACCACAAGAACCAGACCGAGCCGAGCAGCGCGAATGGAATCACCAACAGAATCATCAAAGCTTCCGCCACTTGCTTGAAGATGATGTACAGCAGCACGAAGATAATGATGAGCGTCAGCGGCACGATGTTATATAAGGTTTGCTGTGCTTTGAGCAGGTATTCATACTGCCCGGTCCACTGCACACTGATACCCGGCGGCAACGGCACGGCGTCGGCCACCGCTTGTTTGGCACGCTGAATGTAATCCACCAGATCGGTGCCTTTATCCAAGTCGACAAACGTCCAACCGTTGAGGCGTGCGTTTTCCGACTTGATCATCGGTGGCCCCATGCGGATTTTGATATCGGCAATCATGCCCAGTTGAATCTGCGCACCGGAAGCGGTCACAATCGGTAACAACTTCAAGGATTCCACCGAATTCCGCCAGGCCTGGGGATACCGTAGATTCAAACTGTAACGCTCCCGTCCTTCAATGGTTTGTTGCAACACCTGGCCTCCGACCGCCGACGCGACGATATTGGCCACTTGCGCCACACTCAAACCATAACGGGCCGCTTGTGCACGCTTCGGCAAGATATCAATATAGCGCCCGCCTTCGGATCGGTCGGAAAAGGCCGACAAGGTGCCCGGCACTTTCGAGACCGCCGATTCGACCTGTTCGCCGACGGCTTGAATCTCAGCCAAGTCGTCCCCGGCGATTTTAATGCCGATGGGCGTTTTGATTCCGGTGGACAACATGTCGATGCGGGTTTTGATGGGTTGCACCCAAGCATTGGTCAAACCGGGAATCGCCACCGCCTCGTTCAAGGCTTGAATCAATTTCGGTAAGGTCATGCCCTCACGCCATTCCGACTTGTCCTTCAACTGAATGGTGGTTTCAATCATCGTCAAAGGCGCCGGATCGGTCGCGGTATCGGCCCGACCGATTTTGCCGAACACCGTCTTCACTTCCGGGAAGGACTTGATGATGCGGTCGGTCTGCTGCAGCAAACTTTGTGCATTACCGATCGATAAACCGGGCAAGGTGGTCGGCATGTAAAGCAAATCGCCTTCCTCCAATTCCGGCATGAATTCGGAACCGATATGCTGCCAAGGATACGCCGCACTGACCAACAACACCAACGCCGCAACCAAGACGCTTTTTGGAAAACGCAACGCCCACTGTAAGACCGGACGATACAACGCCACCAGCCAACGGTTCAGGGGATTGGCGGATTCACTCGGCAAGCGCCCGCGAATAAACCACCCCATCAGAACCGGCACCAGCGTAATCGCCAGCCCCGCCGCCACGGCCATCGCCAGGGTTTTGGTCAAAGCCAATGGCGTGAAAAGCGTCCGGCCTGCTCTTGCAGGGCAAAAATCGGCACAAAACTTAAGGCGATGATTAACAGCGACAGAAACAACGGTAAGCCGACTTCCTGAGCCGATTCCCGAACCAAACGCCAATGATCGCGCCCTTGAGCAGGTTCGCCCGTTTCACGACGATAGGCCTCCAAATGCTTGTGGGCATTCTCGATCATCACAATCGCCGCATCCACCATGGTGCCAATGGCGATGGCGATGCCGCCCAAACTCATGATATTGGCGGTGACGCCCATGGCTTCCATAATGATGAAAGCCCCGAGAATCCCCAACGGCAAAGAAACCACCGCCACCAAAGCCGAGCGCAAGTGGAACAAGAACACCAGCGAGACCAAGGCCACCACAATCATTTCTTCCAGCAGCTTATCTTTAAGTGTCGCCACGGAACGCTCGATCAGCCCGGAGCGATTATAGACTTCAACCAAGTCCACGCCTTCCGGCAGGCCTGGGCGAATATCGTCCAATTTGGCTTTCACCTCCTGAATCACATTCAAGGCGTTTTCACCGGAACGCATCACCACAATGCCGCCGACCACCTCGCCTTCGCCATTCAGTTCCGCAATGCCGCGGCGCGGCTTCGCACCCAGCTGAACCCGGGCGATGTCCTTCAACAGCAAAGGCGTACCGTCGGCCGACAGACCGCCCACCGGTACCTGCTGCAAGTCCTTCAAGCGGGTGACATAGCCTTTCACGCCAACCATGTATTCGGCTTCCGCCAGCTCGATGACCGACGCGCCCATTTCCGTCGCGCTTTGACGAATCGCTTGCTGCACGTGTTCCAGAGTCAGGTTATAGCCCCGCAATTTGTTCGGGTCCACCACCACTTGATATTGTTTGACCATCCCGCCGACCGACGCGACTTCCGACACGCCGGGCACCGATTGCAGTTCGTACTTCAAAACCAATCCTGCAAACTGCGCAGTTCGGCCAAATCGGTCGAGTGGGTCCGGTCCACCAACGCATATTGATACACCCAACCCACCCCGGAAGCGTCCGGCCCCAATCGCGGCTGCACCCCGTCGGGCAATTGCGGTTTCACTTGATTGAGATATTCGAGCACCCGGGAGCGAGCCCAATAAGGATCGGTGCCCTCCTCAAACAGAATATAAACGTAGGAATCCCCGAAAAAGGAATAACCGCGCACCGCTTTGGCTTTAGGCACCGACATCATCAGACTGGAAATCGGATAGTCACCTGGTCTTCAACCAACTGCGGACTTTGCCCGGCAAAAGGCGTTTTGACAATGACCTGCACATCGGATAAATCGGGAATCGCGTCCAAGGGCGTATTTTGAACCGCTTTCCAGCCCCAGACTGCCAGCACCAGGCTGAACAGCAGCACCAAAAACCGGTTCGCAATGGAGGCGGCAATAATCGAACGAATCATAACCACCTCCTAATGCGCATGCGCGTGGTTAGCCGCACCGGAATCCGATGAGCCAGCCATGCGTTTGAGGTTGGACTGGATCTGACTTTCCGAATCGATCAGGAACTGACCGGACGTGACAATACGTTCCCCTGCTTTCAAGCCAGACAACACCTCCACCCAATTGCGGGTTTCCATACCGGTGACGATTTCCGCCACTCGGTAACCGCCGTTGGGCTGTTCCACCACCACGCGTGACTGAGTGCCGTCTTGAATCACCGCTTCCATCGGGATGGCCAGCACCGAATGCTTCGGCCCACCGTAGATGGTGACGTCCACCAGCATATTCGGTTTGAAGCGCTGTTCGTCCGTATTTTGCAACGGAATACGCACTTTCAGGGCTTGCAAAACCGGGTCGGCCGTCGGATACAAATAATCAATCCGGCTTTCCCAGGTTTGGCCGGGATACGCATCGGTGGCCACTTCCACCGTGAGTCCTTGTTTTACCCAGGCCTGCTGTAAAGGCAGGACTTCCGCCTCAACCCAAACGCTGTTCAAACCAATCAGACTCATCAACTCGGTCTGCGGCTGGATGTACATGCCATTTTGCACCGCCATTTCGCTCACGTAACCGCTTTGCGGTGCATACACTGGAATCTGTTCCATCACCCGACGCTTACGTTGCAAAACCTGAACGGTCTGATCGTCGACCCCCAGCAGCGATAACCGGACCCGTGCCGATTCGACAATCGATTGAGCGCTGTTACCCAGTTTGCGCTGGCTTTGCAAAGCTTGTAGAAAATCCTGTTGCGCCGATACGATTTCCGGCGAGTAGATACGGTATAACAAAGCACCTTTCTTGACGAAATCGCCATTGCTGCGGACACTCAAGTCACTGATCCACCCCGAGGCACGCGGGTGGATGTGAACCACTTGCGTTTCATCCGGCACCACTTTCCCGAAGGTTTCAATGTATTTCCAAAGAGTGGTCCGTTGGACTTCCGCGGTTCGGACCGCAAACGTTTGTCGCAAAGAACCGTCAGCGGAAGCACCGCCTTTCACATGGACTTCCGGCGCCGATTCGGAGGCGTCAAACAATTGTTTGACCAGTGCCATACCACAGATGGGACAAGTCCCCTCATGATCCCGAACGATTTGCGGGTGCATCGGACAGACGTATTTATACACCGCTGTATCGGAGTGCTGGGTATCCGAAGCATTTGCTTCGGTAGAAGGGTTTTCAGTTGAAGCGCCCGCCTCATGCGGATGGGCTTCCTGAGCAATATCCGGCAAATCGGCGGCGAAAGCCGAACAACCGGACAAAGAGAGCCAAAGCGCAGGCCTGGCCATAAAAAACGTGTGGAAGGTGTCATCTTAAATCCTTTAATCGGTCTGTTGTTGAGGCCGATCAGCTGATAATCGAAATCCATACCGTCTGCACGGAGCACAACGATATCGGTCAAGCGTCAAAGGAGTTTAAGCGTGTTTTTGGAGGGCGTTTTTCCAGCGCAAGTTCTGCAGAAACAAATGAAAAGTCGGAAGGTTCGACGGTTTTAACGACCATCGGCGCCATACGAATAGCCACGGTTTGAATCACACCGAAGGAATGGCTGGTGATATGGCAAGTCACACCACAATCGCATTGATCGCCACACATCGGGCAACCGGCAAACGCCATAGTATGGTCACAACAAGCGTGACCAGTGGTCTGTGTGGAATGGGATGACATCTGATGGGCTGTTTTGTGTGCGGAATGCATGTCATGGTGCATTCCCGTCATTTCATCGCAGCAAGCGTGTGCGGGCGCTTCGCTCGACATCTTTTGCACAGGCACAGCCGCGCCGGCCACTTGCAGTTGACCGAATAAAAACGCGATGATTAAAAACACATAAGACAGTTTCATAATTTCGAGTCTAATGAAAACCCCGGGCGATTACAAATAAATATTTTTGTGTTTTAATAAGTAAAATCGATTTTAGCGACTTAAATGGACTGTCAACGACAATCAACCCAAATCCGCCAGGCCTGTGAAAAGTCGATTCAATAGCAATTCAATGAAGAGTGTTTAGAAGATGGGAAGCGACAAACAGCCACAGGATGAACAGGCGTTGAAAGCCTTGCTGAACCAGATTCGTTCCGACCCCAAAGCCGGTCAAACCACACACTTGACGGACGAACAGGCCAAGCAGTTAGCCTTGCGCATCAAAAGCTGCTGCGCCAACACCTCAACTGAGCTGAAGACCGCTTTCGACTTCGTGCCGTTTGTCCGGTCCCAGTAGATTTCAATCAGTGTCAGTGCAAATGGAATGGCGGTTCCCGGTCCTTTCGATGTCACGACCTGACCGTCCTGAACCACCGCTTCATCCACAAACGTCATGTTTTCCGCCGGTTGCTGTTCAATCACACCGGGGAAGCTGGTGGCTTTTTTACCATCCAACAGGCCGGCCGAGACCAAGACCTTCGGCGCGGCACAAATGGCCGCGGACAATCCGCCTTGCTGGACCGTTTGCCGCAACATGTGATGCAAACGCGCATCCTCATTCAAGTGATTCGCGCCCGGTAGACCGCCAGGCAAGGCAATCACGTCAAACCTGTCCGATTCGACATCAGCCAAGGTGGTCTGCGCCACCAGTTGCACGCCACGGCTGGCGGTGATGGTTCGGTTATCGTCCAGACTGGCCGTCACCACGTCTACACCGGCACGCGTCAACAAATCGATAATGGTTACGGCTTCGAGTTCTTCACACCCTTGCGCCAATGGAACCAATACACGTTTTGTCATACACCCTCACTGTTTCATTTGCTGTGTGAAATACATCCCTTTCAACAAGCTCAAGGCTTCATGCAGTTCGTAGTCGTTCGCCAACAACTCTTCCAAAGCCTTCTGAGAAGCTTTTTGCTCTTTGGTCAGTTTTTTGGTCGACTCTTCGTCTTCATTTTCACCATCCAGGTGTCCGCTCAAATCTTTTTCCTTGATGCGGGTGAAGTCCGGTGCCTGCAATTTTTCCACTTTCACCTGGTCGATTTCAATGTCCGGCTTGATGCCTTCCGCTTGAATCGAACGACCGGACGGCGTGTAGTAACGGGCAGTAGTCACCTTAATGGCGCCGCCGTTGTTCAACGGAATCAAGGTCTGGACGGACCCTTTACCGAAACTGGTACGGCCAGCGATCAACGCACGTTTCTGGTCTTGCAGAGCACCGGAAACGATTTCCGAAGCGGACGCCGACCCTTCGTTAATCAATACCACAATTGGCTTGCCTTCCATCAAGTCGCCCGCTTCGGCTTCAAAATTCATCTCCGAATTTTTCACGCGCCCCTTGGTGTAAACGATCAAACCGTCATTCAGGAACGCATCGGAAACTTCAACCGCCGCCCGCAATACGCCGCCCGGATTGTTACGCAAGTCCAATACCAAGCCGTTCAAAGGTCCCTTGTTTTCTTTTTCCAGTTTTTCTATGGCTTTCACCAAGTCTTCGCCGGTACGCATTTGGAACTGGCTGATACGGACATACCCCATACCGTCGTTCAACAATTGCTCCTTGACGCTTTTGACCTTGATAATCGCACGGGTCAATTCTTTTACAATCGGCTTGTCTTCGCCTTGACGGACAATCGTCAGGGTGATTTTCGACCCCGGTTTACCCCGCATGATTTTGACGGCGTCGGCCAGAGATTTTCCTTTCACCGGATGATCGTCGAGCTTGATGATCAAATCGCCCGCTTTCACACCGGCTTTTTGCGCCGGCGTATCATCAATCGGGGAAATGACTTTCACGAACCCGTCTTCCATCCCGACTTCCATTCCTAGACCGCCGAATTCACCGGTGGTGTGCTCTTCCATTTTCTTGTAATTCTTAGGCGGCAGGTAAGCCGAGTGCGGGTCCAAACTGGACAACATGCCACTGATGGCTCCCTCCAGAAGCTCTTTATTTTCGACCGGCTCCACATAATCGGTGGAGATACGATCAAACACTTCAACAAACGAACGTAATTCTTCAAGAGGTAAAACCGCTTGGGGGCTAGCATCCGGTGAGGCTTTTTTTCATTTTCGCTCTCGGCCCAAACGCTGGTGCCGACAACGATAGTGGCGCCCAGGACGGCACCGTAAAACATCCAAAAACTTTTTTTCACCCAAGTTATTTTCACTCTTTACTCCAGAATGTTCATTTTTGTATTCAAAAGTGCTGCTAAAAAATTAATTTACTTCATTATAAGTGAAGTTTAAGTGACATTAGAGAACTATTTAATTAGAATTACAGACATCTACACATTTAAACATATTCTGACAAAATAACAATTAAGCGGTGACAAAGGAATGGAAGAAATCAACCCGTTAGCGATAAAAGAAGAAAATATCGAAAAGGCCTCGAAGGCGCTCAAAGCCATGGGTCACCCTCTAAGACTCAAGATTTTATGTGTACTTGGAGACAGCGAACTTCCAGTCATGGACATCGTTTCAAAAGTCGGAACCACTCAAAGCAACATTTCCCAGCATATCGACATCCTGAGAGAGAAAGAAATCATCACCTCTCGCCGCGATGGCAGCAAGATTCTGTGCAAAGTGCGAGACCCACAGATTTTGAACCTGCTGGAAGCCATGCAACAAACATTCTGTCCGGTTTAATTCCCTTTTAACTCGCCTGGTTCATCAGGCGAATTTCAAATTGATTCCGTTCGCTGACCGCCGACGACATCACCCCGTTCTCAGGTGACATTGACATTTCCAAACGGTTTTCGTTTTGAGTGTCACTCAACAAGGGATTACTTTGGATGTCACGCTCAGAACCCTCAGACGAAGGCTTTTCATTAGTGGATTCCGTATCCTCAACCTCTTCCTCCGTCCGCTCTTCTTGTTTGGTATTCATTATATCGGCTCGTGCTTCCGCAGCCATTTGCGATGCTTGTGCCGCCACTTTACGGTCTTGAGAGGACGGTTCGGCCGGAGCCAAGGCCGCTGCCCGAATCTGCTGGGCTTTTGCTAAGGTGGCCTGCGGGTCTCCCGACACTGGGCTGGTATCGATTCCGACTTCACCGCCAATCGCATAACGCCGTCCGTCCGGGCCGGTTTGATATGAATAATTGGCACCACCGGTGACGTGTTGCCCGCCGGCCGCTAAATGCGCCTGCTCATGGGCTTTCACTTCTCTGTCGCGTGATTTGAGTTCCGAAATAACACGCTGTACTTCGCGCTCAACCTGCTGATCTGAAGAAGCAGACTTTTCGGTTGGTGCCTTTTCCGCTTGTGAAATGGTATTACTACGTCCAGCCTGAGAATCTCTTTCACGGTTGGAGGAGGTATTATTTTGAGAAGCCGTCGAGGATGAGGAGGTTGAAACCTGAATGGATTCAGCAGGAATGGACGACAGAACATCCATCGGCGCTTGTGAAGCGACGTCATGCTGTATAAAGCCGAATTTGATGTTGCAGCGATATCCATTTTCCCACCAAACTAGAGTCATGTGAGAATAGTATACCACCATCCTTTATAATTTAAAAAACAATAAAAACAAGGATTTAAGATTCAACCACCTTATTACGAATTTAAGTAAACCTTGGTCACACCTCAAAAAGGAGGTAAAATTTCTTTACACCGTTTAAAGTGGCCTAAGTTATGCAACAAGCGCTCAAAGTAGCCGCCGATATTCTTGCCCGGCAACACACGCCATCCATTCCCCTGGAACTACTGGAGCTAAAAGCCGAGCTCAATAAAAAATATCCGAATACCGTAACCGTTGCACAGCTGATAAGCCACAACCCGGAATTATTGGCTAACTTCCTGAATCTGGCCAATACCAACCTCACGCAAGAGAAAAACCCTATTCAGGATGCCAAAGTAGCCGTTAACCTGCTCGGCTTACAAGAAATCTATAATCTTTTTTTGTCATCGGTGCTCAGCCACATCTTGGCCGAAAACGACTATGAGCGTTCCATTCTCCTACACGGCGCGAAAGCAGGTTTAGCAGCGGCTGAGCTTTCTTACTGGGTATTCGATGTCTCACGTACTGAAGCCTATATCGCGGGGTTAATGCAAAATGTCGGTGCCATTTACCTTTATCGCCAACACCCCGACTCCTACCCTGACATGTTCGCGGGTGAACTCAGTAACCCGGTCAGTGGCTACCAAAAAGAACTGGAGCGTTACCAAACAAGCCACGTACACATTGGCGGCTTGCTTGGCAAGAAATGGCAAATCAACCCGCTTATCTACAAAGCACTCCTCTTTCATCATGACTTGGACTTCGGTCTCAAGACCATTGGCAACAGCCAAATCAAACACCTTACGGCTCTGACCATACTGAGCAATTATGTAGTCAGTGTATGTGAAGACGAACACTTCATCACTCAAGAACTCAAAGACTATCGAGACAGTGCTAAACAGATCTTGGAGCTCCCCGATAACGCCTACAGTTCGGCAATGGCCGCCGTTACCAAGTGGGGCAACAGCAGTGGTCTCGTTTCCGCCAGCCATTAAAGCTTACCAGATTAGACGTCCTCCATAAGCCTCCATCAGCAGGCAAACAAGTATCGTAAAGAACTCACAGAAAAGCTTAAAAAAGAAGCGAATGGACACGCGAGACCTAAAAAGCGGAAGGAAGAACCAAGAACCCAAAACACGACCGGAAGAAGAAGGCGAAGAAGACAATATAAGCCGTTAAGATATAAATCCCAGGCAAAAAAAA
>LZQR01000392.1_pt1 | contig 10835 bp, 14 predicted proteins | sample 768601 | NCBI WGS metagenome assembly LZQR01 (sample SAMN05207299, study PRJNA324521) | oil field metagenome | isolation source: sample BH-FW-24 from oil reservoir | place: India: Bombay High | collected 2015-12-04
AATGGCAAAGCCGATACCGTTGGAGCCGCCGGAGCGAGAATAGATGGCCGAGTTGATGCCAACCAGCTTGCCGGTCATATCGACAAGCGCACCGCCGGAGTTGCCTGGGTTGATTGCAGCGTCGGTCTGGATGAAGAACTGAAAGTCCGTCACGCCGACCTGCGTGCGAGCCGTGGCCGAGACGATGCCCTGGGTAACCGTCTGGCCGACACCGAACGGGTTACCGATGGCAAGCACGATGTCGCCGACTTCAAGCTGTCGGAATCCGCAAAGTCGATGCTCTCGAAAGGTCCATCACCCCGGATCTTCAGCACCGCGAGGTCGGTACGTTCGTCCATGAGAACGATATCGGCATCGAATTCACGACGGTCGTTCAGGGCGACGCGAACGTCGTCCGCGTCCTTGATCACATGATGGTTGGTGATCACCGTACCATCACTCGAAATGATGACGCCGGATCCAAGGGACGATTCAACCCGCTGCCGTGGCCTGTCGTTCCCGCCGGGCTGGCCGAAGAACCGGCGAAAGAAGGGATCGTCCATGAAGGGCGACACTTGCCGACGCTGCACCACCTTGCGGCTGGCATAAACGTTGACCACCGCCGGCGCGACCTTTTTCACGATTGGCGCGAAGGAGAGTTTGATCTGCGCATCGCTTTGCGGAACAAGCCGAAGATCGGCCGGAGACGGCTGCACGGTCTGCGAAAGCGCAGCAGACATACCGATCAGGCCGGCCAGGCCCGCTATGACAAGGGAACGCGTAAAGCTGGTCAGAACCAGGCGCATGGCGGGTGCCTCTTTTTCGAATCTTCTCATATCCATCGCGATACATGGCAGATAGGGAGGAAAAGAGGCAAATACAAAAGGGGCCGCCGGATTTCCGGCAGCCCCTTTTTCATCATGCAGCTTACTTCAGGCCGAACGAACCTGCGCAAGGAAGCTGCGCACTTCGTGATCCAGTTCTTCAGCTTTCGATGCCATGTCCGCTGCTTCTTCGGAGAAGTTCTGTGCAGCCATGTTGGTATCGTTCGACAGAGAAGAAACGTTGCGGATGTCCTCGGTAACCTTGGAGGTTCCACCGGCGGCCCGCTGAGTGTTCTCTGCAATGCCCTGCGTCGCATAGCTCTGCTCGGTAACGGCTGCAGCAACTTCGCTCACCGACTTTGTAATCTCGTCGATGGTCTTCTGGATGTCGCCGATGGCATCAACCGCATCGTCGGTCGCCCCGCGGATGGCATCGATCTGCTGCTGGATTTCGCCGGTAGCCTTGCCTGTCTGGGACGCAAGATCCTTGACCTCGGAGGCAACCACCGCAAAGCCCTTGCCGGCTTCACCCGCACGTGCAGCTTCAATGGTGGCGTTGAGAGCCAGAAGGTTGGTCTGGTCGGCGATATCGGAAATCAACGTGACGACTTCGCCGATCCGGTTGGCAGCTTCCGCAAGCGACCGCACCGTATCGTTTGTCGTTTCCGCACGTTTGGTTGCTTCGGCAGCAACGCTGGAAGAGCGTTCGATCAGCGTCGAGATTTCCTGGATCGAACTGGAAAGCTGATCGGAAGCTGCTGCGATCGATTCCACTTCGGCCAGAGTTTCTTCCGACATGGTGGCCGCATTGGCAGATGTTTCGCCTGCCATGTCGGTCATGCTGCGCATCTTGTTCGCCGATTCGCGCAAGGTTGCAGCGGTATGAGCCACCTTGTCGACGACGGTGCCGACGGTCGCTTCGAAGTCGCCTGCAAGGCTTGCCAGCATTTCCTGGCGCTGTTCGGCCTGACGCCTTGCATCATCGGCTTCCTCGGCTGCACGACGCTCGTTTTCTTCAGCCGCGTTCTGGCGGATCTGAAGAACGGCCCGGCCGATGTCGCCGATTTCGTCCTTGCGGTTCGCAGCCTTGATCTCTGCACCAAGATCACCGGAGGCAATCGCGTTGAGAGCCCCTACAAGCGTGGTGAGAGGACGGGTAATCGACTGGGAGAAGAACAGGGCAATGACGGCTGCAACGGCAATTGTTGCAAGCGACCATAGGAACATCTGATCGCGCATGCGAATGACGGCAGACAGCGTTTCTTCAACGCTCTTCTCCGCAACGATGGCCCAGTTCTGCCCCTGGAAGGCAAGCGGACGGGCAACGACAAGATCATCAACGCCATCAGCCCCCTGAACGATACCGGCTGAAGCGGTGCCGGCGGCAGCTTCAATCGCCGGTCCGCTGGAAACGCTGGTGCTGAGCGCGGTTGGCGCACCTGCAAGCGGCATGTCGCTGAGCGCGAGGCCGTCCTGGTTGATCACGTAAACCTGACCGGTTTCCCCGAGGTCTTCACGGTTCGCGACAACTTCACTCAGGAAATCGGAATCGATCCGCATGACCGCAACACCGCTGAGGCTGATCGTGCCGAACGAATTCATGAACACGGGCGATGCCAGGAACAGAGAGCCCTTGCCGCCGGCAGGGGTGTAGGGTGCAAAGACACTGGCAGCGATCTCGCCCTCACCCAGCTCCTTGGCAGCATTGTAGACCATCTCCAGGCCGGTCCCTTCGGCAACACTGCCTTCACCAAGCTTGGACAGGAATTCGTCACCCTTGGTGACCGAATAAAGAATGAGACCGGCGTTATCGAGCAGATAAAGATCCGCGAAGCCGCCGTTCTTCCAGACATTGTAGAAGGCCGGGTGCGCCTCGGTGTGGCGCCAGGCATACATTGTCTTCTGTTCCTTGCCTGTGACCGCTGCACGTTCTTCCGGGCTCTGCGGTGCCTGGAACAGGCCGAGAATTTCGTCCTTTTCCTTGGCAAGGTTCATGGTCGCGTTGCCAAGGTTGCTCAACGGATCCGACACGCTGGACGCCAGGTTCACGATCTGGGATTCAGCTGCGTGCAGGCGCGACTGCAGGAGCGCGTTACGCGCTGTGATGACCATGCCAAGTTCGGCTTCTGCCGCTTGTTGCAATCCGTCGCGACCGGTCATGTAGCCGATGACACCCACCGCCGCACATGCGGCGACTGTAATCACGATCATCAGAGCCGGAATAACAAAAGAAAGTCGAAGAGAAGGCGACCTCTTCTTAGAAGCGGAATTCGTTTTGGCTATCACAGTAAATCTCCCCAGCCTCTCCCACTAGTCCAGGAGGCATGGCTAGAAGCTAGGCAGTTTTCCTTAAATCATTGATAATTGCGGTCTCATTATTCGAAACGAATACGTTTGGGCGCACAGTCACGAAGACAACAAAAAAAGGCGGGCAAATCTGCCCGCCTTTCCCGATTGCCATTTAGGCAATTATTACGCTGCGTTTTCAGCTGCTTCTTCAGCTTCAACGCGAGCACGGTCTTCAGCACCGCGTGCTTCCGGATCACGGTCGACCAGCTCGATGACAGCCATCGGAGCGTTGTCGCCATAGCGGAAGCCGGCTTTCAGCACGCGGGAGTAACCGCCGCTGCGGTCCTTGTAACGCTCACCGAGCGTTTCGAACAGCTTGGCAACCATTGCCGCATCGCGAATCTGCGAAATGGCCTGGCGGCGTGCATGCAGGTCACCGCGCTTGCCCAGGGTGATGAGCTTGTCGATGATCGGCTTCATTTCTTTAGCCTTCGGCAGGGTCGTTACGATCTGTTCGTGCTTGATCAGCGACGCTGCCATGTTCGCGAACATAGCCTTACGGTGGCTAGAGGTCCGGTTGAGCTTGCGGCCGGATTTACCGTGGCGCATGGCCCTCTCCTTTTTCTTTCAGGCAGTCAGTTCTTCTGGTTGAACTCTTGCCCGGTTGATCCTCACAGGACGCGTACGCCCTTAGTACTGATGGTCTTCGTAGCGCTTGGCGAGATCATCGATGTTCTCAGGCGGCCAGTTGGCAACTTCCATGCGAGATGGAGACCCATCTGGGCGAGAACTTCCTTGATTTCGTTCAGCGACTTGCGGCCGAAATTCGGGGTCCGCAGCATTTCCGCTTCGGTCTTCTGAATGAGATCGCCAATATACACGATATTGTCGTTCTTCAGGCAGTTTGCAGACCGTACAGACAGTTCCAGCTCGTCGACCTTCTTCAGAAGCGCAGGGTTGAAAGCCAGTTCCGGGACGCTGTCCTCGGCGACTTCACGCTGCGGCTCTTCGAAGTTGACGAAGATGGAGAGCTGATCCTGCAGAATGCGTGCAGCGAATGCCACGGCGTCTTCCGGCTTGACGGAACCATCGGTTTCGACAGTCAGGGTCAGCTTGTCATAGTCAAGAACCTGGCCTTCACGGGTGTTTTCCACCTTGTAGGAGACCTTCTTGACCGGAGAGTAGAGGCTGTCGACCGGGATCAGGCCAATTCGGCGCATCTTCCGGACGGTTCCGATCGGAAGAATGGTAGCCCTTGCCGGTGTTGACGGTGAATTCCATGCGGATTTCAGCGCCTTCATCCAGCGTGCAGAGCACCAGTTCCGGATTGAGAACCTCGACGTCGCCAACAGTCTGAATATCGCCGGCGGTGACAACACCCGGGCCTGTTTGCGCACGACCATGCGCTTGGGACCCTCGCCTTCCATGCGGATGGCGATTTCCTTGATATTCAGCACAATGTCGGTGACATCTTCCCGGACACCCGGGATCGACGAGAACTCATGCAGAACGCCATCGATCTGAACGGCAGTCACGGCGGCACCCTGCAGAGAAGACAGCAGGATACGGCGCAGCGCGTTGCCAAGGGTCAGACCGTAGCCACGCTCGAGCGGCTCGGCAACGACGGTTGCAAGAAGCGCGGGTCTTCACCCGGCTTGATCTCGAGTTTGGTCGGCTTGATCAGTTCTTGCCAGTTTTTTTGAATGGTCACGTTTTCGTCCCTTCGGCTATCCCGCCCGGCGGATCAGCGCCAGGCCATTCTTTGCCATTTGGAGAAACAAGTACCTAAAGCTGGGAAGCCTTAGACGCGGCGACGCTTGCGCGGACGGCAGCCGTTGTGCGGAATCGGCGTCACGTCACGGATGGACGTGATCAGGAAACCGGCGGCCTGCAGGGCACGCAGAGCAGATTCACGACCGGAACCCGGACCGCGCACTTCCACTTCCAGGGTGCGCATGCCGTGCTCGGCAGCTTTTTTCGCAGCATCTTCCGCAGCAACCTGGGCAGCATACGGAGTGGACTTACGGGAACCTTTGAAACCGAGTGCACCGGCGGACGACCAGGAGATCGCGTTGCCCTGTGCGTCGGTGATCGTGATCATGGTGTTGTTGAACGTGGAGTTCACATGCGCGACGCCAGAAGAGATGTTCTTGCGTTCGCGGCGACGCACGCGCGTCGTGTCTTTAGCCATTCTCTTATCCTTGTTTTGATCTCGTCACTGCCGTAATGCCGGCAGCTCCACCACCAATCGAGGCAGGGTAATTACTTCTTCTTACCAGCGATCGGTTTAGCCGGACCCTTGCGGTACGTGCGTTCGTGTGCGTCCGCTGACCGCGAACCGGCAGGCCGCGACGGTGACGCAGGCCGCGGTAGCAGCCAAGGTCCATCAGACGCTTGATGTTCATCGCGGTCTCACGACGCAGGTCACCTTCAACGAGGTAATCGCGGTCGATGGTTTCGCGGATGGACAGAACTTCTGCGTCGGAAAGCTCGTTCACACGGCGGGCAGCATCGATGTTGTTCTTCTCGATGATTTCCTGCGCGAACTTCGCGCCGATGCCGTGAATATACTGAAGCGCGATGACAACGCGCTTGTTCGTCGGGATGTTAACGCCAGCAATACGTGCCACGTTCGTCTCCATGATTACGCAGCGAGACCATGGTCTTGCCGCAGGTTGTAATGCCCGCGTCCGGTGGAGTCCGGCCCTTGCGGGTACGAAAATGCCGGGGTAACCCCGGCACAGAGAATGCCGGCCCCACTTACATGGAACCGGCTTAACTGTAAGGTAGAGCGGGTCGTTTAACGGCTCTAAACCTTTTCGTCAAGTCCTTGAAGAACGGAATCTATTGAAGCCGTTACTTCATCAATGGACTGCATGCCGTCAATCACGGAAAGAAGACCTGTCTTCTCGTAATACGGCACAACAACTGCGGTATCGCGGTTGTAGGCTTCAAGGCGTTGCTTGAAGACTTCCGGATCATCGTCCTTGCGCACGGGCTGACCAGCAGCCTGTGCATCAGCAGCGCGCTTGATGATCCGATCGACCAGCTTCGACTGGTCGACACGCAGTTCGATGACGGCGTTCAGCTTGAGGCTGTTTGCTTCCAGCATCTCTCAAGCGCTTCGGCCTGGGCGAGCGTGCGGGGAAAACCATCAAGAATGAATCCGTTCCTCGCATCTTCTTCGGCGATCCGGTCGCGGATGATACCGACAACGATCTCATCCGACACGAGACCACCTGCGTCCATGACTTCCTTGGCTTTAACGCCTACCGGGGTCTGGGCGGCCACTGCGGCCCGCAGCATGTCTCCGGTGGAGAGCTGCGGGATCGCGTATTTCGCAACGAGGTGCGCGGCCTGTGTCCCCTTCCCCGCTCCTGGCGGTCCAACCAGAATAAGCCTCATCGACGCCTCCCACTTAATTTCGCTTTTTTCACCAGACCCTCATATTGGTGCGCAAGCAAATGCCCCTGGATCTGTGACACGGTATCCATCGTCACGCTTACGACAATCAACAAAGAGGTGCCACCGAAATAGAACGGAACGCCTGTCGCCGAAATAAGGAATTCGGGTAATAGACAAACGACGGTGATGTAAATTGCACCGACCACCGTAATGCGCGTCAGAACGTAGTCGATATACTGCGCTGTACGCTCGCCGGGACGGATCCCGGGAATGAAACCGCCGTGTTTCTTCAGGTTGTCCGCAGTGTCGCTCGGATTGAAAACGATCGCGGTATAGAAGAAACAGAAGAACACGATCATCGCTGCGTAGAACACCATGAACAACGGCTGGCCGTGACCAAGCGCCGCAGTGATATACGTCAGCCACTCATTGCCCGAACCCTGACTGAAGCCGCCGATGGTGGCAGGAACCAGCAAGAGGGAAGAAGCGAAGATCGGCGGAATCACACCGGCAGTGTTGAGCTTGAGCGGCAGGAACGAGGTGTTGCCCTCGAACATGCGGTTGCCCATCTGGCGCTTAGGATACTGAATCAGCAGTCTGCGCTGAGCCCGTTCCATGAACACGATCAGTGCGATCACCACGACAGCCAGTATCAGGATGCCAAGAATCAGGATCGTCGACATCGAACCCTGGCGACCGAGTTCAAGCACGTTGACCAGCGCGACCGGCAGACCGGCGACAATGCCGGCAAAGATGATCAGCGAAATACCGTTACCGATACCGCGCGATGTGATCTGCTCACCGAGCCACATCAGGAACATGGTTCCGCCGACAAGCGTCAGGACAGTTGACGCGCGGAAGAACCAGCCCGGATCGGCGACCACATTGGTCGCTCCTTCCAGACCGACTGCAATACCGTAAGCCTGGAAAGCCGCCAGGATAACAGTGCCGTAGCGCGTGTACTGGTTGATGACCTTGCGGCCCTGCTCGCCTTCCTTCTTCATCTGCTCGAGCGTCGGTACGACGGTCGTCATGAGCTGCATGATAATGGAGGCGGAAATATACGGCATAATGCCGAGAGCGAAGATCGCCATGCGCTCGACAGCACCGCCGGCAAACATGTTGAACATGCCGATGATGCCGGACTGGGCCTGATTGAAGGCCTGCGCAAAGGCGTCCGGATTGATGCCGGGCAAGGGAATGTAAGTGCCCAGTCGATAAACCAAAAGCGCCCCCAGTGTGAACCAGATGCGCTTTTTGAGTTCTTCAGCCTTGGCGAAAGCTGAGAAATTGAGATTTGACGCCAGTTGCTCGGCGGCCGATGCCATGCCCTACTCCGGAATGCTTGCCCAAGAAATGGGTGAAGCCCAGGCTGTTAAGCCTGAGCTCCCAGAACGGCAACCTTGCCGCCTGCTTTTTCGATCGCTGCTACAGCGCCCTTGGAGGCACCGGCAACTTCAAAGGTCACTGCAGCGGTGAGTTCACCGTTGGCAACGATGCGCACACCGTCACGGACCCGCTTGACAACGCCTGCTGCCTTCAGCGCTTCGACGGTAACCGTCTCGGACGCATTCAGCTTGCCTGCATCAATCGCCTTCTGAACACGGCCAACGGACACAGTGTTGTAGTCCTTGGCAAAAATGTTCGTGAAGCCGCGCTTCGGCAGACGGCGGTGAAGCGGCATCTGACCGCCTTCAAAGCCTTTGATGGCAACGCCGGAACGGGACTTCTGACCTTTGACACCACGGCCACCAGTCTTGCCCTTGCCGGACCCGATGCCACGAGCCACACGCATGCGGTCTTTTACGGCACCTTCGTTGTCACGAAGTTCATTGAGCTTCATGTTCGTTTCTCCTCACCCCGTTCTTACGCGTTGTCTTCGACGACGCGAACGAGATGCTGGACCTTATTGATCATGCCGCGCACTTCAGGAGTATCCTTCAGTGTGGAACGGCGGTGCATCTTGTTCAGGCCGAGACCGACGAGCGTCGCGCGCTGGTCCTTAGGACGGCGCAGCGGGCTGCCGATCTGTTCGACCGTGACAGTCTTTTCGGTGTTCGCCATGGAACATACCCTCTCTCAGCTGGGGACCGGAGCCGCTAAGGTCAAGCCTCAGCGGCAGCCGAAGCCGCCTCATCGTTGTTGTCACGACGGCGGGACTGTAGCACAGAGACCTTCAGGCCACGGCGGGCAGCGACGGAACGCGGGCTGTCTTCCTTGGTCAGCGCAGCAAAAGTTGCACGGACCATGTTGTAGGGGTTGGAAGTCCCCAGAGACTTGGCCACAACGTCCTGGACGCCGAGCGTTTCGAAAACGGCACGCATCGGACCGCCTGCGATGATACCGGTACCGGCCGGAGCTGCACGAAGCAGAACCTTGCCAGCGCCGTGACGGCCTTCCACATCGTGGTGGAGGGTCCGGCCTTCGCGAAGCGGTACACGGATCATCGTGCGCTTTGCTGCTTCAGTTGCCTTACGGATGGCTTCCGGCACTTCACGCGCCTTGCCATGACCGAAGCCGACGCGGCCCTTCTGGTCACCAACCACAACGAGTGCTGCGAAGCCGAAACGACGGCCACCCTTGACCACTTTCGCAACGCGGTTGATGTGAACGAGCTTGTCGACGAATTCGCTGTCTCGCTCGTCGCGATCGCGATTTTCTTGTCTCGCCATATTATACGTCTTCCGTTCTTAAGAGCGCCAACGGGCGCTGGTCAGAATTCAAGTCCACCTTCACGGGCTGCATCAGCAAGCGCTTTTACGCGCCCATGATACTGGTACCCGCCACGGTCGAACACGACCTGCTTTACGCCAGCGGCAGCAGCACGCTCGGCGACAAGCTTGCCAACGGCTGCGGCTGCAGCGACGTCGGCGCCCGTTTTCAGGCTGCTCTTGAGATCTGTTTCGATCGTTGAAGCAGAGACAATCGTATGTCCCTTCGCATCGTCGATGATCTGGGCGTAGATCTGCTTCGACGAGCGGAAGACAGAAAGGCGCGGACGACCGTTCGCGGCTTTCTGAATCGAACGGCGCACGCGATCGCGGCGGCGCTCGAAAGCTTGTTTGCTGTTCGCCATGATCTGGGTCCGTTACTTCTTCTTGCCTTCTTTGCGGACGATGAACTCGCCTGCATAACGAACGCCTTTGCCCTTGTAGGGCTCCGGCGGGCGGAATTCACGAATTTCAGCAGCAACCTGACCGACGCGCTGTTTGTCGGTACCGGTGATGTTGATTTCCGTGGGTTTCGGGCACACGATATCGATACCATCCGGGATCGGATAGACAACGTCATGAGAGAAACCGAGCGCCAGCTGAAGGTTCTTGCCCTGGACCTGAGCGCGATAACCGACACCGGTGATGGCGAGGTCTTTCTTGAAGCCCTCGGTTACGCCAGTGATCAGGTTCGCGACCATGGTGCGGCTCATACCCCACATGGAGCGAGCCGGCTTGGAGCTGTTGCACGGATCAATTTTGATCCCATCATCCGTCATTTCGGCCAGAACAAGATCATTGAGCACGAAAGACTTTTCGCCTTTCGGGCCCTTGATCGTAACCGTCTGACCGTCGATCGATGCCGTTACCCCGCTTGGCACGGGGACTGGCTTTTGCCAATACGAGACATATGACCAACCTTGTCGTTGTTTTAAAAGTGAGGATGCCGCATCAGAAGACGCGGCAAAGAACCTCACCACCTACGTTTTCGTCCCGCGCCTGATGGTCGCTCATGACACCACGCGGAGTCGAAATGATCGACACGCCCAGGCCATTAGAGACATGCGGGATGTTTTTCACCGACGAGTACACGCGGCGGCCCGGCTTGGACACACGTTCAATCGTGCGGATAACCGGTTCACCGTCGAAATACTTCAGTTCGATTTCCAACTCGGACTTACCGCCCTCGTATTCAACCGTGGTGTAGCCACGGATGTACCCCTCTTTTGCGAGCACATCAAGTACATGTGCGCGCAATTTGGAATTTGGTGAACTGACCTTGTTCTTGCGACGCATCTGCGCGTTGCGAATGCGGGTCAGCATATCCCCCAACGGATCAGAAATTGCCATCGGAGTTTCTCCTTACCAGCTCGACTTGACCAGGCCCGGATCTTACCCAGGAGCCCAGTTCACGAAGCGCAATACGCGACATCTTCAGCTTGCGGTAAAAACCGCGCGGACGGCCGGACACTTCGCAACGGTTGCGAACGCGGTTCGGCGCGGAATTCCGCGGCAATTTTGCCAGCTTCGAATGCGGGTCAGCATATCCCCCAACGGATCAGAAATTGCCATCGGAGTTTCTCCTTACCAGCTCGACTTGACCAGGCCCGGATCTTACCCAGGAGCC
>LZQR01000393.1_pt1 | contig 10797 bp, 13 predicted proteins | sample 768601 | NCBI WGS metagenome assembly LZQR01 (sample SAMN05207299, study PRJNA324521) | oil field metagenome | isolation source: sample BH-FW-24 from oil reservoir | place: India: Bombay High | collected 2015-12-04
TATCGTGCACGCCTTTGTGTGGCTCTTCTAGCAGCGCATAGCTTCTTAGGTGCTGTAGGCTTTGCCATCGCCACGGTAGTACCACTGGCCTAAACGACACTCTGAGTGGCTATTCACCGTTTCACCAAATGCTCCGCTCTGTAGCAAGCGATAAATGTTGTTCTTCCAGATGGCGTGATCAAGTTTCACTGTGTCCAAGAAAGCACGGGTGGATGCAATATGGATCACCTGCTGCATGTGTTCCGATTTCACGACGACTTCGTTCACGATAGAACCAATTTGTGCGGAAGATGCTGAAACTTCTTCTGCACAGGTCTGGTTTCATCGATGGAGGTTTTAATCGCGTTGACCTGAGTGAGCACTTGATTCACCAACGAATCAATTTGTTCACTAGCCTCGCTGGCTTACCTGCCAGGTTTCTTACCTCGTCAGCCACCACCGCAAACCCACGCCCAGCCTCGCCAGCACGCGCGGCTTCAATCGCTGCATTTAAAGCGAGCAAATTGGTTTGATCAGAAATCTCTTGAATCGTTGATACAAGATGAGAGATAGAAGTGGCGGTGTTATCTAATATTTGAACCGATTCAATACTTTGGGAAGCTTGAGTGCTGATCTTCACCGCTCGGTTATCAAGGCGTGCAAGAGCTTGATGAGTTTGCTTAAACATTTCATCAAGTTGTTGCAGCTCTTGGTTTTCATGGGCCATCGACTGTGCACTTTCAACCATTTCGGTTCGAATGGTTTGGAGCATGTCTCCGCCTTTCAAACTGCTCGACATCAACTCGTCGCTGTTGTGGTGCTCTTGCTGTGCAGTGCGAACAAGCCGTTGTGTTTCTTGGAGCTGTTTTTCCAGAGCAGTAACGTCAGTTTGGTACTTCTGTTTGAGGTCTGCTAACTCTTGCTTTAGCACCTCATTTTCTGCTTTGACTCGTTTTAATCCAAACATAGAATTTACAAATGTAACTAAATGTTAAAAGTGCATATTAATCGAGTTAAGAGTTTAAAACACTCTGAAGTTTATATATTTGCAGGGGATTATCACAATTTAAAGTGGTTGCGGACATATTTTTAAAATTGATATTAAGAGCGGCTTGTATTCATATTTTTAACTTTAAAGATTAGTGATTTATGGCAGTGAAACTCCCTTTGAGATTGAATATTGTTATAAATCTTATGAATAAAACTCTAATGAAATATTGAATTGACGCTTAGAGTTTCGTTTTGGTTTTGGAAGATAAGCGTAAGTGATGATTATCGCCTATTACTAAATATAATTTAGTTTTTGGTGTTTAAAACGATGGTTTATGAAAATTATTCCGAGTAGATTTGAATACTCCATGCAGTAATAATAAGAGCTGAAACTAAAATTACTGTTAGTTTAGTTAATTGAAACTCTTGTTTTTATATTATTAATGACATGCCTGATATTTTACTTTTTTAAGTATAAATTAAATTTTACTGGTTGTTACATTTTTAGTTTTGATCTTTTACTACGTAGAAATTAGGATTCTTTCCCATCAATCGAACGGTGTTTTATTGGGTTATTTATGAATAAGAAAATATTACTTCTTTTACTTCTTCCTTTTTTTTCTAATGCTAAAAATGTTAATTTTACCGTGGGTGCTGGTCTAAGTGCGGACAATAACCACATTGTTGGGTCTAGCTCAGAGACTTATGTATTGAGAGCAGGCGCAATTAGACGTGACACTCACAGATTCTTAGGGACTTATACCTACTCAGATGAGAGTAAGCTAACTAAATATCTTGGTTCATATGACTATATGTTTACACTCGATTCGAGGAGGCGATGGAATCCGTTTGCTGGTGTAAGTATGGGTTATAAAAACAAGATGTAGATATATCCGACAACAATAGTTTTTATGTTATTGGTGGACAAGCAGGTTTGAACTATCGCTTTTCTAAGCATGCCTCTACTGAATTAGGTTACAGAGTTCTGAGTGGCAGTACTCAGGAAGATGAGTCTATGAAAGACGAGCTATATTGGACGTTGGACTTCAAATTCTAATACACAGCTGATAGATAGCCTTTGTCCAATTGAATGGCTACTTACTAAAAAAGCACCCCGATAATTGGCGAGCAACTATCGGGGTTCTTTTTTATCTTAACGTATTTGAGCTGGTGTTACTTGGTATGAAAAATCTGCTCAGTTTCTAGCGACGTCATTGCGCGAACTTGGCGCCAGATGTAGTAGAAAATACCAAACATCATCAACATGCTCGGAATCGCAATCATTGGGTAGCTGTAAAGCGTTAGCTTGCCCAACTCTTCATTGAACGCGGCAGTACCGGCAGGGCTAGTCACAATCCAAGTTGCTAGGAAGTAGTTCATGCTGATGAGAACGCGAAGGTACTTGCGAATAGGTAGTTAGAAGACATCAAGCAACGTTCAAACGCCTGAGTTTTGCCATTCTGTTCTAAACGCTCGTTAATCAGCGGTAGGTTCAAAATCGTGTCGTTCAGCAGCATCTTCTGCATAAGCGGGTAGCGGGTGAACGTAGAGCCCAGTACCGCGATACCAATCAAACCCGGAATTAATGCTTCTTTTAGCGCCAACCAACGCGTATCTAACTCTAGCAAGCCGATGCCGCCAGTTAACAGCACACTGATAAAACCAAGTGCAGAAATGAAGTTGAATTTCTTGTTGCGGATAAGGTCCATGCCGCCATACACCAATGGGAACATCAAAGCGACAACCAGTGCCATTGCTGTACCTAGGTGCTCTTCACCACTGAACTTCATCAAATGAATGAAGGGATGATGACGTTAAACAGGATCTCGAATAGGGGATTCGACTTTTTCGCCGTGGTGTTACTCATAACTTTACTGACTCTACTATGTCGGCTGAATTTTACTTTGGGGGAAGTGTTCTACTCCTTGCGCCAGATGTAAAGCCTTAAAGCCCCGAGTTGTGTAACGACTTATGAAATAAACAGCGAATGAGCTCTCATTGGGCAAGGTTTTAGGTGTTATTGGGTAGGTTAACCAGGCTTACCTAAAACGGGTAAGCCTCTTTGTTTTTTGAGGCGAGAAGGGGGAGTTATTAGTTGCCTCTAATCACACTTAACCCTTTGTCCATCAGCTCTTGTGTTACTACGTCAGACAGGTTTGAATCGGTAATGATGCCGTCTAATTGCTCGATATTTAATGCATGAAAGCTGGCAATTTGGCCGTATTTGGTGGAGTCAGAAACAAGGTAGTTAGTTTGTGCCGCTTTGATGATGGCCTTTTTCACAAGGACTTTGTTTTCGTTTGGCGTTGATAAGCCTTCAAACTCCAAGAAGACGTCGAGATAAAGGCAATATCAATGTTCAATCCGTTCAAGAACTCTGCGACTTTTCCACCAACTGTGGATTGGTTCTCACGATCAATTTGCCCCCAGTATGGTAAAGCTCACATTGACTGTGCGTCATCAGGAAACCCGCAATAGAGAAGTCATTGGTGATCACTAATAGATCGTCACGATCCGCTATTTGATGGGCGATCTCTAGAGAAGTGGTTCCCGCATCCAAGTAAATCGTCGCGTCTTTGCCAATTAACGTGGCTGCAAGTTTGCCAATTTGAACCTTCTCATCCGCTTGTTGCTCGACTTTAGCGTCATGGGAAAGCTCAGAATGTAAAGCCTGAGCCAGTTGCACTCCACCAGAAACAGAAACGACTTTACCCGAGGATTCCAGTTTTACGATATCACGGCGAATGGTCATATGTGATACGCCAAGGTGGTTGGTTAAATCTGAAATGCTTAACACTTCTTGGTGTGATAACAGGGACAAGATGGTTCTTTGACGTTCTGCTGGGATCATGATTTCACTTCTATATTCTTGTTTTTCAGTATCCTACCAACCTTTTCGCTTTTTGTGAATATCTGTGAATATATGTTCTTAGCCTAATAAGCCTTGCCCTCTCTTGTGTTAACTGATCAGGTTATCTCTGCCCATAAAGGGGTAAATATCACTTTCTTGTTAATTTGTGTGAAAAATGTGATTTAAAGCGAAGTCTCGGATTAGTGCTTCACATATAATCACACCAACTAAACAAGAATTAACAAAATTCAATTTACCAAGAAGGCATTGTTGTTATGAGCGAAGTTCAATCTGTCGGTGTTATCGGTTTAGGCTCTATGGGAATGGGCGCGGCGAAGTCATGTGTGCGTGCTGGCCTTGATGTATATGGTTTCGACCTGAATCCTAGTGCTTTGGAAGAGCTGGGTGCATTTGGCGCGAAAGCGGTTTCTACCAACGCAGTCGAGTTTGCCGATCAACTTGATTCTGTGTTGGTTTTGGTTGTGAATGCGGCGCAAGTTAACACCGTATTGTTCACAACAGGTCTTGCAGCTGCGCTCAAACCCAATACGCCTGTCATGGTATCAGCCACTATCTCGCAGAAGACGCCAAGCAAATTGAAGCCAAATTGGCTGAGCACAATCTTGTGATGCTCGATGCGCCGGTATCTGGCGGCGCAGTAAAAGCAGAAGCTGGTGAGATGACCATTATGGCGTCGGGCGCGCAAAGCACCTTTGATGCGCTGGAGCCAGTACTGAGCGCAACGGCTGCCAAGGTATACAACATTGGTGAAGCTGTAGGCCTTGGTGCGACAGTGAAAATCATTCACCAACTGCTTGCAGGTGTTCACATTGCAGCAGGTGCCGAAGCGATGGCGCTTGCCGCTCGCGCAAACATTCCATTGGATTTGATGTACGACGTGGTGACCAATGCCGCGGGTAATTCTTGGATGTTTGAGAACCGCATGAAGCATGTCGTCGATGGTGACTACTCGCCGAAATCAATGGTCGATATTTTCGTTAAAGACCTAAACCTTGTGTCAGATACCGCGAAAGATCTGAAATTCCCTCTACCACTTTCCAGTGCCGCCCTAAACATGTTTGTAAGCGCAAGTAATGCGGGTTTTGGTCAGGAAGACGACAGTGCCGTTATCAAAATCTTTAACGGTATTGAGCTTCCTGGTGTGGAAAGCAAAGACAAATAAGCGCAAGTAAAGTGGAGAAGTAATTATGTTATTAGGTGTTATTGCAGACGACTTTACTGGCGCAACTGATATTGCCGGATTCCTTGTAGAAAATGGCATGCGTACCGTGCAGCTTAACGGCATTCCAAAGCAAGAGGTTGATATTAATGCCGATGCTGTTGTGATCAGTCTTAAATCTCGCTCTTGTCCTGTCGATGAAGCAATCAATGATTCGGTGGCAGCGCTAAAATGGCTAAAGGCCAATGGCTGCCAGCAGTTCTACTTTAAGTACTGTTCAACTTTCGACAGCACAGCTGAAGGCAATATTGGGCCTGTTACTGACGCGTTGCTAGCCGAGTTGAATGAAGATTTCACCATTGTTTGTCCTGCGTTGCCGGTTAATGGCCGCACGGTTTACAACGGCCACCTGTTTGTTTTCCAAGATCTGCTCAGTGATTCTGGTATGCGTAACCACCCAGTGACGCCAATGACAGATTCTAGCTTGATTCGCATGATGGATGCGCAGTCACAAGGCTCATCTGGTTTGGTGAACTTCCAAGTGATTGAGCAAGGTTCCCAAGCGGTGTCTGAGCGATTTGAAACCCTCAAACAACAAGGTGTTCGCTATGCTGTTGTCGATGCATTCAATGCCGATCATCTTGTGACCCTCGGTCGGGCAGCGAAATCTCTCAAACTGGTTACCGGTGGTTCTGGCCTTGCAGCGGGGATTGCTAAGAACTGGGCAGAACATCTGGCCGATCAAAGCGATGCTAAGAAAGCGGGCAATCCAACCAAGGCGCCGACGGTGGTGTTCTCTGGCTCATGTTCTGTGATGACCAATCAACAAGTTGCCGTTTACAAGCAACAAGCACCGCACTTCGCGATTGATGTGAAAGCCTGCCTTACCGATGAAGCGTACTCAAATCACGTGTTTGATTGGGTGATGACCAATATCGACAGTGAATTCGCTCCGCTGGTTTACGCAACCGCAGAGGCAACGGCTCTAAAAGCCATTCAAGAAGAGTTTGGCGCACAAGCCTCTAGCCATGCTGTGGAGCAATTCTTCAGTAAGCTGGCTATCAAACTGCAGCAACACGGTGTGAAGAACTTCATCGTTGCTGGTGGCGAAACCTCTGGTGTTGTTACGCAAAGCCTCGCGGTAACAGGGTTCCATATCGGTCCTCAAATTGCGCCGGGCGTGCCTTGGGTGAAATCCGTCGATGGCGAGCTTTCACTGGCGCTGAAATCCGGCAACTTTGGTGATGAGCATTTCTTTGCCAAAGCGCAGTCGCTTTTTGAATAACAGGAGTTGTGATGAATAAAGACTTAATGACAGAGCAGCAACTGCGAGATCAAATGGTGACCATGGCTCGCTCTATGTTTGAGCGCGGCTACGCAACGGGCGGTGCTGGTAACTTGTCTGTGAAATTACCGAATGGCCATTTTTGGCAACGCGACGGGCTCCTCGTTTGGGCGTTTAGTGGCAGAAGAGTTGTCTGTAGTAGATATCGATGGCAACCATATCTCGGGTAAAAACCGTCGAAAGAAGTGGCATTTCACCTAGCCATTTACCGCAATAATTCGCAATGCAATGCCATCGTGCATTTGCATTCAACGTACCTAACGGCGTTGTCTTGCCTTGAAGAGTTAGACCGAGCCAATGCCATCAAAGCATTCACACCTTACTTTGTGATGCGCATTGGTGAGCTACCAGTGATCCCTTACCTGCGTCCGGGGGATCCACAAATCGCAGAAGAACTCGCACAACGTGCTGGTGACTATCGTGCCTTCTTACTGGCTAACCACGGCCCGGTCATTACAGGCACAGACTTTGAAGATGCAGTAGACAACGCTGAAGAGCTGGAAGAAACCGCAAAACTGGCGTTCATTCTTAAAGACAGCAACATCCGCTACCTAACGGATGCCGAGGTTCAAGACCTAAAAGGGAGAGGTAAATAATGGCTAAGTTCGCAGCAAACCTAACCATGTTATTCACAGAAGTGCCGTTTTTAGAGCGTTTTGAGAAAGCGCATCAAGCGGGATTCAAAGCGGTAGAGTACCTCTTCCCATACGCATTCGAGGCGCAAGAACTGGCCAGCAAGATGGAACAATTCGGTTTTGAACAAGCACTCTTCAACATGTCTCCGGGTGATTGGGATGCTGGTGAACGTGGCTTCGCCGCGATTCCGGGCCGAGAGGATGAGTTTAAGGCGAGCGTCGATACTGCGCTGATGTACGCTAAAGCACTGAAGTGTAAAAAGGTTCACGCTATGTCTGGCATCGTTGATTCCCGTTTCACTCGTGAGCAGCATATTGAAACCTTCATCTCAAACATTCGTTACGCAGCGGATAAGTTTGCCGATCAAGGTGTTGAGCTGATGATAGAGCCACTCAACAATCGCGATGTACCGAACTACTTTGTCGCCCATCAACGCGAAGCGGTCGAGCTGATTAAGCAAGTGGATCGTCCAAACGTAAAACTGCAACTCGACCTTTACCACGCTCAAATTATGGATGGCGACCTAAGCACATTAATCCGTGAAGTCGCTCCTTACACCGGCCACATTCAAATCGCCTCAGTACCTGAAAGACACGAACCGTCAGAGGGTGAGTTGAACTACCCACACTTGTTCAACGTGTTGGATGACTCAGGTTATCAAGGCTGGATTGGCTGCGAATACAACCCAAGGCACAGTACTGAAGAAGGTCTTGGTTGGGTTCGTCCTTACCTCTAATAAAAATACTTATAACAATTTAAGTTGCTTGCGCAACAACGTGTACTAGGTGATGAAAGTTCATCGCCTAGCCGCACGCACCCTACAGAATCAGAAACAAAAGGAACATAAAAATGGATGGAGCATTAATCGGCATTGTCATCGGTATTCTTGCATGATGGGAATGATCATAAAACACGTATTCCCGTCGCACTTGCAATGGTAATTGCGAGCATTATCATGGGTCTATTCGCAGGCATGGCGCCGACAGAACTCATTGATGCAATTAAAGCGGGCTTCGGCGGCGTACTTGGTGGTATCGGTTTGATCATTGCCTTCGGTGTCATTATGGGCGCATGTTTTGAACGCTCTGGTGCGGCGGTTCGTATGGCGAAAACCTTCGTTAAGATCTGTGGTAAAGGCCGTGAAGACTTGGCGCTTGGTTTCACTGGTGTGCTGGTGGCAATCCCGGTTTTTGTGACTCTGCATACATCATTTTGCACTCTCTTGTTCGCGCAATTTCACGAGATACGGGTAAATCTGCCGTGGGTCTTGGTGTGACACTCGCACTTGGCTTGCTTATCACTCACGCACTTGTGCCGCCAACACCGGGCCCTGTTGCGGTAGCCGGTATTCTTGGTGTCGACCTAGGTGAGTACATGCTGTGGGGACTAATGGTATCTGTACCTATGATGCTGCTATCGATGATTTACATCCGCCGTGTGGGTAACGAATACTACCGCGTACCAAACGGCGATGGCTGGATCACAAACCAAGCGGATTGGGCAAACCTAGAAAAGTGCAGGCAACAGACGATAAAGAGCTGCCAAGTAACTTCCTTTCTTTTGGTCCAATTCTTGTTCCAATCGCACTTATCCTTATCAACACACTTGTTGGCTCAGGAGACACGTTCCTTCATACGGCATTGTCGCTGCTTGGTAACCCAGTTGTTGCTGTAGGCCTTGGCGTACTAATGGCATTGTATGGACTAACTCGCAACATCGACCGCAAAGACATGGTTGGTTCGATGGACGATGCGCTATCAACAACGGGTCTTATCCTAGTGGTAACGGGCTGTGGTGGCGCAATGGGCGCGGTACTTAAAGCGTCTGGCGCAGGCCCACAAGTGGCAGAAGCTATTGCTAGCAGTGGTATCCCACCACTACTTGTGCCATTGGCTATCGCGTCTATGCTTCGATTGATTCAAGGTTCGGCTACAGCATCGATGATGGTTGCTGCGACAATGACGCTACCTCTAGTCGAGACATTAGGTCTGGATCCAGTATTCGTGGCACTGGCGTGTGCGGTTGGGCCGGTTGGTTTCTCACACCTTAATGACTCTTACTTCCACATCATCAACCGTACGCTAGGTATTACAGAGTTGGCAGACCAAATTAAAATCTGGTCAGTATCGTCAACCGTGGCGTGGGCGATTGGTGCATCGATCATCATGGCGCTAAACCTAGTATTCGGTAAGGGTGGCACACTCATTGACCCACTGGTACCAATCTTAGTGCTTGCGGCCGTCATCGTTTGGATGAAGTCAAAAGCAATAAGGCAGCGAAGCCTGAATTAGCCGCTAGCTAATCACTCGCTCAAGGTAAAATGTTCAAAGCCCCTAGCTGAAAAGTTAGGGGCTTTTGGGTATCTAAGACGCTGCTCTTTCTGGATAAAAGAGAGATAAAGGTTAAGCTCTTAATTCGTCGAGTTACGCAATTTTGGGTCATCCGTCAGGTATTCTACAAACTCGATTTCAAAACCGGCAGGGTCAACAAAATAGACGTTCTTTCGGTATGGCTCATCCGCGCCGGATTGGGCGATTGGATAGCCCGCTTCAACCAGTCTTTTCGCCACCGCGTCAACGTTATTGGTCACATAAGCGAAATGCGCCAACCCAACTTGATGAGCATCTAAATCACGATTGTTGCCTTCGCCGTGGTCACTCAACGCAATGTATTGGTACTCATCGCCAAAGTGCAGCCAGTTTCTGTGCTTACCGCTCCATGTACCTTCCCCTTCATCACGCACATACCAATGCGGAAATGCCACTTGGTAAAACTTCAGCATTTCAGGGATGTCTTTTACCACTAAGTTCACGTGTTCTAGCTGGATCATGGTGTGCTCCTTTTGTCATTTCTAGCCAACGATGAACATGCTAAAACCTCAAGTTAAGTTTAGGTAAAGGGCTTTTTGGAATTTTTATTTGAGCTTCTTGAAGCTTTATAGAGGGGAGGTTATGTGGGGTTGGTGGTTTGAGGTTGAATGTTGGGTGAGGTGCTTGCAACCCTCTTTCACCGCTTGTTTGTTCGTGTTCTTGTTAATCATTTTCGATCGCGTTTGTGGTGAGTAGATTCCCAGTCTCACCTAGGTTCGCGGGAATGACGGAAAGAGAGAACTAAACGAACAGCGTCATTCTGAAGGAGCCTAAGCGAGTATTCAGAATCTATTTTCAGCGCGTTGTGATGTTGCATTGTGAATTGAATTATCTGCGAACACGAAACCAGTCCCTCCCCTTTGAACTCGTTGTGTTGAGATCTTCGGAGTTTGATACAAGGGGAGGTTAGGTGGGGTTGGTGGTTTGAAGCTGAATGTAGAGTTATGTGTTTACAACCCCCTCCAACTCCCCCTTTTCTCGACATGGTTTGCTACGCATTTGGATTCGGTTCTCAAGGGGGAGGGTTATTCTTTGCTGCTGTGAGCCCAGTGCTTTCTCATCGTCATTCTGAAGGAGCCCAAGCGATTATTCAGAATCTACTTTTAGCACGTTGTGATGTTGCATTGTGAATTGAATTATCTGCGAATACAGAGCCAGTCCCTCCCCTTTGATCTCGGAGTGTTGAGATCTTTGGAGTTTGATACAAGGGGAGGTTAGGTGGGGTTGTTGGCTTGAAGCTATATGTTGGGTTATGTGCTTGCAACCCCCTCCAACTCCCATTTTTCTCGACTTGGTTTGCCAAGCATTTGGATGTGGTTATCAAGGGGGAGAGCTGTTCTTTTCTGTGGTGAGCCCAGTGCTTTCTCATCGTCATTCTGAAGGAGCCCAAGCGATTATTCAGAATCTACTTTTAGCACGTTGTGATGTTGCATTGTGAATTGAATTA
>LZQR01000394.1_pt1 | contig 10793 bp, 16 predicted proteins | sample 768601 | NCBI WGS metagenome assembly LZQR01 (sample SAMN05207299, study PRJNA324521) | oil field metagenome | isolation source: sample BH-FW-24 from oil reservoir | place: India: Bombay High | collected 2015-12-04
GGAAGAAAAATTGAACCAAACCGATGTCACGCAACCGGCGATGTTGCGTCCGGTATCGCTATCTGGCGCGCCATGGCCGAGCAGAAACCTTGGCGCCGGCGTATCTGGCGGGGCACTCGCTGGGCGAGTACACGGCCTTGGCGGCGGCGGGTGTGATGAATTTGGCGCAAGGCGTGGAATTGGTCGCCGAGCGCGGACGCTTGATGCAATCCGCCGTGCCAGCCGGTGAAGGGGCTATGGCGGCTGTTTTGGGCTTGGAAGATCAGCAGATTGTTGACATCTGTGCCGCCGCAGACGGTGTCGTGGAAGCGGTGAATTTCAATTCACGGGGCAGGTGGTGATTGCTGGTGCGAAAACCGCGGTGGACGCCATTTTGCCTGTATTTGAGGAAGCGGGTGCCAAACGTGTTGTGCCGTTGGCGGTCAGCGTGCCATCTCACTGCTCTTTGATGAAGCCGGCGGCGGATGCCTTGGCCGAAAAACTGAACGGCATGGCGCTGAACACGCCAACCATTCCGGTTCTGCATAACGTCAATGTCGAAACCGCTGCTTCGGAAACGGAAATCAAACAGGCGTTGGTGGAACAATTGTACCGTCCGGTGCAGTGGGTGAAGAGGTTGAAAAAATGAAATCCTTGGGTGTCGAGCGTTTATATGAGCTGGGCCCAGGCAAAGTGTTGATGGGGCTGAACCGTCGCATCGATCGTAAAATGGGGATGCAAGCCGTTTACGATTCGGCTACACTTACGGCATCGTTGGAAACTCTCTAAGGAAAACCTTATGTTATCTGGAAAAATAGCTTTTGTAACAGGGGCGAGCCGTGGCATCGGAAAGGCGATCGCCTTGGATTTGGCGGCGAATGGCGCAACGGTCATTGGAACGGCCACATCTGAAAACGGTGCGCAAGCCATTACCAACTATTTAAAGGAAGCGGGCGCGCAAGGTGTGGGTAAATGTTTGAATGTCACCGATGCTGAAATGATTGCCTCCGTATTGGGTGAAGTGACCAAAGAGTTTGGTACGCCGACGGTTCTGGTGAACAATGCCGGGATTACACGCGACAACCTGTTGATGCGTATGAAAGACGATGAATGGAACGACATCATCGACACGAATTTGAGTTCGGTTTACCGCATGTCCAAGGCGTGTCTGCGCGGCATGATGAAAGCCAAGCAAGGTGCGATTATCAACATTGCATCCGTTGTCGGTGTGATGGGCAATGCCGGGCAAACCAACTATGCCGCAGCCAAAGCCGGGATTATGGGCTTCACCAAATCCTTGGCCCGTGAAATCGGTGCCAAGAATGTGACCGTAAACACAGTGGCACCGGGCTTTATCGATACCGATATGACGCGCGCCTTGCCGGAAGAGCAGCGTGAAGCCTTGACGCAACAGATTCCATTGAAGCGTCTGGGAGAGCCAGAAGACATCGCCAAAACGGTGACCTTTTTGGCCTCGGAAGGCGGCAGCTATATTACCGGTCAAACCATTAATGTAAATGGTGGTATGTATATGATTTAAAAGCCGATTCAGGCTTTTTAAATCTTTGGCTATTGGATTTGGCTTATAATGCGTTTGGATGTTTTTTCAAAATAGCTTGAAAAAAAACAAAGATAAAGCGAAAATGAGCGGAATTTTTGAAAGAAGAATTTTAATTTAACTAGTAAACCGGAGAATATTCCATGAGCAGTATTGAAGAACGCGTCAAAAAATTGTTGTAGAACAATTGGGTGTTGAAGAAGACCAGGTTACCCCTGATGCTTCTTTCATCGATGATTTAGGTGCGGATTCATTGGACACAGTTGAGTTGGTTATGGCATTGGAAGAAGAGTTTGACTGCGAAATTCCTGACGAAGAAGCAGAAAAAATCTCTACTTTAGCGCAAGCAACTGCTTATGTAGAAGCGAACCTAGACTGATCTAAACTGAAAGTTTTTCAGAAAAGCCGTTTTTACGGCTTTTTTTGTTTCTGGCCACTGAAAAATCGCCAAGTCGATATTTAATTATGTGGGGCTTGGCGAAAGGCGCATGGAACAATGGAATAAAACACTGACGGATAAGCGTCGGTGGCGTGTGAATGTAAAGGAATGAAAGATGAAAATGCGTCGTGTTGTGGTAACGGGTATCGGTTGTGTCACACCGGTCGGGAATACGGTTGAAGCCACTTGGTCGGCCTTGCTGAAAGGGCAAAGCGGTATTGAAACCATTAAAGGCTTTGACACGGATGGTTTTGCCGTGACATTCGGTGGGGAAATCAAAGATTTTGATATTACCGAATACATTACACCCAAAGAAGCGAAAAAATGGACCCGTTCATTCACTATGGGATGGCAGCGGGCACGCAAGCGCTCAAAGACTCCGGTTTGGAAGTGACCGAAGAGAATGCCGAGCGTATCGGTGTGTCCATCGGTTCCGGTATTGGCGGGATCGGCTCCATTGAGAAACAACATGCGACCTTGCAGAAATCCGGTCCGCGTCGTGTTTCACCGTTTTTCGTTCCAAGTTCCATCATTAATATGGTCTCCGGTAACCTGTCGATCATGCACGGTTTGAAAGGCCCGAATATGGCGATTGGCACCGCCTGTGCAACCGGTACACACAGTATTGGTGATGCCTACCGAATGATTCAATTCGGCGATGCCGATGTGATGGTCGCCGGTGGGCGGAACAAGCCACCACGCCGCTGGGATTGGCCGGGTTTGCCGCGGCGAAAGCCTTGTCGACCCGCAATGACGATCCGCAAACCGCCAGCCGCCCTTGGGATAAAGGGCGCGACGGCTTCGTTCTGAGTGACGGTGCCGGTGCCGTGGTGTTGGAAGACTATGAACATGCGAAAGCGCGTGGCGCGCATATTTATTGTGAAATCGTCGGTTTCGGCATGAGTGGTGACGCATATCATATGACCAAACCGGCCGACGGCGGGGAAGGCGGCGCGCGTTGTATCCAAAATGCTTTGCGAAACGCCGAGCTGAACCCGGATCAAATCGATTACATTAATGCGCACGGCACCTCGACACCGGCCGGTGATGTGTGTGAAGCCAGCGCGATCAAATCCGTCTTTGGTGACCACGCGCACAAATTGGCGGTCAGTTCCACCAATCCATGACCGGGCACGCCTTGGGCGCGGCCGGGGCGATGGAAGCCGTGTTCACCGCCTTGATGATTCAAGAGCAGGTATTGGCGCCGACTATTAATTTGGAAGATCCGGCGGACGGATGTGATTTGGACTTTGTGTCCGATGGGGCACGTGAGGCGAAAATCACCTATGCGGTGTCCAACTCGCTTGGGTTTGGCGGAACCAATGCCTCTTTGGTGTTTGCTAAAGTTTAATGGTTTTTGACTGCTTCCGACATCAATAAAGGTTCGACCAAATGGCCGCCACGTCTACGCAGACAATGAACGTTGTTTCCATTGACTGTCCACAAGTTGACCTGTTAAAACTGCATCAGCTGGATGCGGCACGCTATCCGTTTTTATTGGAGAGCGTGGCCCAAGGGCAATTGGGACGTTTTGATGTGCTGTTTGCCTTTCCGCAAGACACCTTGACCTTGTCGGATGCAACCGACGCGAGGCGTTCCAAAATGCGTTCCACGACGCCTATCAATCATTCCAAGTTCCGGACATCTATTCGGACTTACCCTTTACCGGCGGCTGGTTCGGTTATTTCAGCTATGATTACGCTCAGGTCGTTGAACCGACGCTGAATTTGCCTGTGTCCGATTTACCGTTGGCGGTGTTGGTTCGAGTGCCGGCGGCGGTGATGGTCGACCATCAACCGGGCAGGTGCACTTTATGGCCGAAGCCGGCTTTGAAGCGTGTCTCGACACCATGCGTCAGGATTTTGAATCGGCGCAAGCCGGCCGGATAAACCGGTCGATATTCAGGTCACTAATCGCTGGGAAGAACCGGAAGCCAAATATCTGAACGGCATCGAAACCATTAAAGATTACATCCTGGCCGGAGACATCTTTCAGGTCAACCTGTCGCGTGAATGGCGCTTTGAATTAAGTGAGGCCGATTATGCCGCCTTGTACGCGTCGTTGCGGCGCAATAATCCGGCCCCGTTTGCGGCTTGTGCGCAGTTTGGCGATTGGCAATTGCTCAGCTCTTCTCCGGAACGTTTGGTGCAATACCGGGCACCTTGGGTGGAAACGCGTCCGATTGCCGGTACCCGCAAACGCAGTGCCGACTTGGCGGCCGATCGCGCCTTGATCGAAGAATTGATTTCCCATCCGAAAGAACGCGCCGAACACATTATGTTGATTGACTTGGAGCGTAATGATCTCGGGCGAATCTGCTTGCCCGGTTCAGTGGAAGTTAATGAGTTGATGGTGGTGGAAACCTACGAGCATGTGCATCACATTGTATCGAATGTCCGCGGCCATCTTCAGCCGGGCATGACACCGTTAGAAATCATTCACGCCACCTTTCCGGGCGGCACCATTACCGGTTGCCCAAAGGTGCGCTGTATGGAAATCATCGCCGAATTGGAACAAATGCCTCGACAAGCTTATACCGGTTCTTTAGGCTATATTAACCGGGACGGTTCGTTGGATTTTAATATTCTGATTCGGACGATTCTGCAGCAAGGGAATCAAGTGTCGCTGCGGACCGGCGCGGGCATTGTCGCCGATTCGATTCCGGAACGGGAGTTGAAGGAATCGCGGCATAAAGCCAAGGGGCTGTTGAACGCGTTACTGGGTGATGTTTAAGTAACATCTGCTTGAAGAGTCGATACCAAAGAGGAGTGGTTATGAAGTTCAATACACAAATCTGGCTGAATGGAGAACCGATTTCACAGTCTGGCTTTGACCGGGGTTTGTTGTATGGCGACGGCTTTTTTACCACGATCTTGCTGGTCGACGGCCAACTGGCCAATTGGGACGCCCATTGGGCGCGACTGAACGAAAGCCAGAAGCGTTTAGGCTTTCCGGCCTTGAATCCGGTCAATATGATCAACGACTTGATTGCCTTTATCAAATCGCGTCCGGCACAACCGTTGGAAGTCATTAAGATTTTGATTACCCGCGGCGAAGGTGGCAAGGGGTATCAGCCGTTGGCCAAGCCGCATCCGTCGGTCTTCATCCAGCGGTTGCCGTTTCCGGAAGAGGGGGCGACAGAAAGCCTAGCATTGGAAAACGACCAGGCCTGGCCATTTTTTCGATTGAAGATGACCGTGTCCGATATCGAGGCGTCGCGCCAAACCCAATTGGCCGGCTTGAAGCACTTGAATCGCTTGGAAAACGTCTTGGCCCGTCAGGCGTTGTTGGACACCGAGTTCGACGAAGCGGTGATGCTGGACGGTGACGGTCAGGTTATCAGTGCTACTCAGGCCAATCTGGTGCTGCTCAAAAACGGGCGGCTTTTGACGCCGAAACTGACGCAAAGCGGGGTTTTCGGAACCTGTTTGCGTTCGCTCAATCACGCCTTGCAGGCAAGCGGGTTTGAACAGACGGTGGAATGGAGCGAGATACGCCGCGAAGATGTATTGTCCGCCGACGAACTCTTTTGCTGCAATGCCTTGCGCGGTGTGATGCCGGTGAGTCATTTTCAGGGCCGAGCCTACGCCATGCATCAAAGTGATAAATCGCCCAGGCCTGGCTGAATTGGCAACAGACGAATTTAACGAATATCCGAGGGTTACGGGTTTAATGCAAAAAATCAAACTGTTCCTTATGACGGTGGCGGCCTGTGTGCTGGTCACCTGGTTATCGGTGGAAGGTTGGGCCTTTAAGCAGTTTCTGACCCAACCGATTTCCTCACAAACCGACGCGCAAGTGGTGTCGATTCCGAAAGGCGCCACCTCCCGTAAAGTGGCGCATTTGCTGTACGAGGCTAAGATGGTGCGTCACCCGGAATGGCTGGTTTGGGTCCTGAAGTGGCGTGGTCAGGCAGAGCAGGTGAAAGCCGGTGAAATCGAAATTCATCCGAATTGGACGTTGGATGAATTAATCGACGCTTGGTTCAAGGCAAAACGGTGACGTATCCGGTGACCTTTATTGCCGGGGAGACCATACAACAAGGTTTGGAAACCCTGCGCAATTCACCCAAGCTGGAAAAGGTGCTCGACTATCAAGACACCGCCGCCATTCAGGCCCAGCTGGGTTTGAAACAACCTTTGGAAGGCCAGTTCCTGCCGGAAACCTATTTCTATTCCGCCGACGAAACGGACTTGTCGATTTTGCAGCGTTCCCATGCGTCGTTACAGAAAACCTTGCAGCAGGCCTGGGCGAATCGTGCGGATAACTTGCCGATTAAAACCCCTTACGAGGCGCTGATTCTGGCGTCGATTGTCGAAAAAGAAACCGGCTATGCGCCCGAGCGACCGATGATTGCCGGTGTGTTCGTCAACCGCCTGCGTAAAGGTATGCGGCTGCAGTCCGACCCGACGGTGATTTACGGCATCGGCGATAAGTACGACGGCAATATCCGCAAGAAAGACTTGCAGACCAAAACCGCTTACAACACTTATCGCATCAACGGTTTGCCGCCCACGCCGATCGCACTGGCGAGCGCCGATGCGATTCGTGCGGTGTTGAACCCGGCGACCACCAAGGCGTTATACTTTGTGTCGAAAGGCAATGGTCAGCACGTGTTTTCCAACACACTGAAAGAACACAATCGCGCGGTACGTAAATACATTTTGTCGCGCCAATAACTCAAGTAGCCCATAGGATTTATTCATGTCTCATGTCACACAGCCCGGTCAATTCATTACGCTCGAAGGGACGGAAGGCGCCGGCAAGTCTACCAATTTGATGTTTATCGAGCAGTGGTTGCGGGACCGGGATATCGACGTGGTGGTGACGCGGGAGCCGGGCGGCACCGCCATCGGCGAGGCCGTCAGACACATTTTGCTCGATAAGCAATACGGTGAGATGACGCCGGACACGGAACTGTTATTAATGTTTGCGGCGCGCAACCAGCACCTGCAGGAAAAATTTTACCGGCGTTGGCGGCTGGCCAGTGGGTGATTTCCGACCGTTTTACCGATGCAACTTATGCTTATCAAGGCGGTGCGCGCGGTTTGCCGTTCAAGCGCATTGCCGAAATTGAGCAATGGGTGCAGAAAGGGCGTTTTCCAGATCGAACCTTTGTGTTTGATTTACCCATTGAAGAAGGCATGAAACGGGTGGCTGCGCGGGCCGAATTGTCGGGGCAACACATTGACCGCTTCGAGCAGGAAAAAATCGATTTCTTTGAAAAGGTCCGAGCGACCTATCTGATTCGGGCAGAAGAGGCACCGGAGCGTTATACCGTCCTGGATGCGCAGCAGCCGCTGGAAGCAGTTCAAGCACAGTTGCAAGCCGCTCTGATGAGCATGGTAAGCGAGTCCGCAAATTTATGAAATTTCCGGGCTAAGCCTCTTTAAAACGTATTTCATGAAACACCTCAGGGTGTTAGAATGCAAACTTCCCGTGAACGAAATGAGAATCAATCTACCTATGAACCAGCGTGATACAGCACGAAAAAACGATGGGTGGCTAAAACGGATGGTGACTCGATGATTTTTCCCTGGCAGGAAACCGCTTGGCAACAGTGGCAGCAGCAGGCCGCCCATTTGGGACAGGCGTATCTGCTGTCCGGTGCGGCGGGGATTGGTATTGATGCCTTTGCGCGGGAAATGGCGCAAGGCTTATTGTGCCAAACGCCAGGCGTAAAAGCTTGCGGGCAATGCGCACAATGTCATCAGTTTCGGCAGGCGACCCACCCGGACTTTTGGGTGTTGAAACGCCTGGAGGATAAAAAAGAAATCACCATCGATCAAGTGCGTGAGCTGACCGACAAGGTCTGCCGCACGGCCCATCAGGGCGGTTTCAAAGTGGTGCTGGTGCTGGAAACCGAAACCTTGAATGTGTCGGCTTTCAACGCTTTGCTGAAAACCCTGGAAGAACCGCCGGAACGCACGGTGTTGATTTTGACCACGCATCGTTTGAGCGCGCTACCCGCCACCATTATCAGCCGATGCCGTCAGGTGGCGTTTGCCGCCCCCGTCGCGTGATGAGGCCTTGGCCTGGTTGCAACAAGCTTTACCGCAAGCGGATTTGCCGTTGTTGAAAAAAGCGCTGACGCTCAACTGGGGTGGGCCGGTGGCAGCGAAAACCTGGATTGACGACAAAGCGTTTGAATGGGAAGCGGCTTGGCAGGACGATATCAAAGGCCTGCAACAAGGACGCCTGAGTGTGTCGCAGGCCGTCGAAAAATGGAAAAAATGGCCCCAGCCGGAAGTGGCGCTGGATTATTTCTATGCTTGGTCGGTGAATGTGGTGCGTTCCGCCTTGTATGGCCAAAAGCGGCCTTACAGTCCCAATTGGTTAACCTTCCAGAAAGCGGTGTTGCAGGCGCGCCAATACTGGCATCAGAACGTCAATAAAGATTTGCTGCTGGAAGGGATCTGTCTGGAATGGTTGCAACAGCACCAGGCCGATTATCAGCCGGGCGCGGCGTTTTCCGGTGCTTGATTCGCGGCGCGATTTGTAATGAAATGACGGGGGTGTTCGTGAATGGATGAGCATCACACCCAAAATAAACGAGTTTTACTATGATTATTGATTCACATTGCCACCTGAATATTTTGCCCGACGATGTCGGCGGAACGGAAGAGGTGCTGGAAAAGGCACATGAATTGGGCGTCGATAAAATGATGTGCATCGCCATTGGCCCCGGCGCCTGGCATGAGGTGCTGACGTTGGCGGATACGCACGAAGAAGTCTATGCCGCCATCGGCATTCATCCATGTGAACCCAAAGACGTGGTCACCACCGATGATGCCCTGTTAAAGGCCGCGTCGCACCCGAAAGTGCTTGCGGTGGGGGAAGTCGGTCTGGATTATTATCATTTTAATGCCGACGATGAGGACATGACGTGGCAGGTGGATCGTTTTCGGCAAATGATTCGGTTGGCCAAGCAGTTGGATAAACCGCTGGTGATTCACACTCGTAACTCCACCCCGGATTGCTTACAGATTCTGAAGGAAGAGGGGGCAGACCAGGTCGGGGGCATTATGCATTGTTTCGTCGAAGATTTGGCGACGGCCCAAGCCGCGATGGCGTTGGGCTTTTACATTTCCTTTTCCGGCATCGTGACTTTCAAAAACGCTAAAGAATTGAAAGAAGTGGCCAAAGCCATTCCGCTGGATCGCATTTTGGTGGAAACCGATTCGCCGTATTTGGCGCCGGTGCCGTATCGCGGCAAAACCAACCAACCGGGTTATACCCGTTACGTGGCCGAAGAAATTGCGCGTTTGAAAGACTTGCCGTTGGAGGCCGTGTCTGAAGCCACCACGGCCAATTTCAAACGCCTGTTTAAGTTATGAGTCGGTTTCCAGTATGAGTCAGGCAAGAGCCGGGAAAGCGACGACACCTTAGTGAGTGTGTCGGCGGATCAATTGGGGCAACCGGAATCAACGGTGGCATCCGATCGTCCGGCGTATAGCTGGCAGCGTATTTTGACTTGGTGTTGCGCCATAAATCCCGTCTGATTAAAGCCCATATCATTGCGTTGTTCGCCATGCTGGCCACGGTGCCTTTGCCGTTGTTGTTGCCGTTGCTGGTGGACGAAGTGTTGCTGGATAAACCCGGTTGGATTGTGCATTCGTTGAATGATGTGATTCCGCTGGCTTGGCAAACCGCACTCGGCTATATCTTGATTGTGACCTTGATTACCATTTTGTTGCGTGTGCTCGGGGTGGTGTTCGGAGTGTGGCAGGTACAGCAGTTCACCGTGATTTCCAAAGATGTGACCTTTGGCATCCGCAAGGACTTGCTGGCGCGGATTCAAGCGTCGCCATGAGTCAGTATGAAACCATGGGCAGCGGCAGCGTGACCGCCACGATGGTGAATGACGTCAATACCATCGACACCTTTTTGGGCACGACCGTCGGCAAGGTGATACTGGCGATTTTTTCATTGGTCGGGGTGACGGCGGTTCTGTTGTGGCTGCATTGGGAACTGGCCTTGTTCATCCTGTTGATGAACCCCATCGTGGTGTATTTCACCATGCGGATGGGGCGTGCGGTCAAAACCCTGAAAAAAGACGAAAACACCGCGATTGATGCTTTCCAGCAGGCGTTGTCGGAAACATTGGACGCCTTGCAACAGGTGCGCGCCGCCAATCAGGATACGCCGTTTTTCCGCCGGATTCTCGGCAATGCGCAGGACATCAAGCGCCATTCCGAAGCCTTTACCTGGAAGTCGGAAGCCGCCAGCCGCATTTCGTTTTTGATTTTCTGGTCGGGTTCGACATTTTCCGTGGCGTCAGTTTTCTGATGGTGGTGTTTTCCAACCTGTCCATCGGCGAAATGATGGCGGTGTTCGGGTACCTTTGGTTCATGATGGGGCCGGTGCAGGAAATTCTCGCCATTCAATACGCTTACAGTGCCGGTAGCGGGGCGTTGCAGCGCATCAACAATGTTCTGGATTTGGAGCAGGAGCCCAAATACCCGCAAAAGCAGAACCCATTTGACGCCGACACCGTTTCGGTGGACGTCAAAAACCTGTTTTTCCATTATCCCGGCAAAGACGAAGCCGTATTGCATGATCTGAGTTTTACCATTCAGCCAGGAGAAAAACTGGCGTTTGTCGGTGCCAGTGCGGGGGCAAAACCACGCTGGTGCAATTGCTGCTCGGTTTTTATCAACAAGATGCTGGCGAGGTGTTATATAACGGGGTGTCGATTAAAGATATCGGCCAGCAATGCGTCAAAAACCTGTTTTTCCATTATCCCGGCAAAGACGAAGCCGTATTGCATGATCTGAGTTTTACCATTCAGCCAGGAGAAAAACTGGCGTTTGTCGG
>LZQR01000395.1_pt1 | contig 10778 bp, 13 predicted proteins | sample 768601 | NCBI WGS metagenome assembly LZQR01 (sample SAMN05207299, study PRJNA324521) | oil field metagenome | isolation source: sample BH-FW-24 from oil reservoir | place: India: Bombay High | collected 2015-12-04
TCGATGGCATCAACATCCTTCTCGTCGATCAGCGTGCCCTTGGGGACAAGCAGTTCGCCGGTCTGGTTGTTGTAGACATCTTCCGCAGTCGTACGGCCCAGAACGCGCATGCCGAGCGAAGCGATGACGTTACCGGCATCGACGATCGGAGCAACGGTGATGCCGCGCGTGGATCCGCAATCCGGTTCCAGGATGATGGAATCCTGGGCGACGTCCACCAGACGGCGGGTCAGGTAACCGGAGTTTGCGGTCTTCAGAGCGGTATCGGCCAGACCCTTACGGGCACCGTGGGTGGAGTTGAAGTACTCCAGAACCGACAGGCCTTCCTTGAAGTTCGAGATGATCGGGTTCTCGATGATGGAACCGTCCGGCTTGGCCATCAGGCCGCGCATGCCGGCCAGCTGCTTCATCTGCTGGGGCGAACCACGAGCACCGGAGTGCGACATCATGTAGACCGAGTTCATCGGCTTCTGACGACCGGTTTCCTCATCGATCTGGACCGCCTTGATGCGGGCCATCATCTCGTCAGCAATCTTGTCGGTACATTTCGCCCAGGCGTCGACAACCTTGTTGTACTTTTCGCCCTGGGTGATCAGACCGTCGTTGTACTGCTGCTCGTATTCGGTCGCGAGCGACGAGGTTTCGGCCACCAGCTTGTGCTTGGTGTCCGGGATGACCATGTCGTCCATGCCGAAGGAGATGCCGGCGTTACAGGCGTTCTTGAAGCCGAGCTGCATGATCCGGTCACAGAAGATAACCGTCTCCTTCTGACCGCAGGCACGGTAAACCGTGTCGATCATCTTGGAGATGTCCTTCTTGGTCATCAGCTTGTTGCAAACCTCGAACGGCACTTCGTGGTGCTTCGGCAGAAGCTCCGCGATGAGCATGCGGCCCGGAGTGGTCTCGATGATTTCGGAAGTCGGATTGCCTTCCGCATCGATGGACCGATACCGGCCCTTCACCTTGGTGTGCAGCGTGATGACCTTGTTGGCCAGCGCATGGTGGATCTCACCAGTGTTGCCGAAGACCATGCCTTCGCCCGGCTCACCTTCTGCATGATGGACAGATAGTAGAGACCCAGAACGATATCCTGCGAAGGAACGATGATCGGGCCACCGTTTGCCGGATGCAGAATGTTGTTGGTCGACATCATCAGCGTACGCGCTTCGAGCTGGGCTTCCAGCGAAAGCGGTACGTGAACAGCCATCTGGTCACCGTCGAAGTCGGCGTTGAAGGCCGAGCAGACGAGCGGATGCAGCTGGATGGCCTTGCCTTCGATCAGCGTCGGTTCGAAGGCCTGGATACCAAGACGGTGCAGCGTCGGCGCGCGGTTCAGGAGAACCGGGTGCTCACGGATGACTTCGTCGAGGATGTCCCAGACTTCCGGACGTTCCTTTTCAACCAGCTTCTTGGCCTGCTTGACGGTCGAGGAGAAACCCTTGGCGTCGAGGCGCGAATAGATGAACGGCTTGAACAGCTCAAGCGCCATCTTCTTCGGCAGACCGCACTGGTGCAGCTTCAGTTCCGGACCCACGGTAATAACCGAACGGCCGGAATAGTCGACGCGCTTGCCGAGCAGGTTCTGACGGAACCGGCCCTGCTTGTCCTTCAGCATGTCGGACAGCGACTTCAGCGGACGCTGTTGCGCCGGTGATGACGCGGCGCGGCGGCCGTTGTCGAACAGGGCGTCAACGGACTCCTGAAGCATGCGCTTTTCGTTCCGGATGATGATATCCGGAGCACGCAGTTCCATCAGGCGGCGCAGACGGTTGTTACGGTTGATCACGCGGCGGTAGAGATCGTTCAGATCGGACGTCGCGAAACGGCCACCGTCAAGCGGTACCAGCGGGCGCAGATCCGGCGGGATAACCGGAACCACGGTCATGATCATCCACTCCGGGCGGTTGCCCGATTCCATGAATGCTTCGATAACCTTCAGGCGCTTGGCAAGTTTCTTCGGCTTCAGTTCGGTGGTCGCCTCGGCGATTTCCTGACGCAGCTTCTCGCTCTCGCGCTCCAGATCCATGCTCATTAGGATCTCGCGGATCGCCTCGGCACCGATCATGGCGGTGAAGGCATCTTCGCCATACTCGTCCTGAGCGGCGATGAAGTCTTCTTCCGACAGAAGCTGGTGCTGCTTGAGCGGGGTCAGGCCCGGCTCGAGAACAACGTAGTTCTCGAAATACAGAACGCGTTCCAGATCCTTCAGCGTCATGTCGAGCAGAAGGCCGATACGGCTCGGCAGGGACTTCAGGAACCAGATGTGCGCAACAGGCGCAGCCAGTTCGATGTGGCCCATGCGCTCACGGCGAACCCGAGACAGGGTGACTTCAACGCCACACTTTTCGCAGATGACGCCTTTGTATTTCATGCGCTTGTATTTGCCGCAAAGACATTCGTAGTCCTTGATCGGGCCAAAGATACGCGCGCAGAACAGACCGTCGCGCTCAGGCTTGAACGTACGGTAGTTGATGGTCTCCGGCTTTTTGATTTCGCCGAAAGACCAGGACAAGATCTTTTCCGGGCTCGCAAGCGAAATCCGGATATTGTCGAAGGTCTGTGCGGGAGCCTGCTGATTGAACAGGTTCATGACCTCATGATTCATGATCCATCTCCTTCGATGCGCGGTGGGGAGCGAGCTCTTGCGCCCCTCCCCACAACCGGCATTCCAAGTCATTTGTGGTCCGTAGGCGGGGTTATTCTGCGGCGTCCGCAGTTTCTTCCTCGCCGATCACGGGGACATCGGTTCGTTGCAGTTCAACGTTGAGACCCAAGGACCGCATTTCCTTCACAAGCACGTTGAAGCTTTCCGGAATGCCTGCCTCGAAGGTGTCGTCGCCACGAACGATGGCCTCATAGACCTTCGTACGGCCGGCAACGTCATCCGACTTGACGGTGAGCATTTCCTGCAGCGTGTAGGCTGCACCGTAAGCTTCAAGCGCCCAGACCTCCATTTCCCCGAAGCGCTGGCCACCGAACTGTGCCTTACCACCGAGCGGCTGCTGGGTGACGAGCGAGTACGGGCCAATGGAACGGGCATGGATCTTGTCGTCGACAAGGTGGTGGAGCTTCAGCATGTAGATGTAGCCCACGGTTACCTTGCGGTCGAACTCTTCACCGGTCCGGCCATCATACAGAACGGACTGGCCGCTCGGGTCGTAGCCGGCAATGTTGAGCGCCTCGACGACATCGGGTTCACGAGCACCATCGAAGACCGGCGTCGCGATGCTGACGCCCTTCTTCAGCTGCTCCGCCAGGCGTACGATACCTTCGTCATCGTATTCCTTGACGTTGTCGCCCTTCATGTTGTCGCCGTAGATCTCGACAATCTTGCCACGCAATTCGCCGATCTCGCCTGACTTCCTGTACTCGTCGTACATTTCGCCGATCCGGTTACCCATGCCGCGGCAGGCCCAACCCAGGTGGGTTTCAAGGATCTGACCGACGTTCATGCGCGACGGAACGCCGAGCGGGTTCAGCACGATATCGACATGCGTGCCGTCTTCAAGGAACGGCATGTCTTCGCACGGGTTGATCTTGGAGACCACGCCCTTGTTGCCGTGACGGCCGGCCATCTTGTCGCCCGGCTGAAGCTTGCGCTTCACGGCAACGAAGACCTTGACCATCTTCATGACGCCCGGCGGCAGTTCGTCACCGCGCTGCAGTTTCTCGACCTTGTCGATGAAACGCTGCTCGAGACGCTTGCGGCTGTCGTCATACTGACCACGCAGAGCTTCGATTTCGGACATGAACTTCTCGTCGTCGGTGGCAAACTGCCACCACTGCGAGCGCGGGAAGTCGTTGAGAACGTCCCCGGTCAGTACGGTGTCCTTCTTGGAGCCCTTCGGGCCGGCAATGGCGGTCTTGTCCATCAGCATCTCGGCCAGACGGCCATAGACGTTGCGGTCGAGGATCGCCTGCTCGTCGTCGCGGTCCTTTGCGAGACGCTCGATTTCCTCACGCTCGATCGCCATCGCGCGCTCGTCTTTTTCAACGCCGTGGCGGTTGAAGACGCGCACTTCGACAACGGTACCGGAAACCCCCGGCGGCAGGCGCAGGGAAGTATCGCGAACGTCGGATGCCTTTTCACCGAAGATGGCGCGCAGAAGCTTTTCTTCCGGCGTCATCGGGCTTTCGCCCTTCGGAGTGATCTTGCCGACCAGGATGTCGCCCGGGTTCAGCTCGGCACCGATGTAGACGATACCGGCTTCGTCGAGGTTCTTCAGCGCTTCTTCCGAAACGTTCGGAATGTCGCGGGTGATTTCTTCCGGCCCAAGCTTGGTGTCACGCGCCATCACTTCGAATTCTTCGAGGTGGATGGAGGTGAACACGTCATCGGAGACGATGCGTTCGGACAGGAGGATGGAATCCTCGAAGTTGTAGCCGTTCCACGGCATGAACGCGACGAGCACGTTCCGGCCGAGCGCCAGATCACCGAGATCGGTCGAAGGACCGTCGGCAATGATGTCGCCCTTGTGGATCCGGTCACCGACACGCACCAGCGGACGCTGGTTGATGCAGGTGTTCTGGTTGGACCGCTGGAACTTCTGCAGCCGGTAGATATCGACGCCGGACTTGCCCGGATCGAGGTCTTCGGTCGCACGGATAACGATACGGGTCGCATCCACCTGGTCGACAACGCCAGCGCGGCGGGCGCCGATGGCAGCACCGGAATCGCGTGCCACGATCGGCTCCATGCCTGTACCGACGAACGGTGCTTCGGCACGAACCAGCGGAACGGCCTGACGCTGCATGTTCGAGCCCATCAGTGCGCGGTTGGCGTCATCGTTCTCAAGGAACGGAATGAGCGCGGCCGCGACGGACACGAGCTGTTTCGGCGAACGTCCATGAGGTCGACCTTGTCGGACGGAACCATCATGTTTTCACCGGCGTGACGGCAGGTGATCAGCTCTTCGGTGAACCGGCCCTCGTCGTCGTAGACGGCGTTGGACTGGGCCACGTAGTGCTTGGCTTCTTCCATGGCGGAAAGATAAACGACTTCGTTGGTAACGGCGCCGTCTTTCACTTTCCGGTACGGGCTTTCGATGAAGCCGTACTTGTTCACACGGGCAAAGGTTGCCAGCGAGTTGATCAGACCGATGTTCGGCCTTCCGGCGTTTCAATCGGGCAGATACGGCCGTAGTGCGTCGGGTGAACGTCGCGGACTTCGAAGCCTGCGCGTTCGCGGGTCAGACCGCCCGGGCCAAGTGCCGACAGGCGGCGCTTGTGGGTGACTTCCGACAGCGGGTTGGTCTGGTCCATGAACTGCGACAGCTGCGAGGAGCCGAAGAATTCACGAACGGCAGCAGCAGCCGGCTTCGCGTTGATCAGGTCCTGAGGCATGACCGTGTCGATTTCGACAGAGCTCATGCGTTCCTTGATCGCACGTTCCATGCGCAGCAGACCGACGCGGTACTGATTTTCCATCAGCTCGCCGACAGAACGAACACGGCGGTTGCCGAGGTTGTCGATGTCGTCGATTTCGCCCTTGCCATCGCGCAGTTCAAGAAGAACCCGGATGACTTCCAGGATGTCGTCCTTGCGCAGCGTGCGAACGGTGTCGGCACACTCCACGTCGAGACGCATGTTCATCTTCACGCGGCCAACGGCGGACAGGTCATAGCGCTCTTCGTCGAAGAACAGCGACTGGAACATCGCCTCGGCAGTGTCGATGGTGGGCGGCTCGCCCGGACGCATCACGCGGTAGATGTCGAACAGAGCATCTTCGCGAGACTCGTTCTTGTCGACCGACAGGGTGTTGCGGATGTACGGACCGGTGTTGACATGATCGATGTCGAGCATCGGCAGCTCGTGGTAACCACGATCGACCAGTTCTTCCAGCAGCTTGCCGGAAATCTCGTCGCCTGCTTCAGCGTAGATTTCACCGCTCTTCATGTCGACGATGTCTTCAGCCAGGTACTGACCATGAAGGTCTTCGTCGGTCACTTTCAAGGCGGTGACGCCTTTTTCCTCAAGCTGCTTGATGGTGCGCTGAGTGATCTTCCGGCCACCTTCGATCACCACTTCGCCGCTGTCAGCGTCGATCAGGTCGTAGGACGCTTGGTGCCCTTCAGACGGTTGCCGTCAAACGGCATGCGCCAGGAGCCGTCCTTCTGACGGGTGTAATCGATACGCTTGTAGAACGTGTTGAGGATTTCCTCACCATCGAGGCCAAGCGCCATCAGCAGGGACGTAACCGGGATCTTGCGGCGACGGTCGATGCGCGCATGCACGATGTCCTTGGCGTCGAATTCGATATCGAGCAGGAACCGCGATACGGGATCACGCGTGCTGCGAACAGCAACTTGCCGGAAGAATGGGTCTTGCCCTTGTCATGGTCGAAGAACACACCCGGAGAACGGTGCATCTGGGAAACGATGACGCGCTCGGTGCCGTTGACGATGAAAGTGCCGTTGTCGGTCATGAACGGCATGTCGCCCATGTAGACATCTTGTTCCTTGATGTCTTTCACGGACTTCGCGCCGGTGTCTTCATCGACATCGAACACGATCAGGCGCAGGGTAACCTTCAGCGGAGCCGCAAAGGTCATGTCGCGCTGGCGGCACTCATCGACGTCGTATTTGGGAGCTTCAAATTCGAAGGAAACAAATTCCAGAAGGGAAGTGCCCGCAAAATCGGAGATCGGAAATACGGACTGGAAGACCGCTTCAAGGCCTTCATTCTTGCGGCCACCGCCCGGCATCTCGTCGACCTGCAGAAACTGGTCGTAGGATGCTTTTTGAACCTCGATGAGATTAGGCATAGCCGCGACATCGCGGATCGATCCGAAATATTTACGGACCTTTTTGCGACCGTTGAACGTTTGGGTCATTGTCGCTCCTCGTATCGGCCGGGTAACGGCTTCCCGAAACGCCCCTTTTCCAATCGGGCGAGCGCCCGGCGCTTCGGAAAACCGTCCCCCTGGATCAACCTGCTTCAGGTGCCCTCACCTGAAACCAGACAAGTTGACCGGTCTTAGGGGCCTAGAACATCTTCATCTGCCGTCTTGCGAATGCAGGATGCCCTAGTGGTACGTTTGCCCCGGAAACGGGAAAATTCCGCCGGGGCTTAGGTACGGTCCCGGTTGCCCGGGACCGTTCAAAAGGCCGGTAGGCCTTTATTATTTCAGCTCGACAGATGCGCCAGCTTCTTCGAGCTTCTTCTTCAGCTCTTCTGCTTCGTCTTTGCCAACGCCTTCCTTGACCGGCTTCGGAGCGCCTTCGACGAGCTCCTTAGCTTCTTTCAGGCCAAGACCGGTGATTGCGCGGACTTCCTTGATGACGTTGATTTTCTTGTCGCCGGCAGAAGCCAGGATAACGTCAAATTCGGTCTTTTCTTCAGCAGCAGCTGCATCGCCGCCACCAGCAGCAACAGCAGCAACTGCGACCGGAGCAGCAGCAGAAACGCCCCACTTTTCTTCCAGAAGCTTGCTGAGTTCAGCAGCTTCCATAACGGTCAGTGCGGACAGTTCTTCAACGAGCTTTTCAAGATCAGCCATTTTTCAGTACCTTAAGTTCGAACCAGTTTTGGTTACGTGAGACAGTGTGTTTTGGACGCCTTATGCGGCCTCGTCCTTCTTGGCGTAAGCGCCGAAGACGCGGGCAAGCTGCCCGGCCGGAGCGTTGACAACCTGTGCAATCCGGGAAGCCGGGGTCTGGATCATGCCAACCAGTTTCGCACGCAGCTCATCGAGCGACGGCATGGTTGCCAGAGACTTGACCCCATCCGGGTTCAGGTTGGTCGAGCCAAGAGCACCACCAAGGATCGCAAACTTTTCGTTTGCCTTGGCGAAATCGACGGCTGCTTTCGGAGCGGCTACCGGATCGTCGGAATGGACGATAACGGTCGGGCCCTGAAACAGGTCGGAGATGTGCTCAAGGTCGGTGCCTTGAAGGGCGAGTTTGACAAGGCGGTTTTTTGCGACTTTTACAGTGCCGCCGGCTTCGCGCACGGATGCCCGCAGTGCGGTCATCTGAGCTACCGAAAGGCCTGCATAGTGCGCGACGACGACAACACCGGTGTTACCCAGCTCGGCGTTGAGGGCCGACACGAACTCGTGCTTTCCGCTCTTTCCACTTGCCTTCTCCATTTGGCGGCTGTGACGCCGCCGGTTTACCTTGCCGCCTGGCAGATGGTCCCGAACCCGGTAACCGCCTGTCCTGGCGACGCTCAGGGTCCTGTCCCCTCACCTTCGCGCCAGAAGCGCTCGGCAAGGTCTGGTTCGAACCAGGTTTCCACCGGATCGGTGGGAAATTCGGTTCTCACCCATCTATGCAGGCCTTGTTCGGCTTAAGCCGGTTTCCCGGCACCTGCAGTCTCGGACAGGGCAACCCGGCAGCAAGCCGCCGGGTCTATTCGGCCTTTCGGCCGAAATCTCGTATCAATCCGGAAAGACCGGATTATTCGCCAGCAACGGTGGCGAGATCGACCTTTACGCCCGGGCCCATCGTGGAGGACACGGCGATGCGCTTCAGGTAGGTGCCTTTTGCGCCAGTCGGCTTGGCTTTCTGAACGGCGTCCAGCAGAGCCTTGACGTTCTGGGTGATCGCTTCTTCAGAGAAGGACACCTTGCCAACGCCAGCGTGAACGATACCAGCCTTTTCAACGCGGAACTGAACAGCGCCGCCCTTGGCGTCGTTGACGGCGGACTTGACGTCCGGGGTCACGGTACCAACCTTCGGGTTCGGCATCAGGCCGCGCGGGCCGAGAACCTTACCGAGACGACCGACGAGCGGCATCATGTCCGGAGTTGCAATGCAGCGATCGAAGTCGATCTTGCCGCCCTGAACTTCCTGAACCAGCTCTTCTGCACCGACGATGTCGGCGCCAGCAGCCTTGGCTTCTTCGGCCTTGTCGCCGCGAGCAAACACAGCAACGCGAACGGTCTTGCCGGTGCCGTTCGGCAGGATGCACACGCCGCGGACCATCTGGTCTGCGTGACGCGGATCAACGCCGAGATTGATCGCAACTTCAACGGTTTCGTCGAACTTGGTCTTGGAACGGTCCTTCACGAGGCCAATGGCTTCGTTCAGGGAATACAGCTTGTTGCGGTCGATACCTTCACGAGCTGCCTGGATGCGCTTTCCAACCTTCGCCATGATCTTACTCCGTTACCTCGAGGCCCATGGAGCGGGCGGAGCCTTCGACCATCAGCATCGCTGCGTCGATGTCGTTGGCGTTCAGGTCCTTCATCTTGCTTCGGCGATTTCCTTCACCTGCGCCTTGGTCACAGAACCAACCGTGCCACGGCCCGGGGTCTGGGAGCCTTCTGCAGCTTGGCAGCTTTCTTCAGGAAGAAGCTGACCGGAGCCGTCTTCACTTCGAACGTGAAGGACTTGTCGGAGTAGTAGGTGATCACGGTCGGGCACGGTGCGCCCTTTTCAGCATCCTGCGTAGCGGCGTTGAAAGCCTTGCAGAATTCCATGATGTTCAGACCACGCTGACCGAGCGCCGGACCAATGGGCGGCGACGGAGTAGCGGAACCTGCCGGCACCTGAAGCTTCAGGAAACCTTCGATTTTTTCGCCATGTTTCTCTCCAGTCATTAACAGCTGAATGGCTCTTCAGCTGATTGGGAGTTGGTGGTTCGGCCCTGTTGGAACCCGGCGAAGAGTTCCGGAACCTTCCACCCTTTCATCCCGGATGCCGCATCCTTGTGGACACTGCGACCGGGCTCTCAAGCCACCCCTCGGGGCAGCAAACGATCAGAGCTTGTCGACCTGACCGAATTCCAGTTCCACCGGCGTTGCACGGCCGAAGATGGACACGGCCACCTTCAAACGCGCACGCTCGTCGTCCACTTCCTCGACAAGGCCGGAGAAGGACGCGAACGGACCGTCGGAAACACGCACCTGCTCGCCAACCTCGAAAGTCACGGACGGCTTCGGCCGGTCCACGCCTTCCTGCACCTGGTTGATGATGCGCATTGCTTCTTTTTCCGGGATCGGCATCGGCTTCTGATCCGCGCCCAGGAACCCGGTTACCTTCGGAGTATCCTTGATGAGGTGGAAAGCCTCGTTGGTCATTTCCATCTTCACCAGGACGTAGCCCGGGAAGAACTTGCGCTCCGCATCGACCTTGCGGCCACGGCGCACTTCAACGACCTTTTCCATCGGAACGAGAATCTCTTCGAACAGGTCGGACAGACCCTTCTGCTCGGCCTTTTCGCGGATGGACTCGGCGACCTTCTTCTCGAAATTGGAGTAGGCGTGCACAATGTACCAGCGCTTGGCCATGGATCTCAGTTCCGTTTCTTGTTCTTTGTCTTCAAACCGGACAGTCGCCCGGGCGGCTGACTGAAATTAGCCGCCGACACCCAGAAGATAGCCGATCCCGAAGCCCATCAACTGATCTGCCACGAGAAAAAAGATCGCCGCGATCACAACCATGATGAAAACCATGACAGTGGTCACTGCTGTTTCTTTGCGCGTCGGCCAAGTTACCTTGGACGTTTCCGCGCGTACTTCCTGGATGAATTTAAAGGGATTGGTCTTCGCCATTCCGATTCCGGTCTGTTAAATACGAGTGGGCGCGCGAAAAACTTCGCGCGCCTCACTCGAGGAAACTCTTTAAGCCCTCGAGGCAGATTAATCAAGAGCAAATTGGCAGGGGCAGCAGGTTCGAACCCGCGACCTACGGTTTGGAGACCGTCGCTCTACCAGCTGAGCTATACCCCTTCAGAAGTCCGCCTGGGCGAACTTGCTCCTGATACCCTCTGAAGCCGCACACCGCAAGACTTAAGAGGGCGGGACTGCCGGGCACAAGGCCCGGCAGCCCGAA
>LZQR01000396.1_pt1 | contig 10740 bp, 11 predicted proteins | sample 768601 | NCBI WGS metagenome assembly LZQR01 (sample SAMN05207299, study PRJNA324521) | oil field metagenome | isolation source: sample BH-FW-24 from oil reservoir | place: India: Bombay High | collected 2015-12-04
GCACAAGAGCCACAGACAAACTTAGGCAGCCGACCACTACGACGGTTGAATATCACCAGACTTCAGCAATCTGTTGCGGCTCATCTTACATAATCGTTTCGCCATGCTACTACTCCAGCTTCCCAATTCTCGACGGTCTTACTCTAGGACATCACACAAGTGTAATAATAATAATTCTTAGTTAGATATACAGTCAGTATGCCGAATTAGCAAGAGAAAAGTATCAATAAGCGGAGTAAACGCCAGATACAAACACAGCGCCAAATCAGGCGCTGTGAGGAGAAGCTTTTGTCGTCAGGCGTTTAGGCGAGTTACGCCATTGATGCCTTCACATACACATCGAAACGGTTCTTTTTGGTTTCGATTGCCATGCTTGGCTTTTGCTCATCAAGCCAGTCTGCGTAATCTGGGCGCTTGACCACTACACGCTTACTCGCCAATGCCATTGCTGGAGCCAGCAAACCATCTGCATCAAGATCTGCACCAACCAAAGATTGGAAGACACGCATCTCTTTCTTCACTAATGCCGATTTCTTTTTGTTTTCAGGGTGCGGGTACATTGGATCGAGGTAAACCACATCGGCTGGATAAAGTCTTTATCTTGCGCCAATTGCTCCAGTGCATCATGGCTAGAAGCGTGAATCAAAGACAGGCGCTCTGATACCCAAGTCCCGATTTCTGGATCGTGTTTCGCACGTGCCAAGCCATCATCTAACAATGCAGCGACCACCGGATGACGCTCTACCATTTGCACTTTACAGCCTAGCGACGCCAATACGAACGCATCCCGCCCTAAACCCGCTGTGCCATCCAGTACGGTTGGAGTTGCGCCTTTGTTCAAACCCGCGGCTTTCGCAATCGCCTGACCTTTACCGCCGCCGAACTTGCGACGATGCCCGACTGCGCCACCAATCAAATCAACAAAGATCGCACCCAGTTTTGGCTCGTCCACTTTACGCAGCTCTAAGCGCTCAGTCGTTAGGACTAGGGCAAAGTCACTGTCGTCAGTGTGAGAGAGCTGCCAACGCGCAGCGAGTTCATTAAGGTGAGACTGTTGAGATGGGTCTTCACAAATCAATTGCAGTTGCAAAAGGAGGCTCCAGTAAAAATCGGTTTAACTGGCGCTGAGTGTATACCCAACCCACCTCTAATTGCTAGGCTGGGGATAAGTTAGATGACTTTCTACTCTTCGGCTCAAGTTGTTGGAGTTCGTTGACTAGCTCAGCCAGAGGCTTAGGATGACCGATGCCATAACCTTGGCCATAGTCGACGCCAAGATCGACCAAACACGCTCTAACTTGGTCATTCTCAACAAACTCTGCCACCGTGACTTTACCCATTTGCTTGGCTAAATCGTTAATTGACCGCACCATCACGCGGTCCATCTCGTTTACGTTGATATCTCGCACGAAAAGACCGTCAATTTTCACGATATCGACAGGAAGTTTCTTTAAGTAGCCAAAAGACGACAAACCAGAGCCAAATCGTCCAATGCAATCAAGCATCCCAGCGCTTTAACACGAGTGAAGAAGTCGAGCGCTTGATCGATGTTGCTCATCGCTGCCGTTTCAGTGATTTCTAAACAGATTTTTTCACAAGGAATCGAAGACGACTGCAAACGTGCTAGAAGGAAGTCGATAAACTCTTGGTTACCCATTGATTGACCAGACAAGTTAATCGCACAGCGACCGAGCTGCTCCACTACTTCTGGACGGGCTTCAAACCACTCTAAAGTTTGGCTAATCACTTGTTTATCAATCCAATGAGCAATGTTGTAACGCTCAGCGGCAGGGACAAAGACGCCGGGGGATAAGTAATTGCCTTGAGCATCGCGAATACGCACTAAAATCTCAAAGCACAACGGTGAACTTTCCCCACTCAAATTCAAAATACGCTGAGCAAACAGTTCAAGACGCTTACTCGATAGCGCCTCATGCACCAGATTAACGCTTTGCATCTTCAGCTGGCGGTGTCGCAACTCTTCGTTGTCCAAGCTGAACAAGTTATAGCGGTTACGCCCTGCTCTTTCGCCGCATGGCAAGCCGAGTCCGCCTGAGCATGCACCATTTGTGGCGTTTCTGCCGTATGGTCGATGATGCGAACGCCCACCGAGCAGCTCATAAACAGTTGTGTGTCTTCCCAACGGAAAATCTGCTCACCCAACGTAGTGATGATCTGCTTAGCAATGTTAATCGCGCCGTGCTCATCGCAGTCTTTCAACAACACCGCAAATTCATCACCGCCCATGCGCGCCAATACCGCATTGTACGGCAAGACTTCCTCTAACATGCTGGCACAGAACTGGATCGCGGCATCACCCGCATCGTGGCCCACGGTGTCGTTGAGTACTTTGAGTTGATCAAGATCGAGGTACAACATCGCATGCACTCGACGGTGGCTTTCTACTTCTCTCAGCGCAGTTTGCAGCTCTAGCTCGAAGTAGTTGCGATTGTAGGTATCGGTCAGTAAGTCGTAGCGCGCTTGATATTCGAGCTGCTTGGCGAGCTTCTTTGTCTCAGTGATGTCTTCCCCAACGATCAACAATTGGTCGGAATCTCTTAATGGGCGAATGTTTTCACGTACCCATACACTATGACCATCGGCATGACGATATTCGATTTCTCGACGCCAAACCCCGTTCATCACCTGCTGTGGCTGCAACAAAACTTGGCGCGGATAGAGTGCTTTTTCATCGCAGTAGAATGAACATAAGTAATGCCCCAGCATATCCAACGGTTGATAGCCTAAAAGCTGCTGCGCAAAACGATTCACCTCTTGCACGCGGTTATTGCTATCGAGCGTCACCATCATCACAGGCTGCTGCTCATAGTAATTACGCAGACTTGATTCGCGATGATAGAGCTTGTCTTCCATCGCTTTACGGCTGGTGATATCGCGAGCTTCAAATAGATATTGCTCTTGGTTCGCCACTTGTTGTGAAAACGGTTTGAGAGACACTTCCAGCACCATGGCACCGTGTTCCTTGCTCCAGATTTCAGCCTCAAAAGTGGCCACTTGGCGATGACTAGAGTGAAAATAGCTGGCGAGTAATTGGCGCGCTTCCTCACTCCAGTTTTTGTGGTGCCAAAGTGGACGATCGACACGCATTTCCTGACGATTAAATAAAGATTGCAGACGATCGTTACCTGATTTGAGCAAGCCGTGTTGGTCGAGAATGCCCATGTACTGCATACTCTGATCAAAACCGACTCTAAAATCGCTTGGCTTTCACGGGCGATGCTCTCGCTGCGACGAATTCGCTGTAAATAGTAGCTGAGCAGCAAAATAATGATGGTCATCGCCACCAAAACACTGCCAAACAGTTTAATTTCTCGTGCGTACCGCTCAGTAAAGTCTGCTGGCTTATTGAAGAACACCGATGAGGCTTCTTGCTCTGCTCCTAAGCCCCAACGCACCACCGATTGATAATCGAGTTTGATATCCGATTCTGCACTCACCACCGCAGGCAAAGGCTTTTCTGGATTATCTAGCACTTGCGTCAGCAACTTCGCCGCTTCAAAACCTTGGCGGTAACCGCTTTGAATAACGCCACCAACCGCGCCATGACCGAGTCCAACATCATGCACCATAAATACAGGAGCATTGGAGGCTTGGTTGATATCACGCCAATCTTTATCGGTCGCGATATTGCCATGGATATCTCGATAGTAAGTCCAAAACAACACCACGTTATCGATGTTCATTTTCGACACTTTTTGCTTTAACGTTTCAACACTGTCAGGAATGAAGTGGCGAACTTTATCGCGATATATAGGGTTATTATCGAGAAAATTCTCGATCTGGGCACGAAGTGCCGCACCAGTAACAGAATGGTCACTGACGACAAGAACCTGCTTGTGCTTGGGATGCAATCGCTCGATAAGAGCAAGGTTTGCAAGCAAGTCCACATCTTCAATCACGCCTGTGGCTCTCAATCCCTGATGCAAAGAGGGATCGTAATTGTTGATGCCACTGAAAATGACAGGAGTATTATCTAGCACGTCTGACAGACGTTGCATTAAAGCGAGTGCGTTGTTATCACTGACGACGATCGCGTCGAAATGCTCTTCACTCAGTTTGGTACGATAAAGGGATTCCAGCTGATTGAAGAATTGCTGGCTCTGACTGCGCTTAGAATCAAGATACAGAATACGGATATCAAGCGGGTGCCCCTCAAGTTGTTGGGCGAAACCACGTTGAATAGAGTCGGTCCAAAAAAAACCTTGATGGTAAGAGTGAACAACGAGGACTTTTTGTTCTTGCGCCGTAGCGACAGCACTGAAAATAAGCGCTATGAAAAACAGAAAAAGTGGCACATCAACTCCATGACTTCAGAGCTACCTCGCGGTTATCCCTGCGTAAACCTTGTGAATCCTGTCCGCTGTGGGTATAAAATGAACTTTAAACCTCATACCCAACGGAAATAATTGTATGAATGCGAGCCTGCCTAAACTCGACGACCTCGATCGCGCTATTCTCAAAACTCTGATGGCGGATGCGCGTAAGCCTTACGCGGAAATGGCAAAACAATTTAATGTCAGCCCAGCAACCATCCACGTTCGTATCGAGAAAATGAAAGCGGCAGACATCATCGAAGGTACTGAGGTAATCGTCAATACTAAAAAGCTAGGATACGACGTATGTTGCTTTATTGGCATCAACTTGAATGCAGCGCGTGACTATCATTCAGCGCTAGAAAAGCTCAATGCCCTCGATGAAGTGGTAGAAGCTTACTACACCACAGGCGCGTATAACATATTCGTCAAATTGATGTGCAAATCGATTGAAGAGCTGCAATTTGTCTTGATTGATAAGCTTCAAGCGATCGATGAAGTGCAGTCCACTGAAACGCTGATTTCACTGCAAAACCCGATCAATCGCAGCGTAAATCCATAATGCCCTGAATCAAATACTAAAAGCTGAATCTAAGAACAAAAAATGGGCAGCCACTTGGCTGCCCATTTTCATTCTCAATCGAGATTACGCTGCGATACCAGAATGGCGCAGTAGCGCATCGATTTCTGGCTCACGACCACGGAAGCGCTTAAACAGCTCCATTGGTTCTTCACTGCCACCCATTTCTAGGATGTTGTTCAAGAAACTCAGTCCGGTTTCTTTGTTGAAGATGCCTTCTTCTTCAAAGCGAGAGAACGCATCTGAAGACAACACTTCTGCCCATAGGTAGCTGTAGTAACCTGCGCTATAACCACCAGCGAAGATGTGACCAAAGCTGTGTGAGAAACGCGCCCACTCAACCGCTGGTACAACTGCCACTTTCTCTTTCACTTCTGCCAAGGTTTCAAGTACACGAGCACCCACTTCTGGGTCGTATTCTGTGTGCAGAGTGAAATCGAACAAGCCGAACTCTAGTTGACGTAGGATGCCCATCGCCGACTGGAAGTTCTTCGCTGCTAGCATTTTATCTAGCATCGCTTTTGGTAGCGGCTCGCCAGTCTCATAGTGACCAGAAATAAACGCCAGCGCGTCTTCTTCCCAACACCAGTTCTCTAGGAACTGACTTGGTAGCTCAACCGCATCCCAAGGCACACCGTTGATGCCCGATACCGCGCCTGTTTCTACTTGCGTCAACATGTGGTGGATACCATGACCAAACTCGTGGAACAGAGTCACCACTTCATCGTGCGTAAACAGTGCAGGCTTGTCGCCCACAGGACGGTTGAAGTTACACGTTAGGTAAGCAACCGGTGTTTGTAGCTCGCCTGATAGCGTCACACGACGACCACGGCAATCATCCATCCACGCACCGCCACGTTTGTGTTCGCGTGCGTATAGATCTAGGTAGAAGCTGCCGCGCAGTGTGCCTTCGCCATCGAAGATATCGAAGAAACGCACGGATTCGTGCCAAGTATCCACGCCTTCACGCTCTGTCACTGTCATACCAAACACGCGGTTTAGCACTTCAAACAGACCACTTACCGCTTTTGATTCAGGGAAGTAAGGACGCAGTTCTTCATCCGAAATTTGGAATAAGTGCTGCTTTTGCTTCTCGCTGTAGTACGCAATGTCCCAGACGTTTAGCTCGCTGACACCAAATTCCGCACTCGCAAACTGGCGTAGCTCTTCGATTTCGCGCTCACCTTGTGGTTTCGCTTTGGTTGCCAAATCGTTCAAGAAGCCAAGAACTTGCGCTGGGTTCTCTGCCATTTTAGTTGCCAGAGATTTCTCACTGTAAGTGTTGAAACCCAACATGCGAGAGATTTCATGACGCAGTTTTAGCTGCTCAGTGATGATTTCTGAGTTGTCCCATTTACCTGCGTTTGGACCTCGGTCAGAAGCACGCGTTACGTACGCTTCGTACACTTCTTTACGTAGGTCTTGGTTATCACAGTACGTCATCACCGGTAGGTAAGACGGGATATCTAGTGTGATGAGGTAGCCATCCAGCTCTTTTGCTTCTGCTGCCGCTTTTGCTGCTGCAAGTGCAGATTCTGGCATACCCGCTAGGTCTTTTTCGTCGGCAACGTGCTTCGTCCAACCCATGGTTGCATCCAGCACATTGTTAGAGAATTTTGAGCTCAGCTCAGACATGCGCTTGCTGATTTCGCCGTAGCGATGTTGCTCATCTGATGGTAGACCGATGCCCGAAAGCTCGAAGTCGCGTAGTGAATCCGAAATGGTCTTTTGCTGTGCACGCGTCAGCGTCGCGTACTCTTCGCTTGCTTTGATCGCTTTGTACGCTTCGTAAAGACCTTTGTGCTGACCAACCCAAGTACCGTACTCAGACAGGATTGGTAGGCAGCTTTCGTAAGCTTCGCGAAGTTCTTCGCTGTTCACTACTGAGTTCATGTGACCCACTGGTGACCAAATGCGGCTCAAGCGGTCATCCGCTTCTTCAATAGGCGCGATCACACTGGTCCAGCTTGGGTTTGCGTTGTCTTTTAGTACCTCGTCAATCTTGGCACGACAATCCGCAATCGCCTGCTCCACTGCAGGTTTAATGTGTTCTGGTTTGATTTGCGAAAACGGAGGAAGATCCGTAAACGTAAGAAGTGGATTAGACATGAATAATTCCTTTTGTGTTTTGGCTCTGTATTTGCCTGTTCGCATTTGCAAAGAATCTATTGGTATTTGCAAAACAGTAGGCGAACTCAATGCACAGGCAAGCCGACAACATGGATGGGGGGATTTCCGTTCCCTTTCTCAATGCAGCAATGACCGAATGGGTCAAAGAGCGCTTACTCTGTCCTTGAGTCTTGTTATGCCTAAGTTCGGTTTGGCACTCTATTGGAGCGGCGCAATCCCACTTAGGTTCAATTTGTTTACTCATACTAAGTATGGGTGACTTAAAGAAATTTCAATAGCGAATCCCTATCAGTGATACTGATTTGAATCGAAGTTCTACTTCTTTAAGTTACTTGAGTATAATACCGCCATATCGCGAAAATCACAGACCACACTCAGTCAAAGAGTGTTTCGAGAGTTTAATTTGTTAAGTTACCGCCACAGCTTCCACGCTGGCAACCATGCTGACGTGGTAAACACATCGTTCAAAGCCTCATTCTTGATGCACTAAAGCAGAAAGATAAGCCGTTTGTTTATCACGATACCCACTCGGGTGTGGGACGCTACGATCTGACTCACGAATGGTCTGAGAAAACGGGCGAATACAAACAAGGCATCGCGCGCATTTGGGACAACTCAAACATCCCTGAAGACATCGCAAGCTACATCGATTCAATCAAAACGTTGAACAACGGTGAGAAGCTGCGTTACTACCCAGGCTCACCGCGTGTTGCACGTGCGCAATCCGCCCACAAGACCGTATGGTTCTGACTGAGCTGCACCCAGCCGATCACCCGCTGCTAGAGCAAGAGTTCCACCGCGATCGTCAAGTAAGCATCTACAAAGAAGATGGCTTTAAGCGTCTGAAAGGCAGCCTACCACCGCAAGAACGTCGTGGTTTGGTGCTGATTGACCCACCATACGAGCTAGCGAAAGAATACCGCGACGTCGTGCAAGCGATTTTCCAAAGCCACAAGCGTTGGGCAACTGGCATCTACGCGATTTGGTACCCAGTGGTAAACCGCTGTGATATCGAAGATATGATTGAAGGCTTGGAAGAACTAGGCATTCGCAAAATCCTGCAAATCGAATTGGGCGTCTCTCCAGACACCAACGAGCGTGGCATGACGGCATCGGGCATGATCGTGATTAACCCACCGTGGAAACTGGAAAGCCAGATGAAAGAAATTCTGCCATTCCTGCAAGAAGCGATCGCGCCAGCAACCGGCCACTGGAAAGTCGACTGGATCGTTCCAGAATAAAAACACTTAATTTCAGAACCTTAAAGCGTAACGATGACCTCGTTGCGCTTTTTTTATTTATTTTTTCAAAAATTATCGTCTGCGCTTCGTCTTTTCTTTTTTGCCTGCGTCTTAGAGATGTAAACAAGCTAAACCATAGAGAGAAATGACCATGCTTAAAGTTATCAGTTTTAAAATTTGCCCATTTGTTCAACGCGTAACAGCGGCACTAGAAGCAAAACAGATCCCTTACGAGATTGAATACATCAACCTAAAAGACAAGCCACAATGGTTCCTAGACATCTCACCAAACGGTCAAGTGCCTGTGATGGTGACAGAATCTGGCACGGCACTGTTTGAGTCTGATGCGATCATCGAATACATCGAAGACGAATACGGTCCGTTAGAGCAAGGCGTGACAAACGAACAACGCGCCCTAGACCGAGCTTGGAGCTACCTAGGTTCTAAACACTACTTGGCACAATGCGGCACGATGAGCAGCAAAGACCAAGCAACCTTTGAAGAACGAGCAGAGAAACTGATCAAAGCGTTCCAAAAAGCAGAAAACCAACTGTCTGGTGAAACCAAGTTCTTCAAATCCGATGAACTAAGCAATGTAGACATGGCGTGGTTGCCACTTCTACATCGTGCTGCCATCGTCAAAGCGCACTCTGGTTACGACTTCTTCTGTGGTCTGCCAAAAATGCAGGCATGGCAAAAGCACATCCTAGAATCAGGATTAGTAGAGAAGACAGTATCGGAAGACTTCGTGCAGCTGTTTAGCGATTTCTACCTAACCAACACTTATCTAGCGGATGGCAAAGACGTGCAAGCCCAGTCAGGCTGTGGCACATCAAGCTGCTGCGGTTAATGATTTCCCCCTCCCCTGAGGATGAAAACACCAAGCGGAATAGCGCCTTATTCCGCTTTGCTACCCTTTCATCGCTATTTGTCATAAGCAATGTCACTTTTTCCCATTAGGAAATTGCTAGACTCGATTTATGATAGGGACATGGAATTAACAACAATTCCGTTGGGCTGTTGAGTTCATCACCCACCACCCCAATGTAATTATTGTCAGACAAAATTAATAAGCTCTTGGAGAAAGTAATGGCGACTCATTTTGATTATATCTGTATCGGCGGCGGCAGCGGCGGTATCGCATCAGCAAACCGTGCAGCAATGTACGGTGCTAAAGTAGCGCTTATCGAAGCTCAAGACCTTGGCGGTACCTGTGTAAACGTTGGTTGTGTGCCTAAGAAAGTGATGTGGCACGGTGCGCAAGTTGCAGAAGCAATGAACCTGTACGCAGAAGACTACGGCTTCGATGTAGATGTAAAAGGTTTCGACTGGAGCAAACTGGTTGAGAGTCGTCAGGCTTACATTGGTCGTATCCATCAATCTTACGACCGCGTTCTTGGCAACAACAAAGTAAACGTGATCAAAGGCTTTGCTAAGTTTGTTGACGAGAAAACAGTTGAAGTAAACGGTGAACACTACACAGCAGATCACATCCTGATCGCAGTAGGTGGTCGTCCAACGATTCCAAACATCCCAGGCGCAGAATACGGCATCGATTCAAACGGCTTCTTCGAGCTTGCTGAGCAACCAAAACGCGTTGCAGTGATCGGTGCAGGTTACATCGCGGTAGAAATCGCTGGCGTACTGCATGCACTTGGCACAGAAACACACCTATTCGTTCGTAAAGAATCACCACTACGTAGCTTCGATCCAATGATCATCGAAACGCTAGTAGAAGTGATGGACGCAGAAGGTCCAACTCTGCACACCCACTCTGTTCCAAAAGAAGTGGTAAAAGAGGCAGACGGCAGCCTAACTCTGCACCTAGAAAACGGTGAGAGCCAAAACGTTGATACCCTAATCTGGGCAATCGGTCGTCACCCAGCAACTGACGCTATCAACCTAGCATCAACTGGCGTTGCAACGAACGATCGAGGCTACATCAAGGTAGACGAGTACCAAGAAACGAACGTGAAAGGCATCTACTGTGTAGGTGACATCATGGAAGGCGGTATCGAGCTAACACCAGTGGCTGTTAAAGCGGGTCGTCAACTTTCTGAGCGTCTGTTCAACAACAAACCAAACGCGAAGATGGACTACGATTTGGTACCAACTGTGGTATTTAGCCACCCACCAATCGGCACTATCGGTCTAACGACTCAAGAAGCAGAAGAGAAGTACGGCAAAGACAACATCAAAGTCTACACGTCTGGCTTTACTGCGATGTACACAGCGGTTACTAAGCACCGTCAACCATGTAAGATGAAGCTAGTATGTGCTGGCGGAGAAGAAACGGTTGTTGGTCTACACGGCATCGGCTTCACGGTTGATGAAATGATTCAAGGCTTCGGTGTAGCAAGAAGCAGAAGAGAAGTACGGCAAAGACAACATCAAAGTCTACACGTCTGGCTTTACTGCGATGTACACAGCGGTTACTAAGCACCGTCAACCATGT
>LZQR01000397.1_pt1 | contig 10735 bp, 10 predicted proteins | sample 768601 | NCBI WGS metagenome assembly LZQR01 (sample SAMN05207299, study PRJNA324521) | oil field metagenome | isolation source: sample BH-FW-24 from oil reservoir | place: India: Bombay High | collected 2015-12-04
GCGAGTGCGACGAGTAGTGCAGGAATATTAAGAAGTGTTGCGGATTACACTGATACTCGGTTCAGGGTTGATGAGATTCAAGGCGTATTTGTTCAAACGCTTGCAATACTATTTCGGTAAACAGATGTCAGAGGAGCCATATCTTGACTCGCTTAACATGACGGCGACTGACATTGGTAAACATATTCAACAAATTGACGCGAGTGCGACGAGTAGTGCAGGAATATTAAGAAGTGTTGCGGATTACACTGATACTCGGTTCAGGGTTGATGAGATTCAAGGCGTATTTGTTCAAACGTTGATTGATAATTCAGAGTTCTACAGTATCTATTTCGCGTCACCGAATGAGTTCTTTTTCAAGTTATCAATTTGGAATCCTCTCCTGTTGTGAGAGAGCAAATCGGCGCAACCCCTGAGGAGCGTTGGGTCATCATTAAAGTATCGGGAGACGAAAAAGCGCGTCTCAAGAATACACTCTATTACTCTGAAGAAATGGTTCTTCTTCGCCAAACAGTACAAAAGAGCAACTTTTATCCGTCTCGTCGCCCTTGGTATGAGAGTGCATCAAGGGATAGCGTTTATAAGACGGAACCGTACCTTTTCCAGCATTTAAAAATTACGGGGCAATCATACTCTGTTCGCAGTAAAGGAGCGGTGATCGGCGTTGACACCGTGTTGTCCTCCATCAGTGAAAAAATCATCTCAACAGAATTAGGCTTAAAGATAGAAGACGGTGCTGAGGCGTTTATTTTTAATGACACTGGGGAAGTGATCGCTTCCAGCGTCAAATTGTTTAAAGAAATCGACATTCCAGCCTCTGAACCGCTAGTACTTAATGAGCAAGTAAAATCGTTAATCAATGGTGACCGAGTGATAGCGGTCTCCAATCAAAATGATTGGGGGCCATATGATTATACCCAAGGTGGTGAACCAGAAGGGTATGCGATAGATGTCCTTAAGATCATTGAGCAAAGTACGGGGATAAAATTTGAGTTCATTAATGGATTTAATTCTAGACAACTACAAGATAAATACTTGAAAGGGGACATCGATCTATTGCAATCCGTAGCCGGGGTTAAAACTAATTTAGGAGTAAAAAGCTTACCTGTTTTTACAGCCCAATTGGCTATTGCCGCTAAAGATGATGTGTTCATGCCGAACTCATTAACAGAGTTAAAACAGGAAACGGTCGGAGTGGTTTCTGGCTTTGGTATGAAACAATGGCTATTCGAGCGCTACCCCGATCTTAACATCGTTGAACAACCAAATCTTGATGCAGCGAAACGGGCACTCTACTTGGGGGAGATAACATATCTCGTCGATAACTATCTCACACTTGCAGAAATGGAGCGCTTGGTGAGGTTGACCAATGTACATGTTGAAGTATTGGATGCTGAATTACTCGAATTCTCGATGTACATGAAGTAGAGGACAGTGAGATTATCACTGTTATTGATAGAGCGATAGAATCCATTACGCCAGCACAAAACAAGTATTGAGAGAAAATGGATCACGTCTCGTCAGTGGCGTGGCAGTTTTGTTCCTTATCCTGAAGTCTATGAATTAGCGATGCAAGAAGACAAGCATCAAAGCATGAATAAGGTGATGATTAAAGGAGAAGAGAAATTTCTTTATATGACTAAGTTTGAGTCAACGAGAGGAGCCAGTGATTATTTGCAGTAGTAGTGCCGGGTAAAGTAGTCACTGATGCGGTCACTACTTGGTTATTTAAAGCTATAGGAATTACCACGTTAGTGATGTTGGTATTACTACCATTGGCGTGGAAGGTTGGCACGCCAATTGTTAACTCAAATTTTGGCACTGAGAAAAGAAACCATTAAAATAAAAAATCGCGAATTTGACCAGTTAGCACCAGTAGAAACGCGTATCAAAGAAGTCTCTGACTTATCCGATTCGGTCACCGAAATGACGCAAGAGATTCAGCATCACGAGCAGCAGCAAGAAGAGTTTGTTGAAGCCTTTATTCGCCTTATTGCGCAAGCGATCGATGATAAGTCTCCTTATACTGCGGGGCACTGTAATCGTGTTCCAGAAATTGGTTTGATGTTGGCAGAGGCAGTAGAGAAGTGTGACACCGGTAAGTTCAAAGATTTTAAGTTCAACAATGACGATGAACGACGTGAATTCCGTATCGCGGCTTGGTTACATGACTGTGGCAAGATCACCACGCCAGAACACGTCGTTGATAAAGGCACTAAGTTAGAAGCCAACTACAATCGCATCAACGAAATTCGCACTCGCTTCGAGGTGTTAAGACGAGATGCTGAAGTGGAAATGTGGAAATCGATATCTACTGGTGAGCTTTCAAAAGAAGAGGCGCAAGCCAAGTTCGACCAACGAGTTGCGCAATTGGACGAAGACTTCCGATTTGTTGCCAACGCCAATGTGGGTGGCGAGTTCATGAGTGACGAGAAGATTGAGCGCATTAAACAAATTGCTCAACAAACTTGGTTGCGTCACTACGATGATCATCTCGGTCTTTCTCCATTTGAAGAAATGATTAAGCCAAAATCTGACGTGACGCTGCCCGTGGTCGAAAATCTTTTGGCGGATAAGCCGACCATATTATCGAGCGCGTTCGCCCAATGGAATGTGCACCGGAGCATGGCATTAAGATGCAAGTACCAGAACATCAATACAACTTGGGTGAGGTGTACAACCTGACAATTTCGCGCGGGACGTTAACACCAGAAGACCGCTTCAAAATTAACGAGCACATGATCAGTGGGATCAAAATGCTCGGGGCACTGCCATTTCCTCCGGAGTTAAGTAACGTGCCGCGTTACGCTTCGACTCACCATGAGACGCTCAAAGGCACAGGTTATCCGCGTCGGTTGAGTGCGGAAGATTTATCAACCCCAGAACGCATCTTGGTGATTGCCGATATTTTTGAAGCGTTAACCGCAGGAGACCGACCTTACAAAAAAGCCAAGCCAGTGAGCGTTGCTGTGGACATCATGTACAAGATGGCACTGGACGAACACTTGGATATGGACTTGTTCTTGTTGTTCCTAGAAAGCGGGGTCTACCGTGATTATGCCAACAAGTTTATGCCAGCCGAACAGGTTGACGAGGTGGATATTGAGAAGTATTTGAAGTCCAAACCATCAGACGCGTAAGCCAGAGACCTTAGAGCGTTGAATCCGTACGACTTCAAAGAGTGGCGCATTTTTTGCCACTCTTTTTGTATGAGAACTTGGTAGCGTGTTGGTATATCAATGTTGCTTGGGGTAGGTAGCAGTTCTGCCGCTTCTTGTAACGAGAGGCCTACAAAGGGATGCTGATCGTGACAGCTTAGTAGGGTCAAAAAATCATCGTTATTACTTGCCTGACCGATACGCATAGAAGGGCGTGTCGCACTATAGGCTCGGCTAACGGTTGTATGTGAATACTCTTAGTATTTAGCAGCAACTCGAATCACACTGCCAAAGTCCATAAGCCGAGATTGGTTATTTTGTGTCACGATGACGTTATGTGGCTTACAGTAGGCAATGAACGAATTCACCAAATGGAGTTACTCAAAGAAGGGGATAAAACATTCTCTAAGTCATATTTTGAAAGTCTATTAATTGAACTAATAAGCATCTGGTTTCATAATGATTTGAATGTGGAATGCATCGTTATGATTACCGACTCAAAGATAGGATAGCTCGGCAATCAATACCATTTGGAGGGTGTAAAGAGATGGAATTGCCATCAGGTTTGCCGCGTGAGTTTTCAATAAAATTTACTATTGGTTGTTTGTTTCTTATTACAACTACGATTACCTCCATTTTTGCAATCGGTCTACAGTACTACTTTGGAAAACAAATTTCACAAGATTATGTCCTTTCAAAACTTTCTGTTGCATCAAATCAAGTGAGTGATTATGTACAGCGAGTTGAAAAAAGTGCCATGAGCAGTGTCCAGTTACTTCGGAGTGTTGCTGTATCGACAGATCATATTTTTGCAGAGCAAGAAATTAGAGATATTTTTATTCAAGTTCTAACTGATAATCCTATTTTTTATAGCATTTACTTTGGACGGGATAATGATGATTTTTACCAGATAATTAACTTAGCATCCTCTCCCGTCGTCCGAGAGAGAATCGGTGCTACTTCATCAGATCGATGGGTGGTAATAAAAATCTCTGGGAGACCGGGAGAAAGGCTCAGACAAAACTATTACTACAACTCAGAGTTTAAGCTCAACAAACTAACTAGTGAACGCAGTAACTATTATCCAACTCGTCGACCGTGGTTTGCTAAGGCGCCATCAGACTCAGTATTTAAGACAGAACCTTATCTTTTCCAACATTTAAAAATTACCGGCCAAACTTACTCTATACGGAGCGTTAGAGGTGTAATTGGGGTCGATATCGTCTTATCCTCTCAAGATAAGATAGCACCGCGAGAGATTGGCTTACCACTAAGTAGCGGAGCAGAGTCATTTATCTTCAACGAGCATGGTGTAGTGATAGCTTCAAATAAACTATCTCAGGATGCGATCGAAATCCCCCACCTAAGTCCTTAATACTCTCAGAGAAACAAATATCGTTGATTGAGTCGACACACTCATTGATGGTTTCAAACCAGAAAGACTGGGGACCTTATGATTTCTCTGTGTCCGGTCAGCCAATGGGCTACGCTGTTGATGTTCTTAATCTCGTTGCACAACAGACGGGCATAAAGCTTGAATTCATTAATGGATTTGACTCTAAAATGCTTTCTGAGAAGTATCGTAAAGGCAACTTGGATATTCTTCACTCAGTTATTGGTGAGCCGCAGGGTTTTGGGGAAAAGAGCTTGCCTATTTTTAAGAGCTCCGTTGCTATTGCTGGAAGAGATGAGCGTCTGAATTCAAAACTTTAAAAGAAGTTGATGAGAAGCATGTCGGAGTCGTCGCTGGTTTTGGAATGAAGCAGTGGCTCAAAGACAACTACCCAAAACTCAATATCTTTGAGTATTCTAGTTTCGATAATGCAAGAGCAGCATTTGATAGTGGTGAGGTGCATTATCTTGCTGATTCCGAGGTAGCGTTATCAGGAATGGTTAGTTTAGGTCAAGACACGCCGTTCAATGTTTTTGTGTTGAACGACCATGCGCCAGTACCGTTTCATATATTCATGAAATCAAGTGATAGTGAATTGCTTGGCATTATCAATCAGGCAATCAGCGCAATTACTCCAGAGCAAAGAGAGGCTCTATACAGAAAATGGCTTGATACTAAATGGCAACAGCACGGGGTTTTACCATACAGTAAGGTGTATGAGCTTGCTAAGGTCCAAGATAAACAGAATGATATGGTCAAGATAGATATAGGTGATCAAACAAAGTATCTATATATCGCAAAACTAGAACTTGGCTCCAAATCGAGCGACTACTTCGCTGTAATTATTCCTGAAGACATTATTTCAGGTGTGGTTATCGAACGCATACTTACATCCATAATAGCGACAGCTTCTGCCATGCTTATGCTGTGCCCGCTCGCTTGGAATTTTGGAAGCCCAATTGTCAAAAGGATTAAAGAGCTGAAAAGGGAAACAGCGAAAATCAAAGCCCGTAAATTTGACGATCTTAAAATTGTTTCAAACCCGCATATCAGAATTGTCACAATTGTCACAATCTATATCCGATATGGGACAGGCAATAGGGCAGCATGAGAAGCAACAAGAAGATTTTGTGGAGGCGATTGTGCGCCTTATTGCTCAGGCGATTGATGATAAGTCCCCCTACACAGCAGGTCATTGCAATCGTGTCCCGGAAATTGCAATGATGCTCGCTGAAGCTGCGGATAAAAGTCAAAAGATACCCTTTAAAAATTTCTCGTTTAACACGGAAGATGAAAAACGTGAGTTCAGAATCGCCGCTTGGTTACACGACTGCGGCAAGATTACGACCCCAGAGCACGTTGTAGATAAAGGGACAAAGCTTGAAGCAAACTACAATCGAATCCATGAAATAAGGACACGATTTGAAGTCCTTTGGAGAGATTTGGAGATTGAATATTACAAGACGATCCTTGAAGGTAAGGAAACGGCAGAAAAGGCGCTCAGTTTATTGAATGACAGAAAGCTCAAACTCACTCAGGATTTTGAATTTGTGGCTAATTCAAATATCGGTGCCGAGTTCATGAGTAGTGAGCACATAGATCGTATAAGAGAAATAGCAGGTCAAACATGGGTACGGAATTTTGATGCTAGCCTTGGTCTTTCTCCTTTCGAACAGTCGAAAAGGTCAAACGATAATTTAGATTTACCGGCTCTAGAATATTTGCTAGCAGACAAACCGGAACATATTACCCATCGCACTCGTCCCGTAGAATTCGAACCTAAACTGGGTATTAAGATGGCAGTGCCAGAATATGAGGGGAATCATGGGGAGATTTATAATTTATCAATATCTAAGGGGACATTGACGACAGAAGAGCGGTATAAGATCAATGAACATATGATAAGTGGCATTAAGATGCTCGAAGCTTTACCGTTCCCACCAGAGCTGAGTCGAGTCCCTCGTTACGCATCAACTCATCATGAAACATTGAAAGGTACCGGTTATCCAAGAAAATTAAAAGCGCAGGACCTATTGATACCAGACAGAATACTTGCCATAGCCGATATATTTGAAGCGTTAACAGCTGCCGATAGACCATACAAAAAAGCCAAGCCTGTTAGTGTCGCGCTAGATATCATGTATAAGATGGCTTTGGACGAACATATCGATTTTGATCTTTTTATACTCTTCCTAGAAAGTGAGGTTTATTTGGAATACGCCCATATTTTTTTGCCAGAGAGCCAGCTTGACCCTGTTAATATTCAAAAATATTTTAGGACGACTGAAATAGCTTGATATTCACACTTTAGATGGATTGAGGTGTGGGTAAACAATCTTGTGGATTCGAGTTCGTACGCGGAAAAGACCTAACTCACAATCTGAATGGCTAGATAAACCTCATGCTAGCCACAAACTTGGGCCGCAATCAGGGGTGTTTTGCTCTTTACTTCCATTTACTATATGAATCTATTGGTTTTTATTGTCGACAATCTTGCTTTGATCTTATTAATTAACCTATTAATTCGTTCAAAAATTACTGATTACCACTATGCTTTAGTCTAAATTGTCGACAATTCACTTGATTGTCGACAATCTGATCGTCTATTTTATATTCAGGTTAACAAATTGTTGACACTTTGATGTCTAAATACGAGTGCCTTGAATATGAATACAGAATTGCAAACTCGTCATAAAGTGATTGTCTCTGAGAAGGAGCACACTAAATCTGAATCGCTGACCGAATCGTTAGTGGAAGCATCGTAAGTGGTGAAATCGAACCGGGCAGTAAAATCTCAGAGCCTGAATTAGCCAAGAAATATCAAGTGAGTAGAGGCCCTTTGCGTGAGGCCATGATGCGCCTTGAAGGACTTGGGTTGATTGAGCGTATTCCACATGTTGGTGCTCGCGTTATCACTTTCTCTCCAGAAAAACTCATAGAATTGTATTCCGTTCGCGAAGCATTAGAGGGCATGGCTGCCAGACTTGCGGCCCGCCATATCACTCAAGAAGAATTACTGAGTTTGGAAATGCTATTGTCGACACATTCCAAACACATCGATGAAGTTGAAGGGGCGTCTTACTTCCACCAGCATGGTGACTTCGACTTCCATTATCGAATCATTCAAGCGAGCCGAAACAGCAAGCTTATCTCTTTACTTTGCGACGAGCTGTATCACTTGTTGCGCATGTATCGCTACCAATCGCCACGTGCGCAATCTCGTCCTAATGAAGCACTCAATGAACACAAATTCATTCTGCACGCGATTCGCAATCGTGATGAAGAGCTGGCAGAAATGCTGATGAGAAGGCACATCTCAGGCAGCCGAAAACTTATCGAATTACAGATTCTACATTCTGAAAGTAAAGATAGAGAACAAGACTAGAAAGGAATTGTCATGAGCTTATCTCCGGGGGCGAAGTTCAGACTCGCCATTGAGCAAAACAACCCGCTGCAGATCGTCGGCACCATTAACCCATACAGCGCCATGATGGCGAAAAATTTGGGTCACCAAGCTATCTATTTGTCGGGTGGCGGCATGCTAACGCGTCTTACGGCTTGCCAGATCTTGGCATTACGACACTGAACGATGTTTTAGTCGATGTAGACCGCATCACCAACGCGTGTGATTTGCCTTTATTGGTTGATATCGATACCGGCTTTGGTGGTGCTTTTAACATTGCACGCACTATCAAAGCGATGGAAAAAGCGGGTGCGGCGGCAGTGCACATGGAAGACCAAGTGGCGCAGAAGCGTTGCGGCCATCGTCCGAACAAAGCGATTGTTAGCCAACAAGAAATGGTCGACCGAGTGAAGGCGGCGGTGGATGCACGTAATGACGAGAGTTTTGTCGTTATGGCTCGTACTGATGCGTTAGCGGTAGAAGGCATGGACAGTGCGATTGAACGTGCGATTGCATGTGTGGAAGCGGGCGCAGATATGATCTTCCCAGAGGCGATGAATCAGCTAGACCAATATCAACAGTTTTCGACAGCGCTTCAAGACGCGACAGGTAAGCACGTTCCGATTCTTGCCAACATTACTGAGTTTGGACAAACACCTTTATACGGCTGTGAAGAGCTAGCGCAATCCAAAGTGGACATGGTTTTGTACCCATTGAGCGCATTCCGTGCGATGAACAAAGCTGCCGAGATGGTATACAAACACTTGCTAGAAGTTGGTAACCAAGAAGCTTTGCTTGATTCAATGCAGACACGAAAAGAGCTGTATGAGCACCTTAATTACCACGACTACGAGAATAAGTTAGACAAGCTGTTCTCCGAAGGTAAATAAGGTCAACTAAGAAACAAACGGAAGCCCAATACAAATACTATTTAAGAATCTCTAATCCAATAACGTGAAAATTGTCTGATTCAAAAGAGCCCATTAAGAGAGCCAAGTCAGACAGAAAAGGAGTTCAACAATGCCTCATTCTGTAGAAAAGAAAGCTGAGATAGGTGGCGCAGGTCTACGTGGTCAAAGCGCTGGAAGCACAGCTTTATGCACTGTCGGTAAAACGGGGACAGGTCTAACGTATCGTGGTTACGATATTACGGACTTGGCAAATAATGCTCAATTCGAAGAGTGGCGCATTTACTGTTACGCGGTCACTTACCTAATCAACAAGAGCTAGACGCTACAAGACACATCTATTGAGCTTACGTGGTTTACCAGCGGAGCTTAAGCAAGCGTTAGAGCTGATCCCTGCTGATGCTCATCCGATGGATGTAATGCGCACGGGGTGCTCTATGCTAGGTAATTTAGAGCAAGAAATGGACTTTGAGCAACAGCTCCATGCTACTGAGCGAATGCTAGCGCTTTTCCCTGCGATCATCTGTTACTGGTATCGCTTCAGCCACGATGGCGTGCGAATCAAAACGCACGATAACAGCGAAGACTGCATTGGCGGCTACTTCCTAAAACTGCTTACCGATAAAGCACCAAGCGAAACCCACAAAAAGGTGATGCACTGTTCTTTGATTCTTTATGCAGAGCATGAGTTTAATGCCTCAACATTTGCGGCGCGCGTGTGTGCTTCTACGCTTTCTGATCTTCATTCTTGTATCACAGCTGCTATCGGCACGCTACGTGGTCCACTTCATGGCGGTGCAAACGAAGCGGCGATGGAGATGATTCAAGATTGGCAAACGCCAGATGAGGCAGAAGCCAATATTCTGCAAATGCTAGAGAACAAAGACAAAATCATGGGCTTTGGGCATGCGATTTATCGTGAAAGTGACCCTCGTAATGCACTGATCAAGCGTTGGTCAGAAGCGTTATCGAAAGAGGTGGGTGACACACATCTTTACGCGGTTTCTGAGCGTGTGGAATCCGTCATGAAGCGCGAAAAAGGTTTGTTCTGTAATGCCGATTTCTTCCATGCTTCGGCTTACCACTTTATGGATATTCCGACCAAATTGTTTACGCCAATCTTTGTGATGAGCCGGCTGACAGGTTGGGCGGCGCACGTGTATGAACAACGTGCGAACAACCGAATCATTCGCCCAAGTGCGGATTATACCGGACCGGATCATCAAGACTGGGTGCCAATCGAACAACGCTAGCGCGTGACGCCTCTTTGTGAGTTTCGTCTTGATGGCAATCACAAGGGGCGTCTCTTTCACCGCGAATCCATTTCAAAAACAGTATCGCGGTGCGTTCAGGCACAAGATTTACACTAAAGCGGAAGCAAGCCTATGAGCATCACCACAAATATAAATACTCAATATCGTAAGCCGCTCCCGGGAACCCAACTCGATTATTTTGATACCCGAGAAGCAGTTAACGATATTTCTCCTGGAGCCTATGAAAAGCTCCCATACACCTCACGCGTTTTAGCCGAGCAGTTGGTTCGTCGCTGTGACCCAAATTCGCTCACTGATAGCCTAAAACAGTTGATTGAACGCAAACGTGACCTCGATTTTCCTTGGTATCCGGCACGTGTGGTTTGTCATGACATCCTTGGACAAACTGCATTAGTCGACCTCGCTGGTTTGCGTGATGCGATTGCCGAACAAGGCGGTGACCCAGCGAAAGTAAACCCTGTGGTTGAAACGCAGTTGATCGTTGACCATTCACTGGCAGTTAGCCTAAAACAGTTGATTGAACGCAAACGTGACCTCGATTTTCCTTGGTATCCGGCACGTGTGGTTTGTCATGACATCCTTGGACAAACTGCATTAGT
>LZQR01000398.1_pt1 | contig 10723 bp, 12 predicted proteins | sample 768601 | NCBI WGS metagenome assembly LZQR01 (sample SAMN05207299, study PRJNA324521) | oil field metagenome | isolation source: sample BH-FW-24 from oil reservoir | place: India: Bombay High | collected 2015-12-04
GATCCTGATGTGCTACGTGGTGCTCGGCATGTTCCTGGACGGGCTCGCCATGCTGGTGATCACGCTGCCGATCTTCTTTCCCATCGTGCTGCAGCAGGGTGTTTCTGATCCTGATGTGCTACGTGGTGCTCGGCATGTTCCTGGACGGGCTCGCCATGCTGGTGATCACGCTGCCGATCTTCTTTCCCATCGTGCTGCAGCAGGGCTTCGATCCGATCTGGTTCGGCGTTGTCGCAGTGATCGTCATAGAGATGGGCATGATCACGCCGCCAGTGGGCCTCAACGTCTTCGTCATTCGCAGCGTCGCCCGGGATGTGCCGATGGCAACGATCTTCAAGGGTGTTGCTCCCTTCCTGTTGGCGATGATCCTCTGTCTGTTGCTGATCATTTGCTTTCCGCAGATTGCATTGCTTTTACCAAACAGCATGTTCGGATAACCGACCCGCACATCGGCAGAAAAACAGTAACTTAACTCGGAACATAGCGGGAAAAGACTTCTACTCCTTGCAAGAAGCAACCGAGCATCAAGTTGAAGGCGTCCGCAACTAGGTGGCCTTCTGCTGCATGCGAACGACCGGAGTCGGAAAGCTTTGCTGCCACTGCAAACACCGGCGGCGAAGGCGATCGATACTCTCAAGGAGGCAAAAAGCTGCCTTTTTATTGGTCTTCAGGCTTTCTCTATCGTACTTAAAACCAGCTTCGCCCGAGTTTCGATTATACGGCGCACTGTTTTGAGGATGGGGTGATTTATGCCGGCTTCCCCCAGCTCCTCCAGCAAAGCATCGGCCTTTTCACCGATCTCGCTGGTCATGTTGGCAAGCTCTCTGGTTAGCATCCTTTGTGCGGATTTCGTTGCCGGCACAAGGGTGAGCCAATGTTCCAGAAGAATTGTATCGGGCAGCGAACGCCCCCAATCTGCATAGCCATCTTTTCGCAAGGCGTGGATACGCAGCGGTGCAGACGACATCATAGAGCGGCGCCAGATCGGGAGTCCGATCCCGATAGAGCAGCGCGTAGTTCTTGGCATGCGCATCGGCGTTGCGACAAGGTAATGGAATATCAGCATTCTCTGGAAGGTCAGCCGATCCGCGGCCGGACGCTGCGTCCATTCCTGTATCAGTTCCTGAGAGCGGGAAACGCCAGGTCCGCCCTCTTCTTCGTATTTGAGTTCCGGTGGCACGCCGAGTGCCTGACAGAAATCTTCTTGATGGAGCTTTCTGATCGAACCGTCCTTTTCAACGTGGCGGTCATAGCGTTCCACAAGGATAAAATCGGTTTTCCCTGCCGAGGATTTCGAAACGGACGGCGCTTCCAGCCCCATCTGCGCGGCCAGCATCATGCAAAACAGCTCGTTTTCGACTGTTCCATCCAACCCCTCGATAAACGGCTTGAGGATATGTGTTGTCGGCCTGCCGTTTTTCGGCACCGAAATTTGGCCGTCCTGCACGCATACTGCCAACTTGTCTTGTGCTCCAGCAAGTGACAGACGGACGCCTGCTTCACCACCCAGAAGCGGGCGTTGACGCAAGAGGTCGAGAACTTTGACGAGCTGTTCTTCGTTAAGCGGTTCCGTCTCGCATGTATCGAGTGCGGGCAGGTCCCAGCCTTCCGGGACGAGGGAGAGTGCGCCCGCACATTCCCCGCCGATGATCTCAAGAAGTCCGAAGGCATTTTCGCGGGAAACGCCGAGCGCAGAAGCAAGGCGCTGGCGCGCCCGCTCATCGGGTAGAAGACCGGAGAAGAATGGGCGTGCTACCGGATCCGGGTACGCTTCCTCGCAAAGCGGCATTGAAACCGAAATAGCGACCTTGTTTAACGCGCAGTAATCAGGGTGATAGGCAAAGGAAAGCTGACCGCTGTCATTTCTGTTCTAGTCGGCCGACCTTATCGTCCCGCAAATAGACATCCAGGGCGCGGCTCATACTGTACTCCCTCGGCCGGTCACCTGGACCGACAGGCCGAGCGTTTGCATCACGGTAAAAGCAAGCCCGATGTGACAGCCTTCCTTGCCGTGCTCCAGCTCCCTGACAAAGCGCACACCAACACCGGATAGCCCCGCAAGCTGTTCTTGCGTGAGCCTCTGGCGTTTACGCTCGGCACGGATGAGTTGCCCGAGTTGATGTTGATCTTTGATGATATTCATATCGTCCCCTTCGGGACGATTCTATCACAACCTTACGTCCATTGTGCGAAAAAGCACCGAACGGGATGATTTTCTTAGAAGAGAAAGATATCGCCTGAAATTCACCCCGATCGGCTGATTACGATCTCGCTATCAAGGTGAGAAGCGCACAAAATGCCAAACTAAAAACAGTTCTTCAAAAGGAATGCAGCAGCCTTGGCTTGCTTTCTCGCAAGCGATGCGAATGTTAGTTTCCGGCAAGCTGAAACCTAGTGGGTTGTCAGTACTGCAAACACATGGAAAAGGGCCGGCCAACTAATTGGGCCGGCCCTGCTTACTACGACGTTCGACGCAATGCTTCTGCTGCATTGCAAGTTCAATGGATTGTACCTTGCCCTTTGACACGGAAAGCTCGCCTTCCTTGTCCCCTCCGGTGGCGCTGGAAAGCGGAATGCCCACGAGGAAGACACCAAGAGCATCGCCTGTCTGAGCGCTCCGTTGAGCGTCTTCCAGCGAAGCGAGCTTCTCTTTTTCGTGGCGTAGTTCACTTGCAGGAAGGAGCAGGACTGTCCAGTGTAAGCCGCCAATGGGATACTCGCTGGTTTGATGGCGTCAGGGCCCTTCGCGCAAGCGGCTGTGAACAAGCAGGCAAGCGAAATTGTCAGTGCAATTTTGGATTTCATATATTCCCCCAATTCCCTAAGGAATTGAGTACTACCGCGATGCATCTTATTCGTGCAACGGCGATTCTTACGCGAAGACAGTAATTTACACAGTTGTTGTCATTTAGTTTTCGAAGCACTCAAGTTCGTATCATTTACCGTCCTGGGTGAACTGACATTGCGACTAGCTCTGTCAAAGTCGAACTTCAGCGTTTGGTTTTAATCAAGCAACGCTTTCGCAAATTCAACTGCCGTGGAAGGTTCAATTCATTGATCGTGTTCGGACCGTTCAAGGGCGATTGATGCGTTAGTCCCGAGACACTTCACTTCACAAGAATGACCGGCCAAGGCCGGGCTTTGACTATTTCGATTGGGGCTCCGCCCCCGGCAGATCAAGGATAAACCGCTGCGCGGCCTCCTGCGGGGTGTCCCCACGCTCCGCGGCTCTCGCCTTGTGCGCGCGGGTGATCCCTGTTCCAATCAAAACGCTCCTCGCGGGGTGGTATAGATCGACCTTCGGGCCAGTCCTTCGGGAGTAACCTGGTGATCCAGCGCCGCGAGCGCCAAGAGGGGACGCGTACCCCGATGGATTGGCGCGATCGACGCCCCGTGGGGAGTTGCGCCTTCGAGCGCCAGAACAGGCCGGCGAGGTTCGCGGCCGCCCGTTCGAGCAACGAAGGAGACGCTATGGAGAATACGATTGCAGCTTATGTCGGCGTGGATTGGGCTTCTGTGACCCACTACGCTTATGCCCTCGACGCGGACGGCCAGAAGCTGGGCCATCGTGCGTTCTCGCATAGCGGCGACGGGCTGGCGGATTTGGTTTCCTGGATAAGATCCGTTACGGGTCAGAAGCCAAGCAATGTCGCCGTTGGAATCGAAGTGCCTCATGGGCCGGTTGTCGAGCATCTAATGGATGCAGGTTACCTGTTGCATGCCGTCAATCCGAAGCAGCTCGATCGGCTCAGGGATCGCTTCACCATGGCTGGGGCCAAGGATGACCGACTTGACGCTTACGTTTTGGCGGATTCCATGCGAACGGATTTGCGCTTCTACCGGTTCCTTGAGCCTGTGCATCCGACCATCATCGAATTGCGGGAATGGTCGCGGATGGTCGCGGATCTCTCCGCCGAACGGAACCGTTTGGCCAATCGTTTTCGTCATCAGCTCTGGCGTTACTATCCTCAAGTTGTTGATTTGTCGGAAGACTGGGCACGAGATTGGGTCTTGGATATTTGGGAATTGATCCCGACACCCGCGAAAGCGCGAAATATACGAACTTCTACCGTCGCTAAGTTACTAAAACGGCGCCGCGTCAGAAGGTGGTCGGCAGACAGCTTGCTCGCCCATCTGCGTTCGACACCGATCGCGGTTGCGCCCGGTGTTACCGACGCCTGCGTTGCTCATTGCGAAATAATCATCGCGCGGCTCCGACTGGTGATGCAGCAAATGAAGATCGGCATGAAGCAGCTTGAACGGCTGTGTTCCGCGGTCTCTGAATTTCCTTCACCTGAAACAACGGTCTCACGCACGCGCTGCGATCCCGAGGTTTTGCGGTCGTTGCCAGGTATTGGGCCAATTGTCCTCGCAGCATTGCTATCAGAGGCCCACGATGCGATCAGCCGAGGGATGCAAAGGCTCTTCGAGCTCTGTCAGGTGTGGCGCCTGTAACCCGGCGAAGCGGGAAACAGTACATCGTGGCGATGCGTCAATCTTGCCCGCATCGGCTCCGAACGGCTGTCTATCACTGGGCCAGGGTCGCCGTCTTGCACGACTGCCATTCCCGGAACCGGTACAGCGCGATGCGCAAACGAGGGCATTCTCATGCTCGCGCTCTACGCTCGGTCGGCAGCCGTCTGATCGGTGTTGCTTGCGCCATGTTGGAAACCGGAGAGTTGTTCGACAAAGAGCGGATGCCGCAGGTCTTGCCTGCATAGGTCGTCGCCGGCCAGGCACGGAGCCCTCCAATAGCGGAGGGCCTGGCTGGCGATGCGGCGCATCGCGCCACCAGTAAATGGAGTTGCGTGCGCAGCACGCTCCACATCTTCCCCAGAAAACGCTTAGGGCTCCGCCCTCGGCGCGCTTCGAGGCGCCTTCCGCCCAGCTTCCTGTGCGCGTTCCGTGCTTCGTGCAGCCGGGTCCCCGCGAAGGACCTCTCCGCTCGCACACCCGCTGCTCGCCGCGAGGCAAGGGTTGCAGCGCAGCGCTGCGAACCCTCGCAACAAAGCGGAAACGGTGAAGAAAACATCAGGATCGAACCAAGTGAAAATAACACTTGAAAAAGGTGGGGAGTCCCCTCCCCGCATACGGTCCTTGATCCGCCGCCCCCGTTTCCGACGACGCGGAAAATGAAACGAGCCAGCCCGGCCAAGTTCAGGAAACAGGAGCAAACCAATGAACTCAGTATATGCCAGCACCGCACGCTTTGATTCCGCCCGCGCTCTCAGCGAAGACGAAATGCGCCGAGCGCTCCGTCTATCTTCGCAGTCTCAGCACACGAGAGCCGTTCCGAACGGTTCCAGCCGATCCCTACCATCGAAGTTCTGCGTGCCCTAACAGACGAGGGGTTCATGCCGGTTGGTGTGAAGCAAGGCCGTACCAGCGATGCCAGCAAGAAGGACTTCACCAAGCACCTGATCCGGCTTCGCCGCCTCGACCACGATGCCAAGTTTTCTGTTGGTGATACCGTTTGCGAAATCCTGCTCAAGAACGCAAATGACGGAACGTCCGCTTTCGACATCATGGCCGGGTTGTTCCGCATCCGGTGCCTGAACTCCCTTGTCGCCCAGACTCGACCCTCGAAAGCGTGAAGGTTCGCCACAGCGGAGACGTGCGACACAAGGTGATTGACGGCACGTTCCGGGTGATGAAGGAAGCGGAAAAGGCCCTTGCCGCGCCAGCCGATTGGAGCGGTCTGATCCTCGACCGTGACGAAAAGCAGGTGTTGCGGAGCTGCGCACATTGCCCGCTTCGGAGACAGCGAAGGGGAAACCACAACCCGCATTCAGCCAAGCCAGCTCTTGAACGCCCGACGCACGGGCGACCGGGAAAACGACCTTTGGACCACTTTCAACGTCGTTCAGGAAAACGCCATCCGGGGCGGTCTGGAGGCGCGTTTCCGCGATGAACATGGACGCCTGCGCCGCTCCAGCTCACGAGCGGTGAAGGGCATCGATCAAGACGTGAAACTGAACAAGGCCCTTTGGACACTTTCTGAAAAGATGGCGGAACTGAAAGGCTTGAGAGCCGCAGCCTAACGCTCAATGCACTGGCGGCAGGGATCTCTGTCGCCAGTCTGCATATTTCGAAATTCAGGATCGGCGCTGCCGGACCGGACCAGCCTCACGGGCCGGGCTGATCTTGGGAGGCTTCGCCCCTACGGAGCACGGCCAAGCCATCCAAAGCAACTCGATATGTCGGATCTCTGGGATCTGCTCTGATCCCGACGTTGTTCACTTGTGACCATTCTGTTTGGCTGCAATTGTGACTGCTTCCGTTAAGAGAACAGAAAAGCATCTAACACTTCGAATATCGCTTAAACAATGCAAGTAGCGGCAGAGACCGAGGGCTCCCGTTAGGTTGCTGGGTCGGATTGTCCTTGTGCTGTTTGAAATTCATGACCGCGCCCAGGCTAAAACCCAGATTTTCCAGCGTCATCACATTAACGATCGGGTGATCATCCTCGCGGTGGCAACGGATAGGGGATGTGGAACCGTTCATCCTTCGGGCGGAAGCGCAGGGACTGCTTCAAACGGCAATACCTAGGCACGATTACCGTTTGTTGCTCTGATTTCAGCTCACGGGAGACGTTCGAGCATTTTTCTGAGCTCTTGGTTTTCTGCCCGAAGCTGCAACCTCAACATCGCCTTCAGCCGTTGATTTTCCAGTTCCAGCACTTCCAGGTCATCGAAACCCAGTGCGTCTGGCTTGGAAACGACGCTGTTTGTCTGTTTTTTCTCAATTTCGTCGTCAAAACCTTTCGAAGAAGTGACTTGTACCTCAGGAGTACGATCGATCTCATCCTGCTCCGGCTTCGCCTCAGTTTCTACAGCGCTAGTGGTAGCGCCTGCAATATCCGCGGTGTGGACAGCCTCTGAGGCTGCTTGTCACTCGAGAGCATAACTTTGGTTGACTGGGTGCCGCCACTTTCACTGCTGGGGATTGGCTGCGTTGACCTATTCTCCAAGGGAAACGAGTTTCTCCTACCAGGGTGCGAAACTGGAAGGTTTGCCTCGACTTCACTGGCAAGAGCCTTGAGATCAGTATCGCCCCAGATGGATCTGTTCTGTGGTTTTGTCTGTCGCCGGCTGGATTTCAATTCAACAACGAAGTTTCGTCGTGATTTCATGAAGAGATGCTTCCGAAAAAGTTGGGTAGGCCTCAGTGAGACGTGCCTGAGATTTATGGCCGTTCAAGCAGGTTTTCAACGCCGGAATGGATAGCCAAAGTCATTCCATCCCCAGGCGTTTGCGAAGTTCAGCGTTTTCCGCACGAAGCTTTTCCGCAAGCTGGGTGCGCAGCCGAATATTTTCAGCTTCGAGTGCAACCAGATCCTCCAGCGTTTCCAGCTCGCTGCCCGATTTCTTTTCAACTTTCGGCTGCTGCGGAACCGGCTTTTCAGGCTTATCTTTTGGTGCAGCGTTACGTTTCCACCTGTAATAGGTTTGTTCAGATATCCCAGCCTCTTTAATCGCTGCCTTAATATTCCGGCCTTCGGACAAACGCGTTTCGATCTCTGCGATCTTCTCCGCTCTCTCTTTAACGGTATACCGCTGACCCGTAGATCCCTTGGCGGTTGTGCTCCGTTTCCCTGATTTGCTGATCCGACCAGGACCAGCCGACTGTTGAGATGTGCTTTTGCTGTCACTGTGCTCTGAGGCGTCAGTCGTTTCTAGCTGCCCTGGATGTTGTTCGTCTGCCATTGTGTGCTCCGATATTGGTCGCCTTAATTCATACGAATGAAAAAAATAGTCAACAACAGTCAAAGTCATCGTGCTGCCCACTTGGTGGTTGGGGAAGAGAGTCAGAGTGTGCATCGTTGACCAGAGTGAACGCGATAGCGACGCCGAGGGTGTCCTCTCTCTTGGCAGCAAGAACCCAATTTTACCTTAGCGAGCACAATTTCCCTCTCGCGGTTAAAGTAAATAAAAAGCCGTTTATTCTAGTTCTTATACATGTTTTACTTTTTGTGACTGATTGTGCCTGTTGTGAAGCTAGCTACTTGAAAAGACTCATCTATTTGCCGCGAACTCGCTATGAAAATCCAATAAGCGCAGCATTTATAGGGTCTTAGAGGGACGAGTTTGACAGAAAATGGCTGAACTTTGACGTTTGTGACTGTTCGTAACTGAACAAATTCGTTCTTATACGAAATCTTGGATATTCTTGAACGTTGTAACCATTGCCTAACCGTGGGGAGCAGGGCAAGATAGAGAAAGTGAGGCACTTTCTGCGTCGCAAATCCCTCGCTGGTCGCGTATAAGCGACGGTATTTGCTAACTTATTCGCCTGAAGGCTCAACGAAACAAGGCCCTCATTGGGGGCCTTAACTGTCGCTTAAGTATGAGTGCAGGTCTGTGGACAACTTACCAGAAAGAGCGGAATAAAAGATGTACAACTACTGCGTCGATTAGTAAAACCGACTTGTTAGCAGCTCGGCGGTCCTTATGTGGAAGTCAGGACCGCCGAGCCTAGCGAACACCAAACTAGTCCTTTGATGCTCGCATAAGGAGACCCTCACAAACTCCGTTCCCTGTCTGTATTGGTCGCTATAGCTTTCGGCAAGCTGACGTGTGTCTAGCTGAATCGCGCCGATAGTGCGGCCAATACTGCGTGCTTTCAACATTCATCAACAACATTGAGGGCGTTCTTCTTCGAGAACGTTAATGACCCATGCTGTCCACGCCTTCCAAAGGTTCGCGGTCGCGTTGGGGGATGGCTCGCTTTGAGCTTGAGACCAACTACGACAAAGGTAAAATCAATAGTAGCAAGTACGCCAAATTACACTGTTGCGCATGACCCGCTGGTGGCGAGTGAGACTATCACTATAACGTATGCCGCTTTCGTCCGAACCTGGAAAAAACTGCAGAGTGAACGTGTGGAAGATCCAGCAGTCAGTGCTGGAAATACTGCAGAAGACCGCTCCCCGCAGGCCGAAAATAAGGAGCGCAAACCGCTCCCCGAACTCAACAAGTTCACGGTTCCGACCGGCTCTGACGGCGTGAGGGATCAATGGTAAAGACCGTTCACATTATCATGCAGGGCAAAGGCGGTGCCGGCAAGAGCCTTACATCTTCCATGCTCGTGCAATATCTGCGCTACACCGATCATCATGTGCAGGCGATTGACCTCGATCCGACCACACCAACGCTGTCTGCCATCAATGGTCTGAAGGCGATGCCAATCCAGATCATGGACGGTGATGACATCAATCCGCGCCTCTTCGATCACTTGATGACGCGGATTTTCGAAAGTGACGACGAGACCCACACTGTCATCGACACTGGAACTTCATCTTTCATCGCCACCTGTTCATACCTTGCCGAGAACAATGCCTTCGAACTTATGCAGGGCTTTGATGTTCGTGTTTTCATTCACTGCCCGATCTGCGGTGGTGCAGCCCTCGATGACACCTTCAACAGCCTTCTTGCCATTCTGGGGCATTTCCCGGGCGTGCCGTTAGTTGTCTGGCTGAACGAGTTTTTCGGGCCGGTTGCCAGTGAAGGGCGTAGCTTCGAAGACAGTAAGCTCTATCAGGAAAACGCCGACCGCATTGCAGCAGTCATGTGCCACCCCAAGGTCCAGGCCGGAACTTTTGGCGAAGACATCCGGGCAATGATGGGCGCCAAACTGACTTTTGAAGAAGCTATCCGATCGAACGATTTCAACGTTATGGCGCGTCAGCGCCTCAAGATCTATTGGACCAAGGCAATTGAACGCCTGGATGAAGCTGCCTTCCTTGAAACAACCAAGCAGGAGGCCGCCGAATGAGCGTCGCTACGTCTCCGAATGTCGATGCTGGTTTCGCTGAAGAGTGGAGACAGATGACACTTGATGAAGCCATTGAGGTCGCTCACAGGGAAACCGGGATTTCCTACCAGAAGGATGATCCGGTTCTGGCAGTGGTTGCGATCCTGAATGCCTTCGGCGACCGCCTCAAAAGCCTGCTTGAGGACGAGCGGAAGCGCGTTTCTTTCCAATTCCAGAATGATGTTTCCGGTGTCAACGAAGCTATCGACCACAAGGTCGATGACATTGCGAACACCATACAAAAGGTTGCTCGGAACCTAGGCAACGACAACATCCAGACGGTCGTCTCGGCCGTCGCACAGCACGCTGTCGAGTCCGACAAGATCACCCGGACCATCCGCAGAGCGTTCTATGGCTTCAGCGCCCTCGCTTTCACCAACTGGATGGCCGTGGCTGCCTTCTATCTCATCCTAAAATAAGAGGTTTTTGAAAATGGACTTGTTCAAGAGACTCGGACTCCGCCTACCGCTTCCCGCTAAGGTGGATTTTAAGTCATCTCCAATCAAAATTTTTGCCATCGCCCCGATGCTGTTTCCAACGCGTGCGTTGGCACAGGACTGGTCCGCTCCTGCGACCAGCATGCTGGAGTCTCTGGAAAGCGGGTTGGTCAGTGTTGCCGCACCAGTCATCGGTGTGGGCGTCATCATCTATGGCATCTGGGCCATGGTCACCGGCCGCATCGACATCATGCGGCTTCTCAGCTCGTCGGAGCCGGAGCACTCGTGATCTTCGGCCCGACCGCACTTCGCGCCCTTCTCTCGGCAGCTTGAGGAGGGGCGAGGCTATGAAAGCGCAAAGCCCTATCGCACTCCACATTCAGGAGCCGATGAAGATCCTCGGCATGCCCCCGCTCCATGCTGCCTGGTGATGATCGGTGAACTCCTGCTTGCAACCACTGGCGGGTTCCTGG
>LZQR01000399.1_pt1 | contig 10710 bp, 13 predicted proteins | sample 768601 | NCBI WGS metagenome assembly LZQR01 (sample SAMN05207299, study PRJNA324521) | oil field metagenome | isolation source: sample BH-FW-24 from oil reservoir | place: India: Bombay High | collected 2015-12-04
ACCGGACATGAGTCAAACCATAATACTTAAACCGTCACCCACGCTTTGAGCGTGGTGGGGTTTCACGCTCCGGAACACTTAGGCCAGACCCCAGTTTAATTTGCTGCCCTTGCCAATCGCACACCAAGGAACCGACAAAACCCTCAAAACGGCCTTTACCCGGCGTATAACCAACCACTTGGCACTCATCATCCCAATAGGTTTTCACTTTTAAAGCCGTTTGCGTTCGGCCAGTCACATAAGGTTGTGAAGCCTGGCGTAAAATTAGTCCTTCAGCGCCCCTTTCAACCAGCCGGTCAAGCGTTTCTTGAACCTGAGCCGTGGTTTCCACCGGCATTTGCGGAATCAACCTCACCTGCGGTAAAGGCTGCTTTTTCAAATAGGCTTCCAACACTGCCAGCCGTTCCAGCAAACCGCCCGGTTGATTCGGCACCTCAAACACCTGATACGTCATTTGATGCCAGCGATTATCCGGTTTCTGCTGACGCACAATGGAAACGATGTTTTCAAAATCCTGACGTTTCGTCCAAAGCTCGCCATCCAGCTCAAATGCTGGAAAGCCTTTCAAAAACCAAGCTGGGGCATGAATCACCTGACCACCGCGCGACAATAACTGTTGCCCATTCCAATAAGCGCGCACGCCATCCAGTTTTTCACTCATCAACCAACCACGAACATCCACTTGGCCCGCTTCATACACCTTAGGCAGAAAAAGACCAGGCCTGCTCTCTGAATGCACCGCTGGCAAATGCAACAAACCGCCACACAAACAAAAAGGAGGCCAAGCCTCCTGATTATTGGATTCATCTGCTGTCTCGATTATTTTTATCCGACAACAAAATATCGTCCTTGTTCTTTTCAAGCGTTTTGGCACCAATGCCTTTGACATTCGCCAGCTCATCTACGGACTTAAATCCGCCATGTGCTTTACGGTATCAACAATCGCCTGCGCTTTTACTTCACCCACACCATTTAAAGAAGTGGAAATCTCACTCGCCGAAGCGCTGTTGACATTCACCGGTGCCGCCATAACGTAGGAAGCGAAAAACAAACTGAAAACAAGTGCAACTAATTTCATCATCATTATCATCCTTTTAATTTTAAATATTACGCATTAAATGCAATAAAAATAATAACGTAAAAATACTTAAAACACAAAACGCCGCAAATGCGGCGTTTTGTGTTTTTACTTACAAGCATGCAAATTTATTAACGAAACCTAACTCACCGCCATTTCCGCTCGGCGCTTTTTAACCGCACGACGAATCAGCGCAATAAACACACCCAACATCAACCCCAACACACCGGCCACGGCCAGAATCAATGCTTTTTTGGGTTTAATTTTATCCCCTAAACTTGGCAATTGGTCAAGTTTTACAACGCTAAAAGAGTGTGGGGAAACATCAATACTTTTTGCAATACTTAATTTTTCTTGCAAACCACGAAGCTTACCAATAAAAGGATCATCAGAGACCCGCTGTTTAAGACTTGTCTGCTCAGCTTCCAACATTCGATAACCTAAGTAATACAAAGGCAAGCCCTGACTTTGAACCACTTGCACATTTGCATTTTCAGTTGAGTACTTAGGCTCTTTTATCTTTAATGCCTTAGCTATATCAATCGCTTCCTGCAATCTTGCAATCCGGTCCATTCGTTGCTCTTTTGCAATTAAACGCGCCACTTTAATCTGCTCTTCTAAACGCTGAACATAAGCCGTTTTAACGGCATTTAGATCTTCCAGCAAGTCTTGTTTGGTTAAGGCTTCCGTTTCCGATAAATATTGTTTCAATAACGATCGAACTTCTTCATTGCTTAACTTAAAAGCCATCGCCACTGAAACTTGCTCACCGGCATTCTGTTTTTCGGAATATTAACCGAAAAGTCTTCTACAAAAGATTGAAAGGCGTCCGCAAATGCCTCTTCCCGTTCCAAGCCCTCAAGCTTTTCAATGCCATCATCATAAACTGACGCCAGATTATTTTTTTGAAAAAGGCCATTAAAGCCCCTCTAGAATTCAGAGTATCCAGATAATCACCAAACACTTCAACCGATGTATAAGAATGACCAATTCCCAACTGATCATTCAAGCGATTTAACTCTTGCACATCCGCTGAAATAGGTTGCATTAAATACGCCGTACTTTGATAAACAGGTTTTGCCGAAAACGCATAAACCGCCGCTAGGGCCACCACCACAACAAAACTAGCGACAATCGTCCATTTTCTGCCATCAACCCATTCCAAAGTTCAAACAAGTCAATTTCATCATCGGCGGAATAGGGCATTTCATTTACGGACGGAGCAGGCTGTTTTTGCATTGGCAAACCTCATTATTTAGTCATTCGTTTAATTGCGAAAAAGTATATCAATTTTCACCAGGCCTGGGTATTTTTACGACATCCTTTTGACCAAAAACAAGATGCTCTTGGGGACAGACTACCGTCATGCCGGACGTGATCCGGCATCTCACAAATATAACGCACGTCATGCTGAACTTGATTCAGCATCTCAAACCGCCTGCTTCTCTGTATTCTTGACTGAGCCATTGCTCGGCATCCGCCACATGACCATTCACACTCATGTCGGTGTTCCGCACCCACTCAAAGCCTTCCAAGCGTTGATCGAGTTGTTCCAGCTGGCTAAAAACGCCATTTTCTCGAACCGTCTTTTGGGGTCTGTGGCCAGCAGGTGCTCCACCGCTTCAGCTAGCGACTGAATAAAGTACACTTCAAAGTCCGCCTTATCCGCCGAAAAGACCGGGATAAAAACCGTCATGCGTGTATTCGCTTCCACCGCAATCACACAATGCCCTCTGTCAACACTTCCAAAATATTTTCCAAGCTCATAATACTGACACTGCCAACACATACGCTCATCATCCGAAGTCAACGGCCTGCGCCCCACTTGATTAGCATTGAAACTGGGATAGCGTTCAATGTCATTTCCAAACCACTTACAAAAGGCATTGGAACCGGAAAAAAGAATTTTCATATCAATCAAATCAAACCTTGTTTAACAAACCGTTTCAAATCACACTTTATCGAGTTAAACGTCATAATGAACTGTCCAAACATCTAACATCCACACTTTTCGGACTAACCTGCTAACTTTTTCATCGTTGTTGATGACAGAAATGAGAAAAAACTTGCACATTTAAAGCTATTTACATTAAAATATGTGCAATAAAATTCTCATAACTGACAATCGCCATGACAACACTGACACTACAAACTTATCTTGACGATGCCTGGCAGGATGCTGCCCAACTGTATATCCATGCTACTGAAAAAAAAGTGGTTTTACAATATGCGCAAGATTATGCTTTGACGCATCTATTTCATACACTTGAAGCCGCCTGTAGCATCAATTTACCGGTTGAGCCCGTTTTAAATTACGAAGCAAAAGGCTGGTTTAGCTTTATTGAAGACATTCTGCCTTCGGGTGCCAGCCGTCGTTACTGGGTTGAACGGCTGGATATCAGCCGACTGTCACAATGGGAACAAGACATTGAACTTTTGCAAAAAGCCGTCATCGCGCCGGTTGGAAATCTACGCATCAAAGAAGCCTTACCACTCCGCTATCAAGATTCGCTGGAAACCTTGACCTTTGCACAAAACGATGTGGTTGAAAGACAAGTAGATTTCTTAGAGTATGCTCAAGAAATGGGCGCACTGAGCGGCGGAGCCACCGGTGCAGGTGGAGAAGCACCCAAATTACTCGTTCGACTCAATACAAACAATCGAGTCTGGATTGACACTTTTCAAGATAATCCAAACAACCTTGATCGGCACTATCTGGTCAAATTTCCAAGAGGAACCATGTCCGAACGAGATTGCCACATTCTACGCGCTGAGTATGTTTTTTTACAAGAACTCAACCAGCTCGGCCAAAACACCATTGATGCAAAACACACCTTCTTAATAGAAGGAGAACGCTTTCCATCGCTCTGGTTGCCTCGTTTTGATGTTGGATACAACGCCAATCGAGTAACACATTACGGACTCGAATCACTCTATTCCATCCTGAACAAGTCCGGCGGAAACCTCAATCACTTTGAGGTTTTGAAAACCGTTCATGAAACATTAAAGGGGGTGCCGGGCTATGATGCACAAGCGTTTGCAGAAGAATGGCTTAAAAGGGATTTACTGAATGTCATCTTTGGCAACTCAGACAATCATGGACGCAACACGGCGTTTATCAAAAAAATGGTCAAATTATGCTCTCCCCCATTTTTGATTTAGCCCGATGAAAGTGGACCTTGAAGGCATTGTCAGAACGATCAAATGGGGGAGACCTTTTGAAGCAGGCGGTGAATTTGATTGGCATGGCATCGTCCACCAATTAAACGAATCTGTTTACGACCCCCAAGCCATTTGGCTGAGCTTAAAGGAGACCGCTACGACACTTATCGGCCTGAAAGAACGACTTCTAAAGGCCGGCCTTTCTAAAGAATTTATCCACATTCCTGCCTTGGGAATGAACAGCATCGAAACAAGATTAAAACACTGGAAACTTCTATGAACAAACAACCACTTTCGCCCGAAGAAAAAGACCAACTGCTACTCGATGGTATACATGCCGTGCTCATAGGCCAACAAACCGAAGGTGAATTACTCCGGCAATTGCGTAAAAACCTGTTAGGACTCACCCAGCAAGGCTATGCCGAGCTGGTCGGCATCAGCCGAAGAACCCTATCGGATATTGAAAACGGCAAGACACAGGCTTCCAGCACCACCTTAAACCAAATCTTCAAACCCTTAGGCCTCAAGTTCGGGCTCGTGCCCAGAAGCCCAAACCTAATCGCCAAACTACTCAGCACACCATCATGACACACTCAATGTTATCGTCATACCAAAGTGCCGGTTTCAAAAAACACCACGTCATGCTGGGCTTGATCCGGCATCTTACAAATATAACGCACGTCATTCTGAACTTGATTCAGCATCTCAAACCAACCCACACTGCCGGAATGACGTGCGTGTAACCGGGATGACGGACGACTTCATCACGACTCACCGCATTTCAAAAATATGGAAGACACAGCAACAGGAACGTCCCTAAAACAATCCATTCAAAGCTTAGAATTCAACATTCACAATTATTGACATCCTTCCCGCCCGCCGCTTAACGGCTTTGGGCGAGGGTTTTCGGGCTATTTTACTAAACTACAAAAGAAAGTTAATCGTAATGTGTCCAAAGCCTGAGCACTTTGACCGTTTTTTGCTCTTCCAAAACCTGATATACGATTCTGTGTTGAATATTGATACGACGTGAATAGGCCCCTGTCAAATCGCCTACAAGCTTTTCATAACGAGGCGGATTTTGAAAGGGATCTGCTTCAATCACCCGTAATAATGTTTGCGCTTTAGATTTTAAGCCACTTGCAGAAAGTTTTTTTGCATCTTTTTGTGCTTGTTTGGTATAGACAATCTTCCAGGACATTACCAATCCACTTTTTCTGAACACTCCTCAATGCTTGTGTTCATTCCCTCAACGACTGATTCTCTCATACCGGGAACACCCAACAAAAACAGTGTTTCATTAATTGCATCCCAGTCTGATTCAGAAATCATAACGACATTTCCTTTTTTTCCTGTAATGGTTACTGGAACATGAGATTCATTAACCTGAGCAATAAGCCCATAAAAATTGGATCGCGCTTCTGTACTGTTTAATAACGGCATAACGAACTCCTTACGTACGCTTTTACGTACTTTTATATTACGCCGTTTCGCAGCTGATGACAATAATTTTTTGAAGTAAGTCCATCCTACCGTCATGCCGGACTTGTTTCAGCATCTCAAACCAACTCGCACTGCCTGAATGAGATTCCGGCATTCGCCGGAATGACTCCGTATCGTCATGCCGGACTCGATCCGGCATCTCACAATATAACGCACGTCATGCTGAACTGGATTCAGTATCTCTAACCGCCTGCACAGCCTAAACAAGATTCCGGCATTCGCCGGAATGACGTGTGGGAACAGGAATGACACCCGCATCGTCATGCCGGACTTGATCCGGCATCTCACAATATAACGCACGTCATGCTGAACTTGATTCAGCATCTCAAACCGCCTGCGCAGCCTAAACAAGATTCCGGCATTCGCCGGAATGACGTGTGTGTAATCGGAATGACACCATATCGTCACCCTGAACTTGTTTCAGGGTCTATTTGCAATCCTAAATGAGATCCCGAAACAAGTTCGGGATGACTGTGTGCCGGTTTCAATAAACACCACGTCATGCCGGACGTGATCCGGCATCTCACAAATATAACGCACGTCATACTGAACTTGTTTCAGCATCTCAAACCGCCTGCACAGCCTAAACAAGATTCCGGCATTCGCCGGAATGACGGTGTGGTGGTTGTCGGGTCGGGATGACGGCTGGTGGGGTTCTATGCCGGTGCTATTTCTTAATTTTTTAAAGGCTTCCATGCAAATCACATTGCTCGCCAGCGGTTTTGTTTCTGTTGAACCCTGCGTTTGCTGGTCTGGGGTTCCCGAAAAGACATTCATCCAATAGTCAGCTACGACATTCATCGGAACAACCTTCTTGTGCCGTTTGGGAGTATCCGATACTTTTACCCTTTTGGCTGTTGATTCAGATAATCCTGCAACCCAAGCAATCCATCCGTGCCAGACTACCGCTTTCATCATACTCCGCTTTGAGCCACTGCTGCACATCGGCCACATTACCGCTGACACTCAAGTCGGTATTACGCACCCATTCAAACCCTTTAAACACATCGTCAAACCGTTGAAGCGTTACAAGAAAATCCAATTTACTCATCGCTTTAGCCGCCACACAAAGCGGTAAAATAGCATCGATCATTGCATTCAAAAACTGGTCTTCAAATTGTGCTTTATCATTCGAATTAACCGGCACAATGACTGTGGTACGACTATTCATTTCCACCGCAATCACCACCACTTCTGACCGCCAGCCATCACGGTATTTCGCCAAATCCAAATACTGACATTGCCATATCATTTGACTGTCATCAGAACGCAGACTTAACCGACCAACACGGTTTTTATCCGGCGTTTCATAACGAGGCATCCCACCACCAAACCAGCGGCAAAAATCATTCGAGCCCGAAAACACTATTTTCATCTAAACCCCTTTTAACCTTCGCGCTCTTTCAAAGCTAAAACAGATGCCACAAATGGACGAACAAGGTTTTTAAACGCACTGGATACCAAATCATCACTCAGCACCTGCTCCCAAAACAACACCGCCAAACTCAACGCCTGCCACCTTGCTTCATTTGAAACCTCAATAAAACGCGGCGCCATTAATTCCGGGTTTCGCAACTCGCCTTGCACAGGCATATACGCCATGGGTAACATGTCATACACAGGTGTGACCCCCATCAGCTCTAAACCTTCCATAAAAAACGAAACGTTTCCATTGTGCATATCGGCGTTAGCGATATATCGGCCAAAGGCATAAGCGACTTCGACATCATACACATCTTTCTCCGTCAGAATTTTCTGTCGCCATAAGGTCTGTGCAATCTGCGGCCAGGTGCCATTAACCCCTGCATACTCCGCATCAAGGACTTTCAATGAAGCCAACCCTTTGCGCCCATACAAACCGTTTCGGTCAAACCGTTTCACCTCCAGGTAAAGACGGTCATCTTGGTACAAGGCCGTTTCCGAAGATTTCACGCCATTTTCGCGCAAGGTGTTCAGTGCCAAGTGCTCACAAATCATGAGATCACGGTGCCGCGTTGCGACAGGATTATCTTCCGAAAACCTGGGGGAATACTTAACAATTAAGTGATGACTCCCATCGTACAAAGTAAACTTCGGCTGCTCACCTACGACGGAAGACCCCATATTATCGGGAGACCTGTTGATTGCCCCTGCGATTTCAGGATAATTCTCTCTTTTCAACACCGGATAAGTTTTCATCGAAGCCAATTGCGCCATTTGACTTCCTAAAACCCAATTCCCCACCAAGTCTTCACCGTAATGTTGCATATAATGCCAGATTTGCAAATCTGACCAGTCCTGGCTTTTCGTCGTCAGCCGTTGATCCTTTTCAACAATCTGTTTCAGGTGAATAGCGCCTAAAAAGCCAGAGGGCACGGCATCATAAAAATAAAAGGGCAAACCGTCATAAGCGATGTGGCTTTTTTCCCGCACCAGCAAGGTTCGATTCTCCGGTTGACGGTAGAGGTGACCCAACTGCAAGACGCTGCCTGTTTCATCGATTTCGTATAAAGGCTCAGGCTCTTCCGTCTCAACCCAGGCGAACAGAGTTCCACGACCGGCACCTAACTTGACAACCGGCAGTTTTTTCAAAGCACGGCTAACAGTGGGTTGACTCAAACCGGTTGCTTTTGCAATGGCGGACGAACTCAGGTTGCCATACCTGAGTGCTTGCTGGATCGCTTCTAAATGAGTGGACATGTTCAACACCGAATAAAAAATGAATAGATAACTGAATAGTTTACCGACTAAAATAAACCTGTCAATAATCCTTTATTTACAAGCTTATTAAGAAATTAATTTCTATTTTTGAATAATTAAACTTTAATAAATTCAAAGAAACAAACACCTCGTCATGCCGGACGTGATCCGGCATCTCTAAAATATAACGCACGTCATGCTGAACTTGATTCAGCATCTCAAGCCGCCTGCACAGCCTGAACAAGATTCCGGCATTCGCCGGAATGACATGTGTGTAACCGAAATGACACAATACACGTCATGCCGGACTTTATCCGGCATCTCACAAATATAACGCACGTCATGCTGAACTGGATTCAGCATCTCAAACCAACGGCACTGCCTGAATGAGATTCCGGCATTCGCCGGAATGACGTGTGGGAACAGGAATGACAGCGATGGACGATCATTGGGATGACGATTTCAGGATGAGGATGACGATTCAAATGCTTTATACGCGAAAACCCTAACTTTATAATAGGTTTATCCGCCCGATTAAAGTATAATTCTCTCCGGAGAACTTCAAAGTAACCATCGATCCGATCCATTGTCGATTTTACAGTTTATCTTTACTTTGAAACATTAGGAGCATTCCCCAGGGATGGGCGCAACAAGCACTTACACCACTTGCGTAAATGTTGTGTTAAAAAATAAACAAAAAACAAACCAAAAGTTGTACCGCCTATGCTAAACGCCATTAAACCCGACCACTCCGGTTTTGTTTGGATTCACCGCGTCATTGACGCCTTCCTGCCCATCGGGTTACTACTAGCACTCACCCAGCTTCAAAACATTCCATGGCATGACCGCTACTTAACCATGGGATTATTAGGCGGATTTGTTTTTGTCATCGCCAGCCAAATGGTCGGCATTTACCGTAGTTGGCGAGGTCGGTCCCTGTTTGCCAGCGCCAAACTCATTTTAAACGCCTGGTTACTCACTTGGGCCACACTGATCGTAATTGCTTTTTTGTATAAAGACAGCGAAAACTTCTCGCGCCTGGCCGTCACTCTTTGGGCTATTATCACGCCAACCGTTTTAATTGGCTACCGCATTTTATTGCGAACCTTTCTATCCCGGTACCGTATGCACGGTAATAACACCAAAACCATTGCCATTATCGGCGCAGGCAAAGTGGGCCAACACATAGCCAGCATCATTCAAAGCAATCCCTGGCTGGGTTACCGGGTTTGCGCCTTTTATGACGACAACAGCGAGCTGCACAATACCGAAATCAACGGCATTCCCGTCAAAGGCTGCACCAACCAGATCGGCCACAAAGTCAATCTAAGCCAATACAGCGAAATCTACATTTGCCTGCCCTTACGCGCTGAACACAAAATCAAACAAATCCTTAACGAACTCACCGACACCACCAGTGTGGTGAAATTCGTGCCGGATCTATTCACTTTTGACCTCATGCACGCAAAAACCAGCGAACTCAAAGGGATTCCCGTTTTCAGTGTGTACGACACCCCGCTCAGCTCCACCAGCAATCAAATACTCAAACGGCTGGAAGACATCACCCTATCAACCATCATACTAACGCTAATCAGCCCAATTATGCTAGCCCTAGCCATTGGCGTAAAAATGTCCTCTCCAGGCCCGGTTTTATTTAAACAAAAGCGCTATGGGCTTAATGGCAAAGAAATAATGGTTTACAAATTCCGTTCCATGACGACTCAAGACAACGGAGCTGTTATCAAGCAAGCCACACAAAACGACCCAAGAGTCACGCCTTTTGGTGCCTTTATTCGGCGCACAAGCCTAGACGAACTTCCTCAGTTCATTAATGTGTTACAAGGCAAAATGAGCATTGTCGGCCCCAGACCGCACGCCTGCGCACACAATGAAGAATATCGAAAAATCGTTCCCAAATATATGCAACGCCACCTAGTAAAACCCGGCATCACCGGATGGGCGCAAATTAACGGCTGGCGCGGTGAAACCGATACATTAGAAAAATGGAAAAACGTGTGGAATTCGACCTACACTATATAAATAGCTGGTCACTGTGGCTGGATATTAAAATTATTTTCCTAACCATTTTCAAAGGCTTTATTAATAAAAATGCCTACTAAGGTTTTGGACCACAACATCTTGCACCAAGAAGACAAAGGGGGACAGACTTAAAGTCTGTCCCCGTCTGTGATTTCAACCCCTAATATTCATTCGCTAAACGTCACACGCTGCGCCAATTCCATAAATAATCACGCGACCAAATATCCAGCACACGTGCACTCGACGTA